>Ga0102587_1000046_pt1 | contig 179628 bp, 178 predicted proteins | sample AraplaF_Col_mTSA_FD_76853 | JGI IMG/M metagenome (GOLD analysis project Ga0102587, IMG submission 76853) | Arabidopsis root microbial communities from the University of North Carolina, USA - plate scrape MF_Col_mTSA (SPADES assembly) (version 2) | ecosystem: Host-associated > Plants > Roots >...
GCCTGGCCCGGCGTCGATAATGCCGCCGGAGCCGGTCGTCTGCGTTGGATCGGACGTCCCGTCCTCCTCCGACGCGCTGTCGGCGCCGGCGGTCGCTTGGACATTGATGGATACCACGCTTGGAAGGACGCGCTCAAGCATCGGCGCCAAGGAGGGCTGGCCCTGGGCAAATGCTGCAGCGCAGCATGCCCAATCGAGAAATACGGCGACCTGCAGGAGCCTGAGAAAGACTTTTCCATAAACCATAGGCGCATAGCGACTATTATTCGGACAATGACTTGCATGCGCCGGCATGACTGGTCCTCCCCAGCAACTTTCCTTGCAGCTTCGCCGAGAATAAGAGGCGATCCGACATCGCGACATTGACCAAGCGCAATCTCGATTATCCTTCGTTGCAAGAAAGTGGAGCATCGCCGAAAGTACGACACCCTCAACATCAAGGCATGTGGGCGGCGTACAATCAGGTGCCCGCTTGCAATAACTGACGCGCGCATTCGATCTGCGCGCAATTTACTCACGTTTCCTCAAGTACAAAGCGGCACAGATTGCGCTGCATCAAGGCACAGTGACCGCCAGCGGTTTAGAGAAGGCCCGATCGGTATCCAGGAGGTCATCGTGGAAACGACGCTAAGACATAACGGCCGCTACGAAGGCTATATTCATCTGGCCAGCACCATTGCGCCGATGCGTACGGCCGTGGTCCATCCATGTTCTGCCGACACGTTGCGATCTGCAGTGGAGCTGAAGGCGCAGGGGCTTCTGGCGCCGGTTCTGGTCGGCCCTGAACGCAAGATCCGGACAATCGCGGATGCAGCCGGCGTACTGCTCGACGACATAGAAATCGTCCCGGTCGAACACAGCCATGCCGCCGCCGAACGAGGTGCAGCGCTGGCTTGCGAGGGCGAGGTCGCAGCCTTGATGAAGGGCAGCCTGCATACGGATGAGCTTCTGTCGGCAGTCATGGCATTGGCGCGACTGAGAACGGAACGGCGGATGAGCCACGTCTATGTGATGGATATACCGCTTTATGACAGACTTCTCGTCGTTACCGACGCGGCGATCAACATTCAGCCGGATCTCGACCAGAAGCGCGACATCTGTCAAAATGCCGTCGATCTCCTACGCTCGCTCGGCATCGGAAAACCCCGTGTTGCCGTGCTTGCGGCGGTCGAAACGGTCAATAGCAAGATGCAGGCGACGCTTGACGCCGCTGCACTGACTGTGATGGCGGCACGCGGCCAGATCAATGGTGCGGTCGTCGATGGCCCCCTCGCTTTCGACAATGCGATCAGCGCCGAAGCCGCCCGGGCAAAATCTATCGATTCTCCGGTGGCCGGTCAGGCAGACATCCTCCTCGTACCGGATCTGGAGGCCGGCAATATGCTGGCCAAGCAACTCATCTATTTCGCCGGGGCCGATGCCGCCGGCCTGGTGCTTGGTGCTCGTGTTCCCATCATCGTGACCAGCCGAGCCGATCCGCTCAAAGTCCGCACCGCTTCAGCGGCCTTGGCTAAACTCCTGGCCGCCGCCAGATCAGACAGCCCTTGAAGCAGGATCAGCGATGGCGCAGCCCCGCTTCTTTCACCTTTATCGCAAACCTACAAATGAAGACCCTTCTTTGGTTGGAAGGCAAGACAGAGGCTGACTTCGATCGCTCCGGGCTGGCATCCGTAACCGGAGCTTGCCTTGCAGGGCCGTTTTGCTTACGGGTCTCAGCAAGCGGGCGCCAGACGTGTTTGGGCGCTCGTTGATCAAGGTCAATGAACTTGCCGCTCATCATTTTAGTCTGTGTTTGTACAGGAGGCAAAAATGTCGACAGTGCAGACCATCATGACGCCAAACCCCGTGACGATCGGCGCGGAAGCGCGGATCTGGGAGGCGGCAAACTTGATGCTTGACCATGGCATCAGTGGTCTGCCCGTGACGGACGAGGCCGGACAGCTGGCCGGTGTCATCAGCGAAAGCGACTTCTTGCTGCGTGGAGAACTGCACACGGATCCGGCAAAAAGCTTCTGGCAACGGTTGTTTTCCACACGCGGCGCCCTGGCGGGAGACTATTCCAAGGCGTTCGGGCGAAAGGTCGGAGAGGTCATGTCCTCTCCGGCGGTCACCGTCGGGGTCGAAGAAGCGGTCGGCGCCGCAGCTCTTCTCATGGCCGAGCGCAACATCAAGCGCCTGCCCGTGGTTGCGGACGACAAGGTCGTCGGCATCGTGACGCGATCCGACGTCATGCGCTCGATGATCAAGGAGATGGCTGCTCGTTCGGTCGAGAGGATCGATGCAGATATCCGCCGCGCCCTGGAGGGTGAGCTCGATCATCAGCGGTGGGGCGACAACATTACGGTGCACGTGAAGGAAGCCATTGTCACACTCGAGGGGAAGGTCACCGACTTAAGGGAGAAAACTGCCGCGCGCGTGGCGGCAGAAAATACACTGGGTGTGATCCAAGTCATCGACAATGTGCAGGTGGTTGTACTGCCTGACATGCCTGTCCCACCGCCTGGCTTCTACCCCTAAACCGAGAAGCTCCGGCAATCGGTCTTTCGGGTGGAGACTGATCTTGCGCGCGTTCGGTCAATGACCAGACGAGAAACGAGCTGCCGATCAGTCCTGTGGGCGAGCGAGCTGGAGAGCCCACTCCGGAAGGGATCGCAGGTTTCCGCAAGCTTGGCTATCGAAGGAGATGGAAATGAGTGACACGCAAGTCGCAGCATTGGACCATACGGTCCAGCTCACAAATCTATGGCTGAAAAAGCTCGTCGATCAACACCGTTTCAGCGACCGGCACGAAGCATACAACGCTTTGAGAGCCGTCCTCCACGCGTTGCGCGACCAACTGACGGTAGAGCAGGCGGTTCATCTGTCGGCACAACTGCCGATGCTGGTGCGCGGGATCTACTTCGAAAATTGGCACATCGGCGCTGAAAAGAAGCGCATGCGAAGTATCGATGACTTCACGCAGCAGGTAGCAAACCACCTTCCGCCACACTTTCCACGCGACCCAAAAACGACCAGCAGGGCTGTATTCGATCTCCTGTGGCAGGAGATCGACCCGGGTCTGTCGGAAAAATTGATCGACGAATTACCCGAGGTCCTGCGACCCCTTTGGCTGTCCGTTATAGAGCGATAATGGCCCGTCACGAGAAACGACAAGCCGCCGTCACGCAGGCTTGAAGAGGGATTATCAGTTCTAAGGATGTTGAGCACACAGAGGAGAAGAAGATGTCAGTCCCTAACGAGCTCGTCGAACCCTGGCATGAGCCGGTATATGTGCAGGTCGAGGCGCGAGGGCCGCAGATCATTCACAATCCGGCTGAAGCACTCGAGTTTCTCGCAAACGATTGGGTCGGATCGCGTCGAAAGCATTCGTTCGCGCGGGAAATCTGTTCAGCCGCCGTGCGAAATCAAATTTCCAGCGACACCGCGCGCGAGGCGTTCTTGCAGGCAGTTCTCGATGCCAGAATAAACACCCGCGCCCCAGACAGTCAGCAGTAGATTCCGGAGAGCCGCTTCGCCAGCCTCTAGAAGCCTTCTGGCAAGCATTATCCGTCAAAAGCGATACTGGCCGGCACGCGCCCCCGACGGCCGGTAGACGACAGCGCTTCAAATTCAACGCGCCATTTTCGAGCCCATGCTGAAACCTGAATACAAAGCGGCCTGCGCCAAGCTAACATACCTGTCCGTCTTCTGCTCCCATACGCTCGTTTCCTTTGCGCTGCCGTCAATCAGATGAGAATAGCTCATGCGTGCCCGCAGCGTTGCTCGAAAGGCCACGTAGAAGAACCACAGACTGTCGGGAATTTGATCGGCGAGCGCAGGTTGCAGAAGGCTTCGTATAGTCTCGCCTGCACCCGCCGCGCCTGAGAAGGCGCATTCCATCGCAAGAAAAGCAACCTCATCGAAGGGATCGATGAAGCGAAGTCGCGGATTGAACTCCAGGCAATCAAAAATCACGAGCGGGTCGCAGAAACATATGTGCTCGGGGCGCAGATCGCCATGTCCCTCCACATAGTGTCCGCTCTCGATCCGTTGGACGATCGCATTCTGTGCAGCATAAAAGGCGCAATCGAGGTCATTCAGCACATGCGCAATTGCTCGATGATCGACGTTGAAACCCTCATGTCTCAACGTCTCCCTGGTGATGTCCTTCTGGCACTCGAGCGTGCGAAGATGGTCGCGAGGATCGATCGCTGGCCGAGCGCCCGTTCGATAGAAGTCGGCCAGCCGATCCACGAGCCTTGTCATATGCCCCGGCGTGACGGCCCCGGTTCTAAGAAGCCGGTCAAGCATCAGGTTGTCTGGAAGGCGACGCATTTCCACCAGCCACTCGACAGCCTTGCCGCATCCATCAAGACAAAGCGATCCATCCGCACCTATTGTCACGGGCAGCACCGAGAGATACGTGTCTGGCGCCAGGCGGCGATTGAGGCGCACCTCCTCGCGACAATTGACCTCACGTGCGGCAAGCGTCGAAAAGTTCATGAAAGGACCCGTTACCGGCTTCTTCAGCTTGTAAACCCTGTCATCATGCAAGAAGACGAAGGACATATGGGTTTCGCGAACGGTGACCGGAAAGTCCGGCTTGCCGTAGGTGGACGGTTCGCTCAGAAAGCCGACAATCTCGTTCAGGGTCGCCAAAGAAAACTCCTCAAGCAAGTATCGAACAATCTTAATCGAAAGAGCGTCTTCTCCGGTTGATGTCGGTCAATCCGCTTTCCCGTTTTGACTTCGATCATGGCAGTGGCGCGGGGCCAGCTTATTCTCTCTGATGTTTAGAGGAGGGTGCCATGACCATGTTCGCGAAAGTCGATAAGCGTCTGACGCGTCTGTTCCGTCGTCTTGACAGTGCTCTTACGTCCACCGACGAACACGTCAATCTGCTTCATCAGGCCTGGCTCGACCGACGAGGTCAGAAAATAGCGCCAGATCCGGAATCCTTCCTGTCGCCGTCGTCCGAAGCCGCCGGTGGTGGCCTCGTCTTGCGCGCGGAACCGGATAATCGCTATCGGTTGGTCTCGGGACTGGCAGCGGCAAAGGCTCTTCTCGGCTCATGTTCCGGCGAAGGACATCTAGAGAAGGCAGCGGACAAACGAGGGGCTGTGCGCCTTCGAAGCCTGATGCGCTTCGTTGAGCAGACCGGAGAGCCTATCATCGGATGTTTTACGACGCGACCTGCGCCAAACACGTTCGTCAATGCGGAGCTTTACGTTGCCCCATTGTCTAGCGATGGAAGGACGATAGACGCGTTCCTGGCTGCGGCAAACATGCAGCAGGTCGTAACGCAAGGACGACGTTTCGTGCCGCACTGGCGCCGCCCCCACCCCCTTCTCTTTGCTCTTGAGGGCAGCAGGGTTTTCGGCGAGCGCCTGGCAACAGAGCTCGAGCTTCCCATCTCTCCACTTGAAGAGCGGTCCTTTGACGACGGCGAGAACAAATGCCGCCCCTTGGCGGATGTTTGCGGCCGCGATGTCTTCGTGGTGTCGGGCCTGGAGCGCGACGCAAGCGAGAGCGTGCACGACAGGCTTCTAAAGCTGCTATTCTTCATCGCAACGCTCAAGACCAACGGCGCGGCACGCGTGACCGCCATTGCTCCTTACCTCCCATACATGCGCAAGGATCGGCAAACGAAAGCGCAGGATCCCCTAACCGCCGCCTATGTGGCCCGGTTCTTTGAGACGGCGGGTACCGACTGCCTGATCACAATGGAGACCCATAATCTGGCGGCCTTCCAGAATGCCTTTCGCTGTCGAGCAATTAACCTTGTGGCCTACGAAGCCTTCGCCAGCCACTTTGCCAAACGCATCTTAAACCAGGACGTCACCGTCGTTTCTCCCGATCTTGGTGGAGCAAAACGCGCCGAGATGTTTCGGGAAAGACTGGAAACCAGGCTGCGTCGCCCGGTGGGCCTCGCATTCATGGAAAAGCAGCGCAGCCAAGGGATAGTGAGCGGAGACCTCTTTGCCGGTGATGTCGACGACAGGTTCGTCATCATTCTGGATGACCTGATCAGCTCGGGCACGACGATGCTTCGTGCAGCAAAAGCCTGTGCCGAGCGCGGAGCTAAGGAAATCCATCTCTGCGCCACACACGCCGTCTTTTCGAAACCCGCCGCAGCCGACCTTAGCGCCGCGTTCATAGACGGAATCGTCGTCAGCGACACCATCGCTCTCGCCGAGCCCTATCGCTCGGACCGGCGAATTGCGGTCATCCCTGTGGCCCACTTTTTTGCCGAAGCAGCCGCCCAAGCTTATGAGGCTGGCGCCGAGTGATCCCGGCCACGATACACGTTGGAGATACCGACATGGACGTTTCGGAAGCACCTGCCCTCAAGGCGTCGACAGGCAACGTGTCGGCTTCGACCGGCCTGTCGTTGGACGTCAATCGACAAGTCGCCGGAAAGCTGCGCGAATATTCCGGTCTTCTTCGCCAGCAAGGCGAAAGCGGTTTTCGCTCTCGTGCCTACGATCGGGCTGCCGACGTGATCGGAGCGCTCGAACGCCCCGTCGACGAGATCTTTTCGCGCAAGGGCCGTGAAGGATTGATCGAGCTTCCAGCCGTTGGACCGGGGATTGCGGGCGCATTGACGGAAATATTGACGAGTGGGCGCTGGAGCCAGCTCGACAGGCTGCGAGGAGACTCCGCACCCGAAGCCATATTCCGCACCATACCAGGAATCGGACCAGCGCTTGCCAGACGCCTGGTCGAACAGGCCGGAATTGAAACCCTCGAGGATCTGGAGCACGCGCTGCACATCGGCGGGCTTACAGTGGCAGGCATCGGCAAACGCCGAAAGGATCTGATCGCTGCGGTTCTGGCGGAGCGGCTGGGACGACGGCCGCCCGTCGCGATAGCCGAAAGCCCGCCTCCCGCCGTGTCGCTGCTTCTTGAGATCGACCGCATCTATCGCAGCATGGCCGGAGCGGGAAAGCTCCCAAGAATCACCCCGCGACGTTTCAATCCGATGAAAGTGGCATGGCTTCCAGTTCTGCATATCCGCAGGCATGGTTATAATTTCACTGCTCTCTTTTCCAACAGCCGTCTGGCGCATGAATTGGGCAGAACGAAAGACTGGGTGATCATCCATTACCATCGTGACGGAGAGCAGGAGGGACGATGCACGATCACGACAGCAAGCCACGGCCCGTTGGCGGGACAGCGGGTCGTTCGAGGCCGGGAAAACGAACAGCGCCCAGTCGTGACATGAAAGCCTGATCATGCAGAGATGAAGATCGGACGTTTCCGCCGCTCCAGCATAGAGCGGGTCACGCCGCCAAAGATGCGCTCGCGCAGGCGCGAATGGCCGTAGGCGCCCATGACGAGAAGGTCGGACTGCATCTGATCTGCGTGGGCATCCAGCGCTTCGGCCACGGTAAGTCCACTGCGACCCACGCAATCCACGATGATATCTATTCCGTGATGAGACAGGTATGATCGCAGCTTGGCGGTGACTTCTCGCTCGCTGCCTGAGGAATCGACCATAACCGCCCTCACCGATCGTGCCCGCTTCAAGAGCGGCACGCTCGCCTTGACCGCGGCGGAGGCTGCGGGCGCATCCGTCCATGCAATGAGGACAGTATTCTCCTCCCATTTGCCCGCATCAGTCGGATTGACGATGACAGGGACATGAGCGTGGAACAATAAGCCGTCGAGCACGGCATCCCGGATCACCGGATCAGCAAGAATGTCGTTTCCGATGACCGCGACATCGCTTAACTGTGCCTGCTCGCCAACGACATTATCGATACGGACGATCTCCGTGTAGGCATATTCCACGTCATTGGAGATCCCCTTCCGGGCAAGCGTGGCCTCGATATCTTGGACGCGGTCTAAAAGGCGGGATCGATTCTTCTGGTTTTCCGCCTGCCATGCTGCGGACACGAACTCCAGGTTCCCCCCCACGGGCGGCGGCTCGGCGGCCTCGACAAGCAAAAGGGAAAGATGACCCTTTTCGAAGCGAGCAAGCATCGCAGCTGCATCCAGCTCTGCCTCGGTGACATCCTCTTTGACGATGTTCAGGATGTTGGCGAACGTCATTGCCGATCCTCCGTTAGGACCTGCGAAGGATGGAGCCGCTGTCCACTTCGAACCTTGACCTTGGTCAAATCGGACTGGCTTTGATGCGGCGACAGGTTCGTCACAATCAGTCGAGATGAATACGGCCGGATTTCCCCAAGGGCGCGCCAGCCTGAACAAGTTGACCTGCGTCAATGTTGTCCTCGCCGAACGCCATATCATTATAAAAAAATCGCCAGGGAGGTTCTCGTGTACAAGCATCTTCTCGTTCCCACCGATGGATCGGCTCTATCGAATGCCGCCGTGAAAAAGGCGATGGCGTTCGCTCACGGCATGGACGCCCGGGTCACCGTACTTACTGTGATCGAGCCCTTCAGGATGCTTTCGCTCAACCCCGAGCAACTGGAAAACACTCGCGCGGAATTCGATCGTCATGCGGACCTGGTGGCCGACAAGGTTCTTCGGGAGGCAGAGGAGGTTGCCGCTGCGATCGGCACCACCTGCTCGACGCTGCGAATGAAAAGCAGCGACCCTGCAAGGGCCATCGTTGAAGTTGCTGCAAGCAATGACTGCGACCTGATCGCAATGGCTTCCCATGGTCGGGAGGGCTTGAAGGCTTTCATGATCGGAAGCGTGACGATGAAGGTGCTTGCCAATTCGAAGCTTCCCGTTCTCGTCTATCGTGAGTCGTAAAGAGCTGGCGGCACGGGTCCGAGGATCGAGCGGCCAGTGCAGGTAACCGCGAGATTAGTGGGAAGTGGAAGATGTCTCTGAAAGACAAGCCGAGGATGACGTTCCACGGGGCCTCCGGCTCGGTGACCGGTTCATGCTTTCTCCTTGAAGTCGGTGAAAGCCGCGTTCTCGTAGATTGCGGCATGTTTCAGGGATCCAAGACGGAAAAAGAGCTGAACTATCGCCCCTTTCCGTTCCAGTCGGCCGAGCTTGATGCCGTCATTTTGACCCATGCGCATATAGATCACAGCGGGCTCCTGCCGAAGCTGGTGAAAGGCGGGTTCTCCGGCCCGATCTACTGTACGCCGGCCACATTGGACCTTTGCGCCGTCATGCTCCCGGATTCCGGGCATATCCAGGAGATGGAAGTCGAGCAGCTCAATCGAAGAAATGAGCGACGAGGGCGAAAACCCGTCAGTCCAATCTACACCGCTGCTGACGCCACGTCCTCGCTGGTGCAGTTCCAGGCGCATCCGTTCAAAATTTGGAAGGAACTGTCTCCGGAATTTCGCTTTCGTTTCTGGAATGCCGGACATCTTCTCGGCTCCGCCTCGATTGAAATTGAGATCGGCTCTCACTCCGATCGCCAGCGGCTTTTATTTTCGGGAGACATCGGCCCACGCCATAAGCTGTTCCAGTTCGATCCGGAAGCGCCGTCCGCCTTCGACTATATCGTCTGCGAAAGCACCTATGGCGACGTCGATCGTCACGATCCCTCGGATGAAGGGCGCCGCAAGATGCTACGTGAGGAGGTCCAGCGTGCCACGCGCCATCGAGACGGCGCGCTTCTCATACCCTCGTTCGCGGTGGAGCGCACGCAGGAGCTGCTGGCCGACCTGTCTCACCTCATGGATGAGGGCAAGATTCCAAAGTGCCCTATCATTATCGATTCTCCTCTTGCACTGCGCGCAACCCAAGTCTTCGGCAGACATGCCAGCGAACTTGAGAACGGTGATCTTCTGCTGCGCGCGTTGAAGTCCAGGAATGTCCGCTTCACGGAGAGTGTCGAACAATCGAAGGCGATCGATCATATCCACGGATTTCACATCGTCATCGCGGCCAGTGGCATGTGTGAAGCCGGGCGTATCCGGCACCGTCTAAAGAACTGGCTTTGGCGGGAGGAGGCAACCGTGCTGCTGGTTGGCTATCAGGCAACCGGTACGCTCGGACGCCTTCTGCAGGATGGGGCGTCTACCGTCCGCATCCAGGGCGACGAGATCATCGTTAGAGCAAATATCCGCACGCTCGACGTCTATAGCGGACACGCCGACGCGACGGAACTGGCAGCCTGGGTCACTGCGCGTCTACCTGTAAGAAGGACTCTATTTCTCGTGCATGGCGAACTGCCGGCCGTGGTGGGGCTGGAAAACCGTCTCCTGGCGACACGGCCTGATCTTTCCATCGTCAAGCCGACCCTGGACGCAACCTACGAGCTTTCTGCCGAAGGCGCAGTGGAAACCCGCGCCCCTGAGGCGCCACCCCGTCTGGAAGCGTTCCAGACCGGCCGCAAGGACTGGCACAACGATTATCAGTCCCTGATCCTGGACCTCGAAGAGAGATTGGACAAAGCCGCTGACGAGAAAGCGCGCGGTGTCATTTTGCGGAAAATCAGAAATGCCGTAGACGAACTTCAAGAGCGGGGTCGATGACCGGCCTATCCTTTATATATTGATCGTAACCGGCGTCGAACTCCTTTCTCGCCAGTGACCGTCTGGTCGGCAAAAGGCCGCATTACCCGTACCGCTGTCGCAAACCCGCCTTATGAGGCGACATAGTTAGATGCCCGGCATTTGAAATTGCCGTCAACGGGCAGCCCAATGGCCGCCAATCTTGACATAGGATCGTTTCACCGCAGCCCAGGCGATCTTATGGGACACCTCCTCCTGGCGAGGATCGTCTCTATGGGCGTCGAAGGCATGGTTGAAAGCTTGACGATAGATGTCCTGAGCGTGATCCGGCAAAGAAGCACGCACCGAGGCAGGCAAGTCGCTGTTGTCGATATAAGGCATGGCAGCGTGCCCCCGCTTCCCGCTAAATCAAGCAGAGTGATGCGACATCCCCGCTTCATCCTTCCGTCGTTCCGCCTCCCCAACCTTCCTTTTAACCGTCACGAAACTATCGGGGCTGACGGAGATGCTGTCGATGCCGCAGTCTACCAGAAAGCTTGCGAAGTCAGGATGATCGCTTGGCGCCTGACCGCAAATGCCGATCTTGGCGCCGGACCTGCCCGCTTCGGCGATGACATGCGAGATCATCCACTTCACGGCCGGGTTCTGTTCGTCAAAAAGGTCGGCAAGCTCGCCCGCATCGCGATCAACGCCGAGAGTGAGTTGCGTGAGGTCATTCGAGCCGATGGAAAATCCATCGAAATGGCCGGCGAACTCCGTTGCCAGAACGACGTTGGAGGGAATTTCGCACATCACATAGACCTTCAGCCCGTCTTGACCGCGCGCAAGGCCATTTTCCGCCATCACCTTCAGGACCTTTTGAGCCTCTTCCACCGAGCGGCAAAACGGTACCATGACGATGACATTATCAAAGCCTAGTTCGCCTCTTAACTTGCCGATGGCACGGCATTCCAAGGCAAAGCCGTCACGGTAGCGCGGTGAGTAGTAGCGGGAGGCACCTCTGAAGCCGAGCATCGGATTTTCCTCGCTCGGCTCGAATTCCTCACCGCCCACGAGCTTGGCATATTCATTCGTCTTGAAGTCGCTAAGCCGGACGATCGCAGGCCTCGGATAGACAACCGCAGCAAGGCGTGCCAGGCCGCAGGCGAGATGATCAACGAAAAAGTCTTCCTTGACCTTGTAGCCTGCAGTCAGTTCCTCGATCTGACGTTTGGCGCCTGCATCCTTCAGACTGTCGAGATGGGCTAACGCCATCGGGTGGATGCGGATGGCATTGCCGATGACGAATTCCATGCGGGCAAGCCCGATGCCGTCACAAGGAAGCCGCCACCATCGAAAAGCGGCCGCGGGATTGGCCAGATTCAACATGATCTCGGTGCGGGTCGTCGGCAGTTCTGTGACGTCGATCGTTTCGACCTCATAGTCTGCAGGGCCGTCATAGACGAAGCCCTCGTCGCCTTCTGCGCAGGAAACGGTTATCTCTCCGCCTGTATGGAGTATTTGCGTCGCATTGCCAGTTCCGACGACCGCCGGCAGGCCGAGTTCGCGACTGACGATTGCCGCGTGCGAAGTGCGCCCGCCGTGGTCGGTAACGATTGCCGCTGCCCGCTTCATGACGGGCATCCAGTCGGGGTCCGTCGTTGCCGTTACCAATATCGAGCCGTCGACGAACTTGTCGATGTCCTTGGTTGTCTCGATCAGGCAGGCTCGGCCGGACACGACGGCGTCGCCGATCGCCAGGCCGGCAAGAAGCATCTTGCCCTTACGTTTGACGAGATAGTTTTTGAGTTCGCTCAGCTTGCGAGCGGACTGCACCGTTTCCGGACGTGCCTGAACGATGAAAAATTTGCCGGTCTCGCCGTCTCTGGCCCATTCGATGTCCATCGGGCAACCGTAATGATCTTCGATCAGCACAGCCCAACGTGCCAGAGTGATGACGGCGTCGTCATCAAGAACGAAGGCTGCGCGTTCGACCTTGGACGTCGGCACGTTGCGGGTCGGTTCGCCTGCCGACCCGTAGATCAGCTTCTTTTCCTTGGCACCGCGTTTGCGCGCGATAATGGGGCGCAACGACGTGTTCTTCAGCAGCGGCTTGAAAACCTGATACTCGTCTGGGTCCACAATGCCCTTGACGACATTCTCGCCAAGCCCCCAGGCGGCATTGATCAATACGACTTTGTCAAAGCCCGTCTCCGTATCAATGGAAAACATCACACCGGAACTGCCAAGGTCGGAGCGGACCATCTGCTGGACGCCGATCGACAAGGCGACCTTCAGGTGATCAAAGCCTTTTGCCTGCCGATAAGTGATCGCTCTGTCGGTGAAAAGCGAGGCGTAGCATTGGCGGCAGGCATCCAAAAGAGCCTTCTCGTCCCTGACGTTGAGGAACGTCTCCTGCTGTCCGGCAAAACTCGCATCCGCAAGGTCTTCCGCAGTTGCGCTGGAACGCACCGCCACTGCGAGGTTGCCGCTTCCGACCCGCGCTGAAAGCTCGGCGTAGGCCTTTCTGACGGCGTCTGACAGCTCATCGGGCCAATCTCCGCGCAGAAAAAGCGTACGGATCGCAGTGCCGGTCTCCGCTAGACCCGCCTTGCCTGCCTGCCACTCGGCAATCAAGGAGGCGATGCGGCCTTTGATATCGTTGGATTCAAGATAACGCCAGTAGGACGCGGACGTCGTCGCAAAACCCGGTGGAACCGCGATCCCCTTCGGCGTCAGGTTCTGGATCAGCTCTCCGAGCGACGCGTTCTTGCCACCGACTTCAGCGACGTCGTCGCGCCGCACGTTTTCGAACCAGACGATCTGCTCAATCGTGCCGTCCATGAGACGCTCCCTGCAATACGAGTGTCGAACTCCAGTCGCATCAACTCTATTGGAGATCCTTTTGTGCGGCTTTGATGAGGATCAAGGTCGGGTCTCGCCAGATGCGCCAGATTGGTAAAAACGGGGCGAACATATGAGGTGGAGCCATGCAGATGCTGTCAGACCGTCACGCCGTCGTTGGCGAGATCGGAGCGGGCCACTTGCGCTTTGCCGTGGCCGATATCGATGAATTGGTGATCGATCACTACGTCAATTTCAAAACGAGCGATTTCGATTCGATCGAGGTGGCGCTCGATGCCTATTTCAAATCGCTGCCCGGGCAGCCAGGCAAGATCAGCCTTGCCGTGGCCGGCGATGTCACCGACAATCAGGCGCGCATTTCCCATCTCCCGTGGACGTTTTCCGCAAGAGAATTGCAGAACGCCTTCGCTGTGCCCAGCGTCAGGCTGATGCGCGACATCGATGCGGTCAGCTCCTGCGTGCCTACGCTGCCTCCGCACGAACTCGTAAAACTGACAAGCCCATCCCCGCAAAGCGGCCCGAAGGGTGTCGTACTGCTCGACCGGGATCTCGAAGCCGCCATGGTCGCTCCAAACCAGCATGGTTGGACTGTTTTACACGGCCGCGTCGGCGAGATGTCGTTCGGCGCCGACAGCGACGAGGAACTCTTGCTCGTCCAGGCGATGCGGCATGGCATTGGCAGGATTGCGCTGAAGAGGGTGCTCACATCGACGGGACTGACGGCTCTTTACGATGCATTGCGACTTCGCTCCGGTCTTGATGCCCCGAGTTGGAGCGCATTCGATATTGCTCGGGCTGCCTTGTCTGCAGAGCCAGATCCAATCGCGCATGATGCGCTCCGGCATTTCGCAAATTGGCTCGCACGCTTTGCCGGTGATCTTGCCGCGGCATATGGCGCAGAAGGCGGGATCTATCTCAACGGGAGCCTGGCGATCGAATTGCGCGAAATCCTGAGGAGCGAGGCTTTCGTCGAATCCTTTTCGGCCGCCGGCGGTCCGGACGGCTTTACCCGCAACGTCCCGGTTTATCTCGTCACGGCGACAAATCTCGCGCTGCGCGGCGCTGCCCTGGCGATTTCCTGAAATCAACCTGACAGGGCGCGTTGCTTGCCCGTTCTAGATCTCCATGGGCGGGGCAGCCGGTTGCTGGACGGGCTCCGGAATTTCGGTCATCGTCGCCTCCGAGAGGAGCAATATGCTGGCAACCGACACCGCATTTTCCAACGCGACGCGCACCACCTTGGTCGGATCGATGATCCCCTCCTCAAGAAGATCGACGTAGCGATTGCGGGCCGCATCGAAACCAATCGCGCCGTCAGATTCCAGCATCCTGGCGACAACGACACCGCCGTCGACCGCCGAGTTCTCGGCGATCTGTCTAGCCGGTACTTCCAAGGCGCGCTTGAGGATCTGCACGCCCGTTCGCTCGTCGCCTTCGCAGAGGTCTTCCTCTCCGACCACCGCCTTTACACAGCGAAGCAGCGCCAAGCCGCCCCCAGGAACGATACCTTCATCGACTGCGGCCTTTGTGGCATTGATCGCGTCGTCGAGAGCTTCCTTCTTAGCCTTCACCTCCGCTTCCGCAAGCGCGCCGACGCGGATGACCGCAACACCTCCCGACAATTTGGCAAGCCGCTCCTGCAGCTTTTCCTTGTCGTAGTCGCTTGTCGTCGTCTCGATCTCCTTGCGGATCTGTTCAGCCCGCCCTTTGATGGCCTGCTGCGAACCGCCTCCGCCGACAATTGTCGTCGTGTCTTTATCGACGACGATACGCGACGCTGTGCCGAGCTGGTCTACCGTCACCTTGTCCAGCTTGAAGCCGAGATCTTCGGAAATGAGCTGCGCTCCGGTGAGGATCGCCAAATCCTGCAGCATGGCTTTGCGGCGGTCGCCGAAGCCTGGAGCCTTGACGGCACAGTTGCGGAACGTGCCGCGCAGCTGGTTGACGATGAGGGTTGCAAGCGCCTCACCTTCCACGTCCTCGGCGATCACGAGCAATGGCTTGCCTGATTTGGCAATCTGCTCAAGTAACGCAACAAGGTCGCCCAATGCGGAGATCTTTCGGTCAAAGATCAGCACCCTTGCGTCTTCCAGGACGCATTCCATCTTCTCGGCATCGGTTGCAAAATAGGCCGAGATATAACCGCGATCGAACTGCGTTCCCTCGACCACGTCGAGACGTGTCTCCATCGTCTTGGATTCCTCGACGGTGATGACGCCTTCCTTGCCGACCTTTGCCATGGCTTCGGCGACCAGCTTGCCGATCGCCTCATCATTATGGGCGGAGATAGAGGCAACCTGCTGCCGTTCCTTGTCCGAGGTCACTGGTCTCGATATCGATTGCAACGCCTCGACGGCCCGAACCACGGCGCGATCAAGACCTCGTTTGATATCGATGGCGCTTGCGCCCGCTACGACGTTGCGATGGCCGTCCGCCAGCGCTGGTTGATCATCGATCATCTTGTCCTGATCGTACTGTTTTTGATGATCGCCACGGTCTTGCCGGCGATGTCATTCGATCTCCTTGCCATGCCTACCTGAGATTTCTTCAATCCAAATCCCGAAGAAGACGTGCTTATACGGGCGATCAGTTCCGTAGCCCTCGGGCTTGATGGCCCCCGGTTCCCACCACTCGCTCTTCCTCTGCAGCAGGCTCCAGGCGCGATGCACCTCACCGGCGAAGCCATCCTCGTCGCGAAATTCTTCAAACCGCCCGCAAGCAACGACGGTGTACCAGTCTCTGGGTCCCTTCTTTTCCTGCACGAGCAGACAAATTTGCGGATTGGCACGCATGATTTCGATCTTCTTGCCCTCCAACGAAAACGCATAAATCTTTCGTTCGTCATGCTCCGCCTAGGCGTGACGCATAACGGGCATCACGGCGTGGGCGGGACCGACTGGATCAGTGCGATGACGTCATCGTCGCTCAGCTGCCGAAAGTCCTGATAATAGGCACTTATTGCCTCAAAGAAAGCGGGGGTGTACAGGCAGACAGTCTCATCGGCTGCCTTGTTCAATTGCGCGAGCTCTTCAAGAGGCGCGACAGGCACAGCCACGACGATCTTACTCGGTTTGCATTGCCTCAACGCACGAATGGCCGCCATCATTGTCGCGCCTGTGGCAATGCCATCATCGACGATCACGACGATGCGCCCGAAGACTTCCTGATGAGGGCTGACGCCAAGATACCGGCGCCGACGACGTTCAATCTCCTCCCATTCGCGGCGCTGCGTGTCCTCGAACAAGGATTCGGTCACACCTGCGAGGCGGACAACGTGCTCGTTGCGGACGACGATTGGCTCCAATCCGTCGACGATCGCTCCCATCGCGAGCTCCGGATGCATGGGGACGCCGATTTTTCGTACCAGAAGCAGGTCAAGCGGGGCATCCAGATATCTTGCTATCTCGGTCGCTACCTGCACACCTCCACGCGGAAGCGCGAGCACGACGACATGATCATTCTTGTATCTTTCAAGAGCTTGAGCGAGCTTCCTGCCCGCGTCGGTTCGGTCATTGAACAACATCGGCGGCTCCTTTCTGAGGCCGGCCGCATCCGCCGCCATCCCTGCTGTTGCCTGCAGGGCGGAGACGCCGACGTTGGAAAGAGTGCCATCGGCGACATCTGGCCACCCACGCCGATCGCACCGGCTGCGGCTCTCGGTCAAGCGACGACGCCAAGACATCAGCGGCATCAATGCCGCGTCCTCTCAGGTCCAGGTCCGCGGGCCACATGTGAAGATCGTTACCTGAACAGGACAACACGATGACGACTTTGTTGCATTGATCTCCGTCAAGTTCGCGGAACGGAAAGAGACCGTACTTGTGTGGTCGACCTGGTTTAACGCTGCGGAAGCGAGGGGCAAATCCGTATGTAAGCGCATTGACCCTGATCAATGCATTTGCCGACCCGTTCCTGGAAACTTTGACAGGTACGTTCTGTTTTGGACGAGGAGGACATATCATGCATGTATCAGAAGCGATGCATAAGCAGGTTCAATCAGTTTCGCCGACCACGCGTATCAATGAGGTCGCCAAACTGATGAAAAAGCAGGATATCGGAGCCGTTCCCGTCACCGAGAATGGGCGCATGATCGGGATGATCACGGATCGCGATCTCACCGTACGCGTCCTTGCCGATGGTTACGATGCTTCCGGGATTACGGCACGGGAGGTCATGTCGCCGGGCGCCAAATTCTGCCATACGTCGGATCGCATTGAGGAAGCGGTGCGCATGATGGAAAAGCATAAGATCCGACGCCTGCCTGTCATGAATGCAGAAGACGAGATCGTTGGTATGCTTGCCATCGGCGACATTACGCATTGCGGCAGTCGGCCGCTTGCTGAAGAATTGCTGAGAGCGGTCAGCGGCCATCACGCCTGACAAGCCCTGCATTTCCTCCCGCCATGCCTGCATGGCGGGAGTTTCAGCTCACACGAAAAAGTCAATCGATCGAAGAACATCCCTCTCTGGCACTTGGAGCAGATCCTGTTCAATCCGGATCATATCCTGCAGCTCTGAAGTCGTTGGCGCATTCTGCTTCGCCTGAGCCTTGAAACGATCAATACCTCCAATCGAGCCGACTATTCTGTAATCAATGATGGAAGCTGTTGAAGCAATTTCTCAAACTCGGGCCATTCGGTCGCCGGCCAGATCTCCGTTGTGGCATGGCCGAACGTCCGTACGAGTGTTGCCACCTTCGTCGCAGACAGCATATCGGGCGCGGAAAAAATATCGACATAGTCTGCCGGACCAAGCACTACAAAGCTTGAAATCCAGCGCACCTCGGGACAATCACGCCGTATATATTGAGCGAGTTCATGGCTCAGGGTCTTCATGGCGCGGGGGTTTCTCAGAGCCTCATGGCTCAAGCGGGTGAGCATGATGAATGTCGACATCGTATACCTCCTTGATGAGGAGATCAGCGTGGATCCGAGCTGCGGTGAGGACATTGATGGACGTCAATTGGAAACTGAAATGCCGCACGATCTGGCTTTGCGGGCGCATTCTCGAGCGTTGCAGATATCCGCCGCGGTCAGCGGGCGGCCGCTGTAAAAACACATCCTGTTGAGCCGCCCGTCATGGTTCTGCTCTCATCGGTGCGGTCAGCAGCGATGAGAGCATGCAGCACCGACGCTGTAGGCGGATATGCGGAGCCGCAAGGTCATTCGCACTGCACGAGACGCAGCCGAGGCCCTTGTGGAGGACTGGCCTCTACAAGATGGCGAAGAATTTTACGACGCAGTCAAAACCTGTCTGGATGGCATCAGCGGCGAGAGCGAACCAAACCGGCTTCGTCAGGCAATCGGCCGAGAGGCCTGTAAGGCGGGCATTACCGCAATCACGATCATCCATGACCAACGAGGAACCGACGCCCATAAGCACCAGCATAGCGCCTAAGTCTTGAATCTGCAGGCGTACGGCCATTTTGCTTCATCCATGACCGCCTTATTTCCGCTCATAGGCGTCTCGTTTGACGCAACGCAAAGCGTGACATGCGATCGAGATCAAGATGCTTGAAATCCTCACGCACGCAAGGAGGCTGTCGATGACTGGAGTAGGCGAAGAATGGAAGCCGGGCATTTCGCCCGAGAAAGTGCGTTACCTCATTCTCAAGGCAAGAGAGTTCGACGCCAAAGACGTCATGACCGAGCCGGATCCGGGCTCCAATCCAACGGATGACAATATGATCGAAATCCTTGAAGAACACACCGACGACTCGGTGGAGCAGGAATTGCGCAGCGCGATCTGGGCGCTTAACGAGGATGAACAGATCGACCTTGTGGCTCTTTCCTGGCTTGGGCGTGGCGATGGGGATGCCGCGGACTGGGACGACCTTCGCCAGCAGGCCGCCGACGCGCACAACGGACGCACTGCCTCCTATCTGCTGGGCATGCCGCTACTGTCGGATTACCTTGAAGAGGCGCTTGACCAGTTCGGCGAGACAGAAGCCACCTTGATGGAAGGCTGACAAGGCGATGTCGGACCGCGCCTCCCAGTTCGATCAATGCATCGAAGTGCGATTGTCGAAGGCATCAGTCCTGTCCTCTGTCTTAGGGCAAAGGACACGAGAGTCTCATCGCTTCGGAGCTGCGGCTAGCTGGCATTCGAGGGCTGGCGCTGATTGTACATAACACCTATAGAGGGATCAGGGCGATCAACGTATCGCCCCGGGGGATCATGTCCCAGCAGATTGAATTCGGCCCGCCTGGCAGATCCTAAATGATATTAGAGGGCTTAGCTATTTCGACAGCCTCGCTGATGGAGGCAACACCGAGGCATCGGCAGATCGCGTCCAGCTGCTGCTGAATTTCCTCGGTGCTTTGCTGTTCAATTCCAGCGATATCGGTGATGCTTCTGCCTTCAGAGATCCATCGGAGATATACTGCTTCAACTGACTTTAGCTTCTAGTTTATGGAACTCGCCTCGCCCGCGGCTTGAAGCTTGCCAAGCGACCTAAATCCCCGGAGTTGAAAAATCTCCAAACTTGATCGGTGAGTTAGGCACTCCTTCTTCTCGAGGTCAAACTACAAGGATTGCACGGAAGCTCGCTCGACCAATTTACAAGACATAACGCGACTGCTGGGACGAGGCTTGTTTCCCGCCACCACGCTATTCAACAATTCCGCCCCTTCCAGACCTAAATCGTAATAAGGCAAGGCCGCAGTGGTCAGCTCCGGTTTCAGCGCGAGGGAAACCGTCCGAAAATCGTCAAAGCCGACGATACTGACATCCTCCGGGATGCGAAGACCCAATGCCATTGCCGCGATGTAGATTTGGATCGTCATTTCGTCATTGCCGCTCATGATTGCAGTCGGTCGATCCGCTTGTTGCAGCATCTCTGTCGCAACGGCGAAAACGTAGTTCTTTTCCGCTCCAACCGGTCCTTCCATGCCCAGACGGATGCTTAGGTCGCTCTCAGCAAGGCCAAAGTCTCCAGCGGTCTTACGGAAGGCATCGAGGCGCAGTTGCGCACCCAACAGGATGGGATTGAGCCGGATGTAGCCGATCTTTCGATGACCCTTTCCAACCAGATAGCGGGTAAGATCTTGCGCGCCCTGATAGTCATCAGGCTCGATCGACGGGAAGAGTCCGCTTGTCTGAGGCCTGCAGTTGATCATCACTGTTGGAATGTGGACATCACCTGCCGCGGGATCGACGGTGCGACGATACATTGTCACGTAAAGGACCCCGTCAATCCGATGGGACTGGAACATTTTCCAGACTTCGACCTCTCTCTCGGAAAAGCCGCCAGTATTTGCCATGAGAATGGTCTTCCCGTTCGCATTTGCCCAATCCTGTATTCCTCGCACAATGTCGACCGAATAGGGTGTGGTAGATACATAATCTGTGATGATACCGAAGGTGTTGGAACGGCTCGACCGTATGAGGCGCGCCGCCATATTTGGAATATAACCGAGATCGCGGATGGCCTTCTCCACTCTCTCCCGGGTTTCTTCGGTCACATAGGGCTCACCGTTGATAACCCGCGAAACTGTCTTATTGGAAACCCCGGCCGCTTTCGCGACGCTGATAATGCTGACCATATCCCACTAATCTCCGTACTGACGATCAGTTCTAGACGAGTTGTATGACAACGTCGACATGTTTTTCTGACAACGTCGACAATGTGCGTTGACAACGTCGTCATAAGGCGATTATGTTCAACCAAAGCAGGGACGCCAGCAAAAAACGTCCCGGCAAACGAGGGAGGAATCGATGAAGAAGCTAGTCGCCACTAGCGCGCTTGCGCTTATTTTCATGGCCGGATGTGCCAAGGCCGAGACCATCAATATCTTGGTGGAAGGCGGCGGCGAGATGCTGCAGAAGGCTGTCGCCGAAAAGTTCACCGCCGAGACTGGAATCGCGGTGAATTTCACCGTCGTTCCCTACCAGGGTGTCTTTGATAAGTTCTCAGCAGAAATCGCCTCCGGTTCTTCGGCGTTCGATGTCGTTAGTATCGATGTCGTTTGGAACGCAAAATTCGCGAACCACGTCGAAGACATCTCGTCACTTTACACCGATGCAATTCGCGCCGACTTGCCGCCGGCCTTGCTGGCAGACGCAAAGGTCGGGGACAAAGTGATTGGCATGCCGGCCTGGGCGAATGCCGAGATCGTCTTCTATCGCAAAGATCTCTTCGACAAGCCGGAGGAGAAGGAAGCATTTCAGGCGAAGTATGGCTACCCCCTGGCCCCTCCCAAGACATGGCAGCAGTGGCGCGACATCGCGAAATTCTTCACGCGCGACACTGACGGTGACGGCAAGATCGATTTCTGGGGTACCGACACCATTGGCACCTTCTCGGAGGAGTGGATGGCGCATGTACTACAGGCAGGCTCGCCCGGCGTGATCCTCGACAAGAATGGAAAGGTCATCATTGACAACGAGGCCCATAAGAAGGCGCTCGAATTCTACATTGCGCCGCACTGCACCGATCATTCCGTTCCTGAAAACGTCAATGAAATCGGCTGGGGTGAGGCGCAGAACCTGTTCTATCAGGGCAAGACGGCCATGATGAAGTTCTGGGCGCATGCCTACAAGATGACGCCGGCGGATTCAAAGGTTAGCGGCAAGGTCGGCGTTGGTCCTATGCTCGCCGGTGACGCCGGAATCGCGGCGGTTCCAGGTCCATGGTACAACGTTGTTCCCTCGACCTCCCAACACAAAGACGCGGCCAAGAAATTCGTTGCTTTCGCGATCGCCAACAATGCGCTGGGCATCGAAGCACCACTCGGCCTTGCCGCAACGAATTCCGCCTATCGCAGCTATTCCGGCAAGCAAGGTTATGAGCACTTTACGCCGCTTCTTGAGACGCTGAGCGCACCGGCAACGCAAGGCCGGCCGATCAACGAGAAATATCAGGAAATCATCGACGAGGCCGTCTTACCCGCTGTCCAGCAGGCACTGACTTGCAAAACGGATGTCGGAGAAGTTCTGAGCGAAGCCAAGGAAACGATTGAGGACATCCTCAACTAATCCGGCATTTTCCTCAATATTGCGGGCGGAAGATGCCGCCCGCAATATCATCTTTCGGAGGCGGACATGTCGGCTGAAAACCGATTTGTACTCTGCATGCTCGCGCCCGCGATCGTGATCCTTGGCTTGTTGGTCGCGTACCCAGTGGGGCTGCTGGTGTTCAATTCCTTTTTTAAGGTCGATACGATTACCCCTTACATACGCGAGTGGGTTGGGCTGCAAAACTATATCGAGGCACTAACCTCGAAACGTGTTGCGGAAAGCGCTCTAAGGACCATTCAATATTCGATCTTCGCGCTGTTTTTCGAATTCACCTTCGGTTTTGGCGCCGCGCTATTGTTTTCGGCCATGCGTGGGGACTCGCGCTGGCACCGCACGATTTTCGCTTTGCCGCTGATGGTTCCACCTATTGTCGCTGGCCTGCTGTGGCGATTTCTTCTGGTCGGCAACATCGGCCTCCTTAACTACGGCTTGGCCCGCTTAGGACTCATCAGCGATCCGGACGCCATCGCATGGTTATCCAGCGAAGATATCGTCATCTACTCCGTTTCCTTTGCCGACATCTGGCTGACAACCTCGTTTGTCGCTCTCGTATCCTATGCTGGGTTGACGAACATTCCGAGAGACTTGCTTGAGGCCGCACGGATCGACGGCGCGAACGCTCTAAGGCGGTTCTGGCATGTCACTCTGCCACTGATGCGGCCGGTTATTGCGGTCATCGTCATCGTCCGCGGCGTAGACGCCGCGAAGACTTTCGATTTGATCTGGATACAGACACAGGGCGGCCCCCACCACGCCTCGGAAGTATTCTCGATGAATATCTACCAGCGGATGGTGCGTTTCGGTGACCTCGGCGAGGCATCCGCGTCCGGCACCCTGTTCCTCATCGTTATGATGGTTCTGGCGGCGGCGGCCTATTGGAAGATATGGAGGCCGACCCATGCATAACCCTCCTCGCCTCAACATCGGCGGAGCCGTGATCAACGCGGCAGCCCTTGTGCTCGTGCTGTCCTATGCGGTGCCCTACGTCTATTTGTTGATGACTGCCGTCAAGCCGGCCGCCGATGTCCAGCAAATCCCGCCGAGCTTCTTTCCGGCCGTTCTGTCTCTCGAAAACTTCCGTGAGGTACTGCGATCTTCGACCTTGCCGAGAGCTTTTGTAAGTTCTCTGCTCGTTGCCGTTCTGACGACCGCGCTTTCGCTCTTGGTGGCCGTACCCGCCGCTTACGTTGCTACTCTGTATCGGCGCCGGATCACGACACTTTTCCTGCTCTTCGCCCTGGTCACGCGCATGGTGCCGTCAGTGTCGCTGGGTGTGCCTTTGTTCCAGCTTCTGAAGTCTATGGGTTTGCTTGACACTGTCCCAGGGCTTGTTCTCGCCCACACGTCGGCGGCTGTTCCCTTGGCACTCCTGCTCATGTCAGCATTTTTTGAGGGCGTGCCGAAGGAGCTCGAAGAGGCAGCCCGTATGGATGGCTGCACAAGGTTGCAGGCCTTTCGAAAGATCATCCTTCCGGTGATGACGGGCGGGATCTCGGTGACCGCGCTCTTCACGTTTATCACTAGCTGGAACGAGTTCCTCTATGCGCTGCTGCTGACATCGGAAGCGACCAAGACCGCACCGATCGTCATTGCCGAATACAACTCGGTCTACGGGCTTGCCTGGGGCGCGATGACAGCAGCCGCAGTACTGTATTCGCTGCCCGTCATCGTCATCACACTGGCACTTCAAAAACAGATCGTCGGCGGCCTGACATTCGGCGCTGTAAAGGGATGAGGGAGGCAGAAGCATGGCCGGCATAGAACTGCGCAATATCAACAAGGTCTACGGCAACAACTTTCACGCCCTCCACGACCTCAACTTCGATATCAGGGATGGTGAGTTCATGGTGTTTGTAGGCCCGTCGGGATGCGGGAAGTCGACGGCGCTACGGATGATCGCCGGCCTGGAGAGCATCTCCAGCGGTGAGCTCAGGATCGGTGACCGGGTTGTCAACCATGTCGATCCCAAGGATCGTGACATCGCCATGGTGTTCCAGTCCTACGCGCTTTACCCGCACAAGACGGTACGCGAAAATATCGTCTTTCCGCTGATAATGGCAGGATTGCCAAAATCCGACATCGCCAGCCGCGTCAACGAAGCCGCTCGCATCCTCGAGCTCACGGCTCTGCTCGACCGCAAGCCGGCACTGCTCTCGGGCGGTCAGCGACAGCGCGTCGCAATGGGACGGGCGATCGTTCGCAAGCCGGCAGCATTCCTGATGGACGAACCCTTGTCGAACCTCGATGCCAAGCTGCGCGTGCAGATGCGTGCCGAGATCGCCAGCCTGCAAAGAAAATTGAATGTCACCACGATCTACGTGACCCACGACCAGGTCGAGGCGATGACGATGGGCGACCGCGTAGCCGTGATGAAAGGCGGTATACTGCAGCAGGTCGACACACCGCAAAACCTCTACAGTCGGCCCGACAATGTCTTTGTCGCCGCCTTTATCGGGTCACCTTCAATGAACTTGTACGATGCAGTTCTGGATGGACGGACGCTGACCCTGGGCAGCAACAGTTTCGAGGTTCCTGACCAAGTTTTCAAATGCCGACCCTCGCTGAACGGGGCGTCCAACCGTCGGGTCATTGTCGGCATCCGGCCCGAGCACATGGACGACGCAGCAATTCGGCCCTCATCGGCCGAGATCTCGGCCTCGGTCACTCTTGTGGAGGCGCTGGGTTCTGAATCCATGGTGCACCTGAATATCGATGCGCCTTGGGTCGACGCGGGCGACCCGGATGCCGTCGCCGAGATCGGTGACGAAAAAGCTGCCGTAGCCCGGTTTTCTCCGAAGAGCACGGTACGCGCAGGTGACATCGCACGCATTGCTGTCGATGCCGAGGAACTTCACTTCTTTGAACCGGACACTCGCACCAGCATCTGGTGATGGTACAGCCAGGAGGCAAACAGGAATGACTAGCCGATCTATCGCCACCGATCGCCTGCAACCAACAATGGTTGGCGAAAACTACTACGACGTGACGAAGTATCCCGACGCGAACGCACGTGAGGATATTGGTGCGGTCATCAATAGCATCATCGCCGATATCAACAGCAGGCAGCCGGTTTCCGATCTAAATGATGGCGGAAAACCGGGAGCGGTTATCTATATACCGCCAGGCGATTATCATCTTGCCACCCAAGTCGTCATCGACGTGAGCTATTTGAAAATTGTCGGCTCTGGACACGGTTTTACGTCTTCGAGTATCCGTTTCAACACGCCCGCTAGCGAGTTGGCGCAGTGGCGCGAAGTATGGCCGGGCGGCAGCCGTATACTTGTGGACATTTCTCCGGAAGCCACCGTCGGTGAGGCTGCCGGAGCCGCGTTCTACGTCAAGCGAAGCGGAAATCCCCGTATCAGCTCAGTGGAGTTTGCTGATTTTTGCATAGACGGCCTGCACTTCGTCGATGATGGTTCGGGGCAAAACGATGCAGAAAACACATACAAGAATGGCAAAACGGGCATCTATGTAGGCAGCGCCAATGACTCATTTCGAATAACGGGGATGGGCCTCATCTATCTGGAGCATGGAGTTACTGTCCATGATGCCGATGCGCTGGCGATAGACAACAATTTCATTGCGGAGTGCGGCAGTTGTATCGAATTGAAAGGGATGGGCCAGGCGTCAAGGATCGCGAATAACTTCGTTGGAGCCGGATATCGGGGACACTCCATTTACGCTGAAAATTACGGTGGCATTCTGGTCTCCGCAAACAACGTATTTCCTCGAGGAGCTAGCAGCGTCTATTTTTCCGGAGTAGTCCGTTCCTCGGTCACAGGAAACAGATTCCATTCCTTCTATCCCGGAATGTTGATTTTTGCGGCCAATTGCTGCGAGAATTTGGTTTCCTCAAATCACTTTTTGCGAGATCGCGAGCCATGGGCGCCGATGCAAAAGTACGACAACGGCTTGGACGACCTGTTCGGACTTTTACAAATTGATGGCAGCAACAATTCGATCATCGCGAACCACATTTCGGAAACGATAGATACTCAATATATCAAGCCTCTCGGCGGAAGGCCGGTGATTATCAAGGTGGTTTCGGGTAACGGCAATTACATTGCCAATAATCACATTGTGGCAACAACCGAAACATCGCAGGTCACTGACGCCCCAAATAGTGCCTGCTTTTCTACGCAAGTGGGCGCCTTGCTTTCAACGAACAATCTGAAGGAACTCGAAGTAACGGCAGTGCTCGTGCAGGAAGGCTCTATCCTGAATACAGTTCTGGATACAGGAAATGACAAACAGGTCCTAATGGACAGGAAGATGAACGCTTTTAGGGGCACTCCAATTCCTGTCCGATAGTAGCGGGTCTTCAATATGTACAGAGCGTAACGGAAACAGCCTGTCGAAATTGGCTGACTACGGAGAGTTTTGTTTATGACGAATCAAGAAGTTTATCACGCCGAACGCGTTCGTCCGGTTATTCGAATGCCGCCGGCATGATCAGGAACATGCATGCCGTCGCACAAGCAACTCGGGCCGGTCGACTTAATCGTCAAGGCGGAGTCTGAAATTGTGGCGCGAAGGGAAATCAATCACTTAGATTGATTTACGTCCTAGGAGTTATTATATGCCCAGACATAAAATGTTGCTTGAGTCCGGGACGCGCGTGGAGTTTTGGGCGCGATCGATCGACAGAAATGCCCATGAATTCCCGTTCCGAATCTTACACGCAGGGCAGGTCCTGTGGGCAGTGAAGCGTTTTTCGGAATTTCCGGAATATTACAGCTATCACCATCGCGAAGCGTGCGAGGTGGAGTTCGAATGGGATGATCGCGCAACAGAATTCACTTGGGCTTATGCTTACAATGCACGGTTGGTCTCGAAGACAGGAATCACCGTTCTGGAATTCGGAAAGCACCTGGTCGTGCGCACCGGGTCCGAAATCGACGACTGGTGCATAGCCGACCCGCAACGGCCGCGCCTGCATTTCTCCCCAGTGAAGAACTGGATGAATGATCCAAACGGGTTGTGCAAGATTGGCGATGTCTGGCATTTGTTCTACCAGTTCCACCCGGCCGGCACTGATTGGGGGCCAATGCATTGGGGGCATGCGACCAGCCGCGACCTATGCGCATGGCTTCACATGCCAGTCTTCTTGGGGCCGGAACAGAACCTCGCACGCCTCGGTGCGACCGGGGGGGCGTTCTCGGGCAGCGCGTTTCGGGATCGGGACGGCAAGGTAAAGTTCTATTATACGGAACGCTTGCCAGCCTACGATCTCTTTGCGGGTTACCGCGAAGTCCAGAAGATCGCCGAACCCGGCCACGACCTCATCAAAGCCGAGAAGATCACGACCATACTGGAGACCCGTCCGGAAGGCGTGAAGCATGATTTCCGAGATCCGAAAGTCTGGTGGGACGAAGCAGCCAACGCCTATCGGATGATCCTTGGCGCATCGATTGAGGGCGATCCGGCGGTGCTCCTTTATGGTTCCGACAACGAACTTGAATGGCAATATCTGGGGCCGCTCTACCGGGCGTCGGTCAATTTCCGCGAGGAGGGCGCCCGCGCAGTCGAATGCCCCGACTTCTTTCGGCTCGAGGACAAGTGGGTTCTGGTAATGGGCTTTGTGGGCCATATCGAACCAGCGACAGGACGCCACAATCTCCTCTACGCCCTGATCGGCGAGTTTATCGACGATCGCTTCGTGCCTGATACACCCGATTTGCAATTGCTGGATTTCGGAACGGACTATTACGCGATGCAGAGTTTCAAAGCAGAAGGGCGTCAAATCGCCTTTGCATGGCTGTTCAACTGGGAATACCGCAAGCCAGATGGCTCAGCCTATTCCGGCGAAATGTCCCTGCCCCGTGTTCTAAATCTCAGTGAAGACAAGAAGAAGATATGCATGTTACCGGCGCTCGAGGTCGACGAGCACTACGCCGCCATCCCCATTATCCAGGACCAAGGCGGTGATTACTCCTTGCCAAGCGCTCCGGTCGAGATTCGGCTTTCCGGGCCGCTGAATGGCACCAAGCTCGTCGCCACGCAGAATGGTAAACTTGCGTTCGAGGTGAGCGTCGCCGACGGCATCCTTTCGATCCGGCTCGCACAGGACAACGGCTCGATCCAATACGTTGCGGAGCTTGACGGCGGTAAGAACCTTCGCCTGTTTCATGACCGCGGCATCATCGAGATTTTTGCCGACGACGGTGCGGTTTGTGGAACCCGTCGCGGCTACGCAAATATCGAACCAGATCAGCTGGGAGTTTCCTCTTCTGCGTCAGCGCAGGTATTTGAAAAGCGTTCGGAATGATACTCTGCTGCGGCGAAGCACTTATTGATATGCTTCCGACGCCAACGACTGCCGGAGGGACGGGCTTCGTTCCTCATGCCGGCGGTGCCGTCTTCAACACCGCAATCGCGCTGGGGCGGCTGGGAGTAAGGGTCGGCCTCCTGACGGGATTGTCAAATGATATGTTCGGAGAACAACTCATTTCCGCTCTGCAAGAAAGTCACGTCGATACATCGAATGTGATTGTGTCCGAACGACCAACGACTTTATAGCGCCCCCTCACTTACTGAAGCCAAATGTCTTGCGCAGACTTTTATCGACTGCGGTTGCAGGCATGAATCTGCGCAATCGACTAAGAAGCGTCGCTTGACCGCCAACCGGCTGGCGCATGCGGTACGGACCGTTGATCGCAGCTAGAATTTTCGTGGCTACAGCCTTCGGTGAGGGGGCTGATTTGATCTGCGCCTGAACCGTCGCGATGGTCGCAGAGGCCTGTGTTTCATAGGCGCCCATGGGCGCTTCGGTATGTGCCGCGTTTACATCGAGCTTCGTGTTGGTAAAGGTGGGTTGGAGCAGCACGACCCTAACATTGAACTCACGGATTTCGTGGTCCAGCGACTCCGACAGCCCCTCAAGCGCGTGCTTGCTGCTGGCATATATTCCCATGAATGGCGCGGGCAGGAAGCCCAAAACCGAGCTAACATTGATGATGAGCCCGCTTCGAGCGGCCCGCATGGATGGCAGAGCGGCACGTATCATGCGCAACGGACCGAACACGTTGGTATCGAATACCCTTTGAGCTTCCGCGGTCGAGGTGTTCTCGACGGGGCCGACCAGCGAAACGCCGGCATTGTTGATCAGAATATCGATTTTACCCGCTTCTGACAGGACCCATTCCACAAATTTCGTAACCGATGTGTCATCGTTGACGTCAACAGTTCCAAAGCGCACGCCGGGAATTGAGTTGGCGCGGCTAAGATTGCGTACGCCTCCAAAAACCTTGAAGCCATTTTCTACGAGAAGGCGCGCCGTAGCCTCGCCTATTCCGGATGATGCGCCAGTAATAACGACGACTTTCTGATTGTTCATGCATGCTCCTGAAGTTTGTGTGAACGAGTATTGGGATGCTTTCAGCGGGATGAGATTTTTTGTTCCGTTGTAAGCCGGGGATTCCGCATCTTGCTTCGCATAACGAGTTTCGGAGTATCCTATTGAGGTGACGCATTTGAGCGCGCCGGTTCCGGCAGTACCGTTTGGGATGCGTGTGCGGGACCGCTGCTTGGCCGATTGGCGGCGCGGCGAGCGTCAGCCTTCCGCCTGCTGCCATGAACCCTTTTCATGTATTGCAGCATCAAGGTCACCCGGACGACCATCTAGGCGCTTATCATCACCTCTGAAGTGTCAGCCCTCCGCCAGTCGGATTTGCCGAGAGCTTGCATGATGAAGCGGATCTGCGCGTATGCGGCTACAGCCATGTCCTTCCCCTCCTGAACACCTTGCTCAACCAAAACCGGATGGAAGAACGGCAGGAATGCGGTCATCACTCCCCTTGTGGCCCGACCGGCATCTTCCACTTGGAACTCACCCGCTTGCAGACCCTTGCGGATAATCGCTTCCAGGATCGCGCGGATTCGTTCATTATGCGCATTCATCGTTGCCCAATTTTCGTCCATGGCGGCGACGAATAGCTCGTGAACGGGCCTTTCTTCCATCAGTGTCCTCCTGCTGTGACGGTAAAGGACGTTCAAAAATTCAACGAGCATTTTGCTCGCTGCCGCGTCAGTCCGTGTGATCGAAAGAGCAACTTCAGCCACCTCTTTGGCGATACGCGCAAAGACAGAATTATCGATTGCCGCCTTTGTAGGGAAAAAGCGGTACACGTTCGCTCGACTCGTACCCAGGTCAGACGCAATGTCCGCAATGGTCGTCTTGCGATGACCGACGCGGCGAATGCATTTTTCCGCAATATCCAGAATCCGGTCACGTCTTTGCTCTAAAATCGCTTGATCGGAAACCGAGGGATAAGGCCGTCGTTCCTCAGTGTCCCCTCGATCGGACGGCCGATCAGCATCGAGAACCCTCGATCCTGAGCCGCTAGCTTTCTCCTTTACGCCAGTGCATAGCCGAAACATGACGTCACTCCGCAGCCATAACGCGTTGTAACTCCGGAGTATTTTGTTCTGGTTGATGTACCTCTCCCTCTGTCGGCTTGATGCGGAACCAGGTTGCATAGAGAGCGGGAAGAAAGAGCAGGATCATCACGGTCCCGACCGCTGTGCCACCGATCAGCGTGTAGGCCATCGATCCCCAGAACACCGAATGGGTAAGAGGAATGAAAGCGAGGACGGCCGCAAGGGCTGTCAGGATCACAGGACGTGTCCGCTGCACCGTCGCCTCGATGACGGCGTGATAGTCGTTAAGACCGGCCGCCTTATTTTCCTTGATTTGCTCGGTCAGGATCAAGGTGTTGCGCATCAGGATGCCGGCCAGTCCGATCAATCCGAGAATGGCATTGAAGCCGAAGGGCTGATGGAACAGGAGCAGGACCGGAACAGCGCCGGCAAGACCGAGCGGCCCCGTCAGCATGACCATGGTCATCGTCGACAGGCTGCGGACCTGCAGGACGATAACGATCAGCATAGCGGCAATCATCGCCGGGAAGATCTGGACAAGAGCGACATTGGCCTTCAGAGATTCCTCGATGTTTCCGCCCATCTCGATGCGATATCCGACCGGAAGTGAGGCGATCAACGGCTGGAGCGCCTTCAAAATCTGCTGTGAGACCTCCGGAGGCTGTGTCGCCTCGTTGATATCCGAACGGATCGTAATAACGGACGTTCGATCGCGCCTTTTCAGGATCGGTTCTTCAAACCGAATTTCCGAGTGCCCGATCTGATCGAGCGGAACCTGCCGACCATCGCGGCTCATCAGCGAGAAGTCTGCCAGCCTTGAGGGGTCGAGGCGATTTTCGCCGGCACTGCGGGCGAAGACGGGCACGGTGCGAATGTTCTCGCGAACCTGCGTGATCGAAATTCCGCTCAGCAATAATTGCAGCTGCTGGGCGGCCTCCGCCGACGACAGACCGATCAGATTCAACCGATCCTGATCAGGGACAAAGCGCAGCACGGGTGTGCGATTGCCCCAATCACGGTTTGCCTGGCGGACATCCGGCACGGTCTTCATGATATCCAGAGCTTTTTCGGAGATCTGGTACAGTTGCTGAGGATCCGGACCCATGACGCGGAATTCGACCGGAAACGGCGTGTAAGGGCCGAACACGAGCTGCGTAACTCGGACGTAGGCTTCCGGAGCGAGCCCGTCCGACACGGCGGTCCGGAGACGTTGCTTCAAAGCCTCGCGGGCGTCGGCGTCGGGGGTCAGCACGACAATCTTGGCAAAGGCCGGATCGGGCAATTCCGGCGCCATGGCAAAGAAGAAACGGGGAGCGCCCTGCCCTACATAGCTCGTGACGGTCTTTGCCTCGGGCTGCTTCTGGAGCCACGCTTCGAGCTTTTCGACCGTCGCCGTCGTCGTCTCGATACTTGTGCCCTCGGGCAGACGAACCTCGACCAAAACCTCGGGACGGTCCGACGTCGGGAAGAACTGCTGCTTCACCGCTCCCATTCCGACGACTGAGACCGCCATGACGATGGCGACGACCGCGCATGTGACGAACTTGTGGCGCACGGTAAACTCGATCATCCCCCGAAGGCGGCGATAGTTCGGCGTGTCGTAGATGGCGTGATGGCCACCCTCGACCGGCTTGATCGCCGGCAGCATTTTAACGCCGAGGTAAGGCGTGAAGATCACGGCGACGATCCAGGAGACGATGAGGGCAAAGCCCACGACCCAGAAGATATTACCGGCATATTCGCCGGCGGTTGATCGGGCAAAGCCAACCGGCATCAGGCCGATGATCGTCACGAGCGTGCCGGACAGCATGGGCGCCGCCGTATGGCTCCAAGCATAGGCGGCCGCCTTGATGCGATCCATCCCCTCTTCCATCTTCACCACCATCACCTCGATGGCGATGATGGCATCATCGACCAGAAGGCCGAGCGCGAGAATGAGAGCGCCGAGTGTGATGCGATCGAAGAACCGCCCGGTCTCCAGCATGATGAGGAAGACGACGGCAAGCGTCAGCGGAACGGCAAGAGCGACGACGATGCCGACGCGCCAACCGAGGCTGATGAGGCTCACGAACAACACGACACCGAGGGCCATGGCGAATTTGAGCATGAACTCGCCGACGGCTTCCTGGATGTTGACGGCCTGGTCGCTGACCTTGGCGAGTGTCATGCCGAGCGGGAGGCTCTGGGCGATTGTCGCAGACCTTTCTTGGAGCGCCTTGCCGAGTTCCAGCCCGTTCCAGCCCTGCTGCATCACCACGCCAAGCATAATGGCGGGCTCGCCGTCATGGCGAATGAGGTAGGTGGCCGGATCTTCGTAACCGCGCCGCACTTCGGCAAAATCCGAGAGCTTCAACGTGCGTCCGCCAGCGACGATCGGCGTGTCGGCGATCGCCTGGATGCTGTCATAAGCGCCATCGAACCGGATGAAGACTTGCGGACCCCGCGTATCGATCGATCCCGCCGGCGTCACGGTGTTTTGCCGCTGTAAGGCGGCCGCGATGTCCTGCGCCGAAATTCCGAGAGTGGCCAGCTTGGCATAGGAGAATTCAACAAAGATCTGTTCAGGCCGCTCTCCGAGGATGTTGATCTTCTTGACGCCTGGCACATGCAGAAGATCCTGACGGATCACCTCAGCCTGCCGCACAAGCTCGCGCATCGGCATGCCCTTGGCTTTCAGCGCATAAAGACCGAAGCTGACGTCGGAGTATTCGTCGTTGACGAAGGGGCCAAGGACGCCCTGCGGCAGGTTCCGCGCCTCGTCTCCAAGCTTTTTTCTGGCCTGATAGAACTCTTCCTCGACCGCCGTGGGTGGGGTACTGTCTTTCAGCGTGACGGTCAAAAAGGCGTAGCCGGGACGCGTCGTTGTCTCGACACGGTCGTACCAGGTCAGTTCCTGGAGGCGTTTTTCGAGCGGCTCAGCGACAAGATCCTGCATCTCGCGCGCTGTCGCGCCCGGCCACACCGACGTTACCGTTAGGGTCTTGATGGTGAAGGATGGGTCCTCCGCACGTCCGAGCTTGACGAAGGCGTAGACGCCGGCTGCAGCCAGTAGCACGATGAAGAATAGGGTAACGGCTCGCTCACGAACCGCGAGCGCGGAAAGATTGAAGGTCATCAGTTTGCCGCCTCTGCTTTTTCCACGCTGGTACGCACGCTCGCGCCGTCCTGCAGCAAATGGGCTCCAAGCGCCACGACCGGCTCGCCAGCTTTCAGGCTGGAAACCACTGCGAACTCCTCGCCGATGTGTTCTATCTTCACCTGCCTGAGATGGACGGTCGAAGATTTCTCATCAAAGACCCAGACGCCGGTCCGGCTGCCGTCATCGAAAACGGCGCCGACGGGCACTGCTGCGTGCGACTGGACTTCGCTATTGGAGACTCTGATCGTAACCGTGGCGCCTAGCGGAGCTGACGCCGCAGCGCCATCCAGAACCCAGCGCGCCTCATAGGTGCGGGTTTGAGGATCGGCGGCGTTAGAGATCTGCCGAAGCCGCGCCTTGTCTTGGCGGCTCTCGCTTCCGTAGATGCTGGCGTCGGCTATATCGCCGATCTGCGGCCGCAAGGATTCCGGAAGCCAGATCAGCGCTTCACGCGGGCCTGATTGCGCGAGTCGGACCACCGTTTGCCCCGCCGTCACGACTTGACCCGGCTCTCCGAGCGTTTCGACGATGGTGCCGTCAGCATCGGCAACCAGCAGAGAATAAGTTGCTGCGTTTTCGGCGACCCGTGCATCCGCTTCCGCCGCGGCAAGCTGCGCGGTTGCAGTGTCGAGCGCAGCCTTTGCCTGTTCATAACGCTGGGGCGACGCTGCTGCCAATCCGCTTTTCGCCAAAGCCGCGTAGCGTCTTTCGTCAGCTTGCGCTTGGGTCAATACAGCTTGCGCGGAGACGACTGCGTTGTGTTTCGCTGTAAGTGCGAGACGCAGATCGGTCTCATCGATGCGCATGAGGGGCTGACCGGCCTTGACCTGCTGACCAACGTCTACGTAACGCTGCATGATCTTGCCGGGCACGCGGAATCCAAGGTTACTTTGCACCCGGGCGGCGATGGTACCCGTGAAGCTCCGTTCGGCTGTCTCCGCCCTCTTTGCTTCCACCAATCTGACGAGTGGTGGCGCAGTGCGGGGATCGGCGGCTTGTGCCTTTCCTTCCGAGGTCTCGGCGACCAAGACGAACGCCGTGGCGCCGACGGCTGCCAGGAGGCCGAAGGAGGCGAGAAGAATTTTGCGGCTCATGTCATTAACCCTTCTTGACGGGCGCAGCAACTAAATTAGATTGCGATCTAACTCTAATTGTGTTATAGATGTCAAGTGAAATCTAAATGGAGATCGATATGAGAGTCAGTCGCGCTCAGGCAGAGGCAAATCGTGAAGCGGTGATCAACGCAGCCAGCCGGCTCTTCCGCGAGCATGGATTCGATGGGATCGGGCTGAAGGACCTGATGAAGGGGGCCGGCCTCACCCAGGGCGCGTTCTACAAACAATTCGCGTCGAAGGACGATCTTGCCGCCCTTGCATCGAGGCGCGCGCTGGAAAGCGCCACGAGAAGATGGTCAACCGCGGCTTCAGAAGCGTCCGATCCCTTGGAAGCTGTCATGGCATTCTATCTCTCCAGGGATCACAGAGGAGAGAAAGCGGAAGGTTGCCCCTTAGTGGCGCTGGGAGCGGATGCTGCCCGACAAAGCAAAGAGGTCCGGCGCCCGTTTGAGGATGGTATTCGGGCTCACTTCGAGGTGTTGGATGAACTGATGGGTGACGCCAACAGCTCAAGTCCGAGCGAAAAGGCGATGGCGATACTGTCTCTGATGGTCGGCGCCGTCACGCTGTCACGCATCATCGAGGACGAGAGGTTGTCGCAAGGAGTGCTCGATGCCGCCACTGGTGAAGTCAGGCGTATTGCCCATCGCGACGGTGTTGCCTGAGAGCTATGTCAGGCTCCGGGACCCGGCGCTGACATGGGCCGAGATTTAGCTGCCCCGATTTTCGGGTGAGAGCGAGGCCCTAGAGAAATTACACGTTTTGAGAATAGGCCCTGATCCATTGTCGGTTGGGCCGCTGGTTGCATGGCTGTTCTTGCAGCGAAGGCAGGTGGAAAACAGATGCGTCGTATTGTTGTCACAGGTATGGGAGCTGTCAGCCCCCTTGGAGCAAACGTTGATATTTCCTGGTCGCGTGTTCTCTCGGGCAAAAGCGGCATTCGTCGACTAAGTGACGATGTGGTTGGAGATCTGCCTTCGAAAGTCGGAGGCGTGGTCCCTTCCGTAGCCGAAGATACGGAAGGAGGTTTCGATCCCGATACGATCATGCCACCAAAGGATCAGCGCAAGGTCGACCGGTTCATCGTCTTCGCGCTGGCAGCCGCCGAAGAGGCGCTAGCGCAAGCGAACTGGAGGCCGACCTCGAATGAAGACAGGCTGAGAACTGCGACGATCATCGCGTCCGGCATCGGTGGCTTTCCGGCAATAACCGAGGCCGTCCGCACCGTCGATCAGCGCGGTGTGCGCCGCCTTTCACCCTTCACCATTCCCTCCTTCCTCGTCAATCTCGCAGCCGGGCAAGTCTCAATCCGCTACGGTTTCAAAGGCCCTCTCGGCGCACCGGTTACCGCCTGCGCGGCAGGTATTCAGGCGATCGGCGACGCAGCCCGCCTCATCCGCGCGAATGAAGCAGACATCGCCATATGCGGTGGAACGGAAGCATGTATGAACATCGTCAGTCTCGGCGGCTTCGCGGCGGCGCGGTCTCTGTCCACCGGCTTCAACGACAAGCCGGATAAGGCCTCCCGTCCCTTCGACATGTCACGCGACGGCTTTGTCATGGGAGAAGGCGCTGGCATCCTTGTCATCGAATCGCTGAGCCACGCGCTTGCCCGCGGTGCCAAGCCGCTCGCCGAACTTGTCGGTTATGGAACGACCGCGGATGCTCATCATGTCACCTCCGGACCCGAAGACGGAAGCGGCGCACGCAGGGCCATGGAAATCGCAATTGCCCAAGCCGGCATTTTGCCGGGTGAAATTCGCCATCTCAATGCGCACGCAACCTCGACGCCCGTTGGCGACCTTGGCGAGATCAATGCTATCAAGAGCGTCTTCGGTTCCAATTCCGCCATAGCGGTTAGCGGAACAAAATCCGCGACCGGCCATCTGCTGGGTGCGGCCGGCGGGCTCGAAGCCATCTTCACGATCCAGGCCCTCAGGGATCAGGTGGCACCGCCAACATTGAATCTCACCGCTCCAGATCCGGCCGCGGATGGGATAGACTTCGTGGCAAACGTACCCCGGCCGATGGAAATCAATTACGCGATTTCCAATGGGTTTGGCTTCGGAGGGGTTAATGCCAGCGCGATATTTCGGCGCTGGATGGACAAACCGGCAGGCGTCTGAGCCTGCGATGCTCGCAACGTTGCGACCGGGCTGCGGCAGGCAGCGGAAGTCATTCCATTTGCGCAGCACATTGCGTGAGCACAGGCCGACACCTGCCTGTCGTTTCCGGCGAGAATGCCGCATGTCAGTTAGATTTAGCGGATAGACTGGATGCCGCGGTCTCGCGAAGATGATTTCTTATCATCGCGCGAAACTCGCACAATGTCCGAAACCCGATGTGCTGCGCAAGTCGGTGAACAGTTGTTTGAGAAACCTCGCACTTGCGCGCAATCGCGGCAGCGCTTTCGAACGCAACCATTTCGGGCCGCTCTAAAATGCGCTTGGCGACCTGTTCCATACCGGTGGGAAAAACAATTTGCCGCTTGGCGATCAGATACTTCAGTTCCTGCAGCGTAGCGGGAGGGCGGTGGTCTTTGTCCTGTAGCATTACGCTTAACCTTCCAAAGAGCCGTCGTTCGATAGTTTCGGGGCGGCGAAGGATGCGAATTCGGCAGCGGTACGCCGTCCTCAGTGACGATGCGGCAATGGGAGACATAGCCGCATCGCGACGACGCTTTTCAATTGACCCGAACCGGCTTGCCGGTCTGCCAGCTTACTGTTGCGGCCTCCGCCAATTTCTGAGCCTGGAGCCCATCAAGTCCACTCGGCTGTAGTGACCGATTGCCCGCGGTGATCGCATCGATGAAGGCATTGATCTCGTTGGCATAGGCTTGGGCATAGCGTTCGAGGAAGAAATATTGGACCGGATCACCGCAAACGCCGCTGGCGTTGGAAAGCTCTACGCTGGTTGCGGGGATGTTTCTTGCCGCCAGCATGCCTGCCGCCCCGTGGACTTCGATGCGCTGGTCATAGCCGTACGTTGCCCGGCGCGAATTGGTGATGACGGCAATGCGCCCGGAAGCCGTCTGCATCTGCACGGCGGCGGTATCGACGTCGCCCTCGGCCCCGATCGCCTTATCGACAAGCGATGATCCAAGTGCATTCACGACGACGAATTCTTCCCCCATGAGGAAGCGGGCCATATCGAAATCATGGATCATCATGTCGCGGAACAGTCCGCCGGAGGATTTGACATAGTCAGCCGGCGGTGGCGCCGGATCGCGGCTGGTGATCGTTACGATTTCGATTTCACCGATTTCGCCACGGCGCAGACGCGCCTCCACACTGGCGAAGTTGGGGTCGAACCGGCGATTGAAGCCGATCATCAAGGTCGACTTGTTCTTTTCCACCACGCCAAGGCATGTATTGATGCGTTCGACCGACAGCGACACCGGTTTCTCGCAAAGGATTGCCTTACCGGCTCTCGCCGCCGCCTCGATGAGGTCGGCGTGGGTCGGCGTCGGCGTCGCGATAAGGATCGCATCGACGTTCGAGGACCTGATGACATCCTCCGCATCGGCAACTTCGGCGCCCGTCTGCGCAGCAAGCGCCTCTGCCGATGCCCGAAAGGCATCGGCCACGTAGGCGAGCTTCGCCTTTGGGTTTGCCGCAATGGTCGCGGCGTGCACCTTGCCTATTCAGCCGGCGCCAATCACTCCAAATCTGATCATCTATTGCTCCATGATGTGTAAGCTGGCGATTATGAAGTCTTCAAACCGTGAAGGCGTCGCGGAAGCGGGCAAGCGCTGTTTCGTCATCGCCGGAGGCCCAAGCCTCCATGCCGATCGTGCCGCGATAGCCCATGTCTTTGAGCGCCCGGCCGACTGCCTTGTAGTTGATCTCTCCGGTGCCCGGCTCCATGCGGCCGGGGACATCCGCCACCTGGATTTCGCCGATAAAGGGCAGCGCACGCCGGCACAGTTCGATCAGGTTCCCCTCACCGATCTGGGCATGATAGAGGTCCAGATTGAGCTTTAATGCCGGTCGGTTCACGGACGAGACGAGCGCGAGTGTGTCCTCTGCCTTGGCAAACGGGGTCTTAGGGTGATCGACTGCTTGATTGAGATTTTCCAGCACGAAGGTCACGCCTTGTTGTTCTCCGAGGTCGGCGATGCGGTTAAGCGTATCGCGCGCCTTGAGCCACATGGCACCCGTCGCCTGGTCAGCCTTGACGACCGGCAGACCATTGCCGTCGAGACCTGTTCCGTGCAGGTTGAGGCGCGGGCAATTCAGCTCCCGAGCGATAGGGATCGATAGCTTGGCGGTTCGCAGCAATTCTTCTGCGCCGTCGTCATCGGCGAGCGTACCGGACACATAGCCCGTCATTGACGAAAAGACTGCTCCGGATTTGGCAAGCGCGAGGATGTCGTGTTTTGTCCAATCCCAGATTTCGGCGAGAAATCCGAGTTCAGTGATACGCTTCAGCCTGTCGACAACAGGAAGCGACTTGAAGACCATTTCGGCGCAGACCGCGAGCGTGAATGGGGACGAAATATTCGACGAACCGTCGTTCATGACCATTTTCCATGTTTAATGATTGAGAAGGCGGCAGCGTTTGAAAGCCACTCGGGCACCGCCTCCGGATAAGCCGGGCTAGATCGTACCGCCGAGCTCTTCGGACAGTTGCTGCAGTTCCTTGCCGCCCGCCATAAGGTTCTGAAGCTCATCCATCGCAATATCCGCCTTCGCAAAAGTGCCGAGCGTCTGGCCGCGATTGAGGATGGTGAAGCGATCCGCTACCGCGTAGGCATGCCGAACATTGTGGGTGATGAAAATCACGCCCAGTCCGTTCTGTCGGACCTGGTGGATGTATTTCAGCACCATCGAGGTTTGCGCCACGCCGAGCGCCGAGGTCGGCTCATCGAGAATCAGGATCTTGGCGCCGAAATAGACCGCGCGCGCAATCGCAACACATTGGCGTTCGCCACCCGACAGAGTGCCCACCGCCTGATTGGGGTCGCGGATATCGATGCCGATTTTGTGCATCTCTTCACGCGTGACATCGTTGCAATGCGCGAGGTCGAAATGACGGAACGGGAAAATGCCTTTCCGAGGCTCCCGACCCATGAAGAAATTGCGGGTGATCGACATCAGCGGAATCATGGCGAGATCCTGATAGACCGTCGCGATCCCTGCATCGAGTGCGTCTCGTGGACTACGGAAATCGACCGGCTTGCCATCAACCCGAAATACACCCCCGCTCGGCCGGACCACGCCGGAGAGGGTCTTGATCAAGGTGGATTTGCCCGCGCCATTGTCGCCGAGGAGACAAAGTACCTCTCCGGCCGACACCTGCATCGACACGCCGTTGAGAGCGATCACGGAGCCGTAGTGTTTGACGATATCTGTTACTTCGATGATCGGGGTTCGATTGTTGACGTCTGGCATGATCAGCGCTCCCCGGTAACCTTGCGGCGGATGAAATTGTTGAAGAGAACAGCCAGCAGCAGCATCGAGCCGAGGAAGACCTGAAACCAGTCGGAGTCGAACTTGGTATAGGTCAGGCCGATGGAAACCGAGCCGAAGATGATCGCTCCGAAGAAGGCGCCGATCGCCGAACCATAGCCACCTGTCAGCAAACATCCCCCGATGACGGCGGCGATGATCGCCTCGAACTCCTTCTGAAAGCCGCGTCGCGCATCGGTTGAGCCGGCATCGAGAACGGTGATGATGGCGACCAGCGCGGCCGCGCATGCGGTAAAGGCAAACAGTCCGGTTTTCACCCTGTGGACAGGAACACCAGAGTTTCTTGCTGCATTCGGATCGCCGCCGGCTGCAAAGATCCAGTTGCCCATGCGGGTGCGCAGCAGGACCCATGTTGCAGCCAAGGCAAGCACGACGAACCACAAGACCGACACGGGGATGCCTGTGACCTTCGGCAGGCCATTGGGGAACTTGTCGATTAGATCGTGATCTGCAAGCCAGACGAATACGCTCTTCAGCGCATCGCCGGAAAAGAGCCCGAGCAGTGGACTGTCCTTCACATGGTCACCGATGCCGCGAAGCTGTGTCGAGCCGCCGGTGGCCCATTTCAGGCCAACAAGGGTCAAGCCGCGCAGTATGAAGAGAAATGCCAGGGTCACGATGAACGACGGAAGGCGCGTGTGAATGACGATCTGCCCATTGATCGCGCCCATGAACGCCGCAAACAGCATTGTCATGACGATGGCAATCGAAAGCGGCTGACCGAAATTGGTCAGGATGACGCCGAAGATCAATCCTGCGAAAGCCACCATCGAGCCGATCGACAGATCAAACTCTCCGCCGATCATGAGCAGTGCCGCCGCAATGGCGAGGATTCCCAGTTGCGAGGCCGGCGCCATGATGGTCATCAGGCCCGAAAGAGAGAACATCGTCGAATCTGCGGTGAGAAAGAAGAAGACGATGACGAGGACAAGGCCGGCGACAGCACCCAGTTCGGGCCGCCGCATCATATGTGTCAGGAAACTCACTTGTTTGACGCGCTCATCGGCCTTCGGTGCAGCCGGCGTTCTCTGCTCAAGCAAAGCCATAACTCCTCCCAGTGGATCGTAGTTTAAGGTAGGGGCGACGCTGCTCGGCAGCGTTCTGTGCAGCCAAACCTCCTCCCCATCGGGGGAGGAGATTCTGGGAGAATGCCTTTCGGCAATTCCGACTAGCGAATGCCCTTGGCGGAGAGATCTACAACCTGGGCAGCCTTTTCCTTGGTGATCAGGTTCGGCCCGGACGGAACGTTGCCGCCTGGGATCAGCCCGTATTTGGCGTAGTTGGCCAGGAACACGACCGGCAGATAGCCCTGCAGGAACTGCTGTTGATCGATCGCGAAGGCTGCCTTGCCGTCGGCCACGGCCTTCAGGAAATCTGCCGAAAGGTCGAAGGTCGCGACATTGATCTTGCCGGTCATTCCGACATCCTCGACAGCCGCCAGAGACGGCTCGCCGGCGGTGCCGGCACCGAGCGCCATGACGGTATCGACAGCGGCATTCGAACTCAGCGCCGCTTTGACCTTCGCGCGGACGTCTGCAGGATCGTTGCTGACGGGCAGAACCGTGACCTTGCCGCCAAAACCATCGGCGAAGCCCTTGCAGCGCAGATCGAGCGCGACATTGCCGACCTCCTGATTCACGCACAAGCCTTCCTTGCCGCCCAGCTCATGCAGCTTCGCACCGGCGGCCTTGCCCGCGGTGTATTCGTCCTGGCCGACATGCAGAAGCGCTCCCAGCTCCTTCGAAACATCGGATCCCGAGTTGATCGAGATAACCGGAATGCCGGCGGCCACCGCCTTCTTGATCGACGGGCCGAGCGCCGAGGCGTCCGGAATGGAGACGATAAGCCCGTCAGGCTTCTGATTGATGGCCGCATCGATGAGCTGCCCCATCGACACCATGTCGAATGTTTCCGGCGCCCGATAGTCGACGCTGACGCCGATATCCTTCGCAGCTGTGTTGACGCCGTTCTTGACCACGGACCAGAACGGGTCATTGGCCTGGCCATGGGTGACGGCAACGATACGAATGTTGGCAGCGTTGACAGTTGCTGAAGAGCACATCAGCGCAACAGCGACGGCGGCGCCTGCGAGAAGCGATTTCAAACCTAATTTCATTTTACCCTCCCAAAAACAGTCCGCGTCATGCGAACGGCAGCTTATTGCTACCGGTTGCATCTCCTTTGCTACCGGTAGCAAGCTCGGGCAAATTACTTTATTGTCGGCAAAAATCAAGCATCCATTCCATTTTTATTTCTTTATGGAATATTCATTCCAATTGAGGGGAGAAAGGCATGCGCAAAAGGGCAACGGCGAAAGAGGTGGCGGACGCCGCCGGCGTATCAAAATGGACGGTCATCCGTGCGTTTACGCCCGGCGCATCCATCACCGACGCCAGCCGGCAAAAGGTGCTTCAGGCGGCCGAGGCGCTGAACTATTCGCCGAACCTGCTTGCCCGCAGCCTCGCGACGAATATCACCCATCAAGTGGCGGTCTTCGTCGACGACTTCGCCAATCCGCACAAGCTTCCGGTTCTGGAGATGCTCACCGAGCGCCTGCAGGCGGAGGGTCTGTTGACGGTACTGATCAATATCAATCGGCATTTCGATCATGTACACGCGCTGATCAATGCCGACCAACGGCAATTCGACGCCGTGATCCTGTTCGGTACGGCATTTCGCGAGGAAACTCTGGGCGATCGACGCCTCGGCCCAGGTTTCCCGCCGATGTTCGTTCTGGCAAGAGACAGCCAGATCCCTGGCGTCCCCGCAATCGCCTGCGATGCTGAACTCGCTCTCAGCCAAATGGTCGATTACCTGTTCGACAAGGGATATCGCCGTCCGGGTTTCATGACGGGAGCGAGAACCCTGTCGACAGCGCTTGGCAGGCGCCATCACTATGCAAATTTCTGGCGACAAAAAGGTGTCGGAAACGTCATTGAATTGACCGCGGAAAGATACAGCGCGCAGGCCGGCGCGGAGGCGGCACGCATTTATTTGAGCACGACTGCGCCCGGATCGCGCGTCGACGTGTTGATGTGTGAAAATGACATTCTGGCGCTGGGAGCGATGGATGTCGCCCGGAGCGAATTCGGTCTGCGTGTTCCGCAGGATCTGGCGGTCGTCGGCTTCGACAATATCGAGCTCGGCGGGGCTCCGGCCTATGGACTGACGAGCTACGAACAGCCCACCGACAAGATGATCGATGCTATCGTCCGCATGATCACGGGAGAGCGTGCATCTGAAACGCTCGTCTTTCCAGGCAGCATTATCCGAAGATCATCAGCTTGAACTGCTAATACGATCATCCTTCGCGTGGCTAGCGCGGTAGCCTGCCGATCCTAGCGCCCGCCTTGAAAGGAGTCGAATGTGTGAACCCTCCAGCTCAGTTGACACCAAGCCACTGATTACCTGAGGTAATTCCTTTATCATAGATAGGAGATCGCATGTCGAAATACGATCCGCTGAAAAATGACGAGATCGAGCAGAGTCCGATGTGATCCCGTCAGTCGCGGTATTTGAGAACATCGACAAACAATGCAAACGCCGGCGACGGATAACGCCGGCTCGTATAGTAGAGGTGATGGACGCGAATCAGGCGTCTGTCTGTCAGATAGGGAAGCGCCTGATCTTCCGGGGAGAGGTCGCGGCTGCCAAGAGCGCCACGCCGGCCCAGGTCGCCATTGCCTGGCTACTAGCGCAAAAGCCCTGGATCGTGCCGATCCCGGGCACGCGCCGGCTGGAGCGGGTCGAAGAAAACCTCGGCGCCGCTAATGTCGAGCTGTCTGCCGACGACCTGGCTGTGATCGAAGAGCGCCCCTCGGCCATCAAGGTGCAGGGCGAACGCCTTCCGGCTGCGGTCCTCCAATACTCCTACAAATGAACGACGAATGTTGGCGGCCAAGTTCTGTCTCGGACCTTGGCCGCGTATCGCGCGTCGGCGTGACTCGCGTCGCATACCACCTGCATGCGACCCCTTTTTGGACTTGAGCGGAAGCGAATCTCCGGCGCGCTATTTTTAGTCACTGCTTCAACAATGAATTCAGCGAATTAGGAGCGGCTGGGGCGCGTTGAACTAAAATGGCTGACAAGTTGCGGTTAGGAGTTCAGCGCGCTGCTAAGATCATGTAGCCCGACCATCAGCATCATGGGGTCCGATGGCGAAGGCAGGAAGCCGACCGCCTGATAGAAGGCTCGCGCGTCGTCGGAAATCGCATGTACCAGTACGCCGCGAATTCCGAGGACTTCTGCGGCATTGAGCAGGCGTAAGCCTGCGTCGCGTACTAACGCTCTGCCAATACCGCGCCCCTGGTGGGACTGGTCAATGGCGAGGCGGCCAAGCACGGCAACCGGAATGGGATCAGGCATGTTGCGCCGAAAACGGCCAGGCGCTTCCGGCTGTTTCACCGCACCGGATGCGAGCGCGTAAAACGCAATGACACGGCTGCCTTCACACACCACGAAGGTGCGCGATGCACCACTTTTCTGATTGGCATGAACACGGCGACGCAACCAGTCATCCAGTTCAGGGACACCGGAATTGAATTCTGCCAGCTCATGATGATCAGCCAGCGGGGTCGGTGCACTGAGGGTCACGCCTCATCCCACGGCGCTTTGCTCGACATGGTGCGTTTCAAACGCTCATTGGGTTGCGCGGGCTCATCGAGCCGAGCAAGGAACTCAGCATAAATTTCGGGGCTAACCGTGAATATTGTACGGTCGAGTAGCACTTCCTCGGCTCGGCGCTCAGAAGCCTCCACCATGAAATCCGTGCGCGTCTTGCCAAGCAATTCGGCGGCGCGGTCGATCAAGTTACGGGTCGCCGGCTTGATGCGCATATTCAGCGGCACGCTGGCGTCCGGGCTTTTAACTATGTGCGAGGTGGTCATGGGAACTCCTTTCTGTACGCATAATGTAGCGTAACGACATCATCTTTACAAGCACTATAAAGACATTGTCGTTACGCGCGGTTGAGTCCGTGATTATTGCGCCGACCGCGGCTTCATTAGCGCCTTGAACCGACTCGAACCATCAACCACGCTCTTTGAACCGTTTGGGTTACAAGACTTATCAACAGGCGACTGGAGTTTCATGCCAGGGTCATCGCGGGCCGTGCGAAAGTGAGCGCGGCAGGCTTGGGTTATTGTGTTTAGGGGCTCACGCAACCCACAGGCCGAACAGCTTAAGCATTCGATTTTATCGAACGCAGCAAGCGCATTTCGGCACTTTCAAGCAACTCGCTTCATTGGTACGAATTGGCGATTGCGATTGATCAAGCGGGTCGGCCGATTTGGCGTATGTTATCACCAGTCCATGCATCGATATTAAGGACGGATCTTGCACCGTTGCCTGTCCTGTCGACTGTATTTACGAGGGCGGGAGGATGTTTTACATCCATCCCGAAGAGTGCATCAATTGCGGCCTCTGTCTCTCGGTCTGTCCGGTCGATGCCGTCGTATGGGACGAGGAGATCGCGGCCGGAAGCGAAACCTTCGTGGCAATCAATCGCGAATTCTTCGACGTTGCGGTCACAGGCTGGGGATCACCGGGCGGTCGTGACGAGAAATGGGTCACCGACAAGGATCACCCCGCCGTCACCGCCCATCGGCACGCATTCTGATCCATTATTGCCAACCGGCATAGTAGCTGCGGGCTGCTTCCGACAGGAAGCGTGCATGAACGCGCAGTTCGCGCAAGCGCGGCAGATCCGCACGGGCCTGCGCCAGCAGTTCAGCGAGGGCGACATCGAAATCGATCCCTTTCAGCCGGCCGTCGCGCATTACCTCGCGCCCGGCGACGAAGAGCGCCCTGGCGTGGCGGGCGTCCATCCGGGTCAGAAGCACCTCCGCCTCATCGACATCATCGAACAGCGCATCGGCGATCAGGGCTTGGTAGTCTATGAGGGCGAAGTCTTCGCCAGCCGGTGCATTGACGACGCGCGCGCCGGTATGAATCGCCGCATCGAAGACCTTTGCTGCCGTCACCCTGCGCGTCAAGCCCCGTTCGCCTTGCAGCAGATAGAGAAGCCGCATTTCGCGCCAGAGATCCTGATCGTCGTCGAAACCGCTGCCGTCGAGGCCGATGGCGAAGGCGGGTCCGCGATCCGTGATGCCGGCAATCGGCGCGATGCCCGAACGCAGCCGCAGGTTTGCGGCGGGGTTGCTGACGATCTGGACACCGCGCTCTGCCAGAAGGTCGCATTCGTCGGGCCGCAATTGCACCCCGTGCGCGACCGCAAGCCGGGGCGACAGGAAACCGATCTCGTCGAGATAGCGCACCACGCCCTGCGGGAAGCGGCGGTTGAGCCATTGCCGCTGCCGCGGACTTTCCAGAAGATGCGTGTGGATGCGCCGGCCTGTTGAAGCAGAGGCTTCGGCAATCGCCTCAAGCAGTTCGTTGGAGCTCCATTGGGGGCCGACGGGACCGTACTGGACATCGACAAGCGGGCTGGTGTTGGCGGCGGCAACTGCCTCGACGGCAGCAATCTGCATGGAAACGGATGCATAGGTCGGGATACCCGGCGATAGTAGCTCCCATTGATCGCGAGTCAGAAAGGGCCTCAGCCGATCAGGGCCGCCGTCATAGGCCCAGGGATCGAAATTGAGGAGCGGACAAGACAGAGCCAACCGGATGCCGACATCGGCAGCCGCCCGCATCACAGCCTGCGCTTCATCCACGAAACGCTCGATGTTCAGCGAATTGTGGCAATGCATCGTGGCACCCGCACCGGTTTTTGCGAGCCGCCCGAAGGCCACGAGGGCTTCGAGATAGGCGTCCGTGCGTGGCCTGAGCCGCATGCCCGGTATCCAGGTTTCCAGGGCATCGTCCACGATGCCGCAGTCGAGCGTGCGGATTCCGTATCCATGATCATGCGCGTTGACGGGCGGCGGCAGGATCATGTCGCCCGGCTGCGCGCCCATGGCCGAAAATTGCGGCGGCAAGTCTGCCGGTGTGTCGAAGCGCGTGGCCGGACCATGGCCGGGGCGGTCCAGAAAACGGATCTGTGTCATGCTTCTCTCATCTGTTGACGACGGCCCTCAAATTCTCGCCGAGCTTGCGCAGCTCGGTGTCGAGCAGCGCGATGACCGCTTGGCTGGCATGGGTAAGATGCCGGTCGCGTGGCACGAAGATGCCGATATCCACCGCGCTGAGCTTGAATTCGCGGATCGGTATGGCGACGATTTCGCCAGACTGGATCTCAGGCCACAGTCCCACCGGCGTGAAAAAGCCGATGCCGTCGCCCGACAGGATCAGCGGCTTGAGGAGGATCGGGTTGTTGGATGCGACAAGCGTCCGTCCCACGCGGTTGAGCGCCGCAAGCTCGATCGCCACGGCCGAACTGACCACTTCGCTGTCGAGCGCCAGAAGCAGCTTATATTGCGCGCACTCCGGCAAGGTCACAAATTTCGAGCGCGCCAACGGGTGCGACGGGGCGACCATGGCCATAAAGGCTGTGCGGATAGAGCCGATGCGCTTCAAATCATACGGCGCCGCGAGATCGAAGGTGATGCCGATATCGATGTCGCCGGCGGCCATGAATTGGAAGATATTGTTGTAGGCCCCTGCCCTCACCCGAAAATCGACCGCCGGATGCAGCTTGTGAAACCGCTTGATGAAATCGGGAAGGAAGGTGACGAGCAAGCTGTCCAGGGCTGCGATGTGAACGCGGCCGGTATTCTTTCCCTGAAGGTCGCCGAGGTCGGACTTCATCACCTCGAAGTCCTGCAGCGTCTCCTTGGCATGGCGCAGCACGATTTCGCCGGCCGATGTAAGCCGCAATCCATCCGGGAACCGTTCGAACAGCGGCGTGCCCAGTTCGTCCTCCAGCTTCTTGATCTGACGGCTGACGGCGGAGGTCGCCACGTGCAGCTCGTCGGACGCCTTGCGGATCGACCCGGAGCGGGCGACCTCCGTGAAGTATCTGAGAATGCTGGCATGCATGGACGAGCCCTCGATGATCCGGCAGCTATACCATGCCTATCTGCCGCGCCAAACGGGCACCCGTTTCTCGACGAAGGCCGCGACGCCTTCCCTGGAATCCTCGCTGTTCAGTGCCTTGACGAGCGCCGGCGTGCGCAACGCCTGCGCCTCGGAAGGATTGAGATGCGCGGTGCGCTGCACGGTCTGTTTGATCGCTCTCAGCGACAACGGCGCGCAGGCGACGATATCGGCGACCCAGCGTTCCACGGCGGTATCCAGTTCGTCGCCCGGAACCACCTCGTTGACGATGCCATATTCCGCCATTTCGGCCGCCCCGACCTGCCGGCCGGTGAGCAGGATGCCCATGGCGAGGTTGAAGGGGATCTTGCGCTGCAGGAGCACCATGCCGCCATCGAGCGGCAAACGCCCGACGCGGGCTTCCGGCAGCCCGAAACGGGCGGTCTCGGCAGCAATCACGATATCGCAGCCGAGCACCATCTCGAAGCCGCCGCCCAGCGCATAGCCGTTGACGCGCGCCACCACCGGAACTGTGAGCGACGAACGAAACGCCAGCCCGCCGAACCCGTTGCTGCGGCCTTCGGCCCAATAGTCGAGCCCGGAAGAGCCACTGCCGCCCTTCAAGTCGGCGCCTGCGCAAAAAGCCTTTTGCCCGGCCCCCGTCAGGACGACACAGCTGATGTCGTCGCGGCTTTCGACCTCGGTCCAGATCTCTTCAAGCCGCCGCTCGGTCGCCGCGTCGACCGCGTTCAGTCGCTCCGGCCGGTTGAGCGTCACGCGCGCGACGCGATCGACGACCGAGAACTTGACGGTCATGCGGCATCTCCCTGAAGGGTTTCGAGGGAGCCGAGGATTTCGTCGTTGTGCTGGCCGAGCTTCGGCGGGGAAATGCGCACCGAGACGGGTGCCGCCGACATGTCGATCGGCGAGCCGATCAGGCGAACCGGCCCGGCTGGCGTTTCACCCGCTTCGAGGATCATGCGGTTGATGATCGTCTGCTCGTCCTGCAGGGCTTGCGGCATTGAGCGCACGGGTGCGCAGAGGATGTCGACGCCTTCGAGCCGTTCCAGCCAGTGCGCCGTTGAGTTCTTCGCGAAGTTCTCGCGAAAGATCGCCTGCAATTCCTGCCGCCGCGCCATCTGTGCGTCGAAATCCTTGTAATGCGGATATTGCGACAGATCCTCGATTTCCAATGCCTGGCAGATGTCCTGCAGTGGGTTCACCTTGAAGGCACCGACCATGACGATGGCGCCGTCCGTCGTCTGGAATACGCCGGTCAGCGGGAAGGCGCCCCAGTTGAGGTTCTTCTGGCGCATCAGGTGCGTGGTGCCCTCCTGCATCTGCATTGCCAGCATCGAATTATAGAGGCTGACTGCGACCTGCTGACCCTCGCCGGTCTTTTCCCGCTGCAGCAGCGCCAGAAGTACGCCCTGGACCAGATGCATGCCGGCCGTATAGTCGGCAAGCGGGGTCGCGTAAATCGAGGTCGGATGGCTCTCGTCGGACTTGCGCAGCATCACGCCGGTCAATGCCTGCGCGAGGATGTCCTGACCGCCCTTATGCTGGTAAGGGCCGGTGAGGCCAAAGCCCGTACCGACGGCGTAGATCAGCCGCTTGTTGATCTTCTTCAGGTCCTCGTAGCCGAAGCCCATCCGCTCCATGACGCCGGGACGGAAATTGTTGACGACGACGTCGGCCGTTTCAAGAAGTGCTGCGACGGTATCGCGGGCCTCGCTCTGCTTGAGGTCCAGCGCAAGGCTCTTCTTGTTGCGGTTCAGCGAGCAGAAGACCGGGTTGTTGAGGCCATCGGGATCCGCACCGAGCGACCAGCGCGAAAGATCGCCGGTCTTGATCTTCTCAACCTTGATGACTTCGGCACCATAATCCGCCAGAACCTGGGTGCAGGACGGGCCGAGCATTACCTGCGTGAAATCGATCACGCGAATGCCGTCGAGGGGAAGAGTGGTCATTCTGCTGCCTCCAGATAGGTTGCGTTGTCGGAGGGCAAGTCGCCCGGATCGGCCCCCTGCGCCCGCATCTGTTTTTGAATTGCCTTGATATCGGCCTTGCGTACCGAGACGCCGGCGTTGAGCGCGACGGTCGCGGCGACGCCCGCCGCCTCGCCCATCGCCATGCAGGGCGGGATCTCGCGGCTGGATTTCTGCGCCTGCGGCGTCGCCGAATAGTGCCGTCCGGCGACGATCAGCTGATCGATCTCCTTGGGCAGCATGGCGCGATAGGGCGTGTAATAATCGCGGCCGCGGCAGACGGTATCGACGAAGTGACGTCGTCCCATGACGTCGTCCTTGGTCACGACATACTGGCCTTCGAGCTGGCGGGTCTGGCGCACGCCGGTCTGCGGCGCGAAATCCACGACATAGGCCTTCTCGAAGCCCGGCATCTTTTCCCGGGCGAAGTCGAGCAGAAGAGAGATGCGCCTGCGACCCTCGATCTCGGCTTCGGTCAGGTCCTCCACCTTGAGGCCGCTCAGTTTCGGCATATGCGGGCAGTTCAGCCAGATGACGCCCGGAAGCGGGGTCTTCAGCCACCAGAAGGACCAGCATCCCCCGATCAGGCGCTTGGCCTCGTGATCGAGGATCTTGAATGCGTCCGGATCCTGCTGCTCGAAGCGTTCGGCCGCTTCCGTGTCGACGCCACCCCAGCGCGATACGGTCGTCAGGATGAAGTTCGATTCGATATAAGACGCACCGGCGTTCGCGGCAACGTCGAGGTCGCCGGTCGCGTCGATGACAACATCGCCCATGATCGCCTGCGGACCATCCTTGGTCTGGCAAATGACGCCCTTGATCGCCCCGTCCTCGACGATGGCCGAGGAGAACCAGCTGTGGGTCCTGAGCTTGACGCGGGACTCACCGATCATGTCATAGGCGGCGCGCTTGAAGCCGTCCGGGTCGAAGGCGGCCGAAAAGCAGATCGGATGCGGCATCGACTGTGTATGGAAATCGAACAGGCCAAAGCGCGCCCAGCGCTGCCAGGCTTCCGGCGTCTCGCGGAATTCGATCAGCTGGTCGCGATCGGTCGGCGTGACACAGAGATCCCAGCGCCTCATGCGCTCGATCATCTCCATGCAGATACCGCGCACGGTGATCTCGATCTGGTTGATCATGTCGTCGAGCACCAGAACCATGCCGCCGCTCGCAAGCCCGCCGATATAAGGATAGCGTTCCAGCAGGGTAACGCTTGCACCATTGCGGGCGGCAGAGACGGCAGCCGAAATACCGGCGGGACCGCCGCCGACCACGACGACATCCGAACGATCGACGACACGGATCTCTCGCGCAGGCTGATGAATGACCTGAGTCATGTGTTTCCCCTTGATGTTCTGGTTGCGCTCAGTGGTGGCCGGCAGGCTTCCAGCGCACGATTTTTGTTTCGACGACCGACACGATGAAGAACAGCACCACCGCCAGCAGCGCGGCGATCACCACCGTCGCGTAGAGCAGCGGCGAACGGAAATTGTAGGTCGCCTCGATGATGAGCGCGCCGAGCCCGAAGCTCGAACCGATCCATTCGGCGACGATCGCGCCCATGACGCTGCTGGTAGCTGCGATCTTCAGCGCTGCGAACAGAAACGGCAGCGAACTTGGAATGCGCACCTTCCACAGGATTTCCGAATTGCTGGCCGACAGGACCCGCATCAGGTCGAGCATGGCCGGTGGCGCCGAGCGCAGGCCCTGCACCATGTTGACCAGGGTCGGGAAGAAGCAAATCAGGCCCGCGATGATGATCTTCGGCGTGATGCCGTTTCCGAAGATCAGCACCAGGATCGGCGCCAGCGCGATGATCGGGATCGCCTTGACGAAAACCGCGATCGGGTAGAACGCCTTTTCCGCTACGGTACTGTGCACGAACCAGATCGCGAGCAGGATGGCGACGAGATTGCCGAACACGAAGCCGAGCACTGCTTCGAGCAGCGTCGGCAGGAAATTGCGCGTCAGCGTTGCCGCATTGTCGCGCAGCGCGAAGATGACATCCACGGGGCTCGGCGCCATGAAGGTCGGGATATTGAAGATCCAGATGATCACTTGCCAGAGCGTGACGCAGCCGATGGCCGCGAGGATCGCCGGCATGTGCTTTAAGAACACACCAACGGTCGCATCGATGACAGCCAGCCCGCGGGGTGCCGGCGCGATACCTGGTCGCTGGCCTTGCATGACATCGCTCATAGGCATTCCTCCAGGAGCGCGCGCAGATGCGCGGTGACCTTGATGAACTCAACCGTGTCCCGCATCGCCAGGGAGCGCGGATAAGGCAGATCCACCTTCATGAATTCCTTCACGCGGCCGGGATGGGCCTGCAACATCAGCACGTGCTGGCCGAGGAAGGCGGCTTCCGGGATCGAGTGGGTCACGAACAGAATCGTCGTTCCCGTTTCCTGCCATACGCGCAACAGCTCTTCGTTCAGCTTGTCGCGGGTGATTTCGTCGAGCGCGCCGAAAGGTTCGTCCATCAGCAGGATGCGCGGGCGGGTGACCAACGCCCGCGCGATCGCCACACGCTGGCGCATGCCGCCCGACAGTTCGTGCGGAAGGGCGTTTTCGCGTCCGTTCAGGCCGACCAGTTCGAGGATCTCGTAGGGATCGGCATAGAAGCTCTTGTCGTGTTTCCCGACTTCGAGCGGCAGACGTACGTTGTCGATGACGGTGCGCCAGGGCAGGAGCGTCGCATCCTGGAAGACGAAGGCGAATTCCCTTGCCTCGCGCGCCTGCTGCGGCGTGCGCCCCAGCACCGAGACCGAGCCGCCGCTGATATGGACGAGATCGGCGATGCAGCGCAGGAGGGTGGACTTCCCGCAACCCGATGGCCCAAGCATCGTCACGAAGGCCCCTTCGGGAATATCCATGGAAACGTCCGACAGGGCAGTGAACGCGTTGCCCTTGTCACCGAAGCGGATATCGAGATGGCTGGCCGAAACTGCCAGACCGGAACCGTCTGGCTGGGAGGCCGGCCGCTTGGCAGATGCGGCGCTGATCATCACGCTCATCCGACCTGCTTGCGGATCGCAGCGGTCGCCTCGAGGATCGACATGGTCGCGACGTCGTCCACGGTCGGGACGGTCCCGGTGAACTGCTTGAGATCGGCATAGGCCTCGATCTGCGTCGCCCAGTTCTCCTTGTTCATGGCGCCCCAGCCGAATTCCTTGGTGCTGTCGCCGAAGGAGAAGTCGATGACGGGATGAACTGCCTTCAGCTCGCTCGCCTTGTCGAGGTTGGGATAGGCCTCGACCAGCATGTCCACGGCCTCTTCCGGGTGGTCCTTGACATAGCCCCAGCCCTTCGCAGCAGCCGTGGTGAAGCGGACGAGGACATCGCTGTGCTTGTCGACCTGCTGGTCGGTCGTGTAGTAAACGTTGGCGTAAAGCTGCAGGCCGGCATCCCAGAGCATCATGTCGACGCGATCTTCTCCGAGCACGGCCAGAGCATTGGTGTTCGTTACCCAGCCGGACACCGCATCGGCTTGGCCGGTAATCAGCTGGTTCATGTCCGATCCCATGTTAACGATCTTGACCTGGCTTTCCGAAATTCCGTTCTTCGCCAGAAGCGCCCTGAGAAGGATGACCGAGGTCGGCGGCGTGGCGATCGTCTTGCCGATCATGTCCTGCGGCGTCCTGATCGGCTTGGCCGTCTTGGAGAAATAGGTGAAGGGATGCTTGCGGTATCCGGCGAGGAAGGCCTTGACTGGGATGCCCGCCGAGCGCGCCAGCATGACCGACGGGCTGGAGGAAATCTGGCCGATGGTCGATTGGCCGGCCGCAACGCCTGCGACGCCATCGACGTTCGGTCCGCCCGGTACGATGGTCAGTGTAATACCCTGCTCCTTGAAGAAGCCCTTCTTCATGGCAGCGACTTCGCCCAGCACGCCGTTCGAAGCGAGCCAGCCGAGTTGCATGCGGACTTCGGCTTCATCGCTGGCATGGCCGGCATGGATGCCAACGAAGTTTTGGGCAGTTGCAAGGCCACCCAGCATGGCGGCATTGGTCAGGAATTTCCGGCGGTTGATGGTATAGGAAGTCATCTTTATGTTCCCCTTGATCGGCGTGGGCGCCTTTTTGATCCGCGCACTTTCATGATCCGATATCAGGGATGATGGGCGAACTCCGCGTTCTCATAAAGAACAAAAATTAGCATCACTCGTTGCCGAAAAGGCAATGCGCCGCTAACTCATTTCGCTCGCAAATCCAAAAGGCCAGAAGCCTAAAATATAGGCGGAGGCAGTTCTCCGGAATGGCTGGTCGCTTTGCATTTAACCGCAAGACTCTGACGACAATAGTTGGGAGCGGAAAAAACGTGGGGGTTACGCTGCAAGACTGAGCTTTGCCTGCTTGAGACGACCGTCCATAACGGCGGCTCGGATCTGCAAAACCCGATGAGCGCCAATCGGCGATCCGCCGCTTCTCAGAGGATATAGACATCGGCATCTACAAGGCCGACCTGCACGTGCCGCTCGAGGCCGACAGCGCTGCCCTTCCCTCGGTTAATCAGCAGCGGAAAGCGCTCGCCGAGCAAGTCGACGAAGCGTCACGGCAGTATATTGCCGGCCATCTCCGAGACCTGCTGAGCAAGGAGATTGCGGCCGTCGAACAAGAAGTCGGACAAGGCGAACACTTCACGCTCGATTTCGGCTACGACGCCTATCGGAAGAAGGAGGCGCGAGACATCCTCATTCTCCGCTACAAAAGCGTGTTCGACACCAGCGGCGGCTACGTCGAAGCGGCCGTGCGAATTGAAGGCGGCGCACGGCCCGACCCCGTTCCCGCCGAGCCACGCGAAATCACACCCTACCTGGTTTCGGAAATGAAGACGAGCCTTGGCTTGCCCGTTCCTAACGTCATGACGGTCAAGCCGGAACGCACATTCTGGGAAAAGGTCCTTATCCTGCATGCAATGACGGAGACGACCGAGAAGCGCGCTCAGGAAGAGAATCCGGAACGGAAAGTTCCCGACCTCAACCGTTATTCGCGACACTATTACGACGTTCATCAAATCTGGGCACATCCGGAATACGGAAAGACCACGGCCTCCATGCTTGAGCTCGCCGAAGTCTGCCGGAGGCACAAGGAATTGATGTTCCGCGCCCCCGATCATCGTTACGACCGAGCTATTCCCGGCACCTTCCGACTGATGCCTACCAGCGATATGAAAAAGAAGCTCGAAGCCGACCATGCGCGGATGTCCGCCATGATATTCGGAACACCTCCCGCGTTCGATGCCGTCATGACAAGCATCGATGAACTCGAGCATTTTCTCAATTCCGACATGGTCGCCTCTGTCCGCCGCACGTGAACATTACGCGGGGGCATCAGCGTCGAGCGTACTCGGGCGCCTTGAATGGATACGAACAAGCGAACAAGCGACCCCGCCATTCCACAACCGTGCAGTCTTTGGGATACGAACCCGCGCGTAGTTTTTAGGTTTCAGGGATACGACGTCGACACAAATCGCCGGCGAGGCCACACTTGCCTTAAGCTGGGGGCGCCCGCGACCGGGCAAAATATCACGTTGCCGGATTTGCATCATCCGACGGCGGACTTTAGAGCGGAGGTAAGGCGTAGATTTCGTCACCAAATGGTGCTATCGATAACACCGTGATCAGGAAACCAAACGATGCGATCGACTATCAATCTCGACGACACCCTCATGGAAAAGGCTAGGTCCCTGACCGGCACGAAAGAAACCGCCACTCTGGTTCGCCAAGCGTTGGAGACGCTTGTTCGTGTGGAGTCGGGGAAACGCCTCATCGCGCTCGGCGGAACTATGCCGGATGCGGAGGCAGCCCCACGCCGCCGGAGCGCAGCTGCCAAGTGATACTTGCCGACACTTCCATCTGGATCGATCATTTCCAGCATGCCGATTCAGAGCTACGTAGGATTATTGAGGACGATCGTCTCTTATGCCATCCAGCCGTAATCGGAGAGCTTGCACTTGGCAGCCTTCGGGATCGCAGTAGCGTGATAGCTTTCTTGGCGGCCCAACGCGAAGCGTTCGTCGCGACGCACGACGAAGTCATGATGATGATTGATCGCCACGCCATTTTCAGTATGGGCATTGGCTACACAGATGCCCACTTGATGGCCTCAGTTCTCCTCGACCAACGAGCGGCCCTATGGACCAGAGACAAGCGTCTGCGGGCAGCGGCCGAAAAGGCGGGGGCCTCGCTGCACACCCCTGACAACACGCGAAACTAACTGCTGTATCCAAGCGCTGATGCTGGTCGCAAGCCGCGTGGCGCAGAGTTCGATCGATACATTAGGCGATCTTCTTCGCCCAGAACGTGAACACCATGACAATTAGCGAGGCAGTGGCCTCGAAGGCTCGCGATGCCACAAAGGAACCCATCGTTGCAAATCCCTACTTCGTTAGGGAAGGCGTCGACCAAAAAACTTCCGTCGGCAGTACTGATTTCGCTTTGAGCGAGCAGCAGCAATCGGACGACCTCCATGCGCCCTGCGAGCGAGTCCGCCACGCGTGGCAGCGTCATGAGATTGGCTGAACCGGTCAGGAGGAAACGTCCTGCGCGCTGGGCGGAGTCCACGCTTTCCTTGATCGCCAACAATAGCTCGGGAGCGAGCTGAATTTCATCGACGATGGCGCGGTCCATGCGTCTTACAAAGCCAACTGGATCCTGTCGCGCTGCGTCCAAGGTCGTCGCATTATCCAGCGTGTCATACTCCATCCCCTGGTTGGCCATCTTCTTGGCCAACGTCGTTTTTCCCGCGGATACAGCGCCATAGCTCCACTCCTTTGTTGACCGTTTGAAACCATGGAGATGACCGATTGAAAGTCAAGGCGCGACCGTTTGAAATCGGCGTGACCGCTGATTGAAACGAGAAATCAAAAGTAGGTGGCATCTCAGATTGCAACATGAGGGAGGCGAGAGGCCACGCAGGCGCTGCTGAACCTTCGCTGATTGGTCACCGGACCTGACCAAGCTGATCCTCAACGGATGGGTATCTGATCAGGAGCGAACGTACTGCGCTCCAAGGCCGAGGACCTAGACGCGCGGCTGATCGAAGCTTAGCCGCGCGATAATCGCATTGCGCGCCGACGTATTGAGCTTCTATCCCGCCTACGTAGAGGCGAGCGGCTTGTCGAAGCCTGGCCTCGCGATAGTCGCATTGCGCGCCGCCGTTTTGCGGTTCTATCCCGCGCCTACGTAGAGGCGCGATACTCGCCAAGCTACGAGATCAGCGGAGAGGAGCTGGAGTGGCTGGTTGAGCGGGTGAAAATCCTGCAAGAATTGATCGCGGTCATCTGCCGGGAACGTCTTTCTTAGTCTGGTCGCCTTGATGAGAATCGAACCCACCCGCCTCTTATTATTCACTAAATCATTGGTCCCACGCCCAGCAGCGCGATCGATATGACAGGGGCAAAATTAAGGGTGGTGTCGAAATTTGCGTTTGCTTGAAGTTGGACATATCCAAGACCACGTTCGGCTGCGACATACTCGCCGAGAACGGCTCCGATAACTGCCAACGTGAGCGCGACCTTATGTGCGAGGCTGCATGCTTGGGAACTTAAGCCTCGAAATCGCGGATCAAAGCGCTTCAATTCGCGACCGGCTCGCCGTGCATTTCAGGACCTGGAGCGGCCTCTTTGCAGAGTGCATTGCCGAAGCACAGACCATAGGTGCAATCAGCAATCAGCTGCCAGCAGCGTTGCTCGCTCAGTTCCTCTTGAACAGTTGGGAAGGCGCCCTGCTGCGGATGCGGGTGGAGAAGAGTGACGTGCCGCTGAAAGAATTCACTGAAGTCATCTTCGGATCGCTTCTCGTCTGAATGGAGCATCGGAGAAACGATTAATCCCCTGGAAATGACGGGCCTTGAATTGCTGCGCGCAGCAGCGGCGGGCCAGTTGGCGCGGGCGTCGATGGCGGAAACGATCCCATGTCGTTTACAACGGTCGATGTTGGGCATGTGAAAATGTCGGCACGTGCCGACTAACGGCATCTCAATCCATTTGGCGGCGTCCACGGCGGATTCGCGACAACCGTGCTGGATTCTGTGACAGGTTGCGCGGTCCATTCGCCCCTGGAGACCGGCGTTTGTTACGGCACCATCAACCTGAAGGTGAAAATGTTGCGACCGGTACCGCGCGAGGAGGAATTGGTGGTTTGATTGGTGTGGTCTTCAGTCACATTCAAAGTTCCACGCCGCTGTACGCTTTCGCCATTTTTCCTCAGGTCATCCAACTATCCGTCTCGGTTATGTGAGGAATGCTCGACTGGCTTCCCGGACGCGAGCAGGCGATTGCGGCGGCAGTTGCCGCTCGTCGCATCGCCTCGCCGAAAGAGAGACCTCGATCGAGAGCCGAAGCCAGCACGCCTACAAAGCAGTCGCCAGCCGCAGTCGTATCCACGGCATCGACGGGGAGCGCCGGTACTTTGAACTCCTCGCCGTTGATGAAAGCTTCGGCTCCCTCGCCCCCCATGGTACGTAAGACACCGGTTTTAAGAGCGTCTGACAACGCCCTCGCATCCGATTCGCATCCAAGCCAACCTGCAAGAGCTTCGGCTTCGTCTTCGTTGACGATTACGATGTCGACCAGAGACAGAAGCTCGCGATCCAGCCGGTAGGCCGGCGCGAGGTTGAGGATCGATTTCGCAGAATGATTGGAAATGCGCCTGATGAGATTTTCGATTTGTGTTGCGTCGTTCTCCATCTGCATCAGGACGTAGGTTGCATTCCGAAGCAGCTCATCTTCAACACCATCAGATTGCGCGACAAGGTTGGCACCTGCTGCAACCGCGATCATGTTGCGGCCATTGGCGTCGATCATTATTGCGGCGGACCCAGTGGGTTCCCCCGATCGGAGCAGGCGGCTGATATCGACCTCGCCCTCCAAATTCTGAAGGGCGATAGGGGCCATGGCGTCGTCACCGACTGCCCCCATCATAACGACCTCGGCACCATCCCGCGCAGCTGCCAACGCCTGGTTGGCACCCTTCCCTCCAGCCTCGGTTCGCGATCCGCGCGCTAGGACGGTCTGACCCGCTTGAGGTATTTCATCAACCAGAAAGATGAGGTCGACATTGATAGAGCCGAACGTGACGATCATAGCTACCGCTCCTAAGCCTGTTTTGCGATGGCGGGGAAACATTCGGTTCCGTAATGACCCGCCGAACCAATGTGATCGTCTTCAGTCATTGGGTTGAGCATTACCGAAACGATGCCATCAGCGCTTACTGTCATTGGTAGGTCCTAATGTTGAAATTGATTTTCTTTTTAGAATCTATTTCTATTTCTATCAAGGATCATGAAGCAGCGCTCCGCAATTGCCATCGCGTATCCCGCCCGGCCGAAAGAGCTCGATAGAACTGTCGCAGAAAATGTCAGTGAGGTATCAACAATGACCGCGGATGGGTGCGGAAGTGAAAATAGGCTCAACTATCGATTGGGACCGATTGTGGAAGCCTATTCCATAATGGAAACAAACCTTCTAGTCTGCATCAAAAGGAGATCTGAAGATTGACCGTCGCAGCCGTATCACGATGCCTCACGCTTTTGGAAGTGCTGGCTGGAGAAGCAGGATCAGTCGAGTTGTCCGACCTTGCCGGACGCCTCGATATGCCGGCGAGCGCGGTCCATCGTCTGTTGACGACGCTGATTACCCACGGGTGGGTGACACAAGATGCCGCGAGTCAAAAATACGCCCTTTCTCTTCGATTGAGCGCCCTAGCGTTCCGGAATCTTGATGCGCGGAATGTGCCTGACGTGGTCCAGTCCGTTTTGAATCGGTTGGCTGCGGAAACGCAGGAATATTGTCGTCTCGCAATCCTGGAAGGTCAGGATTTGGTATGGGTGGCACGTGCACAAGGTGCAACAACCGGCCTCCGATATGATCCGGACATGGGACAGGAAATCGTTCTCCACGCAACGGCGAATGGGAAGGCATGGCTTTCCACTCTGCCCGAAGAACAGGCGCTGGAAATCGTCTATTCTCGCGGCTTTACCGCTAAACGAAAGCTTGGTCCCAATTCCGCTCGATCAATCGACGAACTCAGAGTTCGGCTGAAGGAAACTCGAGAACGGGGATTCGCAACCTCTATCGAAGAGGGTGAGGCTGGTACCGCAGCGGTTGCGGTGCCGTTTCGGGCAAGTTCCGACACCGAAGCTCCGGTCGCTGGAACGATCTCCGTCGCGGGACCTCTTATGCGCATAACCGAAGATCGTTGGCCCGACTTAGTTCGTTCCCTCAAAAAGGCTGCGGAAGAACTGAGCGATATCTGGCCTCTGCGAGTTCGTCAGCGAACCATGACGCCACTGATCGTTGCAACCGGCGCAGTGCGGTAGCTGCGTCTACAATTACTTTGAAGCATGATCACGGCCGGTTGGATCTGCAAAGATCACCGGGCTACGGCACTGCAGACTTCATCGCCCTCGCTAGAACAGCTTGTCGACTGCCAGCCCGCCAGTAACGCAGGCTGAATAGAAGCACGCTCGCGTTTATCCTCTGCCCTGTGCCGAAGGCGCGCCTGACTCAATTTTCCACTAGATTTGAAAGGTGGTTTCGTTTTAGAAATCATTTCCAATTAATTCTGCAAGTGGAGAGAGTTTGCGATGAGCGTAACAAGATGGGAGGACGACGCCACTCTTTGGCACGGTCCAGACTATGGCTCGGAGGCTTTGAAATATCATCCGGACGTCAAGTCGGCGGCTGTCGCAGGTCGGATCATCACCTGTGTCGAGATCGTCGATTGGAGCGGCACAGGTACAAGGGACATGCTGATTTCTGCATGGGACGCCTGCTACGACGGTCGCGTCTTCTTGCGTCGCCAAATCGGCACCAATCCTGACGGCACACCTATCCTGGGTGAGGAAGAACTGGTCGAAGGCGTCCGCGGCTACGTGACGGCCGTCAAGGATGGAGATGTATTCCATCTTGTCTCCGCGTCGCGGCTGCGCAAGCAGATTTATGTGTTTCCCAACATTGGAAAAAAAGGCGCGCCTGAATTTGGCGACCCCGTGCGCCTTGACCTCGATGCCGACTGGGTCAAGGGTAACGAATATTTCCATATGGCCCGGTTCCACGATATCGATGGCGACGGGGTGGCGGAACTGATCGTCGGTAGTGACTACTGGAACGACTATTGGCCAAACGGTCTGGAATGGAACGACGAAGGTTATCGCGGCTATGACGACGCCGGCCGTTGGCTCGGCGGTCCGCTGCGGGGCTTCCTATACGCATTCAAAAACAAAGGCACGCTCGCAGCACCCGTGCTGGAAAAGGGTCATGCCCTCATCGCCGGCGAAACGCCACTCGAGGTCTATGGGCAGCTGGCGCCTGCATTCGGCAAATTCGGGACTAAGCAGCAACACCTCATTGCAGGCGAGTTCTGGAATATCCTGCATATTGCCCGACAGCGAGAAGACGGAACCTTCGAGCCGACCAGCCTGATCCGCGCTGTCGACGACAAGGTTCTGGAACTCGGACACTGTATCCATCTCCCCTGCGTCGTCGATTGGGATGGCGACGGTCGCGAAGACATCCTTTACGGTGCCGAGGATGGATACATCAGCTTTCTCAAGAACGTCGGCGATGGCGAAGACGGACTTCCACGTTTCGAGCAGCGCGGCCGCATCGAGACGACGAAGCCCTTGATTCACGCGGGTATCCTGCCAAGCCCGGCGGCCTATGATTTCAGCGGTGACGGGCACTACGATCTTGTCGTCGGCAACAGCACAGGCGAATTGCTCTTCTACCAGAGCCGGGAACAAGACGGGATCATTTATCTCGACAAGGAAATCACGCTGAAGGGTGGCGACACGCCGATCCGGCTTGCAGCCGGATTGACTGGCTCTATCCAGGGGCCGTCGGAAAAAATGTTCGGCTATTCCTGCCCGACCCTTGCCGATTGGACCGGCAAGGGCAGCATGGACATATTGGTCAGCGACGTTACTGGCCGTCATCGGCTATTCCGCAACACTGGCGAAAAGGTCCTGCCGCCACGGTTCGGCGAGGAGGAGTTCCTAACCTTCAAGGGCAAGCCCTTGAAGACAGTTTGGCGGGTTCGACCGGCGGTCGTTGATTGGCTCAAGGACAGCGACCTCCACTATGTCGCACTGGATGAGGACGGGGTCCTCAGCGATTGGAGGAAGGCGTCCGACACGGAACTGGTCGACAAACGTTTCCTCCGCTGGCAAGACGGCGAAGCCATGCGCTTTACGGTCGATGTTGGCGGCGGGCGCGGGCGCGTGAAGCTTTGCTTCTGCGATTGGGAAGGCGCTGGCCGTACCGACCTGATCTTCGGTACCCATGCCCGCGCCTGCGTGCCGCCGGATCCGAAGACCGGTGCGCCACGCAATACAACGAAGCAGGCGGGGCTGTTCTATTCGCGTAATGTTGGAACACCAGAAGAGCCGCGGTTTAGTTTGCCAATCCCGATCAAGCACCGGGGTGAAACCATTCAGATGGCGATGCATGTCGCCTCTCCCGAGGTCGTCGATTGGGCTGGTCGCGGCGTGCTCGACATTATCGTCGGCATCGAGGACGGCAGCATTGTCTGGCTCAAGCGTGAGGAACTGTCGTGGTAAGCGGCGTCACCATTCGCGGCACGACTAGGCTGATTGGCATCATCGGCGACCCGATCATCCAGGCCAAATCGCCGGCTGCGGTCAATCCGCTCTTTGCGGCACGCGGAGCAGATATCGTATCTGTCCCGCTCCATGTACCCGCAAAGGACCTGACTACAATCTGGGCCGGTCTGAAGGCGATGCCGAACCTTGTTGGGTTCGGCATTACCCTGCCCCACAAGCAGACTGCCATCGATCTGTGCGATAGTCTCGACCCGGTTGCCGCACGCGTCGGGGCTGTCAATCTCGTGCGCCGCGAGAAGGATGGCAGCTTCCGCGGCTACCAATTTGATGGCAAGGGCTTTGTGCGCGGTCTTCAGTCCAAGGGGATCACTATCGGAGGCCGTGATGCGTTCATCGTCGGAGCAGGAGGCGCTTCGGTCGCTATAGCGTTTGCACTCGTCGAGGCCGGCGCCAATAGCATCACGGTATCAAATCGGACCCTCGACAAGGCTGAAGCGCTAGCGGAAGCGGTAAATGCCGACTTCGGAAGGAAGGTTGCCAAAGCAGGCGGGTCCAAGCCAGAAGCTGGTCAGCTCGTCATCAATGCGACTTCACTCGGCCTTCACGACACGGACGCGCTTCCGCTGGATCCGGACTTGCTGCAGCCGGGAATGACATTCGCCGAGGTCATTGCCCAGCCAGAGACCACGAGACTTCTCGCACTGGCCGCGGCAAAAGGTGTCGAAACCCATTCCGGCATGCACATGATCACCGGACAGGCCGACCTCACCGTCGACCACATCTGTGAGCTCTGGGCTTAGCTACGTTTCCCGCACCAGGCGTCAAGCCTGACCGTCAGGCATGGCGTTCCCGCACGCTATCCTGCGTCGAACGCGTTCCTTCGAGGGAAACGATTCCCGGACGGAATTCCCATGACACATCCACGATGCCTTTTCCGAGGGTTGACCAGGATTATCCATCTCCTTGATGTTGCAGTCTCAGACCTTTCTCGGGCCACCGAAGTCTGCCAACCTGACCTGTCAGCGAAAGGGTCACGACGGCATCTTGCAAGTCTTGGCCAACAAATCCGAGATTTGTGGGATAAATCTCTGGCATCCACACTTGGTCGAGCAACTCGCCTCGTGGCGACACCACCGTTATGCACCCGGTCACCAAGGTTGAAACGCAGATGTTACCGGAAGCCGCGACCTTCAGACTGTCTAGGCGCTGGAAGCCACCAAGTCCGATAATGAGCTCACCGCCGCTTGAGCTCGGAAAGGGCCTTTTATCGACCACCCCTGGCTCAGCGATAGCGTAGCTCCAAAGTCGGGCTGTCTCCATCTCGGCGACGTAAAGGGTCTTAAGGTCGGGTGACAGACCAATTCCGTTTGGTGCCAAAAGCGGAAACACTACCTTCGTTATCGAGCTGCCATCGGCTTTTCCGTAATAGACTGCACCGTGGTCCCTCTGGAACTCCCGAACCCTGCCCGTGTCGGTGAAATAAAACCCGCCATGGTTATCGAAAACGATGTCGTTTGGGCCACTAAGGGTTCGCCCGTCGCACCGATCATATAAGGTCGTGACCTCGCCCGTAGCCACGTCGACCCTTTGGATCATGCCGCCGCTGTAGTCTGGAGCCAGGCCAACGGGACGCAACCAATCGCCCTCCTCTGCCCAGGAGAACCCTCCATTATTGCAAACGTAGAGCGCTCCATCCGGCCCCAAAGCCATACCGTTAGGGCCGCCATCGGTGACCGCCATCACCTCCTGCTTTCCGCCTTCCCTGATCCTGACAATCCTGCCGCGGCCGATCTCGACAACCGCAATCGAGCCGTCAGGAAGTTCGACCGGTCCTTCCGGGAAGTGAAGTCCCGTCGCGATGATTTCGATATCGGGTTTCGTCATAGGATCGGCCAAGATGGAAGGAACCGTCTGCGTCGAAAAGTAGCGGAACGGTTTTGGGCGTGTTCGCAGCGTTTACACATCAGGCCGTTGCGCAACGGAAACGTCAGCTTGGCTTCAAAAGCGAGCGCCAATCAGTGCGGGCCGCCAAATAAAGGTTCAGCGGACAGCCAGATAGTGGTTTCGACGACCTCGGGCGCTCCCCCGTTGGCGGCCGAACGATAGCCTGCTTCAACGACGGCCAATGCCCGCTCCGCCTCGAGCAAGCCTGCAACGGGAGGACGACCATTCGCGAGGTCCGCCCAACTGCGGCGGAGGAAAACCGGGTAATACTCATCCGTGTTGTACTCGATGGTCGTCGCAGAAGCTCTCTCGTTTTCCCGCGACTTCGTATAGAACTGGTCGGCGTAACCGCGAATGTAGGTTTGACGATGCGACAGCGAAAAGGCGAAATCCCGCTGATCGTCGGCTGTGGAGGGATACAAATAGCCTGTCTCGATCACGCCGATCTGTCCTGCGGCAGTTCGGCAGGTGAAGACAGCCTGTTCGTCGACGGTCACATCAGGCCGGTAGATCTGGACCTGGCCTGAGACCTCGGTGATGGGGGATTTTGTCAGATCTGAGATCAAGTCGATGAAATGAATACCGACATTCAGCATCGACCCACCTCCTGCGAGTGTCTTGTCAAGCATCCAGGCGCAGCCGTTTCGTTCATACCGATTCACCGAGCCTACGACAAACCGGAAGGAAAGATGCTGGAACCCATCTGGCATGAACCCCGCAGCCGGCGAGAGACGATCAGCCAGATTGCTTACGCGTTGAATGAAAGGCACGCTTACGAAGACGCCGTGTTTCTCGGACAGTTTGCGGATACGACGAACTTCCTCGAGATGAAGCCCGCATGGCTTCTCGATCAGAAACGGTTTGCCCTTGGCAATCAACCGCTCAGCCAGCTCGGCCATGTCGGAATGACGGCTGAATACAAGCGCGAAGTCGAAATCCTGTCCCATCAGTTCGTCGTTCGACCCATACAGCTTACAATCGAGCAATTCTGAGAAACGTGGCCCCGCGAATGCCGCGCTATCGGAGATGCCGATCACCTCGATTCCCGGATCCCTGAGAGCAGTGATGTAAAGCGGAAAATGCCAATGGCTGACGTCGAATATTGCGATCCTCATCACGACTCCATAATTGCTGGTTTATAAAGGCGAGCAGGCATGTTTAAACGCTTCGAAGGCCGCAACGGTTTGAACCGACGATACGTGACGTGATTGTCTAACTGCCGCTCAAGCCGCTCCTTGTGAAACGCCTCCTGCAGTGCTATTGGAATAGCGTTCCGATAAATTGAATATCGTGGTGTCATGCGACTTGTCAAATCCCTTCTAGATCGTTGTTTCGACCTCATCACGCTGTTGAGCGAGAACGCCACTGGATTGTCCCTAGGCGAGATCAGTCGGCGGCTGGACGTCCCGAAGAGCGCAGCGCATCGCCTGCTCAACAGTCTGTGTGACTTAGGGTGGGCCGAACAGGACCCCGAGAACGGGTTCTACCGCCTTTCACTGCGTCTAGCCGTGATGGGCCAGCGGCTGCTGGCTGGGACGCGGATCCCCGACATCTGCCAACCGATTCTGGACCGTTTAGCAAGCAATACCAAGGGGCTGGGCAGGATTGCGATCCTTGATCCTGATGGTTTGACGTGGATATCCCATTCGCAAGGCATGCGTTCCGGCCTGATTTACCAGCCAGAACTGGTCGCGAAGGTGCCATTGCACACGACAGCTAACGGCAAAGCATGGCTGGCGACACTGGATCGAGAGGAAGCGTTAGCCAGGGCCGTGGCAAGCGGGCTGGGCCGAACGGACCTGGGAGGTCCGCGGGTTATTACCTCAAAACAGACGTTTTCCGCAGCTTTGGACGAGACCGAAGAACGCGGATGGGCCACTGCGATCGAGGAAGCCGAACCCGGCGTCGCCGCGGTCGCCGCGGTCATTCGCGTTGGAGGTCAGGTTGTTGGAACGGTGAGCATCGCAGGACCAATACACCGCTTTTCGCCGCTCGTACTTCCTCAATTAGCGGAACAGGTGAAGGCCACTGCCGAGGAACTTTCCGAACTTTGGCCTTATCGGATCGCCTCGCCTACGCCGCAAGCGAACGCTTCAAATAAGTCGCAAGTGGTTGGAAATATTATCTAAAAGCCTTCGTAGCTGACAGCATACGTGTCGCATCGCTGACGTCTGTTGACATCTGCTTTCCTTAATGGAATAACGTTCCGATAGCGATCGGGGAGATCGCGCTAGGGTCAGGTGGCTGCTTCGGTGGCCGGCAGGAGGAAACAGTTGGCTAATGTTGAGCTGAAGGCCGTTCGCAAAGCTTACGGCGCCGTACGCGTGCTACATGGCGTGTCTGTCGATATCCACGAAGGGGAATTTGTGACCCTGGTCGGACCCTCGGGTTGCGGAAAATCAACTCTGTTGCGGATGATCGCGGGCCTCGAAAATATCACAGGCGGCGAAATCCAGATCGGCGGACGCACCGTTAACGACATACCGCCGAAGGCCAGAGATATCGCTATGGTCTTCCAGAATTATGCCCTTTATCCGCATATGACCGTCGCGGAAAACATGGGTTTCTCATTGAAGCTCAAAAAGGCTCCGCGCGAGGAACGAGAGACCCGCGTTCAACGCGCAGCTGAGATCCTCAGTCTCACGAAGCTTCTTGATCGCTACCCTCGCGAACTGTCGGGCGGCCAGCGTCAACGCGTGGCGATGGGTCGGGCGATCGTTCGCAATCCGCAAGTATTCCTGTTCGATGAGCCGCTCTCGAATCTGGACGCGAAACTGCGTGTGCAAATGCGCGCTGAGATTAAGGAGCTGCATCAGCGGCTCAAAACTACGACCGTTTATGTGACCCACGATCAGGTCGAAGCGATGACTATGGCCGATAAGATCGTCGTCATGCACGATGGTTATGTCGAGCAAGTCGGTGCGCCGCTTGAGCTTTATGATTATCCCGCAAATGTCTTTGTCGCCGGATTTATCGGATCGCCATCGATGAATTTTCTCAATGGCCGAGTGGAGGCAGGCCGCTTCGTCCTCGAGGACGGGCACAAGCTGCCTTTGCCTGCTGGCGTGGCCGATACGTCGGAGAAAGTGATCTACGGCGTACGTCCTGAGCATCTCACTATCAGTGCCGAGGGACTGCCTCTCACCGTCACAGTCGTCGAACCGACCGGTTCCGAGACCCAGATCATCGCTCGGCATGGCGCTCAAACCATCGTCTGTATATTCCGGGATCGAGTTCTTCCGAAAGTTGGCGAGACCATCACCGTGGCTCCGGATCTTTCGCGCGTCCACCTCTTCAGCGAGAGCACCGGCAGGCGCCTGTCCTGAGAACCTACGCTACCCACTCTGCCTGAGACGGCCACAGGGGAACAGTAATCGAATGTCGATACCACCTCTACAAGTCAGCACCAATCAAAGCGCGACGCACCTGGCGAGCGACGTCGTGGACGCCACTGACAATGCAAACCGCTTTAGTTGGACCCCCTTTCTCTGGTTTACGCCTGCGATCTTGATCCTGTTTCTTGTGACGCTCTATCCGACGATCTTTGTGTTCTGGTTGAGCTTTCAGAAAACGAAATACTACGAGCTCGTCGGCTTTACCGGTCTCGCCAATTACGTCGAAGTGCTACGCTCATCCGAGTTCTGGGATACGACGGTAATTTCCTTGACTTATGTCGGGGGATCTCTGGCCGGCGCCATGATCCTTGGCCTGTCCTCAGCGCTGGTCTTGAACCGGGCGGGCGTCACAGGTTCTACGTTGCGGGTGTTCATCCTGTTTCCCTGGACGCTGTCGATGTCGGTCGTCGGCAGCATCTGGCTCTGGCTGCTCAACCCCTCATTCGGGCCGGTACCCTACGTGATTCAGAAGCTGGGCATCGATCCAGGCCTGATGTTGGGTGATCCGGGGATGGCATTGCCCCTCATCATCATCGTCACAGCTTGGTGGTCGTTTCCCTATGTCATGGTGATGGCGACAGCAGCGATGCAGTCCATTCCGAAAGAACTCTACGAAGCCGTAGAGATCGACGGAGGTGGTGCGTTCGTGAAGTTCCGTTACGTCACGCTCACGGAAATCCTTCCCACTTTGGGAAGCACGGCGCTGACGCTTTCCATCATGTACCTGACCTTGATGACGCTGATCATTGTGATGACCGGGGGAGGACCGCTGGGGTCAACCACCACGCTCAGTTTCGAAGCATTCCGGGGAACCGTTCAGGCGGTCAACATTGGGCCGACTGCAGTCGTCTCGATCGTCGTCCTCATTATCAATGTCGCCCTTGGTGCTCTTTACAGCCGGCTGACCGGCCGCGCGACCGGATAGGATCAGATATGAGTAACGCTCTCTCGAACCGATCAAACGGACAAATACCCGCGATCTTGGGATCCTTGGTTATCGGGATTATCGTACTCGGGCCAGTGCTTTGGGCCTTTGCGACATCTTTCAAGACAGAAGTAGAAGCGGTTGTTGTGCCGCCCACTCTTTGGCCAACTTCACCAACGTTGGATAACTACACCAAGGTCTTCCGGGACGCGGCTTTCCTCAACGACCTATGGAACTCGGTTGCCTACTCCGTCGGCGCCGTCATCATCGCTCTTCTCGTTGGAATCCCTGGAGGCTATGCCGCCGCTCGTTTTTCATTCAAAGGTAAGCGGACTTTGATGCTGGTCATTCTCGGCACCTCGATGGTGCCAGGAGTGGCGCTGCTGGTTCCCACTTATTATCTGCTGGAAACGGTCGGTTTGCTCAACAGCGGTATCGTCGTGACGATCATCCTATCCGCTCGCATCATCCCGCAGACTGTTTGGTTTATCGCCAATTTCGTCGAAGCCGTTCCAGTTGAGATCGAGGACTCCGCTATGATCGATGGCGCGTCCCGGTTTCAAATCATCTGGAGCCTGATCTTGCCGCTCATCCGTCCGGGTATAGCCGCCGTCGCGACAATTGGGATTGTGACAACCTGGAACGACTATATCACGGTGGCGGTTTTTGCGCCCGAGGTCGCAAAACGGACTCTGCAGGTCGCCCTTGTCAATCAGGTTTTCGACGCCGTCGGCATTTCCTGGTCCTACATGATGGCCTTTGTGATGGTCGCATCATCACCGGTTATCTTCATGTTCGGCTTCGTTCAAAAGTGGTTCATCTCCGGTCTGACGGCCGGCGCCGTCAAAGGCTGATGACCCACCAACTTTACAGCAACTCGTTCAACCTGGGAGGAAGACGCATGCAAACCATATCGAAACGGAAATTCATCAAATCATCCGCAGCGCTGGCCGTTGGCACCGCCATCTTCGCTTTCGCTGCTCCAGAAGCCTTTGCCGAGAGCACGAAGATAATCTACCAGACGTTTCTGGATCCGAACAATGCAAAGGATCCCCGGTCCGCCGCCCAAACGAAGATGATTGATGCTTTTCAGGCGAAGAACCCAGACATCAAGATCGAACTGCTTGTTGATCCGACCGGAGGAGCAGCAGCACGCGCTATCAAGTCCGGAAGCCAGACACCGGACGTGATCCGCGTCGTCGGCTTTGCCGTTTCCGAATTCGCTGCAACCGGAAATCTTCTCCAGCTCGACGATTTGGTGAAGAAGGACGGAATTCCGGATGACGACTGGCTCCTGCCTCTGTCGAGCACGAAGATCGACGGAAAGCTTTATGCTCTCCCGCAAGACTTCCGTATTCCAATCCTCTTCTACCGCAAAAGCATGTTGGAGAAGGCAGGCGTCAAACCCCCGACGACCTGGGATGAAGTGTGTGCACTGGGCGACAAATTCGGTCAGTCAGATACGATCACATTCGCTGTTCCCCTTGGAGCAACAGGCGGCCTTGGTGGTGCCCAGAGCCTCGGAGAATTCTTCCTGAGTACGATGCTACCTGGAAACGGCGGTCAGTACTTTACCCCTGATGGTAAGATTGCCTTTTCAAAGGAGTCGTTCATCAAGGCGGCGCAAACGATCAAAGACTTTTATACGAAGTGCAAGGTGACTCCCCTTCGCAGCGCCCAGATGGGGTTCAACGAGTTGCACGACGCGCTCCGCTCTGGCAGTGCAGCGACGGCAGTGTTTGGCGTTTATCGCTACAAGACGGTGAAGCAGCAAGGTGGCGGTGACGACCTAGCTTGGGCTCCGGCGCCAGGGTATACGGCAAACGACAAGCAAACGGTTTACAGCTACAACATTGCGATCAACAAAAAGACTGCCAATCCCGATGCCGCTTGGACCTTCGTGAAGTTCATGGTGTCACCGGAGGCTCAAGCGTTCGCAGCCGAGGGCGGCGAAGTGGTATCGCGTAAATCGGCATACACTTCGCCATATTTCCAGAGCGACGCTGGCAAGGACCAGAAGCAGTGGGCTGACCTGGTCGCGCAGCGCGGGCAAACTGTGACCTACACCCCCATCCTCTCGACCTATCACACCATCTTGGGCGAAGCTTACCAGAGAATGATCCTGAAAGATGGATCGCCGGCAGACGCCTACGATGAGCTGATCGAACGGTATGGAGCCGCACTCGCGAAGGCGCAGTAATCCGGCCTTCTTATAACAAGGCTGGATGGAGGCGATAGTCACCGCCATCCAGCTCCTTTCCGAGACGACCATCGACAGACGTCATCGGAATAGCGACGACAGAAATTATTGGTTTGGGCGGTCTCAATTCTCGCTCGACGACGGCTGATAGGCCGACGGGGACTGCTGTGCCATGCGATCTCAGATCGAGCGCGCGAACCATGGGCCAACGCGCCACATTCAAACTGATGAAGGGCATCCGCCATGAGATATCGTAATCTTGGAAGAACTGGGGTTCAGGTCAGCGAGTACATGCTGGGCACAATGAGCTACGGATCGGATGGGAATACTGACGAGAAAGAGTGCATAGACATCCTGCACAGTGCGCTCGATCGCGGCATCAACTTTATCGACACTGCTGACACTTACTCCCATGGTGAATCCGAGGAGATCGTCGGCAAAGCGATTGCAGGCCGTCGAGACAAAGTGGTGCTTGCGACCAAGTTTCGCTTGGCGGCCGGTGAAGGGCGCAACGAACAGGGCGCGTCGCGCTACTGGATTATGAAACAGGTCGAAAACAGTTTGCGAAGACTGAACACCGATCACATCGATCTCTATCAAATGCATCGGCCCGACCTTCAGACCGATCTTGATGAAACCCTCGGCGCTCTCAGCGACCTCGTGGCCCAGGGCAAAGTTCGGTACATCGGTTGCTCGACATTGCCGAGCTGGTACCTGGCAGAAACCCAATCCGTAAGCCGATTGAACAAGACGGCGCGATTTATCAACGAAAGCTCGCCCTACTCGATTTTTCAACGGGCTGTGGAGAGGGAGACCCTTCCCGCCGTTCAACATTATCGTATGGGTTTTACCGCTTGGAGCCCGCTGAACGGCGGCTGGTTGACTGGCAAGTACAAGGGCGATGGCTCGGTGCCGTCAGGATCCAGGGCCGAGCGCGTCAAAGGACAGTGGGGACAGCACTACCCAATCCTGCAAACCCGCTTCGACATGCAGCGCGAGGGCAACAGGCGCAAACTGGAACTGCTTCCAGAACTTGAGCGCGTTGCGACGGAGGCAGGTTTGTCCCTCATGCACATGGCTCAGGCGTTTCCGCTCGCGCATGCCGCGGTGACCTCCGTGATCCTGGGGCCTCGCACGCTCGAGCAGTTCAAGGGCATGGAAGCGGGATTTGAGACAGTTCTCCAGTCCGCGACGCTTGACCGGATCGACGAGCTTGTTCCGCCGGGATCGCTCATCGAAGAGGCCGACCGCGGCTACGTTTCGCCGTGGCTCGCGCCAGAAGTTCGCCGTTTTGCGGGGAAGGCTGCCTGAGTAAACGGCAAATACGACGGGGCTTGGGTGTCAGTTAAAAAATTCGTCCGCTTGCCAATTGACCGACGCAATCCTGACACCGCGTCTCCGACCAAGCCACGGTCGAAGAACCGTTGATTTTCAAAGACTAAGAGGGCCGATGACCAACATTGTTTTCAACCACGCCACTGTGCGCGAGAGAGCAGATATGTTGACCTTTCTTCGACTGAGCGCGGAGCGAGGACTGCAGACCGTTTCCGTATGGGGAGACGAAATTGCCAAGGTCGGGGAAAATGACGCCCTCTCTGTTTTGCACGATCTCGGAATGACGGTCTCTGGATACAATCGTGTTGGGCCGTTGTCAGTGGGTTCCCTTGACCAGGCCGAAGCAGAGCTCGAGCGGGCCGCCAGATTTGAGGCTGATCATGTCTTCCTATTTACCGGAGGCTTGCGAGACAATGAAAAGGATTTGGGTTCAGCAAGACGAAGAATCGAGGATTCAATTGGCAAAGTCCTCGACAGCGCACGAAAAATTGGAGTGAAGCTAGCCATTGAGCCACTTCATCCTATGGTCACCGGCGACCGCAGCGTCATCTCCAGTTTGTCTCATGCAAACTCTCTGTGCGAAGCACTGGGTCCGGGCATCGGAGTGGTCGTCGATGTCTATCATTGCTGGTGGGACGAGCGCCTGCCAGCCGAGATCCAACGAGCGGGCGACGCAGGCTGGCTTCTTGGTTTTCACGTCAATGACTGGCTGATTCCAACACGGCATCTGCTGACCGATCGAGGCATGATGGGCGACGGGATCATAGACCTGCGCGGCATCTACTCGATGGTCCGAAGTGCCGGATACAAGGGAGCAGTTGAGGTCGAAATCTTCTCCACCGACTGGTGGTCTCGCGACCCGGCTAAGGTGATGGATATCGCGATCGATCGCTGCCGTAGCCTGTTCAGCGAGGAGTGAACTTATGCGAGCGAGTATTCCTAACCTCGACGGCAACTCACGTGTCTACGCTGTGTTTGGCGATCCAATCCACCAGGTCCAAACGCCGCGGCTGATCAACCCGATCTTTGCCGCCGCGAACGTTAACATTTACGCAGTGCCATTCCTGATAACCGCCGAACGTTTCCCGGCAGTATGGGATATTTTCTCTGCCATTCCTAACCTCTGCGGTATCAGCACCACGATCCCTCATAAGGTCGCAGCGGCCAAGAGGTGTTCAACCCTCACGCCGACAGCAAAGGCAGTCGGTGCCGTCAACTGCGTGCAGCGCGGAGAGGACGGCCAGATGCACGGCGCGCTTTTTGATGGTGTGGGCTTTGTTAACGGTCTTGGCAAGGCAAAGTCACGACTGCGCGGCGCCCGCGTGCTGATTGTCGGAGCGGGTGGAGCTGGTCGCACTATCGCGTTTGCCCTCGCTGAAGAAGGCGCTGCGAAGATCGATCTTATGGACCTTTCTGCTGAAGCCGTCGCCTTCACCGCGGCTATGGTCAACACCTTCCGGGGTGAAAAATGCGCAGTTGCGGTCGATGGATCGGCAGGGTGGGACTACGATATCGTCGTCAATGCATCGCCGATCGGCGTCAAGGGAGACAGCAAATTCCCTATGCCGGCTTCCGCGATACGGCCCGATATGCTCATCGCCGATATCGCCAGCTTAAGCGAGGAAACCGCACTATTACGCGCCGCCAAGGCAGCCGGCGCAACGGTGTCTGACGGCAATGACATGCTGCTGGCGCAGATCCGCCTGATGGCGGGTTTTGCGGCAGGTCTGCCGGCAGGAACCGCGCTTTGACAATCAGGAAAGAGAGAGACTACATCATGAAGATCCAAGCCCAGGGTATCGTCCCCGTCATGCTTACCCCGTTCACACCGGATAACCGGATCGATTGGGAGGGTCTTGAGCGGCTGGTTGAATGGTATATCGCCAACGGCGCCGACACCCTCTTTGCCGTCTGCCAATCGAGCGAGATGCAGAAGCTATCGCTGGAAGAGCGAGTTGAGCTTTCCAAGAGAGTTGTCTCGCTGGCTGCCGGGCGTGTCCGGGTCATTTCGTCAGGACACATTAGCGACAGCCGCGATGACCAGCGCGCCGAACTGGTGGCGATGGCCGGAACAGGGATTGATGCGCTGGTCCTGGTCAGCAACAGGCTCGACACACGGAATGCAGGAACCGAAGCATTTCGCTCCAGCCTCGACACCATCTTGAGCTGGCTCCCCAGCGACCTGGCCCTCGGTCTGTACGAATGCCCGGCTCCCTATCGCCGCCTCCTGAGCGATGACGAGTTCAAACTGTGCCGCGATACCGGTCGCTTCGTAACGCTGAAGGATGTCTCCTGTGATCTTGAAACCGTTAAACGACGCGTCGCGCTCTCCGGCGATTCCGGCTTTGCGATTGTTAACGCCAATGCAGCCATCGCCGCAGCCGCTATTCGCGCTGGTTCGAAGGGCTTCTCTGGCATCTTCACCAATATCCACCCCGACCTCTACGCTTGGCTTTACAAGCACGCTTCGGAAGACAGCGATCTGCGCCGCGAACTTGAAATCTTCCTGGCGCTCGCAGCGATGGCTGAACCGATGGGCTATCCTGGTCTGGCCAAGGTTTGGCACAAGCGCCTTGGCACCTTTGACAGCATCCATTCTCGTGTAACGGATTATGACATCGCCGAGCGGCACTGGGCAGTCATGGATCTTCTGGACCATATTCAGCAGGGGGCGGAGAGGTTTCGCGAGCGGATCAATCAGGCATCCTAACAAGCGGTGGCCGTCGGTTTTGCTCTTACCACGATCTTCCGCCGAGCGCGCCGTCGTCCAAGGCACTGATGGCGGGACGAACCGGATACCTTCATCGTTCAGGCGACGCCGTCGAAATGACCAAGAGGCAGACATGACTTCTATGCTAGCCACCCCTGACGTAATTGCATTGGCTCAACAGCTATACAGCCTCCGTCATGACGGAAGCCAGGTACTCACAGGCAAGCTCGTAGCAGTGCCCGTAGCGCTTGAGGATGCGATCGACGTACAGAGCCAGTTGACGAAGCTTGAAGGAGCAGACGTCAACGCCTGGAAAGTAGCCAAATCGCCCGGCGGCGACCCCGTCGCCGCTCCGCTTCATCCCTATCTGGCTAATCCTCCCGATGTGGGAATCGCCTGGCGAAGGGGCATGAAAATCGAGGTGGAAATTGCCGTTGAGCTTTGCCAGGATCTGCCTGTTCGCACGGATAGAACCTATGAGCGCGCCGACATCGAGGCCGCGATTTCCAACGCCTACCTTGGCGCTGAAATGGTTTGGAGCGGCATTTGGGAAGGCGGCACCATTTCCTTCCCGGCCTTTCTGGCAGATCGCCTAGGAAACATGGGGTACGTCCGAGGGCCGGCCCTGCCCTTAGCAGTCCTTCTGCCCGGTTCGAACATTCCTCTCGAGCTTCGGCTTAACGGCCAAGTCGCCTTCGACGCTGCCGGACACCACCCGACGAAAGACCCGCTTACTTGGCTCTGCGATTACGCGAACAATCGATCAAGGCCCGAAACAGCGCTCAGAGCAGGCTCGATCATCACGACGGGGAGCCTCTGCGGTGCAATCGAGGTTTCCGGTCCGGGCGACGTGTCCATCAAGCTCGGCGAGCATGCTGTGCTGAATTTCGAGCTTAGTGAACCCGCGAGACAAGGAGGCTGAAGCAATGCAGCTGAATGCCGTCTCCACTGTGAAAGCCTTGTCGCATACGAGCCGGTACCCCCTTCCCGATTACCCACGCGGTCTTTCTTCGGGTTTTCCAAGCTCTGATATGAAGCTCATGCCTGAGCGCATTGGCAGAGCGACAGCTATGGCGCGTGGAGCACGATCGAGGGTCTACGAGCGGGCGAGCACTTTTTATCAACCAAACCTGGGTTGCGGCTGTCCACGGGTAATGCCGGAGCCACGGTCAACACAGCTTCGAATTCGCACCAAGCGACAGGGAGACATCAATGATCATCAACACTTTTTCCTATCTTTGGAAATCCACTGCTGTTGAGGCGATGACTGAACTAACCCGACATGGCTTCAAGGTATTTGAGGTTCCCGTAAGTTCCCCTCACTGCTGGCCGGACGAGATGTCGGCAAGATTGCGATCGGATGCGAAGCAGCAGCTGCAGGACCATGGGGCGAGCGTCAGGTCACTGAACGCTGGCGGATACGACATCAACCTCGCCAGCCCGGCCGCAAACATGAGGCGCAAAAGCTCGGACCATATCAAAGATGTTATCCAACTTGCGGTCGATTGGGGAGTGACGGACGTCGTGATCTCTCCAGGGACACGTCGTCCTATGATTTCCCCCACGGTTCCTCAAGCTCTTGGCTGGCTATATGAAAGTCTTGATGTGCTTCTGCCGGTTGCGAAGCAGGCCGGCGTGCGGTTACTCATGGAGAATACCCCATATTGTTTCAGACCAACGATTGGTGAACTCGTCGGCGTCGTCGATGAAATCAAAAGCGAAAGTCTAAGTATCGTCTACGACGTCGCAAACGCGGCCTATATCGGCGAGGATCCTGTAGCCAGTCTTCGATCGCATCACGCGCACATAGGTCTCGTGCATATCTCAGATACTGGAACGGACGTGTGGGGGCACGATCCTATCGGCACGGGGGTCGTAGATTTTGAGAGTTTGGGGCGCGCCGTCGATTCAGTTTTCAGCATCGATCGCGTCGTTCTCGAGATTATTCGCGAAGAAGAACCGCTGTTGGAAATTAACAAAGGACTGCAGGAGCTCAAAAAAAGGGGCTGGAGGATTGATTGATGAACCCCGTATCGCAATCACTCTCCATGCGCGCGAATTTTCCGGGACTTCGGTGGCTGGAATGAGCTTTGCATCCGGTAAACCACCTAAAGGAGGTGGATACCAGTGGGGGATCTATCGGCACCTGGCGTGACAATGGATCAGGACATTCACCTAGCGACGGGCAACATCTCGCTCAGCCTGTGGGCTGAAATTTCAGAACTTGATGTACGTTTAGAACGACGTTGCGAATTGGAAGCGAATTCCATAGTATTGAATTGTTCAATCGGAGAATCGTCTATGAGAGTTTTAGTCAGTGGAGGAAGTCGCGGAATTGGCGCGGCGGTTTGCATCCGGATCGCCGAAGCCGCGGCATCAAGAGGCGAGCGTGCAAAGATCGCCGTCTGTGGCCTTGGTTCATCCGAAGGGCAAGAGAATGTCGCGCGTTCGGTGCGCGCGTTGGGAGGCGATGCTATTGAGCTATCCGGAGATCTGGCCGATGTTGATGTGGCCCCAAGGCTCGTAGAGGCGGCGGTATCGGAATTCGGTGGTCTAGACGCTCTCGTTGCCAATGCCGGCGTGGCGAGCCCCGGAAATATCTGTGATCTGACGGTTGCCGATTGGGACAAGATGTTCGCTGTCAACCTTCGCGGGGCATGGCTTCTGGCCAAGTACTGCTACCCGCATTTGAAGCAGAGCCGAGGCGCAGCATGCTTCACATCGTCAATGTCGGGACAAGTCCCCCATGCGGGATCAGGTGCATACAGTCCAACCAAAGCGGCGCTAACGATGCTTGCGAAAACCCTCGCCTTGGAATGGGCGCCCGATGGCATTCGCTCAAATATCGTCTCTCCGGGAATGACCCACACTCCAATGTCCGAAAAGATGTACGCCGATCCAGCGATCAAGCGGGCAAGAGAGGATCTGATCCCACTTTCAAGGATCGGCGATCCAAGAGACATTGCTAATGCGATTGAGTTCCTGATAAGCCCACTTGCGAGTTACATCACCGGTCAAGACCTTTGCGTCGACGGCGGTTTCTCAAAATCAATCTTAAGCCACATCCCCGGGCGCCCAAGCTCAAATTCGTAGTCAGCGAAGCCGCGACCGCACGCTTGAATACATTCCAGCATTCGGCCCCAGAAGGAGAAAGCTTTTGAAGGTTCTGGCGATCGCGGAAGCGCTGTGATCGTCAGAAATTTACGCCCGTTCCCTACAATGCGCGAACTCGTTGCCCTCTCCGCCGTTCGCTCGAACTGGTCGTCACGATCAGCGAGAGCGGCCAAATCGCTTGACACCGGTCGAACAGCTGCTCGGCAATAAGATGGACGACCTCCCCTTCCCGTTGGATCCGGCCATTGATCGCCATCATCGACGATCCGAGAACGATCCGCCGGCGTTTTCCGCACGAGTACAAGTCCGGCGGTATAGACCCAACGCCCGTCCCTTGCGTTCATTGCCTCTGCACAATCACGGTCCCTTCAGTCAGCATCAATCCGGCGCGACCTTCTGCCCGGCGCCGATAGTAGTCAGCACTCGCTGGCCCGGCACGCCTTCGGGCGCAAAAAGGCGGGTCATCGGCGCCATCACGATGCGATTTTTGAGTTCAAGCGATCGGACGACGATGGAGCGGAAAAGACTGCTTGTATCGGGACTGGGCATCAGTAGAACTCCGTTGCGTTTAGCGGACCTACAGGTATATGTTGTAAACCTAGCGTCAATCAGGCACTTCAAGTCGCCTAGGTATATCGAAGGAAACCATCATGCTCGAACTCGAACCGCTCTGCTTTTCTTCTGAATGCCCGAGCCGGGCCTTGTTCGATCAGATTGCTGATAAGTGGTCGATGATGGTGCTGGCCGTGCTCGATGAGGGACCCCAGCGCTTCAACGCAATTCGCCGCCGGCTGCAAGGCGTTACGCAAAAAGCACTCACACAGTGCCTCCGCCGCCTCGAACGCAACGGGCTGATAGCGAGAGAGGTGATTTCACTCTCGCCGGTCGCAGTTCAGTATCAGGTGACGCCGCTGGGCCGAACGTTACGGGAGCCACTCCAGGAACTTCACAAATGGACACTGGTAAAACTGCCGGAGGTCACCGCAGCAAGAGAGGCTTTCGACAGCGTAGATGGCGGGCAGAAGGGCGCGGACAGATCGCTAATCCAGTTACGCCTGTGAGGCGACGAGAGCGACTGTAGGAGGTCCGATACTGGCTCGCGGCGGTTCGAGAAAAGAGAACTCGGACCAGGTATACTGTGCCCTACCAGGGCTACTTTAAGTGCCTGATTGACGCTAGGTTTACAAAATATACTTATGTTTCCGTCAACAACGATGGAGCTTTTTCATGCGTAACAATCTTCAATTCTATATCGACGGAGCCTGGGTGCAGCCCAAAGGCGCAACCGTAATCGATGTTATCAACCCAGCGGACGAGGCCGTTATTGGTCAAGTCGCGCTGGGCGATGCGAGTGACGTGGACGACGCGGTTTCAGCCGCCCGAAAGGCATTTGAAACGTATTCGCTCACCTCGATTGAGGAGCGAATCTCGCTCTTCGACCGGATCATCGGTGCCTACGAGAAGCGAGCGGGCGACCTAGCCCTAGCGGTAACGGATGAAATGGGCGCGCCGCAATGGCTTTCAGAGCAGCTGCAGGTGACCGTCGGCGTTGCCCATTTCCAGATTGCACGAGCAGCGCTTGCGACGTACCGCTTTGATGAGCCTCTTGGTACAAGTGAAGTCGTGCGCGAGCCCATCGGCGTTTGTGCTCTGATCACGCCGTGGAATTGGCCGCTGATGCTGATGGCAGCAAAGGTGGCACCTGCGCTTGCTGCGGGTTGCACCGTGGTGTTGAAACCGTCTGAAATCGCGCCGTTCTCAGGTACGATCCTTGCTGAGATCCTCCATGACGCCGGAGTACCCAAAGGCGTGTTCAACCTTGTTCATGGGAATGGACGCGTTGTCGGCAATGCTTTGACGAGCCATCCCGACGTCGACCTTGTCTCCTTCACCGGCTCAACTGCGGCTGGCATCGAGGTGGCTCGCACCGGTGCGCTCACTGTCAAAAGGGTGCATCAAGAACTGGGGGGGAAGTCACCTAATATTGTTCTGCGTAGCGCGGACCTCGCGTCTGCTATCGAAGGGGGCGTAGCGCAGATGATGCTGAATAGCGGACAGAACTGCAGCGCACCGTCTCGGCTGCTGGTCCACGTCGATCAGGTTGCCGAGGCAATCAGCTACGCCAAGGCGGCCGCCGAAACCTGGTCGGTCGGCCATCCTTCTTCCAATGCAAAAATGGGGCCGGTGGCCTCGGAAGCGCAATGGAACAAGATCCAGCGGCTCATCCAGTCAGGACTCGATGAAGGTGCCACGCTTGTGACTGGAGGGCTCGGCCGTCCAGATGGGCTTGATGCTGGCTTTTACGTTCGACCCACGATCTTTGCCGATGTGCGCAACGACATGAGGATCGCGCGTGAAGAAATCTTTGGACCAGTCCTGGTCATCATCGCGTATTCCGACGAAGAGGAAGCGGTGAGAATCGCCAACGACACGACCTACGGGCTTGCCGCCTATGTGCAGGGTGAGCGGAATGCGGCCGAAGCTATTGCGCGTCGCCTGCGTGCCGGCCAAGTCTACCTGAATAATGTCAATCTTGATCTGGCTGCGCCTTTCGGGGGCTATAAGCGGTCCGGCAACGGACGTGAATGGGGTCCGATGGCGATCGCTGAATTCCTTGAGGTCAAGGCCATCATCGGTTTCCGCGAGGCAGCCTGACGGCTCAGGTTATTTTAGCATGAACGCCCGGAGCCGGATTGGCCCCAGGCGTTCAGTAAAATCTTGACTGGCCGCCAACTAAGCGATTCATATCACTGCTTTTGAAAAGCATAGATGTTCTCGCCCGGCCAGGCGGCGACCGACCGCGGCGCTGGCCGGTTAGGTCTGTGAAATTCGATGTCGTTTCCGTGAGCACCGACTCGCTAGACCGGTCGATACCGAGCAGAACATCGGCTACCAGGTCTCTGCCGCCTGAACCGATCAACACTTCCCGTTGCTTCTCTGGGGTGCGGTGATGTTAGGTAATGGTCTTGCTCAGCCTTTGGCATGCTGATCTTAGCCGGGCCGGTCAGGTGGTAAGCGAGCTGGGAATTCGCAAACGCTGTATCGAGCAGCTATTACTCTGTCATCGTCTAAATTTCAAACTAAGGGAGGATACATAGTGGAGCGACGCGAGGTTACGATCCCATTAGAGGGAAATATCTCCTTGGGGGGTGGCAGTTCGTTCCGGAAGGAACCGGGCCTTTCCCCGCAAACATGCGGCCGGGCAACTCGACCTATCGCCTTGAAACCGGCTGTCAGGCGCCTGCGGTGACGCGATATTTGCCGGGTGGCACGCCATGATACTTCCTGAAGGCCCGGCTAAACGCGGCCTCTGACTGATACCCGACTTCCGACGCCACAACCCCGAGCGGCAGTTTGCCGCCCTCGAAACGCCGTGCAGCCAAGGTCATGCGCCAAGCTGTAAGATAGCCCAGCGGCGTGTCGCCAACCCGTTCGGTGAACCGCCGTGCAAAGGCCGCCCGAGATAGTCCTGCTTGCCCAGCCATCGCCTCGACGGTCCAATCGGACTGCGGGGCGGCGTGAATGGCGCGGAAGACCCGGGCCAGTTGCGGGTCATGCATCGCAGACAGCCAGCCGGGGCCGTGTCCTGCCTGGGCCGCGGCGTTACGCAGGACGTAAATCAGCAGGCCGTCGGCCAGTCTTTCCACCAGCATTTCGTTGCCCTGGCGATCGCTATCCAGTTCGGCTGTCAGAAGTTCCGAGAGCGCTACGATGCCGCGGTCGTGCTCAATGTCGGTTGCCTTGAGATGCACAAAAGGCGGCAAGGCCGCCGCACCGATCTGGGCGCGGATCGCGTCAGGCCGAAACTGTCCACAAAAGATTTCCGTCGCTCCACCAAGTGCGGCCGCATCGAAGGTACGGCGGGCGAATTGCGCGACAGGTTCGGCCAATGTCTGCGGACTGTCGACAACTTCGTGAGCAACGCCATCGCTCAGGACAACCAGGTCACCCTCGTGGAGCTGCGTAGTGGGACGCCCGTCGATCCGCAGCCAGGCTCCGCCTCGCCGGATCAGATGGAAGGCCAGTTCCGAGCCGGCTTCGAGCCGAAAGCCCCAGCGGCCGCAGGTCACACTCCGCGCCAGGTGATATTTGGGATGGGCGAACATCCGCAGCCAGTCATCGAGCACGTCCACAATGAACCCCTCGTTGAGACGATCTGCAATCAGATCGAGCGTTTATATCATTGCTCGTCTACCAACTCCAGTGCAAGTTTGAACCACAACATCATGGAGGCCATCATGGCGAGAACAATTTTGGTAACTGCAGCGACTGGTACAGTGGGCCAACACCTGGTCCGGAGACTGCTGGCCCACGGGCATAACGTCAAGGCAGCTTCGCGGAGCGCCTCAAGCAGCCAGGACAATTCGGTCCTGCTCGATTTCGCAAGGCCGGAAACCTTTGAAGGTGCTCTTGCCGGCGTCGACGCCGCATATCTCGTGATTCCCTCCGGAACCGCCGACCCCCTGGCACTCGCTGGCTTCATCAATGCCGCTGCTGTTGCCAGCGTAAAGCTCGTTATGCAGTCAGCTATGGGCGTCGATGCCAGCGAGGACATACCCTATCGCAAGCTTGAGCGACTCGTCGAGAAGTCCGGCACGCCCTATGTCTTGTTGCGCCCGAACTGGTTCTTCGACAATTTCCATACCTATTGGCTGAAGGGTATCCTCGGTCACGGCTTGATTGCCTTGCCTGCTGGCGATGCCAGGACGAGCTTTGTCGACGCACGTGATATCGCAGACGCCGCGGTCGCCGCGCTGACCACTTCGGACCATGACGGACAGGCGTTTACGCTCACGGGCGCCGAAAGCTTCAGCTATGCCGAGGCAGCAGAAATACTTTCTGCGGTGCTGGGCCGCACCATCCGCTACGAAGCTGTCGACACCACAGGATTCCTCAACCTTGCTGCCAAGTTGGGGCTTTCAGAAACACATGCACAAATGCTCGCGCCGATCTTTTACCCTGTCGCCCAAGGCTGGGCGAGCGCCGATACAGGGGACACCGCACGCCTCACAGGGCGCACGCCTCGCCGATTTGTTGACTATATCGCCGATAACGCCGCGCGCTTCCGCTAAGAGTGTCGCCCGGTTCATGGCTTTCGGGCGAAAGAGACTGGTGGGCGATGATCTCTCCAGTCTCACGCCAGAGCACGATAAGCATTTTGGGCAATCGATGCCCGCTGTCGACACCGGTGCTCCGAAGCTAACTGGCGATTAAACATGTAGGCCACTCGCTGGAAGCTGCCGCCGATCCTAGATCGATAACTTGCCTAAGTCGCCGACTAAAAGCTTCCCGTCCGCTTTCCACGCTTATCGGTCGTAGCGCCGACCAAAGTAGGAAGCCGGCTTCCGGTATTAACCAACACCGCGTGAGCGGCGGGGAAGGAGGGCGCAAAGCCGACGTTCAGCGAGCTAATCTTCTATTCCGATTGGGCGCCACTGCGAAAGTGAGCGATGCCCGCCGTGAAGGGAGTCGGACCAAGGACCAAACACCGGTTCGGGCACGTTGGATAACTCATTTCATTTGTGGCGGTTATTGCGGCTTCCTGTCAGGATAGGGTGTCTGCGACTCGTATTGAAATCTCCCAGATGTGCTGACGGCAAACCCATGCCGCGCCCGCTTGCTGGCGTGAAGGTCGTTGAGTTCTCTCAAATGGTGATGGACCCATGCTGTGGCCTTATACAGGCCGAACTGGGCGCTGAGGTCATCAAGGTTGAGCCATGCCAAAAGGCGACCGCACACGCTACCTGCCGGGCCTCGCATCCGGTTTCTTCACCGCCTTCAATCGCTACAAAAAGAGCATTGCGCTCGATATAAAAACGCCAGGAGTCCGTGAGATCGCCGACCACCCTTTTTGCTTTCCCTCATCCGCATTTCGCGATTTACTGGCAGATGCGGAAGCGGATGGAAGACCGTTTCCCCTCAGGGACATCAAGCGCAAGCCAAGGTCGAAGCTCTGCGGGAGGAGGTGCATTGCTTCGATGGTCTGAAGATACCAGAGGCAGCCCCTACCGCCAGCGCTCAGATCGCCGTGCAGCCATGCGCACGTTGCAATGCAATATGAATCCGGTGCTCGTTTTTCAGTCATTTGTCGAGGCGCAGCGTTGTGGAACGGTGGAAATGCGCCGCACAGAGTCGACCGGCCGTGCGAAAATATACCGCGAAGACTCGGTCACCCGCTAGCACGGACCGATTGGCGCCTCGTCGACTATTACGGGAAGAGACCAGTCGCTCGATAAGCTCGGATCGTCCGGTCATAGATGCCGATGTCCCGGCAGCCGCGCGCGACCAGCTGGGTCCCCTCGATGGCTGCGAAGATCGCCATGGCGTGCTCCTGCAGGTCCTGGTCGCTTGCGGAAGGCTTGGCCCGCGAGAGCACCTTGGCTAGCCACCCGACGTTCATGGCGGCGAATTTGTCGACCTCAATCCGAACCTCCGTGGGAAGATCGTCAAGTTCCGCGCTCATGATGCCACACAGGCACATGCGATTGTCGTTGGCGAGGGCAGAACGGAAGATTTCGGTGTATCGGTCCATGCACCAGGTCGCGTCGTCGGACGTCGCAAGGATCTCCGCCAGAAAGGCTGCCCCCTCCTCCGTATAGCGACGCGCCAATGCGGCGCCGAGGTCTCCCTTGGTGGGGAAATGGTAGTGCACGCTGGCGCTTTTGATCCCCACCTCTTTCGCGAGTTCGCGAAAGCTGAGCGCGTTGTAGCCATGCGACTGCACCGTCGCTCTTGCGGCGGTCATGACCGCCTCTCGCATATCCGTTTTGGTTCTAGCCATCGTCGATCCGTACCTATCACTCGATAGATAGTTGTTGACGCCGAAAAAGGGAAGGGATAAACGACGACTGCAATCTATCTATCGATAGACAGATAAAGGAGTCTCCATGAAAATCTTCGATCGCCCCGGATTTCCCAATCCGGCCCGCATCCGCATCGTGCTCGCCGAGAAGGGTCTCGAACCGCAGGTCGAGTTTGTTTCCGTCGATCTTATCGGTGCCGAACACAAGCAACCCGCCTTCCTCCAAAAGAACCCCTCGGGCGTGCTGCCGGTGCTCCAGCTCGAGGATGGCACCTACATCGCGGAGGCCACTGCCATCACCGAATACCTCGACAATCTCGATGGCGATCCGCGGCTCACCGGCAAGACGCCGAAGGAAAAGGCCGTCATCCACATGATGCAGAAGCGGGCCGAGACCGAGCTGCTCGATGCCGTCGGCAACTACTTCCATCACGCGACGTCGGGCCTCGGCGCCGAACTGCAGGTGTTCAAGAGTCCGGAATGGGCTGGCCGTCAGGACTGGGGCAACCGCCAGCGCGATAAGGCGCTCGCCGGCATGAAATATTTCGACGGAGTATTGCAGGACCAGTCGTTCGTCGCCGGCGATGTGTTCTCGATGGCCGACATTACAGTCTTTGCCGGGCTGATGTTCGCGGACGCCGCCGGCATTACCATCCCTGACGATCACTCCGCGCTGAAGTCCTGGCGCGCAAGAGTCTCCGAGCTGCCGAGCGTCAAGAACCGCAGCGGCCAGATGTTCGTCGCCGAGGATCTGCGCAGGCTCGGCTTCTAATCCCGCACGTGACCTGAACATCGCGCCGATACGTCCAACCACATTCGCCACTCGCGCCGCCCAGGCGGCATAACCTCACGGAGTTTCCTCATGTCCATGATCTCAACACCCGACAGCGCTTCCCGGCGCAACCTGCTGAAAGGGGCCGCGATCGCCGGCGTCGGGCTTGCAGCAGTTGGCGCCGGCGCATCCCCCGCCGATGCAAAGACCCCCTCGTCTGCCCGCGCCGGCAAGGCCACAGGCGACCGCCTCATCACGAAAGACGGCACCAGCCTCTATTTCAAGGACTGGGGGATCGGGCCGGCCGTGGTGTTCAGCCATGGCTATCCGCTCTCGTCCGACGCCTGGGAGGACCAGATGTTCTTCCTGTTGCAGAACGGCTATCGCGTCATCGCCCATGACCGTCGGGGTTTTGGCCGGTCGAGCCAGCCGTCCGGTGGTTACGACTACGACACCTTCGCCGATGATCTGGCGCAACTGGTCGAGGCGCTCGATCTGCGCGAGGCGACCTTCGTCGGTCATTCGATGGGCGGCGGCGAAGTTGCACGCTATGTCGCGCGCCATGGCCAGAGCCGCGTCGCCAAGGTCGCCTTCGTTTCCTCGGTGACACCCTTCCTGCTCAAAACCGCAACCAATCCGAACGGTGCGCCGAAGGAGCTGTTCGATACGTTCCGCGCCGCCGTGCAGGCAAACCGGTCGCAGTGGAATCTCGACGTCACCATGCCGTACTACAGCTTCAACCGTCCGGGCTCGCACGTCTCGGAAGGTCTTAGGGAGAGCTACTGGCGTCAGGGACAGGCAACCGGGTTTCTTGCCGCCTATCACGCGCTTGGCGCCTTCTCGGAAACCGATTTCCGCGACGACCTCAAGAAGATCACCGTTCCCGCGCTGGTGGTCCACGGCAGCGACGACCAGATCGTCCCGCTGGAAATCTCCGCTAAACTGACCGCAGGGCTCGTTCCACATGCCAAGCTCATTGTCTACGAAGGCGGCTCCCATGGGCTGCTGCATGTCGACAAGGACCGCTTGAACTCCGACCTGCTGGCGTTCCTTCGCGGCTGATGGCGTACGAAAGGCCGGAGGCTGGCCGTAGCCACGCCCCCGGCCCTTGCGTGGGGTCGTATGCGAATCGGACTTGACGCTGTGTAATTGCACATTTAGATATGCCCCATGCCGACACCCACTGGTCCCCATCTCTGTTACGCCCTCGCCGCCCGCCAGAACGCGCGGCATCTGAGCCGTCTATACGACAATCATCTGGCGCCTGCCGGACTGTCAGTCTCGCAGTTCTCCATCCTGTCGCTGCTGGAGGCATACCAGAATCTCAAGATAACCAGTCTGGCCGAAATGCTGAGCATGGAGCGCACCACTCTGGTCCGCGCGCTGAAGCCGCTGCAGGCGGCCGGATGGGTTGTCGCCGGAAGAGCCGATAGCGGCCGCGCCTTCGACGTTACGCTCTCCCCTTCTGGCGTAGCAAAGGTGGCGGAGGCCATTCCTCTCTGGGAAAACGCCCAGGCCGCGTTTGAGCGGGAGGTGGGACAGGATCGCGCGGTGCGGATGCGCGATGAAATCCTAGAGCTGAACCTCGCGGGCTAGCTCCCTTTTTTTACTCCGAAGTGTGCAATTACACACTTCATGATGCAGCCAAACACAAGGAGATAGAAATGACTGACACGTTCCTCGTCACCGGCGCGACCGGTGAAACCGGCCGGTACACCGTCCAACGCCTGCTCGAGAAGGGCCACGCTGTCCGCGCGATGGTCCACAGGCAAGACGAGCGCGCCGAGGCGCTTCGCAGCGAAGGCGCCGAGGTCGTGGTCGGCGACCTCTTCGAGCATGACGACGTGATCCGCGCCGCCGCCGGCACCACCGCCGCCTATTTCTGCTACCCCGTCCGTCCCGGCATCATCCAGACGACGGCATATTTCGCCGATGCGGCCAAGCGCGCCGACCTCAAGGCCGTGATCAACATGTCGCAGATCTCCGCGCGCGAGGACTCCAAGAGTCATGCGGCTCGCGATCACTGGATCGCCGAGCGGGTCTTCGACTGGTCAGGCGTTCCTACCATCCATCTGCGGCCGACCTTCTTCTCGCAATGGCTGCTCTACCCGTTTGCGCGCAAGACGATCGTCGAACAGAGCATCATCGACCTGCCCTATGGCGCTGGCCGTCATGCTCCCATCGCTGCCGAGGACCAGGCCCGCCTGATTGCAGCGCTGCTGGCCGATCCGGCCGCCCATATCGGCAAGACCTACACGCTCCATGGGCCGACGGAGCTCGACCAGCCGGGCATCGCCGCGGCCATCAGCGAGGTGCTCGGGCGCAAGATCAGCTACCAGCCGCTGACCATCCCCGCCTATCGCGATCGCCTGGAAAAGTTCGGCCTGCCGGAATTTTTGATCCAGCATTTCTGCGCGATCGCCCTCGATTACCAGAACGGCATCTTCTCGGGCGCCGACAAGATCATCGCCGAAGTGACGGGCGTGCCGCCAATGACCGTTCAGGATTTCGTCGCGTCGCACCGGGCCGCCTTCAATACGCTGGACGCGGCGGCGTAAGCCACTCCGGCGTCGCCCGACGGAACATCGGAATCCGGGTCGGAAGCACCGGCTCTGACCAAGACGCTGGTGGCGGCGCGATGATCGCGCCGCCCGGCCAACCTTCCAGGAGAAGCAAATTGAACATCGACCTATCAGGTAAAGTCGCCCTCGTTACAGGATCTACCGAAGGCATCGGATTTGCCATTGCCCGCGGCCTCCATGAGGTCGGCGCGGAAGTAATTATCAACGGTCGCACCCAGCAAAAGGTCGATGCGGCGGTGGCGCGCCTCGGCGGCCGTACGCGCGGCCATGCGCTCGACCTCGCCAGCGCCGAGGGTTGTGACGCGATGATCCGGGCCGAACCCGCGCCGGACATCGTCGTCAGCAACCTCGGCATTTTTCAGCCGCTGGATTTCTTCGAGACCGACGATGCGATCTGGGACCGCCACTGGCAGGTCAACGTCATGGCCGGCGTGCGGCTGGCACGCGCCTACCTTCCGAAAATGGCCTCCAAGTCGTGGGGCCGCTTCATCTTCCTCGGTTCGGAATCCGCCTTCAATATTCCTGTCGAGATGATCCACTACGGCGTCAGCAAGACCGCCGACGTTGCGGTTGCGCGCGGTCTCGCCAAGCGCATGGCCGGCACAGGAGTAACAGTGAACTCCGTATTGCCTGGCCCGACCATGTCCGAAGGCGCCGCCGAGATGCTCAAGGGGCATGTCACGGTCGAGCGGTCCTTCGAGCAAGTCGGTATTGACTTCGTCAAGACACATCGGCCGACATCCATCATCCAGCGGCCGGCAACCGTCGAGGAAGTCGCGAACATGGTGGTCTATGTCGCTTCCCCCCTCGCCTCCGCCACGACCGGCGCGGCGCTGAGAGTCGACGGCGGCGTCGTGGATTCGCTCGTCTAGCGCTCCCTCCAAAGGCTCGCCCGTCAGTTCTCCAGCCTCGCCAGACCGGATCCCGGACTCCTGACTTATCCGGGCCTCAGCGACGCATTGCCCTCAACCTCCGCAAAAGGAATTCTCCATGAGCACCAGCGCCATGCCGCTTGCCCAACCGAAGCGGCGCATCGACGCCGATACCCGGTTCGAGGCTATTGATTTCGTGAACCGGGTCAATTTCCTGTTCGACCGCTGGCAACCGGAGGAACTGCTCGCGGCGTTCTCGGACGATGTGATCGTCGATCATCCGCTTGGCAGAAGTGCCGGCAAGGAGGAATTCGCGGCGTTCCTGAAGGGCTACGAGCCCATCACCCATGGCGTCCGGCGGCACAACTGCAACCATGTGATCGACGCCGGACCGGGCGATGACATCATCGTCTCCTACTACATCCTGCTTATCCGCATCGCTCCATCGAGCGAGGCAATCAAACTCAAGTCCGCGCCGATGGAGATCATGGAATATGACGAGCATCTGCCGAAGCTGATCTCCTACGCCATGGTGACGGATCGGCTCACCAGGACGAAAGCTGGCGACTGGCGCGTGCGCCACAAGCGGGTCGAGAACGTTGCCGAAGACAAAGCGTTTCATTTCTAGAAGCGTGATGAATTTCCGACGCCCCCCTTGGCTGGATGGTCTTACCCAATTCCTACTGGCCGAGGCGGAAACTCCGCTGCCCGGCTCCTCTCAGATGATCTCGCGCATGATCGACCTGGTCGTGATCCGGGTGCTCCGAAGCTGGGCCGCGGCGCAACCGGCGGCAAGCGGCTGGCTCGGGGGCATGGCCCATCCCAGTATCGGCCGGGCCATGTGCGCAATCCATCAAAACCCCGCCCGTAGCTGGAGCTTCGGCGACCTCGCGGCGAAAGCGGCCATGTCGCGCTCGATGTTCGCAGAACGCTTCACGCAGCTCGTTGGTGAGGCGCCGCTTCGTTATCTGACGCGCTGGCGAATGACGCTCGCTGCCGACCTGCTCAGGAGTGGGAGCAGCGTGGGGGAAGCCAGCCGCCTTTGCGGTTATGGGTCAGAGGCAGGTTTCAGCCGCGCTTTCGAGATCCATTACGGGCAGCCCCCGGGAGGCTTGCACCCTCGTTTCGACCGAAGCCATGCGGGCGATCACGATGCGTCCATCCGAAAATCCGCAACAATTCAGCAAACGAGATCGTAAGTGGATACCAATCGTCATCCTATTGAACTTATCGGCGCGCGCACTGGCAACTGCCTGAGGGTAGCTATTGCATTCGAGGAAGCCGATTTGCCGTATCAGGTCCGGCTTTTGGATCTGCGGCAGGGCGAACAGCACGATCCTGCCCATCTCGCTCTCAACCCCGCCGGCAAGGTTCCGACGATCATCGACCACTTGGGCGAGACAGATCTCATACTGTCGCAGTCGAATGCGATCCTCCTCTATGCTGCGGAGTTAAAGCCTGGCCGCCTGCTCCCTCTGAAAGAGATGGACCGCGCCATCGCGCTCGAGCGCTATTTCTATTTTCTCACCGACGTGATCGCCGTCAGCCATTCAGCCTTCTTCCTGCGCTCGCTCGGAAACCACACGGCTAGCACTGCGCTGGACGAGCGGTCGAATGCTGCGCTCCGAGATGCGGCACGTTTCGTCAAGGCCACTCGCTACATGGGCGGAGAGAGCTTCTCCCTCGCCGACATCGCCGCATTCACCATCGCGTCCGTAAACCGGCGGCACATCGACTGGAATGCGGATGCCCATTTGAAGCGATGGTTTGACGAGGTTGAGCAACGGCCATCGGTGCGCCGGGGGATGAAGGCATTCGAGCACAGCAATGGTTAGCCCTTCGGCGGCAGCTGATCGTACGCCGCCAACTAGCAAACCGGTGCCTGCAGAGATCAAACATGTAAGAGGACTGAACGAATGAACGACTTACTTGCCCTGGCAATCAACGCCCATGGGGGGCTGGCACGCTGGAACGCCATTCAGACGATCGAGGTCGATCTGTCGATCAACGGCGTATTATGGGAGTGGAAGCAACTGTCAGGCGTGTTTGCAAACAAGACCGTCGTCGCAAATACCAAGCACCAGAGAGTCAGCGTATCACCCATCGGGTCCGACAAGCTTGTCTACACGCCGGAGCGCGTTTGGATCGAGAATGCTGAGGGGCACGTCGTCGATCAGAGAGACAGCCCGGCGCTCGCTTTCGCTGGTCAGGTGCAGGAAACTCCATGGGACATTTTCCATGCCGCTGTTTTCAACGGCCGCGCGCTCTGGACCTATCTGACACAGCCCTTCCTCTACGCGTCACCAGGCTTCGCAGTCGAGGAGATCGAGCCTTGGCACGAGGACGGTGAAATCTGGAGAAGTCTGCGCGTTACCTTCCCCAGCGCAGTATCAAGCCACACCGAGACACAGATCACACGTTTCGGCCCCGATGGGCTGATCCGCCGACACGACTATAACGTGGATCTTCTGGGAGGCGCCGAAGGCGTCAACTACGCCAGCAATTATCGCACGGTCGACGGCATCGTGGTGCCCATGCGCCGGCGTGTTTATCCGCGAGACGCGGCGATGCAACGGGCTCCCGAGCCGCTGCTTGTCTCGATCGACATCACTGCGATCCGCTTCAACAGATCGTAAACCGAGGCAAATGACCATGACCAACTCACAAGACAACAAGGCCCTCGTCCTGGACGCGCTCGATGCGCTGTTCAACCGTCGCGACTATGAGAAGGCGGCGGCGCTCTGGTCACCCGACTACATCCAGCACAGCCGCTTCGTACCCCCCGGCAGGGACGGCCTGTTCAGGCTGGTCGGCAGCTTGCCCGAGGATGCGCGCTACCAGCCCGGGTTGGCGATGGCGGACGGCGACCACGTCATGATACATGGCCGCTACGCCGTACCGGGCCGTCCCGCGCTTATCAGCGTCGACATCTTCCGGCTGGAAAACGGGATATTGGCCGAGCATTGGGACGTGCTGCAGGAGGAAGCAACCGCGGCAGAGTCGGCCGGTGGCCACCCTATGTTCGGCAGCGACTTTGCTTGATTCGATCCACAGCGGTGGCGGCGGGCGGATCAGTCCCGCTCGTCAGCCGCCATCGGGCCGACGGAGGTCAAGTATTGTCGTCGCCCCCCTTAAAGAAGGTTCCAAGTGATTTGGCGTTGGATGATCTTAGGTCGTCTACGGCCTTGTGCTAACGCGTCCTCAACAATGGAATGCTCAGCTTGCGGCGTCGTCATCCGCCGCCAGACGCGCAGCGGCAGCTGCGACATTGGGGTCGTCCTGCAAGCCATTTAGATAGTTCAACATCATATTGAGAGACGGGTCGGTCAGAGCGGCGGGCATCAACACAGTGGTCGCGTGCATCTCTTCGCGCGTGATCTCATGATCTCCATCGAGATCCATTCTCGAACTATAGTCCACCTTTGGCTTGCCCGTTTCATCGACAGCAATCCCTGGCTTTAGAAGTTCGTTGAAAGTCTTGAACTCTGCCGTATCGAGCTTGCCATCCTTGTTTTGGTCAAATTTGGTGAACGTGCTATCGAGCATCCGTGTCAACGGATTGGTTATTCTTGTCGAAGCCATCTCTTGGTCTTCCTGTCCACGGTTTTTGCCTAGGATATAGCGATTGATTATATTCATCGTGACTTATTGAGGCTTGCTCTGGCACCGATTCATCGATCAGAAAGAGATGCTTCATAACGGGCGCTAGCGCGGCAATGGTATCCATCTACGCCCTGGGCATGAGGCAGCCAATCCTGTCACCAGTGGCATCGCGGTCGCCGGTCACCGGAAACCAGCCAATGGCTATCAGCTGAGAAACTTGAGAACGGCTTGACCGAACTCGTCAGGGCGCTGAAACAGGAAGGCGTGGCCGGCATCGCCGTAGAAAAGCGCCGTCGCGTTCCTCATGCGTCTGACCATGGCAAAGGAATCGCCCGCATCCACCATCACGTCGTGAGCACCGTTGGCGACGAGCACGGGAATGGTGATCTCTTCCAAGCGGCTCCACGCCGCACCATCCCCGCTTGACCATTTCATGATCGCCTGCAGCTGACGGCCCCATGCTTCCGCACTGACTTCGGCGTGCGATTTCGAAAGACGCGTCTCGAGCCGCTTCAGCGATTCCTTGCCGACGCGTCGGCTCGCATCATCAAGGCCGAAGAAAAGATACAGATAGTGCTCTTCGATGCTGACAGGAGCGGTCATCGTCTCGATCACCTTCGGATTCGGAGCGGGCGAACCAGGCACATCGCCGCCTGGGCCGCTTCCCACCACGAGCAGACGTCGGACTAGACCAGGATGGTTCAAGGCGATCATCTGGCCGACGAACCCACCGATTGACCAGCCCAGCAAGTCGACCTCGGTCAGGCCGAGCGCGGTTATGAAGTCCACCGCCGTTTCAGCGATACCCGCAAACGTCGTCGCGACCTCGCCGGTGCTCTCGCTGACGCCGGCATTGTCGAACAGGATCACGCGCCGTTCAGTAGCCAGCACTTCCAGGAAGGCCGGATCCCAATGGTCCATGGTCGCGCGAAATCGCGTCAGCAACACAAGTGGCGGGCTTGAGCTTACAACCCCGAAATCGCGATAGGCGTAGGCCGCTGACTTCCCCTCGATGCGGTGGGTATCGGCCGCGTCTGACTTATATTCCATCACAACTGTCCTTTGATCGATAATGTGGATTTGATAATCAAACCCACACCGTCAGACCATAGATGCTCGCCCGGTGTCAATGGGTTTGAATTGCCAATCCACTAAATGGGAGATATGGGTACACGATGAGAACCACACGCACCGCCGACCCGAGAGTCTGTTCGATTGATGCCGCGCTGAAAGTGATTGGCGAGAAATGGGCGCTGCTCGCGCTCCGGGAGATCGCTCTCGGGCAACACCGTTTCGACGACATCGTGTTCAACACCGGTGCGCCGCGGGACGTTCTTGCCACAAGGCTGAAAACGCTCGAGGCCGCTGGCGTCGTTCGCCGCCAGCTTTATCAGGAGCGACCCGCCCGCCACGAATATCACCTCGCCGAGGCGGGTGAGCAGCTCTTCGCCGTTCTCCATGCGATCCGCGATTGGGGCGACCGGTTCGCGCGCGACGATCCGCAGAACATTGCAACTTTCAGTCACTCCTGCTGCGCCAAGCTGCACGTCGAAATGCGCTGCGCGGCGTGCGGCGAGCCCGTCGTCCCGGGAGACGTCGCCGTAGACCGGTATGTGCACCGCTCCGATCTCGTCTGTGTTGAAGGCTAACCGGGTTATTGCCCGTCTGTTTTCTTTCACTCGCGCCGGCCAATGCATCAATTACCGGCATATGTCTCTCTATGGCAATCGAAGGTCCCGGCATCACTAAATATCATCGGCCGTGAGGCGAAGCCGAGAGCGGCGACAGGGCGGGCGCCGAGCTCGGGCCTGATGGAGTTTCAATCGCGCTTTGGTCTCGGCGCAACTGGAGTTGCGGCCGATGTCGTTGACGGCGTGCCTGCGTAAGGCGGCTTCGCGAACGCCGAGCCGCGCCCGGACTTCATGGCGCGGCTCGGGGCTTCAAACACGAGTGGTCTGAACTGGGTCGGCGTTGCTTGGGCAACCTTGCGCATGAGGCGCCGCAGCGCTGTGGTGTCGGCGTAGCCGACCTGCTCAGCCACCTGCTCAACCGACATCTTGCTCGTCTGCAGCAGCATGCGCGCGCGGTTGACGCGGACGCTTTGGAGCAAAACGGAAACACTACGTCCGGTCGCTTCTTTGATGTGACGGGAAAGGGTTCGGTTGGACATGCCGAACTCGACGGCCAGTTCCGCGATAGTGGGCGGATTCGGCAGCCCCGCCTCGAAGCGTGCCACCACCCTGCCTGCAAGCTCATTGCCGGCGGCAAGCACGGTCGGAACGATGTACGGCGCTTGAGATTGGCGTCCGTCGATCACCATGGCGCGGGACACCGCTTCTGCGAGCGAGGGGTTAAATCTCGTGCGAAGAAGATGAAGCATGAGATCGAGGTGGGCGAAAGCCGCCCCAGCCGTGACGATGTTGGCGTCAGCGACCACCATCTGATCGACATCGACGATGCATTTCGGTTCCATCTGCTGGAGAAGACCCCCCAGCCACCAGGTCGTCGTGACCCTCTTTTCGGTCAGCACACCAGCTTGCTGCAGGAGGAAGACGGCCGAGCATGCCGCAGCGATGGTTCCGCCACCGTCCACCTGGGCGCGCAGCGCATTGATCGCTTGCAGCGCATCCGGCTGCGAAAGTCGCTTCAATGCCGAATCGGCGCCCTCAATTCCAAGGCCCGGCACGAACCAGATCGAACTGTCAGCCACCGGGTTTTGCGGCAGTAGAGCCGCGTCGATCTTGAGGCCATTACTCAGCACAACCGTTGCCTCGGTGGAACACACACGCCAACGAACGGCAGCGCAGCCTGACTGATGAGCGAACCCTGCCGCGCTCGAAAGAATATCCAGGGCGGCGCCGACTCCGGATGCGAAGGCTCCGGGGAGCGCGAGAATAGTGAAATCAAACATTGGCCAATTTTGCCCTAAAGGTGTCGGATCGGACACTCGCATTAAGCGGCTATTAGCGATCAAAATACAAGTCGGATGTAAAGCGGCCTCTCGGATCGACAGCTCGGCACATCGATCCGACCGCCAACCAAGAGGGTTTGCAGAGCGATGCAGACAAGAGAACTCGACACATATGATCCGCTCGAGGATTTCGACCCCCGCAAGATCACGCTGGAGGGAACGACCAAGATGGTCCATGTCTCCGGCAATGGGCCGGCGGTCATCGTGATCCCCGAAGTTCCAGGGATCAGCCCGCATGTGGCGCGGTTCGCCCGCTGGGTGCGGGAGGCGGGCTTCACCGTTTACATGCCGTCGCTCTATGGTCGCGACGGCGAGCCTGTGGACCTTGAAATCGGCCAGGCTATCTTCAAGCGCGTCTGCGTCAGCGCGGAATTTCGAGCCTTTGGCGCAGGCGGTTCGGCCCCGGTGACAAAGTGGCTCAGGGCATTGGCCAGATTGGCGCATGAGGAATGCGGCGGTCCGGGGGTTGGAGCAATCGGCATGTGCTTCTCGGGCAATTTCGCGCTGAGCATGATGCTCGAGCCTTCGATGCTCGCACCTGTACTGTCCCAGCCAGCGTTACCTTTGGACGACGATGCGGGGTTGCAGATCTCCTCCAACGAATTGAAAGCCGTCCGGGAACGCCTCGACAAGGAAGACCTTACTGTTCAGGCCTATCGTTTTGAGGGCGATCGCTTCTGCAAGGCCCTGCGATTCTCCGCCTACCAGGAAGCGCTTGGCGACCGCTTCGTCAGCCACGTTCTTCCCGACAACGCGGCCAATCCGGACGTACCGGAGTTCTTCGAGAAAGTTGTCCAGACACCCCACAATGTCGTGACCGTCCACCTCATCGACGAAGAGGGGCAGCCAACGCGTAGGGCTCGCGACGAAATCCTCGAATTCTTCGCTCTTCGTCTTCAACCTAACCTCCCATTTTGCTGAGAGGATGTCGCGATGCAGCGGAAACGGATAAAATTACTTGCATGGTGGTCGGCCGTGGCACTTTGGGTCGGTATCACCAGCGACGCCTTTGCCGCCGAGGTGACCTACAAGTTCGCCAGCGTCGATGGGATCAGGATTTTCTATCGTGAAGCGGGCGACCCGCAGAAGCCAACCATCCTCCTGCTCCACGGATTTCCCTCATCGTCGCACATGTTCCGGGATCTGATTCCTGAACTCGACGAGCGGTTTCACGTTATCGCGCCAGATTATCCCGGAATGGGCAATAGCGAAGCGCCGCCCGCCGCGAGGTTCACCGCGACGTTTGATTCGGTGGCCGGCCTGATGGGGAAGTTCATCCAGACGATCGGGGTGTCAAACGCGATCCTTTACATGCAGGATTTCGGCGGCCCCATTGGTATGCGGTTGGCGACCCGGTCCCCTGATTGGGTTGGAGGTCTCGTCATTCAGAATATCCCGGTCTCGCTAGATGGCTGGGAGCCTTCGCGGCTAGCGGCAGTCCAGGCGAGCGTCGGACCGGAAACGCCGGCAAAGCGCGCCGCGGCAGAAAATCGGGTCGTACTCGCGACCGACCTGTTTCTCTACCGGCACGGCGCGCGTAACCCTGACGGATTGAATCCAGATGCTTGGGCAAACGACGCGTTCGCGCTGAACAATCCGGAAAGCCGGCGGGTCATGACGGACCTGCAGCTCGATATTCCCTCCAACCTCTCACGGTATGGCGAATGGCAGGACTATCTTCGCGCCAAACAGCCGAAGACGCTTGTCGTCTGGGGCGATGGCGATCCGATTTTCGTGCCGCGCGGTGCCGACGCGATCAGGGACTTCGTACCCGGCGCCGAGATCCACCACTACAATACCGGCCATTTTGCGCTCGAGGAGGAGCACAGCGATATCGCGCGGCAAATCGTTCGCGTCTTTGGAGAGTAAGCGCCTGCACGCCATCTTGCGGCGGGGCAACCGCTATCGGCCCTCCCGGTCGGGTCGCGGCAGGTCGGATGCGACCTTGTCCGCGATGAAGGTCATGACGGTTCGAACCGCCGGGTTGCGCTGCATGTCAGCATGAACGACCAAATGGATATCGCGCGACAGCGGCATTCCCTCGACCGGCAACGTCGTCACCCGAGCATCCCCCTCGACCAGAAAGCGAGGCAATGCCGCAATGCCGATGCCCGTGCGCGCTGCGGCAAGCTGACTGGCGAGATCATTGCTCCTGAACACGATGCGGCGCCCATCCGCGAACGCACGCAGCCACTCCTGCTCCGGCACGTGATCCAAAGCCGAGTCATAGCCGATGAACTGCCATTCTGCCGGGGGCTTTTGCGGATAGGCGGGAACCGCACATAGTCCGTACACGACGCGCCCGATACGGCGCGCCACGCTGCTTACCTCTGTTGGACGAAAAAGGCGCACCGCGATATCAGCCTCCTGGCGGCTGAGAGATGCCACGGCCTGACTGCCCAACAACGACAACTCAAGCTCAGGATGTAGCAGGCGAAGTTCCGCAAGGCGCGGCGCGAGAAAATAGCTCGCAAGTGCCGGCGGCGCGCTGATCGTAACCAGGGCCGGTGAATCTGCATGCCGCGCTCGGACCGCGCGCTCCACGGAATGGGCTTGAGCTTGCATACCCTCGGCCATCCGCGCGACGTCCCTCCCGACATCCGTCAGACGCCATCGCTTCGAAAACCTGTCCACCAATGTCTCGTCGAGCGCCCGTTCCAGGCCGGTAATGTGCCGCGCCACCGTAGCATGGTCGACCTTTAGCTGACGTGCCGCACCTGAAAGGGTGCCGCTCTCCGCCAAGGCGAGGAAGTGTCTCATGTCGTCCCAGTCGAACATTGGCGCAGAATCTCACAAGCGATGTGAACCATTTCACCATTCCAGGGACGGCTGTCTAGTTGTTATATGACGATCGTCATCTTGAGATGTGAAATCTTCGAGCAGTGGCTGCCGCGGTGATACCGCGACGAAACCGCTAAACGGGCTTCGTCTTCCCATGGCGACACCCGCGGCAGACGGTGCAGGCGCAGCCTTCACCTCGGGGATCGCGGTCCGATCGATATCGCCAATCGGTGGCGTGAAGGAGGCCCATTGAACAAGATCCTTTTGCTAAGCCTGGGCACCTTCGCGCTCGGGATCGATGCCTACATCATGGCAGGTCTCCTGCCCGGCATCGCCGCGGGTTTCGATGTGTCGATCTCCGGAGCGGGACAGACCGTCAGCGTCTTCACTCTATGCTACGCCATATCCGCGCCGCTCTTCGGCGCCCTTACGGCCGGAAAGCCTGCTCGTCTTGTGTTGGCGGCGGCGCTGATAATCTTTACGCTCGCCAACGCACTGAGCGCGGTTACGACCGACTTTTCGCTGCTGCTGTTGACGCGCGCGGCGGCCGGCATCGGCGCGGGCCTCTATACGCCCACCGCACTGAGCACTGCCGCCAGCTTTGTTTCTCACGCCCGACGGGCGCGCGCGCTCGGCACCGTCGTTGGCGGCCTCGCAATGGGAACGGCTGTTGGCGTTCCCTGTGGCCTACTTCTCGCCCAAAGTCTCGGATGGCGCGCAACGATGTGGCTGGTAACGGCACTCGGCGCATTGGCGCTTGCAGGCATCCTCCTGCGTCTGCCCAATGGAGCGGCGGCAACACCGCCGTCACTTCGCCAGCGTATCGCCGTCCTGGTTGATCCGCGGGTTGCCGCCACAATTGCCGTGTCGTTTGTGACCTCGGCAGGATCAATCGGGCTCTATACTTATGTCGCGCCCCTCCTGCACGCGTCCGCAGGCGTTGCGGACGCGCTGCCGTATCTTTGGGCCTGGAGCCTTGGCGGGCTCATCGGCATCTATTATCTGTCAGGGGTGATCATCGACGCCACCGGCCGGCCCGAATGGGTGATGGCAGGCATTCTTGTCGGGATGACGATCGTGTTCGGCTCATTGGCCTGGGCGCTCCCGGACACGGCTCTCGCGTTCATTTGGTTCGCCGTCTGGGGTGCTGCCGCGTGGTCGACGCAAACCCCGCAGCAGCATCGCCTGCTCTCGCTACATCCCGACAAGGGAAGCATCGCCGTCGCCCTGCAGAGTTCTGCCCATTACGCCGGAAGCGCCGCCGGCGCGGCGGTTGGCGGTCTGGCGCTTAGCGCCGGCGTCTCCCTGACGCAATTGCCCACCCTTGCCGGGCTCATGTTGGCCGTGGCGCTGGTTGGCCAGATCGGCATCGCAGTATGGAGCAGGTTCAGCGATCGCGACAGAGCCGATCAATATCAACCGCAGCCGGCCACGATCAGCGAAGCCGCCGCAGGAGAATTGCTATGAAAGCCATCCAATATCGATCGTTCGGCGGCCCCGAAGTGCTCGAGTACGTCGATCTCCCCGACCCGAAGGCAGATGCAGGCGATGTCCTGATCGAGACTTCAGCGATCGGGGTGAACTTCCCCGATATTCGCGAGCGCCTCGGCGTCTACAATCAGGCTGAGACACGCGTTGGAGGAGTCACCCTGCCGCAGGTCGGAGGCCTGCAGGTCGTAGGGCGCGTGCGAAAGGCTGGGCAGGGCGCGGATCCAGCCCTGATAGGCCGCAAGGTGATGGCCTTGATGCCGAAGGGCGCATACGCCCAGCAGGCTGTCGCCCGCGCCGAGATGGTCGTCGCTCTCGACGACGCCGCCGATGACATCGCCATGGCGAGCCTCCCATGTCAGGGCGTCACCGCCTTTCTGGCTCTTCAGGCCTGCACGACATTGCGTGAAGGCGAAAGCGTTCTGGTTCAGGGCGCCGCTGGCGGGGTTGGCAGCTTGGCAATCCAGATCGCCAAGGCGCTAGGCGCCGGCACGGTGATCGGCACTGCCCGCAGCGAGGCGCGCCGCGCCTTCGTCCGCAGCATCGGCGCCGATCATGCCATCGCCTACGACACGCCGGACTGGCCCCAAACGGTGCTCGAACTCACGGGAGGTCGCGGCGTCGATGTCATTCTCGAGACAATCGGTGGCAACGTCTTCGACCAGAACTTCGAATGCCTGGCGATGCTCGGCCGCTGCGTCGTTATCGGGTCGACCCGAGGGCCAGGCCAGCCGCTCGCGCCTCGCCGGTTGATGGCAAAGGCGCAGTCTCTGAGCGGTGTCTACCTGCCGAGCTTCTTCCAGCGGCCCAGACTGATCCAGCGCGCGCTCCGCTTTCTCGCCGATGGCGTCGCCAACGGGTCGATCAAGGCGAATGTCGGCGCGGTCCTGCCACTCAGCCGTACCGCCGAAGCACACGGATTGCTGGAGCGGCGCGAGGCGCAAGGCGTCGTGGTGCTCGACCCAGGTGCCTGATTGGGGGTGACCTGTCGTCCGGGAATCGAAGGTCGATTTTGGCTGAACATCGTAGCGGTCCCAACAGACGATCGTCGAAGGCACTCTCCGGAACAAAGCGCACCAGGAAGCTCACCTGGTACGCCATATTGCTGGCGGCGTAATGCCCCGCTTCGGCTTTTTCGACCGTTGCTGTTTGACGACCGTCTCCGGCGCGGTCGGCCGTCACCATAACCTCCCACATAAGCCCGAAGGGCACCGGCTCGCGCCTTCACGTATTTGGGAACCCCCTGCCACAACGTGAAGCCCATCCCGGCCGCCGTGGAAATCTGTTTTGGCACGTTGCAACACTCAAGAGGCCGATCCGCTCAGCCAGCTACGGAGCCCCCTGCTCAACACGACTTCATGGAGAATTCGGCCATCCTTGGCGATCGCTCCAATCACCTCTTGAGTTTGAATGTCACGGACACCTTTTCAGACAGACGTGGTAAACCGCTATTCGACGATCCGCCCGAAGCGCTTGCGGTATTCGGCGGGGGTGACCCCGATATGGCGGGCGAACGCCCGCCGCAGTGTGTCAGCGTCGGCAAATCCGCAGAGGGCGGCGACCTGCTTTGGCGCTTCGTGACCTTGCTCCAGCAGGTGTCGCGCCACGCTCACACGGGCCTCCTCGACCCAAGTCGCAGGCGTGATTCCAACTTCGTTTCTAAACAGCCGCGCGAAGTGCCGCGGGCTCAGGTCCATCCGTTTTGCGAGGCTAGCAACACTATGATCTAATGCTGGATTGGCTGCGACCCAACGCTGCAGTTCCTGAAGCGCGGCTCGACCGCCCGGCACCGCTTCACCCTTGCGGCTGAACTGCATCTGGCCGCCCGGACGTTTGAAGAACATCACGAGCTGGCTCGCGACCCGCATCGCGATCTCACGACCGAGATCCTCCTCAACGAGCGCGAGCGCCAGATCGAGACCGGCGGTCACGCCCGCCGCCGTCCGGAGCTGACCATCGCTGACGTGAATCGCGTCCTGGTCCACGATGACGAAGGGGAATTTTTGGGCAAGGGCGTCCGCAACTGCCCAATGGGTCGTAACCCGTCGACCATCGAGGAGTCCTGCAGCCGCCAGGAAGAATGCGCCACTGCACACTGAGCCGAAGCGCCGCGCTGTAGGCGCTCTGCGGCGGAGCCAGTCGACGACGACGCCTTCAGCAGGCACCTCAGCGGCATTCGGGCAACCCGCGACCAGCAGGGTGTCGATCGCCTCGTCGAAGTCGCGGTCGATGATCCTGTCGGCCATTAGCCTCACGCCCGACGAGCTGCGAACCGGGCCGGGCTCTCCGGCGGCCACGAACAGCCGATACGCCGCATAGCCCGCCTGGACGTTCGCTTCGGCGAAAACGTCAAGCGGGCCGGAGACGTCGAGGAGCTGAACCCCCGGCAACGCCACGAGCACGACCGTCCTTGCTGTCTCTTTCATCTCGCGTCCGCCTGAACCCGCATTTGTCCGTATCTGACGTGTTACGTCATTTGCGGTCAACCTAACCCAGTTCTATTCTTCTGGCGAGTGAAAACGCAGGAGAAAGCGATGACACTGATTGTTAAAGAAGCCACCATCCCCGACAGCAAGTTGGCTCGCGCAGTAACCGAGTATATCCGCGACAGTGAGACGGATTTACTCTTCAACCATTCGAGCCGAGTCTACCATTTCGGCGCGCTGGCCGGCGTCGGGCGCGGCCTGAAGTTTGACCGCGAGCTGCTCTATGCCGGCGCGATGTTCCACGACATCGGCCTGATGCCAAGCCATAGCAGCAAGGACGAGCGCTTCGAGGTCGACGGCGCCCATGCCGCACGCGACTTCCTGCTCAGCCATGGGATCTCCGAGGAAGACGCCTTCACCGTTTGGACCTCGATCGCGCTCCACACCACGCCCGGCGTGCCGCAGCACATGCACCCGGTCGTCGCACTGGTGACTGCCGGCGTGGAAATGGACGTGCTCGGGCTGACCTATGACGAATATTCCGACCAGGAGCGTGAAGCGGTCGTCAGTGCGTTCCCACGCACACCAAGATTCAAGGAAGACATCATCCAGGCCTTCTACGACGGCATCAAGCACAAGCCAGACACCACCTTCGGCAACGTTAAGGCCGACGTGATCGCCGACAAGGAGCCGCATTTCCACCGCAGCAACTTCTGCAGCGTCATCCGCTGCTCGCACTGGCGCGGCTGAGCCGCTCCCCGATCCAAACGCGCTGCCAGGACGCCGAGCGCCCGCCAGCGCCCCAAAGGAAATCCTCACATGGCTGACAAACCACCATATCTGACCCACGCCACAGGCGCTCCCGTCGATGACAATCTCAACATCCTGACCGCCGGTCGGCGCGGGCCGGCGCTGCTACAGGACATCTGGCTGATCGAGAAGCTCGCCCACTTCGATCGCGAAGTGATCCCCGAGCGCCGCATGCACGCCAAGGGTTCGGGCGCATTCGGCGCCTTCACGGTGACGCACGACATCAGTCGCTACACGAAGGCGAAAATCTTCTCGCAGATCGGCAAGGAGACGCCGATGTTCGCGCGCTTCTCGACCGTCGCCGGCGAGCGCGGCGCGGCTGATGCCGAGCGCGACATCCGTGGCTTCGCGCTAAAGTTCTACACCGAGGAAGGCAACTGGGACATGGTGGGCAACAACACGCCCGTGTTCTTCTTCCGCGACCCGCTGCGCTTTCCCGACCTCAATCACGCTATCAAGCGCGATCCGCGCACCGGCATGCGCTCCGCCGACAACAATTGGGATTTCTGGACGCTGCTGCCCGAGGCGCTTCACCAGGTTACTATCGTCATGAGCGAGCGTGGCATTCCGAAGAGCTATCGGCATATGCACGGCTTCGGCAGCCACACCTACAGCTTCATCAACGACCGCAATGAGCGGACCTGGGTAAAATTCCACTTCCGCTCCCAGCAGGGCATTGAGAACCTGACCGACGCCGAAGCCGAGGCTCTTGTCGGCAAGGACCGCGAGACGCATCAGCGTGATCTCTTCGACACCATCGAGCGCGGCGAGTTCCCGCGATGGACACTGCTGATCCAAGTCATGACCGACGATCAGGCCAAGGCGTTCCCGTTCAATCCGTTCGACCTCACGAAGGTCTGGCCGAAAGGTGACTTCCCGCTTATGGAAGTCGGCTATTTCGAGCTGAACCGCAATCCGGAGAACGTCTTCGCCGAGGTCGAGCAGGCGTCGTTCTCGCCGGCCCATATCGTGCCGGGTATCGGCTTCTCGCCCGACAAGATGCTGCAGGCACGCTTGTTCTCCTATGGAGACGCGGCCCGCTACCGGCTCGGCGTCAATCACCACCTCATCCCGGTCAACGCGCCGAAGTGCCCATATCACAGCTACCATCGCGACGGCGCGATGCGGACGGACGGCAATCTCGGCCGCACGCCGAGCTACTTCCCGAACAGCCGAGGAGAGTGGTCCGACCAGCCCGATCTCAACGAGCCGCCGCTCGAGATCGATGGCGCCGCCGCGCACTGGGATCACCGTGTCGACGACGACCACTACCAGCAGCCGGGGGACCTGTTCCGTAAGATGAACGCTGCCCAGCGCCAGACCCTCTTCGACAACACCGCCCGCGCGGTCGGCGGCGCGGCGATCCACATCCAAGAGCGCCATGTCGCCAACTGCATGAAGGCCGACCCCGAATATGGCGCCGGCGTCCGCGAAGCCCTCTCGCGCCTGGCGACCGTGCGTCCTGTGGACGGAAGCGTCGCCGCGGAGTGACAGCCTCACCAGCACCGCGCCGGCGTACTCCGGCGCGGTGCGCGCTCGGCATCGCAGTTCGGCATTAGCCGGCCTCCGCGCGAAGGCGACGCGGCGATCGAACCGGCCTCATCAAACAGAGCCTCGTCCAGTTCCTCGGGGCACCGGATCACAAGACGCCAGACCCGGCGATCCACGCCGTCTATTCCAGGCGGCTGAATAGCGGCCCTCCTATGTACCGCCTATCAGCGCAGGTCGAAAGCCCAAGCAAACCAAGGGCCGGAATCAATGATTGGATTGGAAGATGGTCGCCTTGACAGGATTGGAACCGACGACCCTGTTGTTACAAAGCCAGCCCGTCTGAATTCCTCAGTGGCGGACATCGGTTTTACCTGGATGGAATGACCGATTTGGGGTCGGAAGCAGATACTCCGCTACCAAGACGTTATTGCGAGAAGCAGGCATCCGAGGCGGCGGTGTCGATCTCCATGATCAGCCCAATGCAGAAATTTTTGCATCAGCGGAGACAATCAGGGTCATCATCTGCTTTGGCAGGATTGCGGCCTCTCTTCGAAAGTCCAGTCGGGCGCGTTGAGCTGAGCGCGGAGACAGCAATCTCCGCAATCAGCCTCATCGTTCGCAAGCGGGCGTCTCAGCCGGCGGCGAATTTCTGGACGGCGGTAACGTCGAAATAGTCCCGCCACTCCACGATCTTGTCGCCTTCGAGCTCGAAGATACCCATGATCATCACGCGTCCGATTTCGCTGCCATCGGCGCGCTCGAACCGGTCTAGCCTTTCGGTGAGAACGCGAGACCCGTCGGCGGCAATCGCGAGCATTTCGATATGAACCGTCGAGATGCCCATCGACGTCTCCAGTCCGTCGATCATGGCGATAGCCTCGTCGACGCCCGTCGTGACTGAAACGCCTTCGTTGACCCAGCGCGTGTTGGGTGTGAACCAGCGACGGACGGCTGGTCTTCCGCCGTCTTCAACGAACGTGGCGCAAAAAGCCGAAACAGTTTCGATTGGGGTGGGCATGGCAGTTTCTCCTAGATGATTTAGAGGCCTCAATGGCCTCGGTGTCGACCCTGAAGATAGGCTTTGAACCGCGACGCCACGATGCCAGATCTTCCGCCACCATTGCCTGATTTTCCGGAATACTTGATAATTCTGGGCAATCGAGTTTAAGATGCCTTGATGAGCGAACTCGACAAAATCCGCGCCATTGCGGTGCGCCACGCTGGCCATCACAGTCCTCAACTGCCGAGACTGTTCGCTTATACCCTCGACCATACGACCGAGATCGACCCGCTGATCTACGATCCTGCGGCGTCCCTGGTGATCCAGGGAACTCAGCGCATGTTTATCGGCGACAAAATGTTTGAGTACGGCCCTGGTCAAAGCATGATCGTTGCGGCTGAGATCGCTGCGTTGGGTCAGATCTGTGAGGCGTCAGAGGATCAACCGTTTCTCGCAGTCGGTCTGTTTTTGGACCCAACCTTGCTGTCGGATCTCGTACTTGAAATGGCAGCGATACCAGAGCTGCCGATTGAATCGGGATACGGGGTTAGCACTGCGAGCATGTCGCTTCTGGGCGCTTGGGGAAGACTACTGGAACTACTCGATCGCCCAACCGAAATCCCCGTCATGGCTCAGTCCCTGGAGCACGAGCTCATGTTTCGCCTGCTGATGGGACCGCATGGCGGCCTGCTCCGTCAGATTGCCGGATCTGACTCACGCCTGATGCACATTCGAAAGGCCATGGCCTGGATCCGCGACCATTACACCGAGCGCCTCAATTTCAAGGCGGTCGCTGCGCTCGCGGGCATGAGCGTATCCGTTTTTTACGACCGCTTTAAAGCCGTCGCTGCCGTCAGCCCGCTTCAGTATCAGAAATATATCCGGCTGCACGAGGCCCGCCGTCGCATGATCGCAAACCAAGCAGGTGCAGCCGAGGTGGGGTTCGCGGTCGGCTATGAGAGCGCTTCGCAATTCAGCCGTGAGTACAAGCGTCTCTTTGGAGCGCCACCGGGTCAAGACACCGAGAGAGCGAGGGCAGGCTTGGGGGGCTTCAATCCGCCAAGATCGCTTGGTGCTCGACCAGATGCTGCTTGAATCGGTGACCGTAGTCTCGCCCCACGGCGGCGACAACGCTCTCTCGCAGTGCCAAAGCCTCGCGCCATAGCGATACGCGTGGGAGACCCTGAAATATTATCTGCGTCACGGTCGGGTTGATGAGATCGAAATACCGGAACAGAGGCGCGAACACCGCATCGACCATGCTGAACATCGAACCAGCGAAGTAAGGCCCCTGTTCCAATACTTCTTCGAGCCTCACTAGCCGGCCTCGAAAGGCGGCACGCTTGGCGTCTGCGGTAGCGTGATCCTTGGCGTTAAGGAATTGCCAGGCGTCGGCCAGAGTTGCCGTGCCATATTCGATCCACGCGCGCTGCCGAGCGCGCGACAACGCATCCTTGGAGTAGAGCTTGCCGCCGCCCTGCGTCTCTTCGAGGTATTCGCAGATCACCATGCTTTCGAACAGGGTGGCGCTTCTGTCATCCCCCCGCTCCACCTTCAGCAAGGGCACCTTGCCTGTCGGTGAAAGCGCCAGGAACCAGTCCGGTTTGTCGGCCAGATCGACGTTGATCCTTTCGAAGGCGACATTCTTCTCCAGGAGGACAATGGCCGCACGCTGAACGAACGGGCACAGCGGATGGCTGATGAGGGTGAGCTTGCTGGTCGTCACGGTGGCCTCTAGATAACCGACAATCTGGGGAGCGTAGGGCTCGATTAAAGCAATTGTCCGCCCGAGATGTCGAAGGTGGTGCCATTGGCCCAAGCCATGTCGTCGGACAGGATCGCCGCCACGGCACTGCCCACATCGTCCGGCACGCCGACACGGCCCAGCGCGATGCCTTGGGCCACGTAGGCGTTCACACCCTCGTTGTCGCGCACCGCGCCGCCGCCAAAATCAGTTGCAATAGCGCCCGGCGCGATGGCGTTTACGCGAATCCGGCGTCCACCCAGCTCGACCGCCAGGAAACGTGACAGCACCTCGACCGCCGCCTTCATGGCGGCATAGAGGCTGTAGCCCGGCAAGGTGAAGCGCACGAACCCGGACGAGACGTTCAGGATGCGCCCGCCGTCGGCGATCAGCGGCAGAAGCTTCTGCGTGAGGAAAATCGGTCCCTGCAGATGGGTCGCAACCAGGGAAGCGAATTGCTCCTCGGTCGCATCGACAAAGTTCGAGAACAGGCCGTTGCCGGCGTTGTTCACCAGATAGTCGAAATGATCTTGCTGGAAATCCGACCTGAGCGTCTCGGACACGGCGGCGCCGAATGCCGGGAAGCTCGCCGTATCGGTCACGTCGAGCGGCAGCATCGACGCCTTGCCGCCCAGCGCCTCGATCTCCTGACGCAAGGAGGAGGCCTCGTCCGCGCCGGTGCGGTAAGTGCCGATGATGTGGACCCCCCGTTTGGCCAGGTGGAGCGCCATGTTACGGCCAAGGCCGCGGCTTGCGCCGGTGATAAGTGCGATTGGGTGGGTCATGGATGCCTTTCTCGGATCGTCGCGCCATCGGGCGCTTAATCCAAAATAGGCGAAAGCCTGATCTGGAATACGCCTGATCGGCTCAACGTCTTGCCTGATCGTCTCAGCACCTTTGCTTTTCCGCGGACCCGTGGCACAGTGGAGAAATGACAGACGATCTCGCGCCGCATCTGGACATTGTGTTGCGTCATGCCGCGAGGGGCTTGACGGACACACTGATCCCCCGCCTCGACATATTCGCAGGACAAGACTCCACGGGCAAGGCGCCTTGCCTTTATCGCTCAATGATCTGCTTCATTCTGCAAGGTTCTAAGCGCGTTGCGATCGGCGACACCCTACTGAGTTATGACAGCGCGCAGTATTTTATCAGCGCTCTCGACCTGCCGCTGATTGGGCAAATCCTGGATGCCGGCAAGGGCCGCCCCTATGTCGCGGTCTCACTCGTCCTGGAGCCGGCGCTGTTGGCGGAGCTAGCTGCAACCATGCCCCTAGTGCGCGAGAGCGATCAGAAAGGCATGGGCGTCGCCGTCAATCCGATGACCGCTCTGCTTCGCGATACATTGCTCCGGTTGTTGTCGTTACTCGATAACCCGGCGGACATTCCCGTTCTCGGCCCGATGATCGAGCGCGAGTTACTCTACCGGTTGCTACAGGGTCCCCAAGGGCGATTGCTGCGTCAGATCGCACGGCCTGAAGGCGCCTTGGACCGCGTCCGGCGCGCCATCGCGTGGATTAGGGATCACCCCGACACGCACCTTCGCATCGAGGCCCTTTGCGATGCCAGCGGGATGAGCCGTGCAAGCTTGCATCGCCATTTCCTGGCGATCACTGGCTTCAGTCCTCTTCAGTATCAAAAGCAGCTCAGATTGCAGGAAGCCCGCCAACTGTTGCTATCCGGCAGCCATAGCGCGTCGGATGCGGCGTTCGCCGTTGGATATGAGAGCGCCTCCCAGTTCAGCCGCGAGTATCTTCGGCAATTTGGTGCGCCGCCGGCGCGGCATGTCCAGGAGATGCGTCAAGCGATTGAACACCCGACGGTGGCTTAGATGTTTGCGGCGGCGGGCCGGCTCCAGCGAATGAAGCGATTGTAGAGCGTTCTGTGCGGCCAATGACCTGTCGGCGCATCCTTCCACTGCAGGCCGTTGCGATCGCGTAGACGATCCCGCTCACCATCCCGCCGGTCATCGACCCGCGGCAACCCGCGTCACAGCGGGAAGAACGGCGATTTGCGCCCCACCTAGCGCTCGCTCAAACCGGCGATTTCGATAGGTCCGCTTGAGCGCCACCATCATGCTTGAAGGGCAGCTTTCAAGAGCTTCCACGGATGTTCCGAACGACCGGAATGGGGGCGCAAAGCAGTCGTCTCGAGCTTGGCTGCCATGCTACTTTTTTAACAATCAACAGCAATAAATTCGGATCTGTTGATGTGATGGAATTGGAACCGACGACCCTGCATTTGCAAACGCTAACCGACTGAAATTCCTCAGTCGCGGACGTCCGTTTGCTTGGCCGATATCCCTGCCATGTGCAAGCAGACGGACGACAAGGGCCTGATCCCATCTTTCAAAAGCACTATACGAAAACGTAAGCAATCATTCTACTGACCAATTTTTGGATATAAAAATTGGTCAGTAGAATGCAATTTGTTGCCAGTGACCAAATTTTGTATATAATCTTCGGTCATAAGGTTGAATAACTATGCCGGATCCCACATCGGACACTCTGGAACGCATTCACCAAAGGATCGCCAGTGCGGCGCCTTCGGGCGTTTGGTCGCGCTCCGATTTCCTGGATATCGCAACACCGAACGCCGTCGAAAAAGCGCTACAGAGGCTGACCAATCGTGGCGACATCCGACGCCCTCATCGTGGTCTCTACGACAAGCCAGCCATCAGCCAACTGACCGGCAAGATGGTGTTTCCGCCACGCGCCTCATTCATCGATGCGATCGCACGGCGTGACAAGCTTCGTGTTTGCGTCGATGGCATGACGGCCGCCAACGATCTCGGCCTGACGACGGCCGTTCCAGCCAGGTCCACAGTCTATGCGGACACATACCCCCGAACCATCGAGATCGAGGCCAATGCCGGCGACGCCAAGGCCACAAAGTCGGTCATCTACATCTTGGACTTCAAGCGCATTTCGGCAAAGACCGCTTTTTGGGCCGGCCGGCCGGCAATGCGGGTGATCCAGGCCCTCCACTGGTTTCGCGACGAGCGGTCCAATCTGGAGACCGTTGTCGATGGTATCGTGCGTTACCTGGCACGAAGCCCCCACAGGCAGCCGATCGTCGAGGATCTGCGCGAAAACATTCACGCCATCCCTGCCTGGATGTACCAGGCGGTGGAAACCATAACAAGCGATCCGCCGCCCCCGGAGGATGAAGGCACTCAGCTGGGCCACGACGGAAAGGATGAACATGCGCCAGGGTTTCATTGATATCCTTCGCTCAAGCGCTGACGAGCGGCGAGCACTATTCTCCGCTGCTGCGTCCGATCTGGAGACGCGGGCTGAGAATATCGAGAAGGATCTCTATGTCTGCTGGGTGCTCGACTTCCTGTTCAACCGAATGGGGATTTGCATCAGGTGATCCCGGTATTCATCTGACTGGCATCAACAGATCTGCCCTGGATTATGCCATCGTGCGGTATATCGAGGTTTGCATGGACGAAGGGCAACGTCAGGCAACCCTATCAAACATCCGGCAAAACCTGTCGAAGGCGGATGTCCGATGGCACGCAAGCGAGGTCGACTGCTATAATGAGTGGAACCGATTGTTGTCCCTATTTCAACCCTACGCTCATGCAATGTCCCGGCAAGAAAGACCGGAGGACGCCTTGACCGAGAAAGTATACTACCTGTTTGATCCTACGCAGTCATCGTATCACGTTATTCAATTCCACATGACAGATCCCGTTCGCTCTGAATCTAACCAAGGTTGATACTTGTCTCAGTGATAAGCCCGATCGGCCGAGGATATCCGCCCGCTTTCAGATAATCGATAATGTTTGTTCTGGCGCGTATGTTTAGGATCGACCGTGTGACCGCTCTCTTCAAGCTCAGGATTCGTCATTGACGCGGTGAAGATAACCTGATGCGGACACTAAGCGTTCTTAGAGGGCCGAGAGCGGCGCACCTCCGACCGTGAATTCATGAGGCCCTTGCCACTGATTGGGTACGATCAGACCTCATCGCCATTTGTATTAAGAAGTGGTTTTCTAAACTTCTCGGGGAAAATGATAATCCGGTCGGCGGTCTTGGGCCATAGAAGCCGCGCGCCTCCCCACTGATTTGCCGGCAACAGTTCCGGATACCCATCAGAGAATGGATGACCGTGCTCCTTTGCCGGCTCGAAATAGATATGAGGATGGCCTGTGATATCGTCTCCAAGCTCGTCAATCTCGACGATCGAAGAAAAGGGAACGACACCCCAAACCTCAAACCACGCCTTATTCTTTTCAGGGAGCGAGTGCCAGAAGGCAAAGAGTTCGGCACGATCGTCACCGGCTGCATCCGTCCCGCGCCAAGGATCAGCGTGGGTGCCGAGGCGGGCATCATTTAAAGCGTTCGCCACGTCCCAGTTATTATCCTCGTCGCCGCGGTAGGCGAAATAACGCCGATGGAGACACTCTAGTCCTCGAAACGTCATCTTTGGCCGAGTGTACACCCACCATGCATGATCGTCGGAGCCGTCAGAGGCATAAGGATAGCTCTCGTCGACAACATCCCGGAGAAGGATCTCGTACTTGTCCGTAATTGCCCGTTTGAGCTTGCGCTTAATCGTAGTTTGCCCGCGCAGGCGTACTTGATCGGAGCGGCGGCGAATCGTCAGTGACAGGCCAAAATAGGCAAAAAGAAGATGATCGTTCTTTGGCTGAAAGAGTGCGTCCTCCAACTCCGCCTTTCCCCAAAGATAAAACTCACCAATCGAATTTTCGACACACCAGGATCGAAAAGCGTCTCGTGCCCGTTTCGAAAAATCTGAACAGGCGGCGAAAACCAGACCATGCAACTGTGATCGTTCCATCGCAGGAATGGCGTCAAGATAGCTCAGTAGTTTGCCGGACCGATTGCGCGCTCACGCTTGCATTGGACGAGCCAGATCCGATCACCAGACTGTCGCGAGGCGGTTTCTTCATCTTCCTCGCTTGTTGCATCGGCGAGCGATCCGTCGGCAACTTCCCATCTCCTGGCATCGAAACCGTCGTCACCGCCAAGGCGTCCCGTGGGCTCTAGGGCGCGCCAAGCTCGGAAATCATAGAGCAGCTGGCGCACCAGATCCTCGAAACGCTTAGGTTCGAGCGCCTCGAACTGCAGTGGATTGACCGTCCGTGTATACTTTGGTGAAACCATCGTGCTTAAACCACAAGATATTGAGCGACGGCGATACCCGTCGCGTAGGATGGCACCAATTCGGCGGATTCAAATACAGACCATCGAATCCAAATATTGGCTAAACTACCCCCCACGCCCGAAACCTCCCCCTCCCCGTCATCTCACACAAGCCCAGCTCCAAAACAATCCGCCGCGCCGCCTGCGGCGTCACGTCGAGCGTCTTCGCCACCATCCTGGCCGACACCAGCGGTTTTGCCATGACCAGTTCGACCAGTTCCGGCAGTTTTGAAGACGTCCGCCGTCGCTCCAGTTTTCGTTCCATCATGGTTTTTGCCAGCACCAGCCGGTCGTGTTCTTTCATGCCGATCTCGACGGCCGCGATCAGGCCTTGGGCGATCGCGAGCGACCTGATCTCCCGGTCGCGGTGGCGGCGGCGATCAACAGGAATGGTTTTGAGGCCAAGATTAATGGCGCCGGTGGATATGCCGGCCTCACGCAAGATGGAGGCACAAAGCAGCCGACCAAGCCAGGGTGCGTGCTGCAGCACCGAAAGCTCGTTCCATGCATCGAGGGCGACGATCGCCTGCAGCACCGCGGGCAAGTTTTCGGCTTGCCGCAACACGCCGCGCCATTCATCGAGCCTAGAATCCTCGTCCCAGTCGAGATCGTAAACCAACGGATCCTTGGCCGGAGTCCGGCCGGGCTTCCTTGCTTGCTCGATGGCCGCCTCTGATCTGGCCAGCACCGCATCGATGGCGGCATAGTCAACACCGGGTAGGCCGACACTGTCATCGCCCTCCTCCCCTCCTCCGGCGGCTTCGGCATCCACCGCGGCGCCTTCGTTCTCTCCGGCGCCGCTGGCCCTATCTGATGCTGCAGGCCACGCCTAGCGCAGGGTGCAGAGACCGTCGGCGGATAGGGGCCAAGCGGGTGGTTGTGCAGCGATGCGCCGGCGGGTTTTTAAAACGTCGCGGGCGATGGTCAGCTCGTGGGTCGGGGTACGGACATCTTTTGTGGCGTCGTGCAGGACAAGGTCTTCGAGATGGACGAGTTCGCCGTCGATCCACAGCGAGGCACACGCGTCGGTGAACTGGGATCGTTCGATCCACCCCTCTCCGACCGGCGAACGGGCACCGCGCTCGTCGAGACGCGTCAGCGCGGTGCCGTTGTGGCTCTTACTTTGTCATTTCAAATACACGAAATGTCATGAGCCCGATAGGCTTAGGCGATGAATGTGGACCGATTTTTCACTAACGATTTCAATGAAGGACTGTTACCGGCGGCTGCACAAGAGATCTGGGCCGATCATTTTCAGATGCGAGATGCTGGCAAAGGCCGGAAGCGCGGAATGCCGCAGCGGTGACGACGGATCGCTGGCGCGCTTCAGAGCTCTTCTTCGGCAACCGTCAACCACTGGCTTCGGCCGGCCTTTGCCAATTTGTCATCCTCATCGATCGCAGCCAGTTCCTCGCCTTCATGCCGCACGCTCATGAAGGCTACAATCGTGACGATCGCGGCGAGGAAGATTGCACTGGTTATGATTGTGCCAAGGCCGAGGCCGCCATATTGTGCGGGCTGAGACATCAGGTCGCCGAACGAAGCACCCAGAGGCCTTGTCAGAATGTAGACCAGCCAGAAGCCAAGTATCGGATCGAGACCCAAGAAGAAGTAGCCGATGGCGAGCGAGATGATGATCATGCCGAACAGGACGCCGGTAGCCAGGTATCCCAGCGCGAATTTCTCGGCCACCAGGTCGCCCGCCGCGGTGCCGAGTGCGAAGGTGAACAGGATAGCGAGCCAATAAAAGGCCTCGCGCCGCCCGGTGAATATGGAGTGGATCGAAAGCGTCCGCTCCGCTTGAAACCACAGCAGGAACGTCAGCGCCAGGACCATCGAGAACGCGATCGTCGTAGCCAGTAGCGGCACATGGAAATTGTCGACTAGGTTGTCGGTGATCAACGTGCCAACGATGCTGATCAGCACCACGGAAAGCCAATAGGCGGCGGGAACATATTTCTTCTGCGCAAACTGCCAGATCAATGCCACCGCCAGAATAGCGGACATAATCAGCGATGTCGCCGCCAGCCCCAAACCCATTTGCACGTTAAGATAATCGGCCGCCGTTTCACCCATGGTAACGGCCATCAATTTGATGAGCCAGAAGTCGGCCGTGACACGGGGAACGCGATTATAAACAGCAGCGTTGCTGGTCGATGCAGACATGGCGAGTATCCTTGCATAGGCGTTGAACCACTCGAAGGGCAGTCCGGGCGCGGGGTGACGCTGTTCGCCGCCCGCCTATTGAGCGGGCTGAGCCGGATTGTTGAGAACCGCCATGAGAGCGGCTAGCGTTTTGTTGACTTTGTCAGCCGACGGAGCGGATTGACGCAGCGCCTTCAGCGCCGCGTCGGAGGCGGTGTCAATGTTGTTCCAGTCATTCGGGTTCAGCGGACGGATCGCGGTCTCGGCCTGGTCCCAGGCCGTCTCATAGTCGGTGATGCGCTTTGCGGCGCCGGCGAGGTCGCCCTTGGAAGCGAGACTCTGAACGTCGGCGACGATGGCTTTGAACGATGATAGATCGCCTAGATTCGCCGTTTTGGCGGGCGCATTGTTGGCGTAGAGTTCAAAACTCGTGAAGGCCGCCACCGGGGCGGCTATGAGCGCGATGGCAAGAAAAATCTGTTTCATCAGCGGATTTCCCTGAATTCTGGCAATGCGAGGAAGACAGACATCACTTCCGGATCGTCCCTTGCCGGTTGAATGGCACGCCTCCGGTAGTAGCGCGATACGCTCGCTGCACTCTCGTTGGCGTTCGGTTCGCCCACTTTGACTACGCGGGCTCAATTAGCTGAGAATTAGAATGGACGGCGGCGTGGAGCCGGGAACGGTCAAACAGTCCCCACTCGCGCGAGAAAGCAGCGGCCGGTAATGGCGCCGGCCGCCGCAATCCTCACTTCTGCGGAACCAGATGCGAGACGACAGCCTTACTACCCTTGTCCGCGTAGGTTAGCTGCACCTTCTCGCCGACACGGAGTTTGGTGTCTTCGATCCCTTCGGGCAGGACATAGGTCTTGCCGTCCGACAGCGTGATCGTATCGGCATTCTTGCTGATTGCGGTGATCGTGCCGGACACCTGGGCAGCGAATGCGGCACTGATCGGCGAAAGGACCAGCATCGCGACTATAATCATTCGCGATTTCATTGTCTTTTTCCTTTCAAGGTTTCGGCCGCCGGAATCTATCGTTTCCCGCAATGGCGGCATGGGTTGCGAGGAAAGCAGGTCCTTATTCGCCTCTGAGCTTCACCGTGACGTGTGTCCGGCTGCGCATTGTCTCACCGGTCGCGGCAAGCAGTGCCGCGCCCCCCGACGTGACAATGAGAGCAACGAGGTAGGACCACGGCACCGAAAGCACCTCGGGTGGCGGATCGAACACTCCTGTCAGCAGCTTGACGAGCACATAGGCAATCAGCATGCCCGCGGTGAGACCAAGGACCATGCCGCTACCGGTGACCAAAGCCGCTTCGCTCCAGACGAAGGCGCCGAGTTGTCGGGGCTGGGCTCCGAGAGCCACGAGAACCGCGAAGGAGCGCTCGCGGTCGGCAAAGCCAAGGCCAAGTACCAGTCCACCCGAAGCGGCAAGCGCGACAAGCGCGAAGATGAGTTCCAGCCGCGTTAGACCAGCGACATCAACTGCGGTGAGACTGGATGCGATCAAGGCGACCACATCACCGGTCTGGCTGACCTTGAGTCCAGGCAGACCCGCAGTCGCGTTGCGGACGGTCCGGGCGAGGCGGGCGAGATCGCCGTTCGATCGGATTAGAACGATCTCGCTCGCCGCTGAACCGGTCTGCTGGGCGATGTAAGCCGCGTTGGCGACCAGAAACGAATCCTTGGGCGCAGTTGGGAATTCGCGCACCACGCCCACGATGTGAAAGGGCACAACGTGGTATTGGTGATCACTCGCGTTTTGCAGACGAAGGTTGACGCTGTCGCCGCGGCTGAGCTGATAGTCGTTCACGGTTTCCTGAGAGACCAGCACACCGTCGGGCGTTTGGGCAAGATCGGCGAGTGTCGCCCTGGCGTCGCCATTGGCGAAATAGGCGTCGGACATCGCCGTGACCGATCCGATACGCGCCGGATCGATGCCATAGAGATCCTGAAGGTCGGTTCCCACATATGCATATCGGTGCTGCATCGGCTGCGCCGCCGCCACGCCCGGCAGCCTGGAAAGACGGTCGAGCGCCCGTGATGCGGGCGCGGTGGATGTACCCGTGACGGTGACGTCGGCTCCGTTGGTGAGTTCGGCGTCGACCCGTGCCTGCGCCTCATAGGTGGCATTGAATATCGCGGTCGAGGCGGCGAAGGCAAAAGCCAGCGCGGCCAGGCCGATGCCAGCAGTCAATCGCCGGCCTTGCCGTCCAAATGTCGCAGCCACCACATCCGCGAGACGTCCGGCGACAGGTCGCAAGCCCCTGGCGATCACCGACCGGCCTTGCCGCAACGCGGCCCCGACGAGCCGCATGGCCAACAGCGCCAGGCCGGTCCATAGCAACACAGGGGCGAGGAAGACAGTGTAGTCGACCGCCGCCGCCGCCACGCCCTCGGGCGCGAGAACGACCTGGTATCCGCTCGCTGCCGAACGCCAGTAGAGGGCCGCTGCGATCGCCAGCGATACCAGATCGAGATAGAAGCGAGCCCAGAGCGGTGCCCCGTCATCGCCAATTGGCCGGCGGGCAGCCGCAATGGTCGAGCCACGGGCATCGCGCCAGGCGGGGATCAGAATCGCTGCGAGCGAAAGCGCGACCCCGGCCACCGCCACAGCGCTGAGCAAAGGAACCGCTGCGCCGCGCAAGAGGGCGACTCCGAGAATGAAATTCGCGGCAAGAGCAGCAAGGAGAATACCGAGGATCGCACCGCCGACACCCGCAACTGCCGCTTCAGCGGCAGCCAGGCGAAGCACTGTATCGACCGTTGCCCCTCGCAAGCGCAGCAACGCCTGGTCGCGGCGGCGCCTGTCCCGCCCAGCTCCGGCCACCGCCAGCGTCAGCAGGATGGCGAGGATGGCCCCGGGGGCGCCGAGGAAAAGGAAAACCAGCCGGGCATAGAGGGCGTCCTCGCGCACCGCTTCCAGTCGGACAGCCAGATTGTTCGCAAGTAGCGCCGCGTCGGCGACGCGAACCTCGAAATTGTGGCCGCGCTCGGTCGCCTCGATGCTTGCAGCGACTGGGTCGGACGGCAGGTCGTGATGGTCGAGCCTGACATGGAACTCTGTCCGAATGGTCTCGGGTCGGCTGGCGCCTTGCTGCTCGAACAGCTGCTGCCACTGAGACATCGGCAAAAGCAAAACATTGTCGGGCGGCGCTTGCGGAGCGGCGCCTGCCGCGACACCGATCGCCTGAAACATCGCATCTGCGTTCGGCAAATCAACGATGCCGGCGATCGTCATGTTGACGTCAGCCGCTTGGTAGCGGTGAAGGACGACCTGATCCCCCACCGCGACATGCAGGTTGGCGGCAGTCTGCTGTGCTATCAGGACGCCGTCGACCGATCCTACAAGCCGTCGAACCTGTGTGGGGAACTGGTCGAAATAGCCCGGTACCATGCCGAGTACCGTGCCGCTTCCCGTGGTCTGCACGGTGCCTTCTGTGTTGGCCTCAAAGCCTGGTACGTCGGCATAGTTGATCAACTGCAAGCCGGTAACCGACGCGGCAGAGCGGATCGCAGCCTCGACCGCACCGTGATCCGCCCCCGGCAGCGTCTGGACCTGCCAGTCGACGGGAACCTGGGCGACCGACCGCGCCGTCATCTCAGCCGCGCTGTATTGCAAAAACGCACCCAGGCACGCGATGAAGGCGACTGTCAGCACTACACCGCCGATAGTGCCGATCAAGCGGCCGGAACGGGTTCGGATAAGTCCCATCAACCAGCGCTTGTACATGCCGACCTCTCAACTATGCTTTCCAATTTGCCGTGACGCATCCACCAGATGCGGCTCATCTTTGCCGCTACGCGTTCATCATGCGTGGCGATGATGATGGCGCTTCCGGTCTGCTGCCCCCAGGCGCGAAGTCGGTCGACCAGTATCGCGGCGCCAGCCTGATCCAGCTGGCCTGTCGGCTCGTCAGCAACAATCAATTCCGGATTGGTCACAATGGCTCGGGCCACCGCGATCCGCTCGGCCTGGCCGCCGGAGAGCTGCTCGGGAAGCTTCGACGCCAGGGTTTCGACTCCGAAAACGGCAAGCGCTGCCAACGCGCGCGCCTCGGCCTCGATACCGTTGCCGAGAAGGATTGGTAACTCGACGTTCTCGACGGCGGAGAGTGCGGGCATCAGGTTGGCAGATTGGAAGACCACGCCGATCCGCTCAGGGCGCAATGTGTCGGACGACCCAAGCCCGGGCCATTCCATTCGTCCTGAGCTTGGCACGTCCAGTCCCGCGATCAGGTTTAAAAGCGTCGTCTTTCCGCACCCCGAAGGTCCCATGATCGCGATTGTTTCGCCGGCGTTAATCCTGAAAGAGCAGCCCTGAACGGCCGCCACGACGCCCCGCTCACGCTGGAAGCTGCGCCACAGATCCGTGGCCACGGCCAAGGTCTTAGCCATGCACGATGCCTCCATCCCGGATGTCGATAATGCGATCGGCCCGTGCGGCGAGCGCGGGGCTGTGCGTGACAATCAGTACGGCGGCGCCGCTCCGGCAGTTTTCGATCAGCCGATCGATGACGAGTTGTTCTGCCGCTGCATCAACCTCGGCGGTCGGTTCATCACAAAGCAGGATTGACGGTTTTGCCGCGAGCGCCACGGCCAGGCCAGCGCGCGCTGCCTCGCCGCCTGAAAGGTGAGCTGGCAAGACACCGGCGAGGCCGTCAAGGCCGAGGCTGCCGAGAAGGCCATCGATTTCGCCCGGTCGGCCGCGGCCGGAAATCTCCATCTGGAGACGGATATTGGCCCGCACCGTCAGATGATCGAACAGATTGCCGGACTGCATGAGCATGCCGAAATGCCAAGCCCTAAGCCGAGCCCGCTCTGGTTCGGGGCGTCGGGTCATGCGCTCGCCCATGACCGACACCACGCCGCCGTCCGGTTCATCTATCCCGGAAAGACAGGCAAGTAGCGTCGATTTCCCGCTGCCAGAGGGCCCCCGCAAGGCGGTAAATTCCCCTGCCTTGAGGGAAAGGACAACGCCACGTAAAGCCACGACTTCTTCGTCGCCGGCATGAAAGAAGCGATAAAGTTCGGTCGCCTCAAGTGCGAACATGAACTCACCTCCACTGCAAGGAGTTGGAGATCAGTTGCCATTGGTCGACGTTATCCGCGCCGGCCGGAGCGGCAAGGTCGAGGGTGACCGTCTTGCCATTCTTGAACAAGATAAAGCGCTCGTGTTCGAGCCTGATCTGCTTGTTCGTGACCGGATTTGGCACGGAGTTCGACTGGTAGCTGATGCGGATAGCCGGTCCGGCCGCGAGCTTCACATCCTTGACCGCGGTGACTTTGACGGCGTGTGCGGCTGCCTTGAGGTCCGGGATCTCGTGGGCCTTGGCTGAAGAAGCCGTTGGAGCAGCACTCGCGGTACCAAGGGTGGCGTCTATCTCATCGTATTTATCGAAGAACCGAACACCATGGTCGATCGCGGTCCGTGACCATCCCTCGGGCACCTTTAGATCAAATCCGTCAGGAGAGTTGTAGGTAATGAAGACCTGATTGTCCGGAATGTCGCCCGGTGGGTTCGTCTCGGGCGCAACAAGCTTCTCCTGCGCCAAAGCGGGCGAAAATGCACCGGACGACAGCATGAGCAGCACGGCTAGTGCGATGGATATCCAATGGCTGACGATCATGATTAGCGCTCCTCTGCGGACTAGAGAAGGCATGGAACGCCAGCAGAATTAGGAGGGTCTTAGATGATTTGCCGTAATGCAGTCGGCCTGCACCAGAATCTGTGCAGGTGTACGCGTTTAGGCTACTTTGAAGCATGCGTGTTCTTGTGATCGAAGATGACGTCATGCTCGGTCGGGCCCTCGTGCAAGCGCTCGATGATGCCGGCATGTCGGTAGACTGGGTACGTGACGGGCAACTCGGGGACGAAGCCGTCGCCGTTGGCGGGCATGGTCTTGTGTTGCTCGACCTCGGCTTGCCCGGCCGTTCGGGCCTGGAAATCCTGCGTTCGCTGAGAACGGCCGGCGACAAAAGGCCGATCCTGGTGATCACCGCCCGTGACGAACTCGACGATCGCGTCGCGGGGCTCGACCTCGGGGCCGACGACTATCTGGTGAAGCCGTTCGAGGTCAAAGAACTGCTCGCACGCATGCGCGCGGTCCTGCGCCGGCATGGCGGTCAGGCGGTTTCAATCCTCTACACGAGCGAGATTGAGTTCGATCTATCGAGTCATGAGGTGAAATATCGCGGGTGCAGCGAGGTGTTGCCAGCGCGCGAATTTGCCTTGATGCAGGCATTGCTGGATCGTCCCGGAACCATTCTCTCGCGCAGTCAGCTCGAGGAAAGGCTCTATGGCTGGGGTGAAGAGGTGGAAAGCAACGCTATCGACGTGCTCATCCATTACGTGCGGCGCAAGTTTGACAAGGATATCATACGCAACGTCCGAGGAGCTGGCTGGATGATTCCCAAGTGAAAGGCACGATTTCGATCCGACGCACGGCTTTCACATGGCTCGCCGGCTTAATGGCGACCATCGGCGTCTGCGCGGCGACAACATCGTACGTCCTCGTCAGGAACGAGGCATCCGACTTCCTCGACAATCAGCTGCGGCAGATCGCGCTCTATGTCGGGGATGCCCGTTCATCGCCAGAAATAGACCCTGATAGCGGTGCGCCGCACGATCCCGAGGACGATTTCGTCATCCAGGTCTGGGATACGGCCGGCACGCCGTTGCGGCTTTCGCATCCCGCGGTTGCAATTCCTCAGCAACACGCGACCGGGTTTGTCGACGTTTCGACCGGCAGCGACAACTGGCGCGTCTATACGCTGATCGCGCCATATCGAACGGTTCAGGTTTCCCAGGATATGAGCGTCCGGCAGGAGCTGGCGACTAGTGCAGCCCTCCAAGCGACACTTCCAATCATCATTCTGATTCCATTGTCATTGCTCACGTTGAGTTGGATCATCGATCGGATCATGGCTCGACTTAATCGACTGGCCGTCGCGGTTGCCTCCAGAGACACGACAGTCGACAGCCCTGTTCCGACCGACGACGTGCCCGCTGAAATCATTCCTTTCGTAAGTTCAATCAACCTACTGCTAGCCCGGCTCCGTGCATCGTTGGAGCGCCAGCGGCGGTTTATCTCAGATGCAGCCCATGAATTGCGCACACCACTTTCGGCGCTGCAGATCCAAATCGACAATCTTCGGCACGACGATCGTGATGGCCGATTTTCCCAGCGTTTGACCGAGCTCGAAGCCGGAATCGGCAGGGCTACGAGCCTTGTAAGCAAACTCTTGCGCCTAGCTCGCTACGACGCTCACGAGATCGCGCCCGTGCCGCAACCGATCGATCTCGTCCAGCTTGCGCTCGACACTGTTGCGCGCCTGACCCCGCTCGCGGAGAGCCGGCGGATTGACCTGGGTATCACGTGCCAGGACAGGGCGAGCACGATCGGTTCGCTAGCCGATTTCGAGGTCATCCTGGACAATCTGGTCGAGAACGCGGTGCGATACACGCCACCGACCGGGACCGTCGACGTCGCGGTGGTTGCCGCCGGGCAAGAAGCGCGGATCGAAATCCGCGACACCGGCCCCGGCATCGCGGAAGAAGAGATGCCCCGCGTCTTTGAACGGTTCTTCAGGGCAAGGCCCCAGGATAGCGAGGGGAGCGGCTTGGGGCTATCGATCGCAAAGGCGGCAGCCGAAAGACAAGGAGCGCGCCTCGCACTTGCCATGCGCGAGGACGGGTCCGGCCTTGTCGCATGCCTCATTGTACCAATGGCCTCAATGAAGGCCTAGCGTCGTTCCCCCCGACAACGTCAAGGGGCAAAGCCTGGTCGAAGGATGTAGTTGGCCCGAGCGAGGGTGTTGCACGGTTCGCTCCAAATGAGGCCGGCCATGGGCGAGGTGACAATTCCAATGGGCAGATGCTTCTTTATTTCACAATATCAAAAGGACATGGGAGGATTCCGCCCCCTCCGCAACCCCCCTTCTCCGCGATTGGTATCCTGGAATGAGCGTGGAGTGGTGGTTCGACACCCATGGGGTTAAGCTTTCTGAGCTGAGAGAGATCTCGGACTACAGAAGTACCGCCGTCCAACGCTGTCGATGGGGCTTATAGTCTGATTTCAAATCGGAAATTGTCATACAGGCGTTAGGTTTGGGCGTAAAATGGGCGTCGATTTTCCGCTAACGATTTCAATGAAGCGCCCTTGCCAAACCGATTGCACGATCGACGCTTGCCCACGGCGCGCCCGACTTCAGACGATCTGTGGTCAATGGCGCGTCGCGTCGCCCGCGAATTGGACAAGATCCTCGATGGCGGCGGCCCAAGAGAGGTTGCCGTTGCACGCGCCGCGGCTGAACTGCGGCTGACCACACGGCAAATCTACAATCTTCTTGCGCGCTATCGCGCCGATCGCACGGTGACGGCCTTGCTGCCTCGCATTGCTGTCAGTCGTCGCAAACGGCTGCCGGAACAGGTGGAGGAAATCATCGGCACAACACTTCGCCAGCGATGGCTGACGCTCGAGCCGACCCCACTTGCGCCCGTGGTCGATGAGATCCGCGCGCGATGCGAGGAAGCTGGCCTTGCCGTGCCGTCTTATGTGACAGTCGCCCGGCGCATCCCGGTGTTGTTTTCGCCTGAAGAGATCGCGAGGAAGCGATCGGCCAATCCAAAGCACTTGCTGCGGCTAAAACCGCGACCCGGCTACATCCACGCGCCGCACCCCCTCGCCGTGTGCCAGATCGACCATACGCCGACCGACATCAATTTCGTGGAGGTGGTCGACGGTGTCTGTATTCGTCGGTCGTCCATACTTGACGATTGTCACTGACGTGGCGACGCGATGCATTCTCGGCTTTTGCCTCACGCTGGAAAAGCCGTCGGTTCTGTCCGTCGCGCTTTGTCTCGCACACGCCATCTGCCCGAAAGATACCTGGCTCGCAGCCCGCAATCTCAACCATGCCTGGCCGATGTTCGGTCGGCCGCGACTGCTCGTCACGGACTCGGCGATGGAGTTCAAGGGACACGGCTGGATATCCTGCCGGCCGCCCCCCACACCGTCGGCCTCTACATCACCGCCTGTGCGTCCGGTGCGGCGATCGCCGGCCGGAAACCGAATTCGGTGACGACGATCGAGCGACGTCTCTCCGCAATCACCTGGAACTATGCCCAGCGTGGGCTCCCGCTCGACCGCGAGGACCGCCATATCGCCACCGTGCTTGCCGGCATCCGCAATACCCACGCCGCCCCTCTCCGGCAGAAAGAAGCGGTATTGCCCGAGCACCTGATCGCTATGCTGGAGACACTCCCCCGCGGCACGCTGCGCGGTCTGCGCGACCGGGCGATGCTGCTGATCGGCTTTGCCGGTGGCCTGCGGCGTTCCGAGATTGTCAGGCTTGATGTCGGCCGTGACCAGACGAAGGACAGCCGCGGCTGGGTGGAGATCCTCGACAAGGGCATGGTTGTCACGGTTCGCGGAAAACGAGGCTGGCGCGAAGTGGAGATTGGCCGCGGCTCCTCGGACGCGACCTGCCCCGTCATCGCGCTGCAGACCTGGCTGAAGCTTGCAAGGATCGCGCACGGCCCCCTCTTCCGGCGGGTCACCGGTCAAGGCAAGGATGTCGGCCCCGACCGGCTGCTCGATCAGGAAGTGGCACGCCTCGTCAAGAAGGTGGCCCTGGCTGCCGGCGTACGGCCCGACCTCACCGAGAGCGGGCGTGCGGAAAAGTTCTCAGGACACTCGCTGCGTGCCGGCCTGGCCTCCCCGGTGGAGGTCGACGAACGCTACGTGCAGAAGCAGCTCGGCCATGCTTCCGCCGAGATGACCCGAAAATATCAGCGGCGGCGGGACCGGTTCCGCGTCAATCTCACCAAAGCATCCGGGCTTTGAACGGTCCTTCCCCTGCGCTGTTTGAAGCCGTTAGGTCAAAATTGGATGCTGGATTTTTAGCTTAGCGCTTCAATTGAAATGGGGAAGTAAAGCCACAGCCGGAGTTCCCCTAATCCTGAAAGATTGCGACGCGGCTTAGGCGGACATTCGATTGCCGAGAACGAATTTATATCGCTCGGGCCGGATGAAAAACTCCGACCATTCGGCGCAGGCGCCATGATCGAAATATGAGGTCCGTTCGAGCACGAGCAGGACTGTATTCGCGGCAGCGCCGATCAAGGACGAGATACGAGGCGGGATGACGCGCGCGCCGATTGCGATTTCAGCAGAGCCAATATCGGCACCCGCTTTGTCTTTGAGCAGAGCATAGGTCGGCCATTGTTCGGCCGTTTTCAAATCCAGCTCGGACATGACGGCGGGCAGGAGGCTTCGACCCAAGGCAATGGGCTCGTCGTCCACCATGTGAAGTCGCTCCAACAGCGCGCATCTTGCTCCAAACAACGAGACAAACGCCGACGGCGTTTCAATCGCTGTCAGTTCGATGATCCGCATCGTGGCATCGAACCCCTGCACTTTCAGAGACTCGTGAAAGCTGCGCAGGGTATCGATCTGATGGCGGACCTGCTTGCCAGCCACGAAAGTGCCCTTGCCTTTTCGACGCTCAATCAACCCGTCCTTATCGAGCTGCTCGAGCGCGAGGCGGACGGTGACGCGGCTGACCTCGAAGCGCGTCATGATCTGCGATTCCGACGGCAGCCGTCCGGAAGGCTCATATGTCCCTTCGGTGATTTCGCGACGAAGGCGATCGGCGATCTGGAGATACATCGCCACCGGGTTGTTGCGTATCAGGCTCATTTATTTTCCATTGGGGTTAAAAAGACCACGGACTCTTGCAGCTTTGGAATAGCGTTCTCCTTTGCTGTCGGACAAGGGAAGGCTCCACGTTGATGACCTGTATTATAATGTATTAAAAACTGGGACAATTCCAACGTCGGATTATTCGAACGCGATATGGCATTTGTTTCCCCAGTTCGGCAGCTTTCATGCGGTGCCACCTTTTCGGTGAATGACATAAGTTTCGCCTATCCCGAGAGCAGACGCAGCATATTCGAACGGTTTTCGCTGGAAGCCCGTCCAGGAGAATTCGTCGCGGTCCTCGGTCCCTCCGGCTGCGGCAAATCCACATTGCTCAATCTGCTATCCGGTTTCCTGCGCCCACAATCGGGAAACATCACCATAGACGGGGCGCCGGTTGCGCCGGAACATTCCGCACTTGGTTATGTGTTCCAATCGCCCAACCTTTTCCCCTGGCTGAGCGTCCTGGAAAATGTCCGCTTCGGCCTTCGTATGAATCGTAGGGGCTCGCCACAGGAACAGAGGGCCATCGCCCTGGATTTTCTGCGGCTTGTCGGCCTCGAAGGACATGCGGAAGAGCCGCCTCACCGATTGTCGGGCGGCCAGCGTCAGCGCGTTGCGCTTGCGCGCTCGCTGGCGCTTGAGCCGCGCCTTCTGCTCATGGATGAGCCTTTCGCAGCACTCGACGCCATGACGCGCTCAGCCCTCAACGACGAACTGCTCCGCATCTGGTCGAGCTTGGGCAAGACCGTGCTGTTCATCACGCATGACATCGACGAAGCGATCTATCTGGCGGACCGGGTCTTGGTCCTCGGTCTGCCTCCGACCGGCATCACGGCCGAAGTGACAATTGATTTGCCGCGTCCTCGCGACCAGCGAGGCACGCGTGCCAATCCCTTGTTTGCGGAACTGCGCGAACGCCTCGCCGAGCAAATCGCCGTGGTCATGACCAGCAATCAACCCGTCACCTGAAGGGAACCATCCGATGAAACGAATTCTACCTGCAGCTCTTCTCGCGCTTGCTGCTGCCTGGCCCGCAGCTTCGCAGGAACCCCCACCGCTTCGCATCGGCTGGGTTCAGGCCATGGCGAACGCGCCGGTCCTGATCGCTGAAGAGAAAGGCTACTTCCGCGAAGAGGGCTTGAACGTCGAGCTCAAGGGCTTTGGCGATGGCCCCGTCATTCAGCAGGCCGTGGCGGCAGGGGAAATCGACCTAGCCTATATCGGCGCTCCGCCCATCTATCAATGGGCCGCGCGTGGTCTCGAAGCCAAGATCATCGCGAAGGTGAACTATGGTCAGGCAGCCTTGATCGCGAAGGCCGACGGCCCCATTCAGTCGCTCTCCGACCTCAAAGGGAAGAAACTCGCTGGCGTCAACAGAGGAAGTGGCATGGACGTGCTGCTGCGCGGCTTCGTCCTGAAGGAGACCGCCGGCCTCGATCCCGACGCCGACCTCCAACTATCGCAGATGCCCGTGGGCAACATGAACGCCGCCCTTGATACAGGCGTGGTGGATGCAGCCTTTTCATGGGAGCCTTTCATCAGCCAGTCGGTGCTGCGCGGCACGGGCCGTGTCGTATTCGACGTGAACGGCGCCCTTCCGGGCTATCCATGGTATGTCGTGGCAGCCCCTTCTAAGACGCTGAAGGAGCGGCCGGACGATCTCGTCAAGCTGCTGCGGGCCAATGCCAAAGCCGTCGCGTTTCTGCGGGAGCATCCCGAGGAAGCTAATCAGATCATCGCACAGAGTTTTAAGCTTGAGCCCGTGAAGGCCAGGGACGGAAGCGTCGTTCCGCCGGAGGCAATTGTCGCCGAGGCCAGGAAACGCCTCGGCTGGTCCGCAGAAATCGAGCCGTCAGACCGCGCTTTCATCCAGCGGCTCATCAACTACTCCGTCGATCTCGGCATTCTCAATAAACCGCTTGATGTCGATGACATCATTGACGACAGTTTTGCGGCCAAAGCGGCTGCGCAGCAGTGAGATCCGATCAATGAAGACATTGACAGTGCGGCTGCGTTTTCCGCAGCCGTCCTGGCGCTGGGCAGCGCTTCCTTTCCTGCTAGCCGTGTGGTGCCTCGCAGCCAGCAGGGTTCCATCTTACGTGCTGCCACAGCCCTGGGAGGTGGCCGCCGAGGGACTGCGCTGGGTCCAGTCCGGTGAGCTCGGCAGCCAGTTTCTGGCCAGCTTGTTGCGTGAGTTCGGCGGCTTTGGCGCAGCGATCCTGGCAGCGCTTACTATCGGCGTGTCTGCCGGACTTTGGCGGCCGTTCCGGGAGTTTGCCCAGCCTCTGCTCGGTCTTTTCATGGCGATCCCTCCAATCGCCTGGGCACCGCTCTCCCTGATCTTCTTCGGCCTCGGATATCTGTCGATCGCCGTGGTCATCTTCATTGCATCGGCTTTTCCAATGGCCGTGACGATCCAGGAAGGCGTGCTTTCCATCGGCGGCGGGGAGGTGCGCGCAGCCCGCATTCTGGGTGCCAAACGGTTTCAGCTGCTGGCCCATGTTTATCTTCCTGCATCCCTCCCCTTCCTGATCGCCGCATTGCGCATCGGCTTTGCGCAGGCATGGCGCGCCCTCGTTGCCGCCGAGATGATCGGCGCCTCCCAAGGGATCGGCTGGATGGTCGCGATGGGTGGGCAGGTCGGCAATTCGGCGCAGGTGCTTCTCGGTATCGCGCTGATCGGACTCACAGCGTGGCTCATGGAGAGCCTCGTGTTTCGACGGATAGAGCGCCGCTACGAAAGCTGGCGCGGACAATAACGGAATTCTCCCATGACAGAGACTTTGCAGCACAAGGCATCCGAGGCCGCCGTACATTCCCCAGCGGGCCTTGCCGCCTATTTCGACACGCTTCCCTTCCTCGGACGGCTCACCTGCCAGAGACAAACGCTGACTGCCGGCGAGTGGACCGAACTGGAGCTCGTCTATGAGGTTGGCGCTGTCGGCCTTGCCGACGGCGCGTGGCTGAAGCTCGCCTTCAAATTCTATTCCGACTGGGCGCTGTTCCAGACAACGGACCCGGCGGGCGCCAACTACCTTTCCGCCGACTATCATGCCGGGCCGCTGGTTCCTGGCCAGAGCCCGGCAACGGTGCAGGCGCTGAAGGTGCGGTTCGACCAGAAGGGACATGAGCGTCCCTTCCAGAAGGCCATCATCATCGATGTCATTGATGGCTATATCAATCCCGGCGACAGGATCGTCATTCGTCTCGGAGATCGGCGCCAGGGCGGCGCCGGCACGCGCGTGCAAACGTTCGTGGAACAGGCGTTCCGATTCCGGTTGTTCATAGATCCGCTGGGCAGCTCCAAATTTGCGGAAGTGCCGGGCGACTGCAAACTCGAAATCGTGGCCGGCCAGCCCCACGCCCTTCAGGTCATCGCGCCGCGCCTTGTTGGCCTTGGTCAATCCTTCGATGCGATCGTACGTGTCGACGACATATGGGGAAACACATGCCGTGAGCGCAATTTGCGGGGCACGCTCGTGATCACCGCGCCTGACGCGACTCAACGCACGCAGCCGATCACGCTGGCCGCAGAGGATTGGGCATTCGCGCGGATTTCCGGCCTTTCCTTCAGCGAAGCGGGCGAGTGGAAACTGGAAGCACGGCTAGACGACGAACCCTTCGTCACCGCGGCCGCCGCCTATGTACAGAGCGAGGAAGGCGCCTTGCGTCCGCTCTACGCGGATTTGCACGTTCATTCCGACGACACTGTCGGAACCAACGACGCGACCTACAACCTCACCTACGGACGCGACATCGCCGGGCTTGACGTGGTGGGCTACACCGTCAACGACTTCAACATCACCGAAGCGAACTGGGACAAGGCCGTGGAGATTATCCAGGGCCTTAACGAAGCCGGCCGCTTCGTCTGTTTTCCAGGCACCGAATGGTGCGGCAACTCGGCAGCCGGCGGCGACCGCAACGTCGTCTTCCTGCGCGATGGCAAACCCCGCTTCCCCTTTGATGAAAAAGGACAATCTCTTCGCTCTTTCGAATGGAATGAAACGACGGACGGAACGATCCGACCCGGCGTCTGGCCTGTGGACCGGCTCCATGCCGCCTATGAAGACGATCCTGAGGGCCATTTGCTGATCCCACATGTGGGCGGGCGGCGCTGCGTTCTTGATTGGAACCATCCCGACTTGGAACGGCTCATCGAGATTGGCTCCGCTTGGGGACAATTCCACTGGCTCTACACCGAAGCGCTCGCACGCGGATATAGAGTGGGCGCTTCGGCTGCGAGCGACGAGCACCAAGGCCGATGCGGCGGCGGCGCGCCGGCAACCGGAACCTTCGGGTCGCGTGGCGGGCTGACGGGCGTCATCGCCGACCGCTTCGACCGTGCCGGCGTCGGCAGCGCACTCCGGGCGCGGCGCACCTTCGCCACGACTGGCGAACGCAGTTTTGCTGTTCTGTCCCAAGCACAGCATTTCATGGGCGAGGTGTTCGATGCCGAACCCGAAAAGCCGCTGGCCTACCGCCTGCTCGGTCAGGCCGGCTGGGAAGAGGTTCAACTTTATGATGGTGATCGCCTTGTGTGGAGACGGGATCTGCATGCGGAGGCAGGTCTCAGCGAACGCAGTGTCCGCATCCGTTTCGGCGGCGCGCGCATCAAGGATCGCTATCGGGCGGCTTATTGGAGCGGCGAGGTCGCTGTGACCGGCGCTGCACTTCTCGATGCGTGCGGAGTGGGCTTTGACCACCCCGAACAGAGCGTATGGCGTACCGGACTCGGCAAGCTCGGCTTTAGAACGGCAACACACGGCGATGTCGATGGGATCGAGCTCAAGCTTTCCGACCTAGCCGATGCCCACATCACGATTGCCGCAAACCTTCATGGCTACAGCAAGATCGGCGACCCGCTGCAGCCGCCACCGCACGTGCATGCCCCCGAAGCAAAGCTGGAAGTCAATGGGAAGGATCTGATTGCGAAGGGTCCGGTCACACTCGATCTGCCAGGCGTCGAGTTGCGCCTGATCGTGGAAAGGGTTACCGACCGACCGCTGCCGAGAGATCTTGGGGGTGAGATATTGCTGCGTGAACTGAAGCTCGATCCGGAACGCGAACATCCGTTGTTCATAACGGCGCGTCAGCGGGACCAATCCCGAATTTGGACGTCTCCGCTGTTCTTGAAACATCGATAATGATGCTGCCAAGTGGTTGACGCGGGCTCCAATAATCGTCGGCCGCGCTGGTTTTGGTCGTGCAAGGCCATATTGTTTGTTCGTTAGCGGCCTTCGCCATTTGTTTGGCGGAGGCGGCTGTGTTGTCGCGTTCGTAGCAACCACAACAACCAATTTCTTCGTGGGGACAACCTCCACTGATCACTGAGGAAATCCGTGCGCTGTTGATTTTTGGTGAAATTCGACGCATGCCGCATCTGGAAAGCCGGGCTACTAGCAAGCACCAGATAATGCTGCGATAATCCATGAAGTTGCAGGTGCGACCACCTGCGGCCTCCTCCATGCTAGCGCGCGAAGAATTTCTTTCCGTCGCATCAAATTCATATTGCTGGACTTGCGCCGCATGTCGGTCGACCGTCCTTGCCATGACGCTGCCGGAATTCCCGGCGCCAGGATGCGCAGAGGCGATATGTCGTTCGAATTTGACGTTGAGGATTCGCTGCTGACAAAGGCTGTCGAGTTACGAAAGGCATTCCACCGGGATGCGGTCGAACGGGACAGGCAAGGCGGAAAGCCCCTCGAACAGATCAGGCTCTTGAAGGAAAGCGCCCTGCCTTCAGCCCAAATTGCGAAATCCTATGGTGGACAGGGCGCCTCCTGGCTGACGATCCTTCGCATCGTGCGGGAATTCGCCAAAACCGACGGGTCGCTCGCGCATCTCTTCGGTTATCATCATCTGCCGCTGAACCTCATCCTCTTTCGCGGCTCGAATGCGCAAAAAGACAGGTGGCTCAGCGGATCTGCTGCCGGCAACTGGATCTGGAGCAATTCCGGCAATGCCATGTCGAAGACCTCGACGGGCGAAAAGACCGAAGGCGGCTGGACGATCAACGGCAGCCGGCCCTTTTCCTCGGGCTCGCATATTGCCGATTATATCCAGATTTCCTGGGAAAATTCAGGTGGTGAACGCCAGACAGCGGCAGTACCCGCCGATCGTGCGGGGATCGAAATTGCGGATGACTGGGACGGCATCGGGCAACGACAGACCGGCAGCGGCACCGTCCATTTCCGCGACCTGAAGATCGACGACGATGAGGTGATCAGCGCGCCTTCTGTGCCTTTGACACCTTACGCCTCTCTGACCTCGCTTCTTCAGCAGAGCGTGCTTCTCAACGTATTCGTCGGTAGCGCCCAAGGCATTCTCGAAGAAGGCCGCGACTATACGGTGACATCATCCCGACCGTGGATCTATTCCGGCGTGGAACGACATATCGACGATCCCTGGATCAAACGCCAATATGGCGAACTCTACATTCGCACGCTTGCCGCCGCAGAGCTCGCCGATAAGGCTGCCCGCAGCCTCGATGCCGCCTATGCCCAAGGCCCATCCTTGAGCCACGCCGATCGAGGTGCCGCCGCGATCGATATCGCCACGGCCAATCTTTACGCTGGCGAGGTCGGCCTCGCCGTGTCTAGCGAGGTCTTCGAAGTCATGGGCGCTCGCTCCGCCACACAGGCCAACGGCTTCGACCGTTTCTGGCGCAATGTCCGCACGCATACGCTGCACAATCCCGCCGAATACAAGAAGCGCACGGTCGGCACCTTTCTGCTGACCGGCGAGTTCCCCGTGCCAGCTATCTACCGCTGAAAGGATATCCCATGGCAAGACGCAAGGACCAGATCAAGCTCGGCGCCTTCCTGCTCTTCACCGGCCACCATGTCGCTGCCTGGCGTCATCCGCAGGCCTCGATCGGTACGGAATTTGAAAACTATCTCGAACTGGCCCGTCTTGCCGAGGCCGCGAAATTCGATGCGATCTTCTTTGCCGACGGTGTGGCGGCCCGGTTGAAGGACGTGGAGGCCGCAAGCCGCAAGGCCCATAGCGGCATCTACCCCTTCGAGCCGATCACGCTTCTTTCGGCGCTCTCCTCCGTCACCCGCAATATCGGCCTGATCGCTACCGCCTCGACAAGCTTTTCCGATCCGTTCAATCTCGCGCGGCAGTTTGCGTCCCTTGACCGTTTGAGCGGCGGGCGGGCGGGCTGGAACCTCGTCACGTCCTCCGATCCCGACGCAGCCTACAATTTCGGGCATGAGGCGCAGATCCTGCATGCCGATCGATACGAGCGCGCCGAGGAATTCGCCGATGTGGTGCTCGGCCTCTGGGACAGCTTTGAAGACGACGCCTTCATTCGCGACAGGCAATCGGGACGCTATTTCGATCCTCAGAAGCTGCACCGGCTCGACCACAACGGCAAGCATTTCAAGGTGCGCGGACCCCTCAACATCCCGCGCTCACCCCAGGGGCGGCCGGTCCTGGTTCAGGCGGGCGCCTCCGAGCCCGGCAAGGAACTTGCTGCGCGTACTGCAGAAGCCATCTTCGCCGCCCAGATCACCCTCGAGGAAGCGGTCGCTTTTTACGCCGACGTCAAAGGCCGGCTTGCCAAGTTCGGTCGTTCACATGACGATCTGAAAATCCTGCCGGGCATTTTCCCTGTTGTCGGCAGAACTGAATCCGAAGCGCAGGAAAAGTTCGAATCCCTGCAGGCGCTCATTCAGCCCGAGGTCGGACTGAACCTCATCTCCCAGCTCTCCGGCGTCGATCTATCCGCCTATCCGCTTGATGGGCCGGTGCCCGATAATCCGCCAGCAACCAATGCGGGCAAAAGCCGACAGGCGCTCGTGCTCGAACTTGCCCGACGCGAGAATCTTTCGATTCGTCAGCTCTATCTGCGCATCGCTGGTGCGCGCGGTCACTGGCAGGTGGTCGGCACGCCGGTTCAGATCGCTGACGTGCTGGAAGAACGCTTCGAAAATTATGGCGCCGACGGCTTCAACATCATGGCGCCGCTGATGCCGGGCGGGCTTGCCGACTTCATCGAGCTTGTCGTTCCGGAACTGCGCCGCCGCGGCCTCTTCCGAACCGAATACGAGGGCGCGACGCTGCGCGAGAATTTGGGTCTCAAGCGCCCGGCAAACCGCTTCGCAGATGCCGGCAATGCTGCGGCGGCCGAATAGGAGAAACCAGTGAGCCACGACAAGCTTTATCTCATCGAACCGGGTTTTTCAGATCCCAAAAAACCGGGTGTCAGCTTCGTCTGCCCCTATTGCAACGCCATCGAGGGACTGCTGGCATCCTTCCCGGATCTTGCAAGCAAGATCGAGGTGGAGCGGGTTGCCTTTCCGCGGCCGCGCGCAAGCGTGATCGCTGCCGTCGGCGAGGAACATCAGTCGTTGCCGGTGCTGGTTCTGGCCGAGAACGCACCTGAAGATGCTGAATGCTGGAATGGCGTGCGTTTCGTCAACAAGACCGATCGCATCCTCGAACTGCTTGCGGCGCGCCATGGCTTTCCCCGGCTTCATAACTGAAGGAAGAACGCCGTGACCGTAAAGCCTGGAACGTTCGAGCCAAGACAACCGGAGCCGACACCAAACCCGCCTGCCCTCTTTGAGGCGGATCGAGATAATCCCTATCTCGCCAAGGCGGCCGAACTCACGGAGATCTTCGGTCGCGATGCCGTCGAACGCGACCAGCTCGGCGGCCGACCCTCCGAACAGATCAAGCTTCTCAAGGAGAGCGGCCTCGTCAATCTGCTCGTCCCGAAGGAATTCGGCGGTGAGGGGCAGCCCTATTCGACCGCGCTTAGGGTTGTGCGTGAATTTTCCAGGGTCGATGGTTCACTCGGTCACCTTTTCGGCTATCACTTCAGCCCGTTGCAGAACGCGGCGACGGCGGGCGATAAGCGCTCGCATGAGATATTGCGTCGCTCAGCGGATGGTCGCTGGTTCTGGGGCAATACGACCAACAGTTTTTCGAAGAGCCTGTTCGGCCGAAAGACCGCCGGTGGTGTCATCCTGAACGGCTTTCGCCCCTTCGCCTCCGGCTCGCATGTCGCCGACTATCTCATGGTCGCGTGGGAAGACGAGGAAACCAACCAGCGCAGCTTTGCCTATATTCCGGCCAATCGTCCGGGGATCACCATCGCTGACGACTGGGACGGTATCGGCCAACGCCAGACGGGTAGTGGCCGGGTCTTCTACAAGGACGTCAGGATCGACGGTGACGAAATCCTGGTGGAGCGCCCGCGCAATCCGATCGCACTTCTGGCGCCTCTCCAGCAGCAGAGCGTGCTCCTTAATGTCTTTGTCGGCAGCGCTCAGGGGGCGCTTGCGGCAGCTCGCGACTATACCGTCACGAAATCACGGCCCTGGATCTATTCCGGTGTCGAAAGGCACGTCGACGATCCCTGGATCAAGCGACAATATGGCGAGCTCTGGATAAAGGTGCAGGCTGCGACCGCGCTTGCCGACCGGGCAGCCGACGCGATTGACGCCGCCTACGCCAGGGGGGAAGCGTTGACGGCGGACGAGCGCGGCCAGACGGCGATTGCGGTTGCGTCCGCCAACGTTCTGGCCGGCAAGGTGGCGCTCGAGGTCACAAGCGAGATCTTCGAGGTCATGGGCGCGCGCTCGGCGGTGCGCGCCTATGGTTTCGACCGGTTCTGGAGGAATGTCCGCATCCATACGCTGCACAATCCGGCCGAGTACAAGACACGCAATGTCGGGGCGTGGTTCCTGACCGGCGACTATCCGGAACCTGGGATATTCCAATGAGCGGCCGCGAGCTTCATCTCAACATCAATATCCTTCATTCCGGCTTTTCGCCTGCGGCCTGGCGGATGGAAGGCAGCGATCCGCGCGCCTCCTTCGATATCAATCACTACATCAATGTCGCCAGGATCGCCGAACGCGGCACGTTCGATGCCGTCTTTCTCGCCGACCAGGCGGCGATTTCCGACCGGGTTGATTTCAGGCCGCTGACGTCGCTCGAACCGACGATCGTGCTTGCGCTGGTCGCCGCCAACACACAGCATATCGGCCTCATCGCCACCGCCTCGACGACCTATAACGAGCCTTACAATATCGCCCGTCGCTTTGCGACGCTTGACCATGCAAGCGGCGGCCGGGCCGGCTGGAACATCGTCACCAGCGCCGACCTGTGGCAGAGCCGCAATTTCGGCCTCGAAAAGCCGGTCGCCCATTCCAGCCGCTACGAGCGCGCCGGCGAATTTACCGCCGTCGTCAAGGCGCTGTGGGACAGCTGGGAGGAAGATGCCTTTATCGGTGACGCCGCGACAGGCCGTTTCGTCGATCCGGCACGTGTCCACGCGATCGCCCATCGCGGCAAGCATTTCCAGGTGCACGGCCCGCACAATATTCCACGCCCGCCGCAGGGCCATCCGGTTCTCGTCCAGGCCGGCGGCTCGGACGATGGAAGAGAGCTTGCGGCCGAACATGCCGAAGCAGTTTTTTCCGCCTCGCAATCCTTCGAGGAGGCGCTCGATTATGCCGGCGACCTGCGCCGGCGTGCCGCCCGCTTCGGCCGACCGGAGGGCTGCATTCTCGTGCTCGCCGGCCTCGCGACGATCATCGGCAGTACCGAGATCGAGGCCAAACGCCGGCAGGAGGAGCTGCGCGAGCTGATACCGCTCGAATATAGTCTCGCGCGACTTGCCGGCGTGCTGCAGCTCGACGCAAGGAGCCTCGACCTCGACGCGCCGCTGCCGGACGACATTCCGCTGCCGCCCGATGGCGGCCACACCTTCTTCCGCGCCACGCTGGCGCTCGCCAAACGGGAGGGCTTAAGCGTGCGCGGCCTGATCCGCGCCTTGAACGGGGGCACCGGCCATCGCACCATTGTCGGCACGCCACGAGACGTTGCCGACGACATCGAACGCTGGTTTGTCGCCGGTGCGGCAGATGGCTTCAACCTGATGCCGGACGTGCTGCCGCACGGGCTCGAGGTCTTCGTCGACGAGGTCGTGCCGATCCTGCGCAAACGCGGATTGTTCCGACAAGCCTACAGCGGCCGGACGCTTCGCGAGCATCTTGGTCTTGCCCGCCCGGCCAACCCGTATGCCACTGCGGCGGAATAGCGATCGACAATGACAGCAGGCAAGAGAAAATCGATATGACGCCATCAACAGCAGCAGAAAGAAACGTCGGCAACGACAGGCTGAAGGCGCTTGCCAGCGAACGTTACCGCAACAAGCAGCAGCTTTCGGGCGATTGGACCGAAACCGTCGAGACGATCCTCTCACATCGGAGCGTGCGCCATTATCTGCCGGACCCGGTACCGGCAGAGGCAGTCGAGCTTGCGGTTGCCGCCGCCCAGTCGGCGCCGAGTTCCTCGAACCTGCAGGCCTGGAGCGTGGTTGCCGTTGAAGACGTCGAACGTCGCGGACGTCTGAATGCGGTTGCCGGCAATCAACGGCAGATCGCCCAGGCCCCGCTTCTGCTCGTCTGGCTCGCCGATCTTGCCCGACCGCGCAAGATTGCAACGGAGCGTGGCGCGACGGGTGAAGGTCTTGACTACGTGGAAAGCTTTCTGCTTGGCGTGATCGACGCAGCACTCGCCGCCCAGAACGCCGTCGTCGCCCTGGAATCTCTTGGCCTCGGCACATGCTATATCGGTGCGATCCGCAACGATCCGGAAAAGGTCGCCCGCGAACTCGCCCTGCCCGATGGCGTGTTTCCCGTTTTTGGCCTGACGGTCGGTTATCCCGATCCGGCGGTGCCGGCCGGCGTCAAGCCACGCCTGCCGCAGACGAGCGTCCTGCACCGCGAGCGCTACCAAGATGGCGCACCGGCCGATGATCTCGCCGGTTACAATTATATTCTCAGAACCTTCCAGACCGAACAGACCATGCCTCTGATCGACTGGACCGATCAGGTTCGCAATCGCATCGGCACGGTGGAGGCGCTCAAGGGCCGCCATGTGCTTGGCGAGGTGGCGCGCAAACTTGGGTTCCGGCTGAAATAGGCCATCCAAGGCCTGCCTTCGCACGGCATACGATCTCACTCGGCGGCGATCATGTCGAAGCCGGATCGCGGGCTACGGGAGGAAGCGACCTCAATCGTCTGCGCGGCGCGCGCCTCGGCAAGCAGCCAGTTGCGGAAGAGATCGACCCGCATCAGCCGCGCCTTGTGGGCCGATGTGACGAAGAAATAGGAGGAGCCGACCGCCTGCGGGCTGCCGAAGGGGCAGACAAGCCGGCCACTGCGGATCTCGGCTTCCGCAAGCCGGATCTTGCCGAGACCGAGCCCCTGGCCGGCGACAGCCGCGTCGAGCACCAGAGAGGACTGGTTCAACCGGAAGCCGCCGCGCGACGGGCGATAGGAAAGTCCTTCGGCGCGCAGCCAGGCATGCCAGTCCGGGCAGACATGGTCATGTTCAGCGCCCTCCTCATGGAGAAGCGGCACGTCTCTGATCGCCTCCGGTCGCTCCCACAACCCATGGTGGTCGGCAAATTGCGGGCTGCAGACTGGCACGACAGCCTCTGAGAAGAGATGGTCGACCGCAAGGCCGGGATAGGCGCCGCTGCCGAAGCGGATCACGCAGTCGGCGTCACTTGCGTCAAGGTCCGTCAGATCGGTCGAGGCTTCGACCAAAACCTGCAGGCCGGGGGCTGCACGTCGGAGCGCATCGAGCCGCGGGATCAGCCATTTACTGGCGAAGGACGGCGCGACGGACACCCGGATCGGCTGCTCGTGATCGCTCGTCGCAAACTGCGTCATGGCCGAAAGAACGGCGTCGAAAGCATCAGTCAGACCTGGCATAAGGGCTTGACCTGCCGGTGTCAGCTGCAGCTGGCCGCGCACCCGGTTGAACAGCGGCCGGCCAAGATAGTTTTCCAGGAGCCTGATCTGCTGACCGACGGCAGCCGAAGTGACATGCAGCTCTTCGGCGGCTCGGATGAAATTGAGATGACGCGCCGTCGCCACGAAGGCACGCAGCGACGTCAGCGGCGGCAGACGGGCAAGCGTCGGATTGATGGTCTTCCTGCGGTGGGGCGCGAGCGTGTTCATGAAGTGATTGCACCACAAACAGACCAGATAAGACGAGAACCCGCTTTGCGCCGATAACGAGGCCGGAAACATTTCATTGCGCGTGACCGCCCTTGCCGGAGAAGCAAAAACTAAAATCGAAAAATTGTCTACAAAAAGCCTAGATTATTACGACCCCGGCACGCTCGCCGATTTGCGCAAAGCTTTTCTTTCGACGCCCGAGAGAAAAACATTCTTCTCGATTGCCCCTCCCCGGACCGATCATGCGCGCTCACCAGGGCGTAGGCCTCGGCAGGCCGAAACGGACACAGGGGTCGTTATGGATATCAACAGACGTCAGCTCAATCAGCTTTTCGCGTTCGCAGCGCTCAGTGCAATCGTACCCCTCGGCCGTTTTTCCGAAGCGGCGGAGCCTGTCGCCGGCGGTACGCTCAACCTGCTCGTCCAGCCCGAGCCGCCCACACTCGTCACCCTTGCGCATACCGCAGGCCCGACCACACGCGTCTCCGGCAAGATCACGGAAGGATTGCTGGCCTACGGTCTGGACTTCAAGCCGATTCCGCAGCTTGCGACCGGCTGGCACGTCAGCGACGACGGGCTGGAATATCGTTTCGAACTCAGACAAGGCGTCAAGTGGCATGACGGAAAACCCTTTACCGCCGAGGATGTCGCCTTCTCGATCCTGGCGCTGAAGGAGGTGCATCCGCGCGGCCGAGCCACTTTCTCCAGCGTCAAGGAAGTGGCGACACCGGATCCCCATACCGCAATCATTCGTCTGTCGAAGCCGGCGCCCTATCTGATCGGCGCCTTGCAGGCGAGTGAATCGCCGATCGTGCCCAAGCACGTCTACGAGGGTGCCACTGATCTTGCCGGACATGCAAATGGTCGCGCTCCGATCGGCACCGGTCCTTTCATCTTCCGTGAATGGGCGGTTGGCAGTCATGTGATCCTCGATCGCAATCCCGACTATTGGGACAAGGGCAAGCCCTATCTCGACCGCATCGTCGTCAAGTTCATTCCCGATGCCAGCGCGAGGCTCGCTGCGCTCGAGACCGGTGAAGTCGATATCGCCCCCGACACGCCGGTGTCGCTGAGTGAAATCGACGGGCTGAAAGCGTCGCCCACACTTGCCGTCGACGATCGCGGCAACGATTATTCGCCGACCGTCTACCGCATCGAATTCAATCTGCAGAACGCGTATTTCAAGCACGACAAGGTCCGCCAGGCCGTGGCCCATGCGATCGACCGGCAGGCGGTCGCCGATATCGCCTTCTACGGCTATGCGGTCCCGGCGCCGAGCCCGATCAGTCCCTTCCTCAAGGCTTTCTATAATCCTGACGTTCCGGTCTATTCCCACGATCCGGTCAGGGCCGAACAGCTTCTCGACGAAGCCGGCTTCCCGCGCGGGCCGGACGGTGTGCGATTCGACGTACCGCACGACGTCATGCCCTATGGTGACACCTATACCCGCATCGGCGACTATCTGCGCGATGCGCTGTCCAAGATCGGCGTCAAGGTGACGCTGCGCGGACAGGATGTGCCGACCTGGCTGAAGCGCGTCTACACCGACCGCGATTTCGCCTTCGTCACCAATGGCATGGGCAATACGTTCGACCCGACCATCGGCGTGCAGCGTCTCTACTGGTCAAAGAACTTCAAGAAGGGCGTGCCTTTCTCGAACGGCTCGGGCTACAACAATCCGGAAATCGACGCGATCTTCGAACAGGCCGCGGTCGAGAACGACCGGGCCAAACGCGTCGAACTCTTCAACCGCATGCAGGTGATCATCGCCCACGATCTGCCCGATATCACGCTCGTCTCCTTCCGGCAGCTGACGATCTTCAACAGAAAAGTCCAGGACCATACGGTGGTTGCCGACGGTCTCTCGGGCAGCCTCTCCTCCACCTATCTCCTCAAGAATGCCTGACAAGGAGGATCTCCATGAGCATGAATCGTCGCACCTTCAACCAGCTGCTGCTTTTATCCACCGCCAGCACGCTCGTGCCCTCGTTCGGCCTCAAGGCCGCAGAAGACAAGCCGAAGCCGGGCGGAACGCTGAACTTCATCGTCGAGCCCGAACCGCCGACAATCCTGGCGCTCGCCCACACCGCAGGCGGCACTCAGAAGGTCAGCCCGAAGATCACCGAGGGGCTGTTGACCTATGATTTCGACCTGAGCCCGAAGCCGCAGCTTGCGACCGAATGGTCGATATCGGACGATGGCCTGAGCTACACATTCAAGCTACGCCCCAACGTGAAATGGCATGATGGCAAACCCTTCACCGCCGATGACGTCGCCTATTCGATCGAACTCTTAAAGCAGGTCCATCCGCGCGGGCGCGGCACCTTCGCCAATGTCGTCAAGGTCGAGACACCTGATCCGCTGACAGCGGTCATCCGCCTGTCGAAGCCGGCACCCTATCTGCTCAGCGCGCTTTACGCGGCGGAATCGCCGATCGTGCCGAAACATGTCTATGAGAATGTGGCTATCACCGACGTACCGCTTAACAAGAACGGCAGCGCGCCTGTTGGCACCGGCCCTTTCGTCTTCAAGGAGTGGGTGCGCGGCTCACATATCATCCTGGAACGCAATGCCGACTACTGGGATGCCGGCAAGCCCTATCTCGACCAGATCGTCATCCGTTTCGTGCCGGATGGAGCCGCAAGAGCGGCTGGCTTCGAGACCGGCGAATTCGACATTGGTGGCGACAATCCGATCCCGCTCAGCGATCTCGAGCGCATCAAGGCGCTGCCGAACATCGGCGTCGATTCGCGCGGCTACGAGACCAAGGGCGACCAGACACAGCTCATCTTCAATCTCGACAACGAGTATCTTAAGGATGTCAGAGTTCGTCGTGCCATTGCGCATGCCATCGATCTCAACGTCATTTTGAACACCGTCTGGTACGGTTACGGCCATATCTCGCCGACACCGGTCAGCACCTTCCTGCCGCGCTACCACGATGGCTCGATCAAGCCTTATGCCTTTGACCTCAAGGCCGCCGAAGCGCTCCTCGACGAGGCCGGATACAAGCGTGGCACAGATGGTACGCGCTTTGCCCTCAGGCTCACCCACAATTCTTACAATGAAGGCTTCAAGCGGGTTATCGAATATCTGAAGCAGAATCTCACCCGCATCGGCATTGCCGCAACGATCGATTCCTACGACTTCTCGACCTATATCCAGAAGGTCTATACCGAACGTGTTTTCGACGTGACGGCGGAATATCTCGGCAACCAGTTCGATCCGACGCTCGGCGTCCAGCGCATCTACTGGTCGAAGAACTTCAAGCTCGGCTTGCCCTTTTCCAATGCGGCCCATTACGCCAATCCGGAGGTCGACCGGCTTCTGGAGGCGGCATCGGTCGAAATCAACGAGGAGAAGCGCAGACAGGAATTCAACGACTTCCAGAGGATCATCGCCGATGAGGTTCCGGTGGTGAATTTGATCGCGCTGGAAAATGTCACGGTCTTCAACAAACGGGTGAAGAACCACACGATCGGTGCCGAAGGCGTCCAGGCCAATTTCGCCGAGGTCTATATCAAGGACGGCGAAGGCTGACGTTCGGGGGTCACGATCAGCCTTCACGGATCGGGGGCGCATCGCCAGATGCGCCCCCGATCGCTTTCCGATCTGTCGAATAAATGTCCGCTCAAGAGGCGGCGCGGGCCGGCGTGAATTTCGCCAGGATGCGGTCGGCGAGCGCAATCGCTTGGGTGCGTTGCTCGGTGATCGAGCTCGATTCCCAGGCGACGCCGCGCAGCGGATGGCCGATGGCGCTCAAGTTGCGGTGAACGCGCCCTTCCTCATTGATGAGGTCGCCTTCAGGGGTGGCATCGATGCCGAAACCGGTGGAATGCGGGCGCACCTCGCCGCTTGAAAGAAGCTGGCGAACAAACGGATCAGAGATTTGCCGCCAGTCGTGCAACTGATGCCCGCGGCAATCGATCACACCGCCGAACACAGTCTCCTCGATGCCAGCCGAAGTCTTCAGGGTTGCGGCGATCCCGTTTTTGTCCGGCCATAACGCCAGCAGGCGGGCCGTCCCGTGGTCAAGTCGGCCCTCCGATTGCGCCCGCTCGACGCTACGGTTGCTCTCCGGGGCGGATCGATGCGCCGTCACATCCCAAAAAGGCCGCAGATGGCGGGCAAAGCGCAGTCTTTCCCGATCCTCCGCATTCTGCCAGAGCGGCAGGATGTGGGGGCGAATGGCAAGCGGCAACCCCTGCCAGTCCCCACCGGCGGCGGCAAGCTGGCGCCTTTCCGCCTTGACGCGCGCAAGCAGGCCGCGAGCCGTCGAAGGAAGTGGTCCCTCGGCGAGAAAATCGCGGGCCGGTTCGGTATTCCTACGGCCCTCGACCAACTGGCCGCGCCGCGAGATCACCCGATAACGCCCGCGAAAGCCCCTTGCCTCCATGCTCGCGATCGCATCGACCATGGAGAGACTGGCGCCGATGATAAGGATATCGGAACTGTCGACCAGTCGGTCGAGTGCGTCCGGATTCCACGGATTTTCGGCAAAGCGCGGATGGCCCGCGACTGCGGCTTCGTCAGGACGCAGACCGGGCTGGAATACCCCGAGCGCAAGCACCGCCTCGTCCGCCTCCAACACAGCGCCGTCCGTGGTCGTAACACGGAGCCGGTGTGGCGACGATGACAGATGCGCCGCCGACGAGCGGACATGATGCAGGCTGGATCCGGATCGCGCTTGTGCTGCCGCGCGCTTCAGTTCGTCGCGAACATAGGTGCCGTAAAGATGACGTGGCGGGCTGCTTGCGGCGACGTCTGCGGGCGGCTGCCAGCCGTTGCCGGCGCCGTTTTCGGCAAGCCAACGGGTCAGGTGACCCATGTCGTCGGGATAGAGCGAGAAGATCTCCGCCGGTCCGTTGACGAGATGGGCCGGGTCGCTGGTGCTATAGGCAACGCCGCGCCCGAGCTCGGCACGCGGCTCGATGATGGTGATGGAGAGTGCGACCGTGGTCCGGTCGAGCAGTTTGAGCGCGGTCAGCGCGCCGGCAAAGCCGCCGCCGATGATGAGGACGGAATGGCCTGGCGTCGGATCGAAATGCATGAGACCTCCTTCCCCGTCACTCAGATCCGGGGACCGACTGAAGAAGCGCACGGGGTAGTCTGCCGGCGTGACACCAGACGCCGGGACCACCTCGAATGATGATCGGAATTTCAGCGACGCAGATCGGCTGTGCCTAGAAGACCTTGCCTTCCTCCAGATGCGTCGTCGTTCCGTTGATGTAGAAATCGCCGACCACACGCGCCTTGTGCAGCAACGGATTATGGTTGAGCACTGTGCGGATATTGCGCCAGTGACGGTCGAGGTTGAGATGTCGCGATGTCGCCGAGCCACCGCCGAGCTCGAAGACATTGGTTGCGGCAGAAAGCGCGATCTGGGAGGCGACGATCTGGGTGCGCGCCGTCGTCAGCGCGCTTTCGACGAGGGCTGCCTCCAATCTTTCAGAATCGCCTGCGCCGAACGCCTCGACGGAACGGTCCAGCGCGCGGGCCGCCTCGCGGATCAATGTATCGACGGCAAATGAGCCGCTGGCGATCTCGCCCAAGATTTTCTGGACAAACGGGTCGGCATTGGCCGTTTCGGCAACGCTATGGGCGGCCGAGCGCGCCTGTCTGCGCACATAATCGGTGCCCTCAGCCACGGCACCGCGCACCGCACCCGCCATGGAGGCGGCAAGATGAAGCTGGCGAAGCGTAGACGTGTGACGGCCGACAAGCGTATTCAGGCCACGCGTGGAAATCTCATGGGGCAGGACTTCGACGTCCTCCAGCAGCACGCCCCCGCTTGCCGTCAGCCGCTGACCCATGCCGTCCCAGTCGTTGAGAACGGTAATGCCCTTGCGGTCGACCGGCAAGAGCACGCTGACGAGCTGATCCTCGTCGTTCTTCGCGCTGAAGGAGGCAAAATCGGAGAATGCGGTCCCCGTCGCATACCATTTGCGCCCGTTGAGGCGATAGCTGTCGCCGGATTTCGAAAGCCTGGTCGTCACCTCGCCGGGACGCTTGGTGCCTTGTTCCGTATGGGCACCGCCGAACAGCTTGCCGGCCAGCACCCGGCCAAGCTGCGTGCGATCGAGCGCCGTATTGGGATTGAGGATCAGACCCTCGGTGAAATTGAAATGGCTGCGAAGTGCATGGGCGACGTTGGAGTCCGCCGCACCGATCGCCATGATCGTCTCGATATAGTCGAGGACGGTGCCGCCTGGCCCGCCAAGCGAGACGGGGATGCGCAGCGTCCCGAGGCCGGCAGCCTTGAACAGGCGGAAGGCCTCATGGGGAAGTTCGCGATCGAGATCGCGCCGTGCCGCTTCCTTGCCGATTTCGGCTGCGAGCGCAGGCACCGTTGACAGCAGCGTTGCAAGATCGGTTTCGGGCGCGGATCCACCTGCCGATGACAGTGCGAAAGACGTCGGGGTAGCCATGATGAAGCTCTCAGCAGCTGAATTTTGAAGAATGGGGAGGACCACGAAAGAGCGGATCCTCCCCGATGGCCTCAGGCGACGGCGCGCGTCAGCGACACGACATTGTCGGTCCCTTTTTCGCTGATGCGCGCAACGCGCCCTTCGACCGGATGGCTCGGATCGTTGAAGCCCGGCGTCGACGGATGACCTGACGTCACCAGCCTGTCGACCAGGGCCTCGTCTTCGGCATCGAGCTTGACGTCAAGCGCGCGGATATAGCTGTCCCAATGCTCTTCGGTGCGTGGACCGGTGATGGCGGCAGAGATCAGCTTATTGTTCAACACCCAGGCGAGCGCGAATTCGGTCGGCGTAATGCCCTTACGGTTCGCATGGGCTACGATCTCCTTGGCGATCGCGATCGATTCCGGACGCCATTCGGTTTCGAGAATGCGCTTGTCGCCGCGGCCTGCGCGTGTATCGGCACCTGGTTCCTTGCCTGGCTCGTACTTGCCAGTCAGCACGCCGCGGGCGAGCGGCGAATAGGAAACGACGCCGAGGCCGTAATAATGGGCGGCCGGCAGCTGTTCGGCTTCCGCCGTGCGGTTGACGATGTTATAGAGTGGCTGGCTTGCCACCGGCCGGTCGATGCCAAGCTGATCAGCAAAATGGGCGATCTCGGCGATGCGCCAGCCGCGGAAATTCGAGACCCCGAAATAGCGAAGCTTGCCCGCGCGGATCAGGTCGGCAATGGCGCGCACCGGCTCTTCGAGTGGCGCGTCGAAGACAGCGCGGTGGAAATAGAGGATGTCGATATAATCGGTGTTCAGCCGACGCAGCGAATTCTCCACCGTCTCGATTACCCATTTGCGCGAGTGGCCGCCAAGGTTCGGACCCTTGGTATGCGAGTTGACGAACTTGGTCGCCAATACCCAGTGATCGCGGCTTGACTTGATGCCGCGGCCGACCACCTCTTCCGACTTGCCGTCGTGATAGACGTCGGCCGTGTCGATGAAGTTGATCCCCTGCTCGCGGGCTTTGTCGATGATGCGAAAGGCAACCTCGTCGGGCGTCGGCCCGCCGAACATCATGGTCCCGAGGCTGAGCGGTGACACTTTGAGCGCGCTGCGCCCGAGGTAGCGATAATCGACCATTTCATTCTCCATTCATTGGGCGTGGTGACAGGCGACGGCATGGCCGGCGCCGAACTGGCGGAATGCCGGATCCTCGGCCCGGCAAATATCGGTGGCAAGCGGACAGCGCGTGTTGAAGCGGCAGCCGGAAGGTGGATTGTGCGGGCTCGGCAGATCGCCGGCGATCGGGGCGGCCTGTTTGCGGCGCGACGGATCGGGGACGGCGGCAAGCAGGGCCTGCGTATAGGGATGCCTGGCACCGCTCCAGAGGTCGGCGGTCGCAGCGCTTTCGACGATGCGACCGAGATACATGACGAGTACCCGGTCGGCGAAATAACGAACGACGGACAGATCGTGCGAGATGAAGAGATAGGAAAGCGACAGCTCGTTCTTCATCTCCACCAGCAGGTTGAGGATCTGGGCCTGGATCGACAGGTCAAGCGCCGAGACCGGTTCATCGCAGATGACGAGCTCGGGCTGCAGGATCAGCGCCCGGGCAATGCCGATGCGCTGTCGCTGACCGCCGGAAAATTCGTGCGGATATCGCTCAAGACTATCGCGCGGCAGGCCGACATGCTCGACCATTGTCGCAGCGATCGCATCACGTTTCCTGCGATCACCGATGCCATGCACGGCAAGCGGCGCCGTCAATATCGTGCGGATCGTCTGGCGCGGATTGAGCGAGGCGAATGGGTCCTGGAAGATCATCTGGATGCTGCGGCGGATCGACTGCAGCTCCCTGTTCGACATGGCGGTGACGTCGCGGCCGCGAAAGCGGACCTGCCCGGATGCCGGCATGACCAGACGCGTCAGCGACTTGCCGAGCGTCGACTTGCCGCAGCCGGATTCGCCGACGAGCGCAACTGTCTCGCCCTCGCCGATTTCCAGCGACACGCCATCGACGGCGCGCACCGTGCCGGCGCTCCCTGGATAATGGGTGGAGAGCCTATCGACCGACAGGAGCGACATGAGCGACCTCCGCATGGACTGAAACATAGGGGCAAGCGACTTCACGGCCAGCCGAGATGGAAAACAGCGCCGGCACCGTCTGGGCGCAGGCGGGACGGGCGACCGGACAGCGCGGACGGAACGAACAGCCCTTCTCGCCTGCGGCCGAGACGATGGAGCCCGGAATTTCGGCAAGCGGCCCATCGCGGTAGTGATACTCTGCCGTCAGGCGTGGCGAGGCCGACAACAGGCCGCGCGTATAGGGATGATAGGGTGTGTCGAATACCGGGCCGGGAAGCCCCTCCTCGATCTTGCGGCCGGCATACATGACGACAACGCGATCGGCCCATTGTGCCACGATGCCAAGATCGTGGGTGATCAGAATGACCGCCATGTTCAGCTTGGCGCGCAGATTGTCGAGAAGCTGCAGGACTTGCGCCTGGATGGTCACGTCGAGCGCGGTCGTCGCCTCGTCGGCGATCAGAAGTTTCGGATTGCAGGCAACGGCAATCGCGATCATCACGCGCTGGCGCATGCCGCCCGACAGCTGATGGGGATAGTCATCGATGCGTCTGGCCGGCTCCGGAATACTGACGAGGTCCAGAAGCTCGATCGCCCGGGCACGCGCCTGGCGGCGGCTCAGATCCTCATGGATCCGCAGCACCTCGATGATCTGGTTGCCGATCGACAGGACCGGATTGAGCGAGGTCATCGGCTCCTGGAAGATCATCGCGATATCGCGTCCCCGAACCTGCCGCAGCTGGCGTTCCGACAGCGTGAGCAGGCTACGGCCGTCAAACAGGATCTCGCCAGCCGGCCGGGCGTGCCGTGGCAGGAGCCCCATCAGGGCAAGGGCTGTCAGCGATTTTCCGGAGCCGGATTCACCAACGATCGCCAGCATCTCTCCGGGATTAGCGTTGAAGCTGACGCCCTTGACCGGCTCTGCGGTCGCAAAGCGGACGAAGAGATCGCGGACTTCGAGAAGATGGCTCATCAGCGTTCCTCCGAAAAGCGCGGATTGAGCGCATCGTTGAGCCCATCGCCCAGAAGATTGAGTGCCAGTACGGTAAAGACGATCGCGAGACCCGGCAGGGCTGTCAGGTACCAAGCGGTGCGGATCACGTCCCGGCCGGCACCGATCATCGATCCCCAGGAGACGCGATTGGGATCGCCGAGCCCCATGAAGGAGAGAGCCGATTCCATCAGGATGGCGCTTGCGACCATGACCGCGGAGGTGACGATCAGAGGCGGCAGGGCGTTCGGCAGGATTTCGCGGAAGATGATGCGTGCATGGCCGAAGCCGAGGCTTCGAGCGGCCAGCACATAGTCCTTCTCGCGGATGGCGCGGAACTCGGCCCGTGTCAGGCGCGCCACCGTCGGCCAGCTGACGATCGCAATCGCGATTGTGACGGTCGAGGTCGTCGGCTGAGCTATGGCGACCAGTACGACGAGCAGCACGAAACTCGGGATCGTCTGAAAGATCTCAATGAACTTGACGAGGACATCGTCGACGATCCCACCGAAATATCCCGCCATAGCACCGATCGTGATGCCGGCCGAAAGCCCGAGCGCAGTCGCTGCGATACCAACAGTTAGCGAAATACGCGCCCCGTGCAGGATGCCTGCGAGCACGTCACGCCCCATCGAATCCGTACCAAGCGGATAGGCCGGATTCTGACCCGGCCAGAGGAACGGTCGCGCCACCATCTCCATCGGATCGCCTGGATAAAAAACGGGGGCAAGAAGGGCTGCGAGCGCCGCGGTGACGAGGAATGCGACGCCGAACAATGCGGTGGGATTGGAGACGAAGACCTTGAGTTCGCGGCGCAAACCGCGCCAGGCAACAGCGGGCGCGGCCGAGGCACGCACGTCGGGCGCATGAATATGCGTCCAGCGCGGCTCAGGTGGTTTCTCGGGTGTCGGGCGTGAGGTGTCACTCTCGCGCTCCGCCAGATCGATTGCCTCGCCGGCATAGGTATGAAGCTTCTGACTGGTCATCGGCTCGCTCCGATTCTGGGATCAATCCATGCCTGCAAGAGATCGACGGCCGCGTTGGCGACGATGACAAGGAAGGAAGACAAGAGCAGGATGCCGAGCAGCACGGAAAAATCGCGTGCCATCACGGCTTCGAAGGCGAGCCGGCCGAGGCCCGGCCAGCTGTAGACGGTTTCGACCACTACGGCCCCACCGAGCATGCCCCCGAAATGCATGCCGGCCATTGTCGTGATCGGGATCAGCGCATTGCGCAGCACGTGACGCGTGGTCAGGAAGAAGGGCGACACGCCCTTGGCGCGAGCGGTGCGGACGAAATCCTGCGACTTGACCTCCAGCATCGCCGCGCGTGTCAGTCGCGCATAGATTGCCAGATAGAAGAGGGAGAGCGAGGTTGCCGGCAACACCATGTAGCGGATCCGGTCGAGGAGCGCCGGAAGCCCGGTCAGCCGCGATCCGATCGTGCTGTCGCCGCCGCTCGGCAGCCAGCCGAGCTTGACCGAGAAAAACAGGATCAGCATCAGGCCGATCCAGAAGCCGGGGATTGAGTAAAACAGCAGCGAGACGACCGAGATCACCCGGTCGGCAAGCCTGCCGGAAAAGCTTGCCATCAACGCGCCGAGCAGCAGACCAACGGCAATGGCGATCAGCAGCGCGGCCAGCATCAGCGTCAGTGTTCCAGGCAGCCGCTGGCCGATGAGATCGGCAACCGGCATTCCGTAGCGCGGCGAAAAACCGAGGCTGAAATGCGCCAGGTTGTCCAGGTAGTTGGCGAGCTGCACGAGGAGAGGGGTGTCGAGCCCGAAGCGCTGGCGCAGAGCCGCCATTGTTTCCTCCGTGGCCGAACCGGATTCTGCCGCCATCACGTCGGCCGCATCGCCCGGTGCGAGCTTGAGCAGGAAGAAACTCAATATGACGATCCCGAGCATGGTCGGCACCGCCTGAATGACGGTCTTTCTGATCGTGCGGGCGACCCGCTTGAGTGTCGACATGGATTTCCACCTCGCGTCGCCGGAAGAATTCATCGTGCTGCGTTGCGATAGTAGTTGACTAAATCTGTGGGTTTTGTCAAATCCATATTGGTAAATAATTCCAAACGGCACGCAGATTTTGCGCGATTTTGAAATTATTTATTGAGAAGGCCACACGCAAACGAATGCCATGCCATGACAGCTTCCGTCTTGGGTAAAAAACTCTACGGCAGCACCGAAGTATGGAAAGGCGAACCCAGGACACCCAATAACGGGCACGCACAATCATTGAGGGACCGACCATGCCAGCATTTCCTGCCCCGACACGCCGCAATTTCCTTCTTGCTTCCGTCGCGCTCACCATGGCGTCGGCGGCGCGCCTGCCGGCCTTTGCGGCCCCCGTGCGCGGTGGCACGGCGACGTTGCTCCTGTCGGCCGAGCCACCGGTGCTGACGACGATTGCCAACACCGCCTTCAATTCCGTCTATGTCTCGCCGAAGGTCATCGAAGGCCTTCTGACCTATGATTTCGAGCTGAACCCTCAGCCACTTCTGGCGAAGGAATGGTCGGTGAGCCCGGATGGACTGACCTATACGTTCCGCTTGCGCGACGGCGTCAAATGGCATGACGGCCAAGCCTTCACATCGGCGGACGTCGCCTTCTCGATCAAGACGCTGAAGGAAGTCCATCCGCGTGGCCGTAACACGTTCCTCAACCTCGTCGACGTCGCGACGCCGGATCCGTTGACGGCGATCCTCAAACTCTCCAAGCCTGCGCCTTATCTCATCACCGCCCTTGCCTCGTCCGAGACGCCGATCGTTGCGCGCCATATCTATGAGGGAACGAAAGTCGCCGAAAACCCGGCCAACCTCGCGCCGATCGGAACTGGACCCTTCAAATTCAAGGAATGGGTCCGCGGCAGCCACCTTGTCTATGAGCGCAACCCGGACTACTGGGACCAGCCGCGTCCCTATCTCGACCAGCTCATCGTCCGCTTCATTCCCGACGCGGCGGCCCGCTCGATTGCCATTGAAACCGGCGAGATCGATCTAGCACCCTCGACACCCGTTCCGCTCAGCGATCTCGAGCGTCTGAAAGCCGCTCCCGGTATCGCTTTCGAGGAGCGCGGGTATCAGTATGCGAACGGTGTCAGCCGCATCGAGTTCAACCTTGAACGTCCCTTCTTCAAGGACATCCGCGTCCGCCAGGCCTTCGCCCATGTGATCGACCGCAAGGTGATCCTCAACACCATCAACTACGGCTATGGCGCAGCCATTCCCGGTCCGATCAATCCGAATCTCGCCAAATGGTATGATGGCGATCTGAAGACCTATACGATCGATCTTGCCGCCGCCGAAAAGCTGCTCGACGAGGCCGGTTATCCGCGTGGCCGCGACGGCGTGCGTATCCGCATCAATCTCGACTATGTGCCAAGCGGCGAAACCTATCCGCGCGGTTCGGAGTATATCCGCCAGGCGCTTGCCAAGGTCGGCGTCGATGCGACGGTGCGCAGCCAGGACTTCGCCACCTATACCAAACGCATCTATACCGACCGCGATTTCGATTTCGCCTTCGAGGGCATGAGCAACCTCTTCGATCCGACCGTCGGCGTCCAGCGTCTCTATTGGAGCAAGAACTTCAAACCGGGCGTGCCCTTCTCCAATGGCTCTGGCTACAGCAATCCGAAGGTCGATGCGCTTTTGGAGGCTGCGGCAATCGAGGTCGATGCCAAGAAACGCGTCGATCAATGGCGCGAGATCCAGCAGATCCTCGTCGAGGACCTGCCCGCGATCGACATCGTCAGCCAACCGGAGCTGACCATCTACAACAAGCGTATAGCCGACCACACGGTCGGGGGCGAAGGCGTCTCGGGCAGCCTGGCCTACGCCTATCTCGCCACAGCTTGAGCCAAGCGGAAAGAGAAACGGATCCGTCATGTCCATTCAACACCCTCCCGGCTCCATCGTCGGCCTGCCGAAATTTTCCGGCCCCACCGATTTTGCCGAAAGCCCGCTGTCGCAGGCTCTCAAGCAGCCGGTGCTGCTCGGCCTCTTTTTGCCTATCCAGGCCGGCGGCTGGACGCAATCCACGCTCGAGCGGTCGACGGACTGGCGCTTCGATTACAACAAGGCGCTGACGCTGAAAGCAGAGGAACTTGGCTTCGATCTCGTTTTCGCCCTGTCGCAATGGCTGCCGAAAGGCGGCTATGGCGGTGTCTTCAACGGCCAGGCGCTCGATAGCTTCACGACGACCGCAGCACTTGCCGGCCTGACCAAGAAGATCATGCTGATCTCCACCATGCATGTTCTCTACGGGCCATGGCATCCGCTGCATCTCGCCAAATTCGGTGCGACGCTCGATCACATCACCGGCGGTCGCTGGGGCATCAATGTGGTGACGGGCCACCGCGCGGTTGAGCACGAAATGTTCGGCTGGCCGCGCATTGAGCACGACAGGCGTTACGAGCTGGCGGCCGAATTCCTCGAAGTCGTGCAGCGCCTCTGGAGCGATACGGAGAACTATTCCTTCGAAGGCGAAAGCAGCTGGAAGCTCGGCGGCGGTTTCGTGACGCCCAAGCCGAATTTCGGGCGGCCGGTCCTCGTCAACGCCACGGGCTCGGATGCTGGCATTGCCTTTGCCGGCCGCTATTCGGACATTGTCTTCATCACCAGCCCGACGGGCGCCGATATCGACAGCGCGCTTCAATCGCTGCCGGCCCACACGAAAAGAGTGAAGGATGCGGCCAGGGACGTCGGACGCACGGTGCGCACCCTGCTCAATCCGATGGTCATCTGCCGGCCAACCGAAAAGGAGGCCTGGGAACTTGCCGACCGGATCGTCGTCCATGCCGACCAGCGCTCGCCGCAGGGCTTTTCGTCGCTGAACTCAGATGCACATGCCTGGAAAGGTCGCGACCCGCAGGATCCCTACCGTTTCGTCGGCGGCAATATCCGCGTCATTGGTTCGCCCGAAAGCGTGGTCGAGCAATTCCTGAAACTGAAAGCGGCCGGCGTCGACGGATTGCAGCTCAGCTTCTTCGATTTCCGTGACGACCTCGAATTCTTCGGCACCGACGTGCTGCCGCTGATGAAGCAGACCGGCCTGCGCCACTGAAAGGGATGATCATGACCAGCAATGCCATTTCCGAAATCTGGTACACGCGCTGTCCAGTGCCGACCCCTGTCGGGCTTGCCGCCCAGCTCGGCTATCTCGAGGAGGGCTTCCGCAAGGAAGGGGTGACGCTGAAGTCGATCATCGATTCGCCCGACCGCACCATCCGCCAGAGCCATTTCAACCACACGCTCGACTGGTCCTTCCGCCATGGCGGCAATGTGCCGCCGATCCGCGCCCGCTCCGAAGGCCGCAAGACAAGGCTCGTCGGCATCACCTGGACGGACGAGTTTCAGGCGATCATCACCCTGCCCGGAACGGGAATCAGTATCACCAGGGATCTGAAGGGACGCCGCTTCGGCTTCGCACGACGCCCGGAAGGCATCGTCGACTTCATGCGCGCCACCGCCCTGAAGGGACTCCAGTCGGCCATGTCGCTGGAGGGTCTCGCGCTTTCCGATGTCGAGATCATCGACATTGCGCTCGCCGATTCCGTGCTCGCCACGCAGGAAGGGCCGTCGCTCTTCGGCCTGAAGCGCCGTCAGGCCTATGGCGAGGAGATCGCCGCCCTCCTGCGCGGTGAGGTGGATGCGATCTACGTCAAGGGAACGGCGGGTATCAATGTCGCCAACCTGATTGGCGCCGTTCAGGTGGCCGAGTTCGGTTTTCACCCCGATCCGAAGATCCGCATCAATTCCGGCTCACCGCGCGTCCTGACGGTCGATGAACTCCTGGCAGACGAACGGCCCGACCTTGTCCACCGGCTTTTGGAGGCGATCGACAAGGCAAGCGCCTGGGCCGAAGCCCATCCTGACGAAACGCGCCGCTTCGTCGCGCGTGAAGCCGGCGCCACAGAGGAGCAGGTGCTGGCGGCAAACGGGCCTGAGATCCACCGCCATCTCGGCCTCGGGCTGGAATCCGAACTCGTCGAGGCGGTTGGCCACTACAAGGATTTCCTGCGCGACTTCGGCTTCCTGGCGGCCGATTTCGATATTGCCGACTGGGTCGATCGCCGTCACCTCGATGGCTTTCACGCCCGCGCCGTCGCCTGAATGGAGGATCGACCATGCTGCAGGAGACGATCGACCCGCTCGACAGGGCAAGACGCCTTGCCAAGGATTTTGCTGAACACGCCGACCATTTCGATGCGAGCGGCGAGTTTCCCTTCGAGAACTTCAACCGGCTCTATGATGCGGGCCTGCTCGGGCTGGTAACCGCGCCCGAGCATGGCGGCCACGGCGGCGGCCTGGCGGAGGCTCAGGCTGTTATCAGCGAAATCGCTCGCGGCGAGCCATCGACCGCACTGGTGCTCGCCATGCATTACAACAGCCACTATACGCTGCGCCGGTTCGGGAAATGGCCTGTTCATCTTGCCGAGCGGGTGCTTGCAGCCAACCGGCAAGGCCCTGCGCTCATCAATGCGGCCCAGGCCGAGCCACGGATCGGCTCCCCCGCTCACGGCGCATTGCCGGAAACGGTCGCAAGGCGCGAGGGCAACAGTTGGCGGATCAGCGGGCGCAAGACCTATGTCACCGGCATTCCGATCCTCAAATGGGTGTCGCTGCTGGCGCTGACGGACGAGGCCGAGCCACGGCTTGCCTCCTTCCTGGTGCCGACCGACAGTCCCGGCTTCACAGTCGAAAAGACCTGGAACGCCGCCGGCATGCACGCGACAGCCAGCGACGACATCATTCTTGAAGACGTCGTCATTCCCTTCGAAGACGTGATCGAAGCGCAACCCGCTTCGGAGCCGATCCGGCGGGAGGAGCATGCGACGGCCTTCTTCTTCTCGCTGATTGGCGCGGTCTACCATGGAGTGGCACTGTCTGCCCGCGACAAGGTGCTCGCCTTTTCAGCCCGCCATGCGCCGGCAAGCCTCGGGGCACCGATTTCGACCGTGCCCCGCATCCAGGACGGTCTTGGCGAGATCGAGGTGCGTCTCGCGACGAACGCCAGGCTTTTGCGCTCGCTCGGCGAGGACGTCGATGCCGGCAAGCCGGTCGGCATCGATGCGATGGCTGTGCGCCATGTGGTGATCGACAATGCGGTCGCCGTCACGAGCCTGGCGCTCGATCTTGCCGGCAATCCCGGCCTCAACAGGGATTTCGGGCTTGAGCGCCAGCATCGCGATGCCATTACCGGTCGCTCGCACGCACCCCAGAACCACATGGTCCGAGCAATCGCTGCGAAAAATGCTCTCGCCCGCCTGGAAGCAGGCCGCATCTGAAACCCAAGATTCGAACACCCGGCCGGCCCGCGCGGCTGGCCGGGCACCCATTGAAATCACGCATCCGGGCTCAGCCATATCTGGCCGAAACTGTTGTTGATACCCTGCGCTCCGGGCGCAAAATTCCTGACCTTCTTGCTGGCGACGATCTGCGCCCCGGCGGCGACGAGATCGACCGAGACGACGTCCTCGTGAATGATGCGCTGGAACTGGTACCAGAAATCGCGCCGCTTGGCCTCGTCAGGCTCGACGGCAGCGGCCTCGAGAAGCCTGTCGACCTCGGGATTGGCATAGTGACTGGCGTTGGAAAACACGAGGCCGATCTTGAAGTTCTTCGACCAGTAGGCGCGTTGCACCCCGAGCGTCGGATCGAACGTGTTGGAGAGCGATTCAATCACCAGATCGAAGGCGCGATCCGTGTAAACGGTCTTCAGGAAGGTCGCGAGGTCGAATTTGAGGATCTCCGCATCGATGCCGACTGCCAAAAGCGACTGGCGGATGAAATCCGCGTAGGAAGGCTGCAGGAAGGAATTATAGGCAAGGCGCAGCTTGAAGCGCACGCCGTCTGCACCGCGCGGGTAACCGGCCTCATCGAGCAGCTTTTCGGAAAGCTTGGGGTCCGGCTCGCGCGCCTTGATGCTCGGATCATACCATTTCGGCAATGCCGTGCTGATCGGGCTCGGCGAGACATGCGCGTAGCCGAAGAGCGCGATATCGACGAGCTTCTGCAGGTCGATGGCATGCGCGATCGCTAGGCGGACATTGCGCTTGGTCAGGATCTCGTTTTCGTAGTTGAAGAACAGCTGCTGCTGAGGCCCCGAATAGGCATAGGTCGTCGTGTCCACGACCAGGTTGGGATTGGCCTTGAGGCGCTCGATGTCGGCCATTGGAACCGGATTGGCCCCGATGTCGATCTCGCCGGTCTCGAGCGCGGCAGCACGAGCGGACGGATCGAGAATGACATGCAGGATGACGCGATCGAGATAGGGCTTTCCCGCATCCCAGTAATTCGGGTTGCGCTCGAAGATCAGGTGGCTGCCGGGAACCCATTCCTTCAGAAGAAAGGGGCCTGTTCCGATCGTCTGTGCAAGTTTGGGCTGCTCCTGCGGCTTGAAGGTCTCGTAGACATGTTTCGGCACGATCGGTGATTCCGAACTGGAGAGTGCCGTAATGAGATAGGGAGCGGGCTTGGTGAGCACGACGATTGCGGTATGGGGGTCGGGCGTCTCGACGGCCGTCACGTTCTGATAGGTGATGCGGCCACGCGGATGGGCTTCCTTTAGTCGGAATATCGTGAAGGCGACATCCGCCGATGTGAAGTCGGCGCCGTCGTGCCACTTGACCCCCTGGCGCAACTTGAACGTATAGCGCAATTGATCGTCGCTGACGGACCACTCCGTCGCAAGAAGCGGGATGGGATTGAGATCATAGTCGAAGTCGAAGAGGCCTTCGTTGATCTTCGGCCCGATCGCCTGCCCCGTGCCCGAGGAGGTGTTGATGGCGATCAGAGCGCTTGGATCGGGATAATAGGCCCAGTTGAGCGTACCGCCTCTGACGGGCGTCTCGGTTGCTGCGGCAACGGCAAATTTGGGAACGCCTCCCAATGCAAGCCCAGCCGAGCCTGCAAGGAGGAATTGATTGAACTGGCGGCGATTGATCGACATTGAAGGCTCCGAAGACGGCGACGCTAAAAAAAGCGTGCACGGAGCCCCATGCCCCGCTGTCGGATGATCCCTTTCCGACCCACCGAAGCAAAGGCAGATTTTCTATTCGCGCGGAGAAGCAAAGCTTGTCGCGGAAGAGCCGTCCAATGCTGGAAACGTCGATTGCGTCCGGCGCAAAGAACAGCGGACGTGGGCGACGACGGTGATCGCTGGAATAAGAAATTTACCGACTGACGTGGCCCAGCAGACGGCGCGCGTTGCCGCCGGCGACAAGAGATCGCGCCTCAGCGTCCAGACCCGCTGCTGCGAGATTCTCAGCCAGAATCTGCTGCGAAAGGGCGGAAAGGATCGGCCAGTCCGTTCCTGCAAGAATGCGCTCGGCGCCGAAGAACTGCACAAGCATGGCAATGATCGATGGATCGTCGCCCATCGTATCGAAATAGACGTTGGGACGGTGCCCGGCTGCGCGATTTTGCCGTGCGTAATGGCCACCGCGCGCCGCCTGCACAACCGCTCCGAGGCCAAGGGTTGCGAAGACGAAGTTCAGATCCGGAAATTCGTCCAGCAGGCCGTTTTCCAGAACCGACAGAAACGCCACGCCGTTCATCAGCCCGCGGCCGAGGGAGTTGCCAAGCTTGCCAGCGCCGGCAATGAGGATGTCGGCCTGCGGCGCGTTGACGGGATGCACGAATACCGGCTTGCCAAGACGGGCAGCAACCGCGAGCGCGGGTCGGGCAACCGGATCTCCGATGAACTTGCCATCACGATAGGAATCGACGACGAGGCCCGCCAGTCCGAGTTCGCCAAGCGCCCTCTCCGCCTCGCGCGCGCCCGCCTCACCAGAAAACGGATCGATCGTCGCCAGCGCGGCCAGACGATCGGGGTGCGCCTCGACCAGTGCGGCAAGCCAGTCGTTGACCTTGGCAATGACATGGGGATCGGTAGCCTTCTCCATGCCGAACAGGCTCTCGACGGTCGTGCTGAGAACGGCAAGCGAAACACCGGCCGAGGAAAACTCGTCGATCAGGCAAGCCGGGTCGACAATCTTCTTCAGCACGGCATCGGCAAGCCCGGCGGATATGCGCCTGTTGCCACCAGCACCCCATTCGGCGGGCCAGAGATGTGTGTGAATGTCGACGATATCCAGTTCATCGCTCATATGCTGCCGCTCTCTCCTTGAATAACGATTATCGCTGGTAGTCCGTGTTCCAGGTCCGAGCTCTTAGAGGCTCGTCCGATGATCGATCTCAAAGACGAGGCTGAAGCCTTGCGGGCGATGAGCAGGCCTCACGCGTCTACGCGGCCTCGAGGCCGTGGATAGGCCTGATCTCCCGCGACTAGGGCCTGGAGCCGCAATCTGAAGTTCGCCGTCGCTCAACGGGACACGATGGGGATCCGGTCCAGGGTCAGCTTCCAACCTCAGGCTGAGTGAAACGACGTCAGCCGTCAGCGCCTTCGTCCGCAAGCCCGCAGGATCGCCCTTTTCTTCCAGGCCCGTCTCTGGAGCGATGTGACTTTCGACATCCTAATGAACCGTGAACTGGCTGAGATAGGCATGTCGCTCACGCACTGCCCGGATCAGCAAGCCCGCCTCGCGCATGATTGCGGTGAAGGTGGCATCGTCGGCCGATGCAATGCTAGCCGACATGGTCTGGAGAATTCCGATCAGGCGTCCGATCGATTCCCGGGACACCTCGTTCTGGCCTTCCAGCCCCTCGGCGAGAGCGCCAAGCGTTCGCACAATCTCGTCGAGGATCTCGCGACGACGCACCTGACTTGCCGGCGGATCGCCAGACCCGGCCAGAACCGTCTCTTCCAAGTCCCCGTCCATCATGGCCCGCCGCTTCATCGCCGTCGATCAAACCAGTCCGAGGACGATCGCCAGAATGAAGGCAAACGAGCCGGCTGTCGCAGCCTGATGCAGGCGCAGACAAACGGGAGAGAACCAATCGGCATGATTCCGCGGCAAGAAACGCTGATGATTGTCGGCAATTGCCATTGTCGCCTCCATCAATACCAAATCGGAGCTGCCGCTCGCCAAAAGGACGGCTCGTAGTCAAGGACCGTCTGGCGGTCATCGCCCGCAAGAACGCCCGGCGCGATCGTCCGCCCTTTCCCCCGCCCGTCGAAAAATCGGGCAAGTCTTGAGGCAAAATGCCGAAATATGCGTGGTTTCATGACGAGCCTCTTGATTTTATGCCGCTAGGAAACAGTTCGGCTCGTCTGGCGCTCAACAACAGGTCGCGCAGCGCTGCCATTGTTCCAAACAGGGTCATCAGACGGTTCTCCTCGGACTTTGCTAGGCGATAGCGCCGCGCGAAGTCGGAGACGTTCCACAGTTCCTCACCCACTGGCTTGTCTTCCGTCTTTTCCCGCGAGCTCTGGTACATGACTGCTTCTACTCCGCGGCATCGAGTGCCGGGCGAGCGCCCGGGAAGAAGGCATCGATCTCGCCGATGACCTCGTTTATGCGCTTGGAAAGCTGATCAGATGCGACGGCATAGTCGACAAAATCCCGATCGGAGGCATAGATTGCCGTCGGCAAGGTGTGGGACATGAAGAACCCGAACAGGGGGCGCAATTGATGTTCGACCATCAACGCGTGCCGGTCGCCGCCGCCCGTTGCGGTGATGATGATCGGCTTCGCCCGCAATTCATGCGGTTCGATCAGATCGATCAGGTGTTTGAAGAGCCCCGGATAGGAGCCTTTATAGGTGGGAGAGCCGACGATCAGCAGATCCGCGCTGATAATCTCTGAGATCACCGCTTCGGCCTGCGCATCCAGATCCTTGCGCCAGTTGGCCTCACCGAGGGAGGGGCCGACATTGAGCATATCGTAAATCCTGCTGGCGAACCCGTGCCTGTCACTCGCGAGGCGGGCGACGTGGCTGACGAGTGCCAGGGTCTTGGACGGGCGGTTGAAACTACCAGCAATTCCAGCGAGCTTGAGAGCTGCCATCGGCTTTCCTTTCGTGAAATTACTATTGTCTATAAAATTACTAGATTAAAGCAATGATGGTTTACGATCGAGGCAATGCGCGAAAAATATGCCTCCGAAGGCCGCCCTTCGTCCGAGCCAGCATACCAGCGTCGGTTCTCGTGCGACGCTTGGTGATCAGGCCAGGCCGCCTGCCCACACACCATCTTCATGACTTTCAGATAGGCGAGTTTTATGGGGAAAGCGGAGCGAACCCGCGCCGGATCCGTGCTAGTGCGATCTGCTCTTCAGGGATAGCCGATCGACCGTAGTCGACGGCGAGCCCTCGAATGGATAGGGCAGTTGATAGCGATCACGAACCGTGTTGCCCTCGTACTCCCGCCGATAGACGCCGCGATCCTGCAGGATGGGCACGACCTTCTCGACGAATTCCTCAATATCGTCGGGGGCGCGGGGTGGCTGGAGCGTATATCCATCCACGGTCCCGTCCGCCCAGAGATCGATGATGTCGTCGGCCACCTGTTCCGGGGTTCCGAGCAGAAGGCGATGATGGCCCTCGGACCTGCGCACCGCCTGTCTTGCGGTGAGCTTTTCATGCGCCAGCAGATCGGATAGCCCAAGCCCCATCCCGACCGCTTGCAGGCGGTTGGGATCTGGAATGAAGCGTTCGGCATCCAGCACGGCGTCCGGATCGAAACTGTCCGGGTCAATCCCGTGATCTTTGGCGAAGCGTGCGAGCAGTCCGTCTTCCGAGCCGGTGCCGCTGTAAAGCTCGTGCTTGCGCAACGCCTCCTGCCGGCTTTCGCCAAGAATGACGACAAGACCGGGTACGATGCGGATGCCTGAGGGATCGCGGCCGATGGCGGCCGCGCGGTGCCTCACTTTTGCGCCGAAGGCCCGGCCGGCGCCGCGTGAAAGAATGTTGCAGTAGATGATTTCGCCATGGCGCGCAGCAAGCTCGATGCCGCCCTCGGATGCGCCGGCCTGGGCGATGACCGGATGGCCCTGTGGCCCTTTCGGCACGTTGAGCGGTCCCTTGACCGAAAAGTAAGCGCCTTGGTGATCAATCGTATGGGCACTTGCCGCATCCCAGAAACGGTTTTCCGGCACCTCGCCCTCGCGCGTCGGATCCCAGCTCGCCCAAAGCTGCTTGGCGACATCGAGGAATTCGGAAGCCTTGGCGTAGCGTTCGGATCGCGGCGGCAGCGGTTCGGAGCCGAAATTGGCGGCCACATTCGGATTGAAGGAGGAGACGACGTTGACGATCAGCCGGCCGCCCGAAATGATATCGGTCGATTGCACCCGCCGAGCAAAATTGAACGGCGAATTGTACGTTGAGGACATCGTCACCACGAAACCGATATCGGGCACCTGTGCCGCAAGCGCGGTGCACAGGATCAGCGGATCGATCGTGTGAAAGGGCCGGCTCGCCGGATCCGTCATCAGCGCCGGATGATCGGAAAAGAACACCGCATCGAAGCGCCCTTTATGTGCGAGCTCGGTCAACCGGCGGTAATAGGCCGGATCGTTGATGTCGTGGCGGCTGCAGCTCCTGTATTTCCAGGCGTTGGCGAGATAGCCGGTGGTGTTGATGCCGACATTCAAATTGAGAGTGCGGGTCTTGGACATCATGGCTCAGGCAACCTCGCTGCTAGTGCCGAACGGCGTGATGATCTTGCGATAACCAACGGCGGCCGGCTTCTTGCCGGAAACCGCATAATCGCCCACCACGCGGTCGTGATAGATGCGCGGATTGTGCGAGGTGATCGTGCGGGCATTACGCCAATGACGATCGAGCGCGGCCGCCCGCTTGGCAGCGGACGCACCAAGGGCATCGAAGAGGATCGTTGTCGCCTCGAGGATCAGCGTCGAGATTACCGTGACGGCCTGGCTGGTTTCGACGTCGGCGATGAGGTGAATATCGGTCTGCTCGGGATCGACACCGGAAATATTGGCCTCAAAGGATCGCTGCAGGGCCTCGGCGACATTCAGCACGATCGCCCCGGCCGAATAGGCGCGCCCCCTGACGCGCCCCACCACTTCCAGCACCTGCGGGTCGTCGGCACTCGCAGCGCCGTTGCCACGCGGATAGATCCGTGCGCGCGCGCCGACATGCTGGGCAAGCTCGCTTGCGGCAGCCCGGCCGATGCCGGCGAGGCTTGCCAGATGCACCAGCTGGAAGAAGGCCGGCGTGTAAGGGAAACGGGCTGCATCGGGCTTGATATGTTCAGGCTCCAGCCTGACATCCTTGAACCGCGCGGTGCCGCTGCCGCTCATGGCCTGTCCGAAACCGTCCCAATCGTCGAGAATATCGACGCCGGGAACCCGGGTCGGTACGAGCGCGGCGATCGGCGACCCCGATCCATCGACGGCGGCAAGGTTGATCCAGTCGGCGTAGATCGACCCGGTCGTATAGAATTTCTCGCCGTTCAGGCGATAGCCGTTTCCGTCCCGCAGGATCGTGGTCGAATGTTCACTAATCTTGACGTTGGAAAGCTCGGAAAAGCCGCTGCCGATCATCTCGCCGCGGCTAAGACGGGAAAGCCATTCATCGCGCCAGGCGCCCTTTGGTGCGTTGAGAAGATCTTCGGTAAAGCCGAGCTGGCTGCGGAAGATGTTGGTGATATTCGGATCGGCGGCGGAAAGCTCGATCAGCAGCCCGAAGAGCTCCGGCAAGGTGACGTCGAGGCCGCCATAGGCCGAAGGGACCCGCAAGGCACCGAAGCCGGCATCGCGCAACCATCGAACCTCTTCGAAAGGCAGGCGTCGCTGCTGGTCCCTTTCGATCGTCGCCTGAGCGATGTCACGAAAAATCGGCCGGAAGCGGGCGGCAATCTCCTCATAACGTACCGAGGGGCCGCGGCCCCATCCTTGATCGATCCTGGTCATCAGCTTACTTCCTCAAATATCAATGATTGCTCTGTTCTGCCGATTTTGCTGCAGGCTCGCTGACGCCGAGCCAGTCGAGCAGTTGCACCCGCAGACGGTTGAAGCCGGAGTTGCCCGCCGAGCGTGGCCGCGGCAGATCGATGCTCGCCTCATGCGCCACCACGCCGTCGCGCATCACCAGCACCCTGTCGGCGAGCAGCAGCGCCTCTCCGACGTCATGGGTGACGAGCAGCACGGCCTGGCGATGTTTCTGCCAGAGCTCGGCAACAAGCGCCTGCGCGTTGAGCCGGGTCAGAGCGTCGAGCGCCCCGAACGGCTCGTCGAGCAGCAGAAGATCCGGGTTGCGCACGAGCGCACGCGCCAAGGATGCCCGCTGTGCCTCCCCGCCCGAAAGATCCTTCGGCCAGGCATTGCCACGATGGGTCAGCCCCACCTCCTCGAGTGCCGCGTCTGCCCGAACGCGATCGCCGCGACCCGAAAGGCCGGCGATGACGTTGCTCCTGACCCGCTTCCAGGGAAACAGTCGCGGCGACTGGAAAGCCACGCCGCGGCGCGGCGAGACGAAGACGTCGCCCTCAATCTCGTGGTCGAGATCGGCCAGGATCCGCAAAAGCGTGCTTTTGCCGCAGCCACTCGCGCCAAGCAGCGCGACAAACTCGCCGCGCCTGATGTCCAGATCGAGACGATCGATGACAGTGCGGTGCCCGAAGCGTCGGATGAGCCCGCGCACGCTGACTGAGAGGCCCATCGGATCTGGATCGGGAGAGATCATGGTCATGTTCCGTCGAAGCTCTGGCGCCATCTGAGCAGGACGCGCTCCAGGAGGCGGACAATGAGATCCGCACAGAGACCGAGAAGCGCGTAGATGACGAGACAGAGAAGGATAATGTCGACGCGATAAACCTCGCGTGCATGGGTGATGAGATAGCCGAGTCCGCCCTGGGCATTGACAGTTTCGGCAAAGACCAGCGCCAGCCAGGCCGATCCCAGCGAATAGCGTAAGCCGACAAGCAGATTGGGCAGCGCACCCGGCAGGACGACCTCAAAGATCAGGGCTGTGCGAGCGAAAGACAGCGTGCGCGCTGCTTCGACCAGCGTCTTGTCGACGTTGCGGATGCCGGCGAAAGTGTTGACGTAGAGCGGAAAGGTGACGGCAAAGGCGACGAGCGTGACCTTCGGCGTTTCGTCTATGCCAAGCCAGATGATCAAGAGCGGCACGAGACCGGCCCAGGGAAGCGTGCGCGCCATCTGCATCGGCGCGTCGATCAGATCCTCGCCCAGACGCAGCAGGCCGGAGACGATCGCAAGACCGACACCGACGACGAAGCCGATACTGAAGCCGATGACGACGCGTTGGAGCGACAGCAAGAGGGCTTCCGCAAGATCGCCGCTCGCAATCATATCGAGGAATGTCGTCCAGAGCGTGCCCGGACCGGGAAAGATGTCACCGGAAATCAGGCCGTAGCGCGTGCCGAACCACCATAGGCAAATCAGCGCCGCGGGGCCGAAGCTCTTGCCAAGGCCGCGCGGCACACGATTGGTTTTTCTTTTACCAGCCGGGACGATGCGTTCAAGTCCGGCAACGACCGGGCGCAGATCGGCCGCGTCCCGGGCAGGCGCGGCCGAATGCACGTCGGAAAAGCACGATACTGTCGCCATCAATTCGTCTTTGCCAGTTTCTTGTTCTCGTCGCGGATCAGATCGCTGAAATCCTTGACGATGTAATCGTCCACCTTGAAATCGCGCTTGAACTGGCCGCTCTCATAAAAATAAGCGACTTCCCTCTGCCAGCCGGACAGTACGTCGCTGTCGGTCGCAGGAACGTATTCCACCCGCGAGCGGCTGGACTGCAAGTTGGCTGCATCGGGTGAAATCTGCGACAGCTTGGCGACCTGCTCGGCCCATTCGGTCGGATGGGCATTCACCCAGGCCTGTGCCCGGATGATACGGCGCGTCAGGTCCTCGAGTGCGGCCTTGCGCGCCGGATCCTCGACGGATGAGGTCGGCGCATAGAGGACGCCTGCCGTGTCGATGACCTTGCTCAACGACTCCAGGATACGCGCACCATGCTGCTGCTGGGCGATCGCCGTGTTCGGATCCCAGACGACGAAGGCGTCGACCTGGCCGTTGACCAGCGCCGACAGGCCGTCCGTCGTGTTCAGGTTCAATATCAGCTTGTCATCGAACGGCACGCCAGCCTGTTCGAGCGCCTTGGCGAACTGGTAGTGCTGCTTGGTGAAGTGGGGCAAGGCGACCTTGTGACCTTTGAGGTCAGCGACGCTTTTCAGAGGCGAATCGCCACGAACCAGAATGGCGCTGCCGCTCTCCTTGCGCTCCCAGGTGGCGGCAAGGATCGTCACTTTGACACCATTGGCGATCGCCGCAAGCACGCCGGTGTCACCTCCGGCTGCAATGTCGATATGACCGGCGCGAAGCGCCTCAACAAGCGGCGGCGTCGAGTCGAAATCGGCCCATTTAATCTTGTAGGGCAGATTTTCGATCTCGTTTGCGGCGATCAGCTGGCGGTGCAGGCCGGTCTTGTTAGGCGTGCCGATCGTCAGGGTCAGGTCGCTCAGATCCGGTGCACTCTGGGCGAGCGATGCTGTTGCGATTGAACCGGCAAATGCAATCGCAAGTCCCGCGCGACGGATCAGTCTGATGATATGATTTGATTTCATTGTGTGTTCCTCCTGGCCGCTCGGCCCTGCCCTGCGGCATTTCATGATGGCGGCGAGCCTAAGCAAGGGCGGAAACACTTATAAGGAAATAATGTCTATAGATTTTATGAATTATAAAATTGCTTTTCCGGATTCGTCCCCATGTTCGCACCGACCGACTTCGAAACGATGGCTCCGGGCCGCTAGTCTTTCACCATCACCTATATGGATAAGGAGACTGACGATGAGCCTGAAGACGATTTCCCGCGATACGTTCAAAGCGTGGCTGGCAGACGGAAACGAACTTGCCGTTCTCGACATTCGCGCACCCGATGTCGTCGGCTACGCCTCGCCGCTCTTCGCCACGAACCTGCCGGCCGAAAGAGTTGCAAGCGATCTTCAGCGCTTCGTACCGCGCAAGGTTGTGCGCACCGTCCTCGCAGACGGCGGCGATGGAACAGCCGAGCGCCTTGTCGCCGAACTCACAGCAGCGGGCTGGGTGAACGTCTTTGCTCTCGAAGGCGGTATTCCGGCCTGGACGGCGGATGGCAGAGGTCAATCCTTGCCGACATTCGATATACCAGGAGTCGATTTCACGCTCGCGGTCAAAGAGGAGAAGGGAACGCCTGTCACCTCGGCCGAAGAGCTGAAGCAGCTGCGCGACGCCGGTGAAGATCTCATCGTCATCGATACTCGCACCGTCCCGGAGTTTGCGCGTGAGCACGTTCCCGGCGCCATCAGCGTGCCGGGCGCGGAACTGGTCTTGCGCTTCAAGGACGTGGTGCCCTCCGAAAAAACGCGGGTCGTCGTCTCCTGCGCCGGCCTGCCGCGCGCCATCCTCGGAGCTCAGACGCTGATCGACGCCGGGGTCCCCAACACCGTGTCCTATCTCCACGACGGCACCAAGGCCTGGACGGCCGCCGGCCTCGGTCTGGAGACAGGCAAAACGCGCACCTACGGTGAGGCGAGCGATACGGCGATCGAATTTGCCCGCCGGCAGATCGCGGTCCTGAGCAGCGCCGACCATTTCCCCGAAATCGATATCGCGACAGCTAGAACATGGGCTGCCGATCCCGAACGCACCACCTATCTCCTGGATGTCAGGACCCCGGAGGAATTCGAAAGCAGTCATCTTGAAGACACCCTGTCGTCCGAAGGCGGCCAGCTTCTCGGCGTCGCCTATCGGACGATCGCAGTCAGAGGGGCACGCGTTGTGCTGGTCGATGACCGTATTGGCGCACGCGCCCGCATCGTCGCACACTGGCTTCAGCGCCGCGGCTACGAGATCGCCCTCTTGCTGACCGATTTCGCCTCGCAGGAACTCAGCGATGTCGCCTGAGCGGACTGCAGCCTGCAGCAGAACGCGGCAGCCTCGGACGAATGACGTCACATCAAATTAAAACGAGGCAATTGCAGTTTTTCCAGAGCGGCGGGCCAGGAGATTGCTCGCGGCGCCTGGAGACTCCGTGATCGCGACCAACGCTCTTGATGAGCGGCGCTTTGCGGTTGCATTGGATTGTCCTGCGCGCCATTCATAGACAAATGGCGGCCCGCAAGACGATAATAGGATAGAAAGCCTGAGTGGAGTGCGCTTATGGGACGATTGCAACGCTTGCTTCGACTGACGACACGCCACAGGGAGCTTGAGCGTGGTCTCGTCGTTAACGAGTTTAGAGCCCTGCTCGTCGATGATTTCGAGGCAGACATTGCCGAGGCGGAGATGCGCACGAGCCTGCGGGAAGTGTCCGACGAAATTTTCCTCTTGCGTTGCCGATCCTGCTAGTCCGGCGGTAAGACGTGATCCCAACGGCGCTTGTTTAAGTAGTTACCGCCGAAGGTGTGTTGTTGATGATGGGAACATCCGGCGGGATTGGACCGATCTCGCTCCTGATCGCGTTTCAGGCGGATCCAAACGTCACAAGTCCGCACATATGCCTTAGACCCCTGGCCACACGCGGCTGGCCCGAGCCAACGGCTTCTCGGCTTAACTTCGAGTCCGCGGGCATCATTTTTCAAGGAGAGAGACAAATGGTGGCATGGCAGTCTTGGTGCTAGGCGCAAGTCGAGTTCCGAAGCGAAACAACTCTTCCTGTGCCGCTCCCTCGCCTTGAACGGATTCGAACCGTCACCCCTCAGAGCTAAACCCCAGATGTTGACTGATTTCGCGAGAACGCCACTCTGCCCCTGTCGGCCGATGGCGCGGACACGATGAATGTGAGTGGCGAGAGCAGAGCGGCTGCGATGCTGTGCGACGAAGAGATTTCGGATGGCGGAGAAGGTCGTTATGAAACGTTGCAAACCTCCGGCTGATCGGAAACCCTGCATCTGGTGCTCCCGTTTTCGCAGTGGCAGATGAGAATTCTCCGCTCGATTGTTGACACCCTTATGGGACCGGTGTTCGACCGTTGGCATGAGGTCACGTTGGGCGATCCCCGAGGTTGTTGAGGAGGCAGTTGCGATGAGCGCATCAATACAGATGCAATGTTCGGCCGGCACAGTTCCAAGAACCGTATGCCTAAGCGTGTTCAGCGCGCCGAGGATTCGCACAATGAGAGCGACTCTCTCCGCTTGGCTCGGGAACTGAAGCCTGGTCCGCGCTTGGTGGATTTCCTTTAGCAGCGTCGTCGTCATGCGATCTCCACCCTCCGATGTAAGCGGTTATTCAAACCACTGTGCCGGCGACATCAACTTTGGTCCGAGTGACCTGCTCGTAAGGTCCGGCTCCTGTCAGCGCCGGTGTCGTCATTGCTCCAAGCCCGCTCTTTGCACGCCGCGAAGCGGCTCTGCGGACAGAGGTCTCGACGCCGTCAGAGCTATAGTCGCCCGCGGTCGACGGCAGCATCGTATTCGAGAATGTCGTCGACACGTTTGTAGCCACGGTGTTGACGTTGGCGATGTTGTCAGCCGCCGTGCTGGGGCGGCCAGCCTCATGCCAGCGCAGAAATGACCCGCAAATACCAGCACCGGCGTGACCGTTTTCGCGTCAATCTCACAAAAGCCTCAGGACTTTAAGAGACCCTCCCCTGCGCCCCGCGCTGCGAAATCGTCAGGTGAAAATTGCGCGCCGGATTTTTAGCTTACCGCTTCAATTGAAATCGATAAGTAAAAGCCACAAGCTGACAATGCTGCATCAGATTATGCCCCAAGCCCGGTAGCGGCCACGGCCGGTGAATTCGCGGATACCAATCTCGTTGATCAAGTTCAGCGCGCCGCGCTGCGTGACGCCAAGCTCACGGGCAACCATAGCGGCCGACACCATTGGGCGCGACAGGACGAAATCGGCAAGCCGCGGCAGGCTGCTGTTCGATCGGCGATCGCGAAAGCGCAACTCCATCTGCGTGCGCGCGAGCGACAAGCGATCGATCTCCTTGAGGCCCGCGGTGGCACTCTCCCGCATCGCACCGAGAAAGGCCTGCAGACGCGTCAGCCGATCACGCGAGCGCCGGCGCTCATGGCGGATCTGCTTCAGCCCGGTGTGAAAAGAAAAGAGATGCGAGGCGACTTTGCCTCTGGCACGCAGGCTGCTGGCGATCAGCAGGCCGCCGAGCCAATGCTGGCGGCGCAACGGTTCGATCCGCTCCCAGGCGTCGAAAAGAATCGCAGCCGCCAGACTGGGCGGCAGCTCATGGGCGAACGGGATCAGACCGCGCCATTCCTGCAGCCGTTCCTCCTCGTTCCAGTCGTCATCGCCGAACAGGCCGAGCGGATCTTCATCTCGCTGCGGGGGTGCAGCCTCCGCCGGCTCCTCCTCGGCGGTCTTGCCCGCATGCCGGTCGAGAAGCCTCTGCGAGCGGGCGAGCAAGACATCGAGCTCGGCGATTTCGGCGGCGAGCGGTGCTTCGTCATCCTCATCATCAGGTTCGGTCTCGGAAGGCGCAAAGCCTCCCGCCTCCGACATGCTCTCCTCCCCTTCCAGAGTACTGGCCGTCAGCACGCCGAGACCTGTCGGGCTGAGCGCCCAGCCAGGATCGGCCGTCTCGATCCGCCGCCGTGTGCGCAGGACGGAATGGGCGATCGTCAGCTCATGGCTGGGCGCGCGGCTGTCCATATGCGCATCGTGCAGGACGAGATCTTCGACATGCACGAGCTCGCCTGCCACCCACAGTGCGCCGGCCGCATCGAAGAAATGACTGCGCTCTGCAAAGCCTTGCCCTACCGGTGAACGCGCCGCCCGCTCATCGAGGCGCGCCAGAGCATCCTCGGCCCCGGCGATGGCCGGAAGCAGTGTCTGGAGCGTTGCGGCGTCGATATCATAGTGCATTGTTAGGCTTAATGGATTCTCACAAAGGGAAGCAAAACCCGCATTACCTTCCGTCAGTTATCGCATGGCTAAAATAAATCTACAACGCTAAGCCCGAGCATCCATCGAACTTTCACTCGGTCCTATGAGATTGAACGGCAAGCCGTTCACCTTGCTTCAACCAAGACTCCCAATCACTGCGGCTGCATCAACAGATGATGGCGCCATTCAAGGTTTTATTTACGCATGCACCTCAACTTCATCTCCCAAAAGGAGATATGGCATGAGAAATAAGCTGGAATCGGAACGAAGAGGTCATTGCCCAAATTGCGGTCCGGACAAATGGGCAACTGTTAAAGGCCACTTCCAACATTCATACGATCATGATGAAGCGCCGATGCGCATTCACGAAGAATGGTTTCTTCTTTTTTGCCCGGCATGCAAGGAAGCTTACATGACGTCCGAGCCATCGTATTCGGAGTACTTTCCCATTGACGATACCGGAGAGGAAGGGGAGCATCACTGGGAGGGAAACCCGACACAGTGGCCAAAACCATACACATGGGCGCGTCCATCTTGGTTACCCGTGTTGCAAACAAAGAATCCAGATCTCCACTCGCTTGTGGAAGAACTCTACACAGCGCTAGATGCTAACCTGAAGGTACTCTCCGGTATTGGGATGAGGACTGTTTTTGAATCCACAGCCGAGATGTTGGGCGTGAAGCAGGCCGGCAGCTTTTCAGACAAGTTGAAATCTCTGACAAATGACCAGCATATAGGCGGCCGAGAGCACGAACTGTTGTCCAAGTTAACGGAAGCTGGGAACGCGGCCGCACACAGAGGCTGGGCTCCTAGCAACGACGAACTGGAGGAAATGATGAGTATTCTGACTGCGTTTCTGCAAAGAAGTGTTGTTGCGGGAACCACATCGCTTTCACATCCACCCAGACCAGCTCGTCGATCAGCTTAGAATAAAGCCCACTTTAGTCGGCTCTCGCGGCCGCAATGTCAACTCAGAGAAAGGTTCCCGTGGTGACAACGTCGGGGCCTTTCTCTTCTATGGTTCACCTTCAGCTTCTGATTTTCCGGCCTTGTAAGCCTCGTAAAGCTCATCGAGGCGGCCTGAGAGATAGGCGCCAAAATCATGCGCATCGCCGGTCTTCAGCGCGATCGTGAAGGACGTACCGGTGCTTTTGATACGGCCGGCGATCTTGCCGCCGTTCGCAGGCTTCCAGCCATATTCCGTGCTCTCGGGCTTCGCCTCTTCCTTCTTGGAAAGCTCGGCAATGACCAGCTCGAAACGGCGATCGCTCTCCACAGCATTGAACGTGGAGGACGCAACCAGCTTGGTCAGGCGCGAGACGGCGGCATCGGTCCAATCCTGGGCAAGCGCCATCCATCGCCTGCGGCCGATGCCGGGAGCAGCACCAACGGCCTGGATAATATCGGCAGGGATAGCTTTCGCCACGGAGATGAGCTTCGACAACTCCGTTTTGTCGGTCGAGAGTGCCTTCATGATGACGGAACGATCGAACTTCTTCAGTTCGAGATTGAGCGCGAAGACGGCTCGCTCGATGTAGGACAGATTGCGCCGCGCCGAGTTTTCAATGCCCTGGGCAATGACAAGATCGGTATCGTCGAGCTTGCGGATGACCGCTTGCACCTTGCGGCCGAGCAGCTTGACAGCCTGAAGGCGGCGATGGCCATAGGCCACCTGATAGCGTCCATCATGATGCGGATTGCGCCGCACGAGGATCGGCAATTCCTGACCGTTTTCGGCAATAGACTGCACGAGCTCGTCTTCCATATCGAGCAGCTCGTCGCCGAGGCGATCACGAATGAAGGAGGAATCGATCAGATCAGGATCGAGTTCGACAACATGTTCGCCTGAAAGCAGAGCCTCTTCCATCGCCCTGCTCTCCTCCTCCATACGGCCGAGTGTCAGCGCCATGGTACGCACCGGACCGGCGGCTCCGCGCACGGATGTCTCCTCGAAGTTGGCCGCGGCCAACTCCTGCGCCGTATCAGTGAACAATCCCTTCAGTCGATCTCGTCGGCTCATATGCGACCCCATGCTTTATGGATGCTGGTTAGAATCTCGCCATTGGCGGCGTTAACCGATTCCAGTGCCCGGTCATAAGTGGAGCGGCGAACCTGCCCCTTTTCAATTTCATAGAGGGTCTGCTTGGTCAGACCCGCATCGGCAATTGCCGTCGATTTCAGGATCGTCGCCGTCAAAACATCATCGCCGAATAGACTGCGCAAGAGTGCCACGATCTGCGATTGCGGTCCGTCGAAAGGTTCATGGCGGGTAACGACATATTTGATGAAATCATGCTGCAAGTCACCGCCGGCCTTGCGCACGACCGACAGAAGGTCCGATGTCATCAGCAGGAACTGCGACATGGAGGCGACATCGACCATCTGCGGATGAACGGTGATCAACAATGACGTGGCGGCGCAGACGGCGCCAAGCGTGAGGTAGCCGAGTTGCGGCGGGCAATCGATGACGACAATATCATAGTCCCCTTCGACTTGCGCGATTGCATTGCCGACGCGACGGAAGAACAGCTCTTCCGTCTTCTGGCGATCATTCAGCGCACGCGGCGTTTCATGCTCGAACTCCATCAGCTCGAGATTGCCTGGGACCAGATCCAGACCGTCGAAATAGGTCTTGCGGACGATATCCTTCAGCGGGCGCCGCTGCGCGTCGTAACGAATGGCACCGTAAAGCGTGTCGCCATCTCCGAGGTCGAATTCCGGCTGAACGCCGAGCAAGGAGGAAAGCGAAGCCTGCGGATCGAGATCGATCGCCAGAACCCGGTAACCTTCCAGCGCCAGATGCTGCGCCAGATAAAGCGTGGTCGTCGTCTTGGCCGAACCGCCCTTGAAATTGGTAATGGCGATCGTCTGCAGCTTCTCACCATCCCGCCGCCACGGCAGGTAGGAGAGCATATCCTTCGGCTTGATCTTCGCCATATGCTGGCGCAACTCGTTGATCTGGCCAAGCGTGTAAGAGCGGCGGCCATTCTGCGAAACATCGGGCTGCGGACCTTTACCATCAAGCGAAAGCTGGCGAAGATAGCCGTCGGAGACACCGATCATCTGCGCGGCTTCGCCTGACGTGAATGTCCGGAGCGTCTTTTGCGAAAGCGGCGGAAAGAGCCTTTCCCGCAGCAGCTTCAGCTGGCGCGAGAGCTGCGTGGCGTGCCTTTCGATGCGAACGTCCGTGGTCGATACGCTAATGTTGTCCAAAACACTTGCCCCTTCTTAAAGCGCTTTTCTGTCAACATAGCGTCAAAAAGCGTATCGAAGATGACATGATTCGGGGATAGCGACAATAAACGGTTCGCTAACCACACAGATAGAAAGTTGGCCGCGGCCAACTCTTCGGTTCACTCTTGCGAAAGACCTGCTTTAGCGGCACAAACCGCTGGAAATCGCGAGGGCGGAAAACGTGCGGCACATCCATATCATCGGCATCGGTACGGGCAATCCCGAGCATCTGACCGTGCAGGCGATCAACGCCATGAACGCGGCAGACGTTGTGTTCATCCCGACCAAGGGGGCCGCGAAGGCGGATCTCGCCGAGGTCCGCCGGGAAATCTGCGAGCGATACCTGACCCGCGAAGGCGTCCGCATCGTCGAATTCGAGGTGCCGAAGCGGGCGGTCCAGGACCGAAGTTATGTCCGAAGCGTCGACGACTGGCATACGGCGATCGCCCGTATCTATGAAGGCCTGATCGGCGATCTGCCGGAAACCGGTGCCGGCGCCTTCCTCGTCTGGGGCGACCCGAGCCTCTATGACAGCACGATCCGCATCATCGAACGGGTGCGTAATGCCGGTACCTGCGCCTTCGACTATCAGGTCGTTCCCGGCATCACCAGCATCCAGGCACTGGCAGCCAGCCACCGCATTCCCGTCAACCTCGTCGGCAAGCCGGTCGAGATCACCACCGGGCGGCGGCTGGTGGAGGAAGGGCTGACACATGAAAGCACCGTCGTCATGCTCGACGGCGAACAGGCCTTTTCCAAGATCGACGATCCCGACGCCGAGATCTTCTGGGGCGCTTATCTCGGCACGAAAGATGAAATCATTCGCTCGGGCCGGCTTGGCGATATCGCCGCCGACATCGTCCAGCTCCGTGCCAACGAGCGCAAGCGCCATGGCTGGATCATGGACATCTATCTCCTCCGCAAGGGACGGGATTTCGACGACTGAATGTCCCGGTCACCGGGCCGATCTCGCTTTGCTGCATCCGGCGCGATCATGTAAGACATGGCCAAAGGATGGATGAATGCTTAGCGTTACCGGCAAGATCTTGGAAGCAGAGAGGCCCGATATAACGAGCATGCAACGCGGCGCCTGCCCGGCACTTGCAGCGCCCATGCAGACCGGCGACGGCCTGCTCGTGCGCCTGAGGCCGGCTGGCGGCGCGCTCACCATCTCCCAGTTTCGGGCGCTGGCTTGGGCAGCCGTGCGCCATGGGAACGGCATTCTGGACATCACCGCCCACGGCAATCTGCAGATCCGCGGCCTTCGGGCCGGGTCCGTCAGACCGCTGGCGGCGGATATCGACGCCGCCGGTATCGCCGTGCCTGGTGGCGTCGCGATCGAGATTTCACCGCTGCATGGCGTCGATACCGATGAGATCGCCGATGCGGCGGAGATGGAAGCGGCGCTGCGCAACAGGCTCGGTGCGTTTCTCAGCTCTCCGCACCTTGCTCCGAAACTTTCGATCCTGGTCGATGGCGGCGGGCAATTTTCGCTTTCCACGCTCGTTGCCGATATCCGCATCGTCGCACAACATGCTGGTCAGTGGCTGGTCTCGATAGCCGGCGATGGACAGGACGCGACACCGCTGACACTCGGCAGTGCAGATACAGCCGTCAACACGGTCGGCGATCTGCTTCAGATCCTGATTGGGCGCGGCAGGCAGACACGCGCCCGCAACATCGACGCAGCAACGTTGCGCGCCCATTTTCCGCAGATCGACAGCATCCGATCTACCCCTCCGGCGCCACAGAAATCCTCCTTCGTCGGCGTCACAAGGCTTGGGAATGGCAGCGCCATACTCGGCGTGCAGCTGAAATTCGGCCAGGCCAGGGCCGCCGATCTGATCTCTTTCCTGGCTTCCATCGAGAGTGCAGATGGGCCGGAAATCCGGTTGGCGCCTGATCGCGGCTTCTTCCTGATCGGCATCGGCGAGACGGAAATGCCCGCTATGCAACAAGCGGCCATCGATCATGGATTCAGCGTCACGGCGCACGAGCCGGCCGAGCAGATTGCCGCCTGCGTGGGGGCAGGGGCCTGTGTCTCGGCCTTCTACGATACGAGGGCTCTGGCTGGCCAGCTGATCGACCGGGTTCCCGATCTCTTCGACGGCTCGCTGAAGCTTCATCTCTCCGGCTGTGCGAAAGGTTGTGCGCACCGACGCGCGGACCTCGCGATCGTCGGTTCGGCTGAAGGTTACAGTTTTGTCCTCGACGGGCTTGCCGCCGACAGGCCGGCCGCAAGGATTGCTGGCGAACGGATCGATTTCGCTATAGAGAGGCTCGCCCGGCTGATCCAAGCCAAGAGAGGTGCCGGTGAGTCGAGTGCCGATAGCTTGAAAAGGCTTGGGGTCATCGGCCTCGCCGAGGCGCTACAACAGGAATAAAAATGCCAGACTACGACTATATCCGCAGCGGAGACGCAATCTATGAGCGCTCCTTCGCGATCATTCGCAGCGAAGCCGATCTCTCGCGTTTTTCGCCCGAAGAGGCCGATGTCGCCGTCCGCATGATCCATGCCTGCGGCCTGGTCGAGGCGGCACAGAACTTCGTCTTCTCACCCGGCTTCGTCCATGCTGCACGGATCGCCCTGCAGGACGGTGCGCCGATCTTCTGCGACGCGGAAATGGTGGCGCATGGCGTGACGCGCGCGCGCCTGCCGGCGAAGAACGAAGTGATCTGCACGCTGCACGATCCACGCACCCACGATCTCGCCCACGAGACCGGCAATACCCGCTCGGCTGCCGCCATCCATCTCTGGCTCGACCGGCTCGCCGGCAGCGTCGTTGCCATCGGCAATGCGCCGACAGCTCTTTTCCATCTCCTGGAATTGCTGGGCGATGGCGCACAGAGGCCGGCAGCGATCATCGGTATGCCGGTCGGCTTCGTCGGTGCCGCCGAATCCAAGGATGCGCTTGCGGAGAATTCCTACGGCGTCCCCTTTGCTATCGTACGCGGCCGTCTTGGCGGCAGCGCGATGACCGCGGCCGCGATTAATGCGCTGGCGAGGCCGGGTCTATGAGCGGCCATCTGATCGGCGTCGGCACCGGACCCGGCGACCCGGAACTGCTGACCCTCAAGGCGGTGCGCGCCATCGAGAGCGCCGACGTCATTGCCTATTTCGCCAAGCAGGGCAGGGGCGGCAACGGCAGGGCGATCGTCGAACATCTGCTGAAGCCCGGCGTCGAACTGCTGCCGCTCTACTATCCGGTCACGACCGAGCTCGACAAAAACGATCCGCTCTATCAGAGCCGCACCACCGGCTTCTACAATGACTCCGCCGACGCGGTCGCCCGCCATCTCGATGCCGACCGCACGGTGGCAGTGCTCAGCGAAGGCGATCCACTATTCTATGGCTCCTACATGCACCTGCATGTGCGGCTGTCGCAGCGTTATCCGACCGAGGTCATCCCCGGCATCAGCGCCATGTCAGGCTGCTGGTCGCTGGCTGGCATGCCGATCGTGCAGGGCGACGACGTGCTTTCGGTGCTGCCGGGAACGATGGCCGAACAGGAATTGACCCGCAGGCTTACGGACACCGAGGCTGCCGTCATCATGAAGGTCGGTCGCAACCTGCCGAAGATCCGCCGCGCGCTGCGGGCGGCCGGACGTCTCGGTGACGCTCTCTATGTCGAACGCGGCACGATGGCCAATGCCGCGATGGTGAAGCTCGCCGAACGCGACGAGGGCGAGGCGCCGTACTTCTCGCTCGTGCTCGTGCCCGGCTGGGAGGCCAGCCGATGAGCGGCCGGCTCTTCGTGATCGGCACCGGTCCCGGCAATCCCGGGCAGATGACGCCGGAAGCACAGGCAGCTGTGGAAACCGCGACCGACTTCTTCGGTTATGGTCCCTATCTCGACCGGCTGGCGCTGCGCGCCGGCCAGACCCGGCATGTCTCCGACAACCGCGAGGAGCTGGACAGGGCGGGGGCTGCACTGACGATGGCAGCCGGCGGCGCCGATGTCTGCGTCGTCTCCGGTGGCGATCCCGGTGTCTTTGCCATGGCCGCTGCCGTATGCGAGGCGATCGACAAGGGGCCGGCGGATTGGCGCGGCGTCGATCTCGTCGTCCTGCCCGGCATCACGGCCATGCTGGCGGTGGCCGCCCGCGTGGGCGCACCGCTCGGTCACGATTTCTGCGCCATATCGCTCTCGGACAATCTGAAGCCCTGGACCGTTATCGAGAACCGCCTGGAGCTCGCGGCCCGCGCGGGCTTCGTCATCGCCCTCTATAATCCGATCAGCAAGGCGCGGCCCTGGCAGCTCGGCAAGGCCTTCGAACTTCTGCGCCAGCATCTGCCGGCGACAACGCCTGTCATCTTCGGCCGGGCGGCCGGACGGCCGGATGAGCGGATCACCGTTCAGCCGCTGGATAGAGCTGACGCCGATATCGCCGACATGGCGACCTGTGTCATCGTCGGTTCGCCCGAGACGCGGGTGATTGCCCGTGAGGGGCAAGCGGATCTCATCTATACGCCACGCTTCATGGCCGAGGACAGGAGATGATCGATCGCTTCGAGCGCCGCTTCAACCGTTTCGACCGACGTCATGGCGGCAGCGGGCGCGCGGGCGATCACGACAACCTTGATGCCGAGCAGGCGGGCGGCCTCGATCTTGGCATAAGCGGCCGAACCACCGCTGTTCTTGGTGATGACAGCGTCGATGCGATATTTCCGCATGAGCTCGATCTCGCCTTCGAGCGTGAAGGGGCCGCGGTCGAGCACGTATTCGACGTCAGTCAGAGCGAGAGGCGGATCGACGGGATCGACGCTGCGCATGACGTAGAAATGCTGAGGGGCGATCTCCGCATGGTGGGCACCTTGTCGGCCTGTCGCCAAAAAGACGCGCCGAGGGGGTGGGCCGAGCGTGGCGATGGCAGTGGGGATGTCCGCCACGACATGCCAATGATCGCCGGCTTCAGGAACCCACTCCGGACGGACGAGCGCGATGGCGGCAATGCCGCTGCGTTCCGCTGCCGCCGCGCCATTGGTCGAAATACGCTCGGCGAAGGGATGGGTGGCGTCGATCAGCAGATTGTAGCCTCCCGCCGCCAGGAATTCGGCAAGGCCTTCCGCGCCGCCGAAGCCGCCGATGCGGACGGGGACGGGCTGTTCAGCGGGTGCCCGCGTGCGGCCGGCCAGCGACAGCAGGATGTCGAGATCGTCTCGGCCGGCAAGCTCCGCGGCAAGCCTGCGTGCCTCGCTCGTACCGCCGAGGATCAGAATGCGGGTCTTGTCCATGTCTGATATGTCTCCCACTGGCCCGCGCTGGCTCACTCTTATCGGTATCGGCGAGGATGGTCCAGAAGGCCTTGGTGATGAAGCCAAGCGACTGATCGCAGCCGCGCCTGCCGTCTTCGGTGGCGTGCGCCATCACAATCTTGCCGATGCGCTGATTTCAGGCGAACGGTTCCTCTGGCAGAGCCCTTTCGAAAAATCGGTCGAAGCGATCCTGGCGCGGCGAGGCACGCCTGTTGTCGTGCTCGCCTCGGGCGATCCCTTCCTCTATGGCGTCGGCGCGACGCTCTCGCGTCATGTCGCAGCAGAAGAGATCTACACCATTCCGGCACCATCCGCCTTCAGCCTTGCCGCCTCGCGCCTCGGCTGGCCGCTGCAGGAGACCGCGTGTGTTTCGCTGCACGGACGGCCGTACGATCTTGTCCGCCCACATCTCCATGCCAACAGGCGCATTCTGACGCTGACGTCGGACGAGAGGGGACCGCAGACACTTGCCGAACTGCTCGCCGCCAATGGCTTTGCCGACACACGGCTGACAGTTCTGGAGGCGCTCGGCGGCAAGCGGGAAAGGATCAGGAGCGCCACGGCAGGCAATTTCGACCTTGCCGATATCGACCCTTTGAATGTCTGTGCGCTCGACGTGGTCGCGGGGCCGGGGGCTCGTGTCCTGCCTTATGTCTGCGGCCTCGACGACGATCTTTTCGAGCATGACGGACAGATCACCAAGCGGGAGATCCGTGCCGTCACGCTGTCGGCGCTGGCGCCGCGGCATGGCGAACTCCTCTGGGATATCGGCGCCGGCTCGGGATCTGTCGGCATCGAGTGGATGCTTGCCGATCCGTCACTGAGGGCGATCGCCATCGAGCAGTCGCCGGAGCGCGCCGCCCGCCTTGCGCGCAATGCCGCAGCCTTCGGTGTGCCGCAGCTTGCCCTCGTCGAGGGCGTCGCACCCGCGGCAACGGCCGGCCTGCCGGCACCGGACGCGATCTTCATCGGCGGTGGCGGCAGCGAGGCCGGTGTCATGGACGCAGCGATCGCCTCCCTGAAACCGGGAGGGCGGCTCGTCGCCAATGCCGTGACGCTCGAAATGGAGGCTGTGCTCTTACTAGAAAATGCTGCCCGCGG
>Ga0102587_1000052_pt1 | contig 173940 bp, 154 predicted proteins | sample AraplaF_Col_mTSA_FD_76853 | JGI IMG/M metagenome (GOLD analysis project Ga0102587, IMG submission 76853) | Arabidopsis root microbial communities from the University of North Carolina, USA - plate scrape MF_Col_mTSA (SPADES assembly) (version 2) | ecosystem: Host-associated > Plants > Roots >...
TCTGACGTACACCGGCACGGCGGCCTTTGCCGGCACCGGCAATGCGCTGGCCAACGAGATCATCGGCGGCATCGGCAAGGATACGCTGACCGGCGGCGCCGGCAACGATACCCTGCGCGGCGGCGGCGGCGACGACAGTCTGCTGGGCGGCGACGGCGACGACAGTCTGGTGGCCGGCACCGGCACGGCCGACATCGTCGATGGCGGCGCCGGTAGCGACACGGTGGAAGTGCTGGGCAATTTCGCTGCTTACACCCGCACCCGCGTGACCGCCACCGACACCAGACTGGTGAACGCGGCGACCGGCGAAACGCTGACCATCCGCAACGTGGAGTTGGTGAAGTTTGCCGACGGCACCAAGTCGCTGGATGCGGTCAACGACAACCTGGCCTCGGCCGGCAACGACGTGCTGACCGGCACCGATGGCGCCGACACCATCAACGGCGGCGCCGGCGCGGACACCATGAGCGGCGGCCTGGGCAACGATACCTATATGGTCGACAACAATGGCGACGTGGTCACCGAGCTGGACGGCGAGGGCGTCGACCTGGCGATGGTGGCTTTCACCGTTGCCGGCACGTACACGCTGACGGCCAACGTGGAAAATGCCACGGCGGCCGGCAGTATCGCCATCAACCTCGCCGGCAACGATCTGGACAATGTCCTCGTCGGCAATGGCGCGGCCAACATCCTGACCGGCAATGCCGGCAACGACAGCCTGGACGGCGGCGCCGGCAACGACACGCTGCTGGGCGGTGACGGCAACGACACGCTCAACGGCGGCGCCGGTACCGACAGCATGACCGGCGGCGCCGGCGACGACGTCTACGTGGTGGATGCCGCCGAAAGCGTTGTCGAAGGCGTGGGCGGCGGCACCGACCGCGTGGAAACCGCCTTGACCACCTACACGCTGGGCGCCAACGTCGAGAACCTGCGCTACACCGCCACCAGTGCCACGGCCTTCACCGGCACCGGCAACGCCCTGGACAACGAAATCCGGGGCGGCAACGGCAACGACAGGCTGCTGGGCGGCGCCGGCAACGACACCCTGATCGGTGGCGCCGGCAACGACACGCTGACCGGCGGCACCGGCGCCGCCGGCGACACCGGCGCCGATACCTTCGTGCTGAGCGCCGCCACCGGCGTCGACACCATTACCGATTTCGGCAGCGGCATCGACAAGATCAGCATCAGCCAGCTGGCGCTGGCGATCGGTAACGGCGATACGGTGGTCGATGGCGGGGTGCTGCGCGGCGCGGCGGGCGGTTTCGATGCCGGCGCCGAGCTGGTCATCTTCACGGCCAACGCCGGCGGCGCCACGACGGCGACGGCGGCCACGGCCATCGGCTCGGCCAACAGCGGCTTCACGCTCGGGCAGCAGGCGCTGTTCGTGGTCGACAACGGCAGCAGCAGCTATGTCTACCTGTTCAAGTCGAGCGGCACCGATGCCACGGTCTCGGCCGCCGAGCTGACCCAGATCGCCGTCCTCACCGGGACGCCGGCCACCACCCTGGCCGATTACCAGTTCGTTGCCTGACGGACTGCGGCCGCCCGGCGTGCGCTGTCGCACGCCGGGCGGCACTTTTCTCTTTGCGTGGTGCGCCGCTTTGGCCGACACTGAACACATCGCATTGCAAGGAGAGCATCATGCACACCACGCCCGATCCCGAAGTCCCGCCGCCCAAACCGGACAAGGACCCGCCGCCCGACAACACGCCCGTGCCCGAGCACGCGCCGATCGAAGAGCCCGAGCCGCCACGGCCGCCGATGAAAACCTGACGATCGCTTACGCACTATGCGCGCCAGCGTACCGTCCGTTGTGTGGAACGGACGGTATTCCGGTTCCACGCCGCTGATTGTTGCCCAAAGGATACATATTTTCCGATTTGTGCTGACGGTCACACAGCCGCACTGAAAGAGTTTCTATAATTTAGTCATGTCGTCGGTTTTCTGTTCACGGAGAGCAATCATGGGCAACTCACTGCACAATAAAATCTACCTCGGCCGCCGCACTGTCGCCCTGAGCGCCAAGCGTGTACAAGCCATGATTTGCATCGCAGCGTTCGCCAGCATCGGCCTGGCGTGGCTGATTATCCGAGCGTTCCAGTAAGCGCTTGCGCACACTCTTTATTGCCATCGCCTGCGGCCCCGCGTACCATGTGGGCCGCAGCAGTCTCTTATGGAAAAAATGGCAATGAAGAATGAAAAATTCACGCAGGACGAGTACGACGCCCTGTACGAAATCAAACGCGGCATCAAGGGCGATCGCGTCAGCGCGTGCGTGGGCCGCAACAGCAAGCGTCTGTCCGGCCTCAAGCTGATCAGCATCGCCCGCAACGGCCGCATCGCGCTGACCGACAAGGGCGAGCAAACCATCTTCCTGCACCGTTGCGTGCTGGCGTTGCGCGCACTGGCCGCGCAGCCGGGCGCGCCGGTCGATGACGACGTCGCCCTGTTCCTCGGTAAAAAATCCCATATCCTCGAACGCCCCGAGGGTGGCTTTGCCATCAGCGACAAGGGCCGCGAGTCGCTGGAAGACATCATCAGCCAGGGACTCCGATAAAAACCCTCCGCCGGTATGGTTTTTTTGCGGTAATGTAGAGCTGGCAAAAAAATCATCCAGGACGACCATGAGAGTCACCTCGCTGCAAAAGTTTCGTAAACTGTTTGGTGTACTGGTGGCGGCCGTGGTGCTGGTGCTGCTGATCGTGGTGCTGTTTGTGGCCCATGTGCTGAACCAGAGCCGCTTGCGCTACTACAGCAGCGCCGAGGAAACTTCGCATAATCTGGCCGTTTCGCTGGAGAATTTCCTGCATTCGCATTTCCAGGAGGTCGAGCTGGCGATGCGGCGCGCCGACCTGGAATTCCGCACCCAGCATCAGGAGCGCCGCTTCGACGAGCAGCAATTCAGTGCCTATCTGCGCGGCCTGAAAGAACGCCTGCCGCAGGCGCAGGCGGTGCGCGGCTCCGATGCCGCCGGCCGCGTGATCTACGGCGAACAGGTCGACCTCGCCCATCCGCAGGACCTGACCATCCGCGAGTTTTATGCACGGGTAAAGACCGCGCGCCAGCTGGTGTTCGGCATCCCGGTCCAGTCGCGCATCAGCGGCGAGTGGGTGCTGCCGCTGGTGTATCCGCTAACCTTGCCGAACGGCGAGTTTGGCGGCACCGCCTACGCGCTGATGAACAGCGCCCGCATCAGCGAGACGTTTGCCGCGCTGAACGTCGGCCAGCACGGTTCCATCGTCCTGATAGACGACAGGAAGCGCGTGCTGCACCGCTATCCCGAGGTGCCGGACATGGCGTTCGGCAGCACCATCAAGGTCAATCCGGCCACCCAGGCCATCCTCGACGGCAAGCAGAGCCGCGCCAGCTATACGGTGGTCAGCCCGCGCGACGGGCGGGAGCGCACGCTCAGCGTGGAGAAGGTGGGCGCTTATCCCGTCTTTGTGGTGGTGGGGCTGGCCAGCGACGATTTCCTGCGGCCCTGGTACAAGGAGGTGCGCAATGCCTCGATTTTCCTGACGCTGCTGATCGGGCTGGCGGTAACGCTGCTGCTGAGCGTGCGCTACGGCCTCAACCGGCAATACCAGGTGCTGCAGCAACTGGTGGAGTCGGACCGCGCCCTGCAAACCTCGCTGGCCCGGCTGACCGCCTCGGAATCGCGCTGGCGCTCGCTGACCGAGGGCTTGCCGCAGATGGTGTGGACCGCCACGCCCGAGCTGCGCATCGATTTCCTCAGCCACCACTGGACCAGTTTCAGCGGCGTGGAGGGCGAGCAGCTGATCGCCAGCGGCGACTGGTCGCGCATAATCCACCCGGACGATATGCCGGCCATCACGGCCGCGTGGCAGCGCGCGCTGCGGGAAGGCGACCAGTTCCGCTGCGATGGCCGGCTGCGCCGTTACGATGGCGAGTGGCGCATCTTCGACAATTACGCCCTGCCGCAGCGCGACGCCAGCGGCGCCATCCTCGCCTGGGTGGGCAGCAGCACCGACAGCACCGAGTTGCGCACCGCCCATGCGCAACTGCTGCAGGCCAAGGAGGCGGCCGACCAGGCGGCCCGCGCCAAGTCGGAGTTTGTCGCCAACATGAGCCACGAAATCCGTTCGCCGATGAATGCCGTGCTGGGCATGCTGCAACTGCTGCGCCAGACCGCGCTGAACGGACGCCAGCAGGATTATGTCGACAAGGCCCACGCCGCCGCCAGCGCCTTGCTGGGCCTGCTGAACGATGTGCTGGATTTCTCCAAGGTGGAGGCGGGCAAGCTGGCGCTGGACCCGCATCCGTTCCGGCTCGACAAGCTGTGGCGCGATCTGGCGGTGATTTTGTCGGCCAACGTCGGCGCCAAGGATATCGAGGTGTTGTTCCGCGTCGCCCCCGAGCTGCCGGACATGGTGGTGGGCGATGCGCTGCGCCTGCAGCAAATCCTGCTCAACCTGGCCGGCAACGCCATCAAGTTCACCGAGCGCGGCGAGGTGGTGGTGTCGGCCCAGCTGGTGGCGCGGGATGCGCACAGCCTGTCGATCGCGTTTGCCATCCGCGACACCGGCATCGGCATCGCGCCGGAGCAGTGCGCCCACATCTTCGACGGTTTCTCGCAGGCCGAGGCCTCGACCGCGCGGCGCTACGGCGGCACCGGGCTGGGGCTGGCGATCAGCCAGCGGCTGGTGCGCCTGATGGGTGGCACGCTGCGCGTGGTCAGCGAGCCGGGGCAGGGCAGCGTGTTCGACTTTACGGTCAGTTTCGGACTGGCCGAGGCGCAGCCGGAGCCGCCACCGGCGCTGCCGCCGGCCCAGGATGCGCTCATGCGCGGGCTGTCCTGCCTGGTGGTGGACGACAATCCGGTGGCGCGCACGGTGCTGCGCGAGATGGCGACCTCCTTTGGCTGGAGCGTGGAGGTGGCGGCGGACGGCTACGAGGCGCTGGACGCGGTGGCGGCGCGGAACGCGCGCGCCCGGGCGTACGACGTGGTCTTCATCGACTGGCGCATGCCGGCGCTGGACGGTTGGGAAACCAGCTGCCGCATCCGCCAGATGGCGCCCGACGGCAAGACGCCGCTGATCGTGATGGTGACGGCGCACGACCGCGAACTGCTGGCGCAGCGCCACCTCCAGATGGAGTCGGTGCTGGATGGCTTTGTGGTCAAGCCGGTGACCGCGTCCATGCTGTTCGACGCGGTGGCCGATGCGCGGCTGGAACAGCGCAAGCCGCCGTTGCCCGCGGTGGCGCAGCGGCGGCTGGAGGGCGTGCGCTTGCTGCTGGTGGAAGATAACCCGGCCAATCAGCAGGTGGCCAGCGAGTTGCTGGGCCACGAAGGCGCGCAGGTGGTGGTGGCCAGTTCGGGCCAGGTGGCGCTCGGCGTGCTCTCGCGTCCGGAACCGTTGCCGGAGTTGATTCTGATGGACATCCAGATGCCGGAAATGGACGGCTATCAGGCCACGCGCGCCATCCAGTCGCAGCTGGGCATGGCCACCCCGCCCATCGTGGCGATGACGGCCAACGCGCTGGCGGCCGACCGCATCGCCGCGCTGGAAGCCGGCATGGTCGACCACGTCGGCAAGCCGTTCGATCTGGAACAGCTGATTGCGGTGATCCTGAAATATGCACGGCGCGGCGGCGCGGCGGCAGCCGCGGCGGCGGTGGAGGGCGGCGCCATGCCGCTGCCCGATGCCGGTTTGAACAGCGCCGCCGCGCTCAAGCGGCTGGGAGGACTGGAGTCGGTCTACCTGATCGCCTTGCGCAGCTTTGTGGCGGAGTCGGAAAGGCTGGCGCAGCAGCTGCGGCGGGCACGGGATGAGCAAGACGTGCAGGCCGCCTTGCCGGCGCTGCACACCCTGAAAGGCCTGGCCGGCACCGTCGGCGCCGACCGGCTGGCGATGCTGAGCCAGCTGGCCGAACGCGCCCTCAAGCAGGAGACCGCGGCCTGGCAGCCGCTGGAACCGGTGCTGGATGCCTGTACCGCCGTGGCCGGCGACATCGGGCAATTACTGACTGCGGGCGATCGGCGCTAAAAGCGCCGCAAATCATTATTTGCGGATAGCAGGCTTAGCGGATAGCATGTTGGCACAGACAATTAGGAGCTAGGCAATGGAAAAACCGAACTGGGTGGCGCATGAACTGAGCATGACCGTGCTGATGACGCCGGATATGGCCAATTTCTCAGGCAACGTACACGGCGGCACGATTCTGAAATATCTGGACAGCGTGGCCTATGCCTGCGCCAGCCGCTATTCGGGCACCTACACGGTGACGCTGTCGGTGGACCAGGTGATGTTCCTGCAGCCGATTCATGTGGGTGAGCTGGTGACCTTCCTGGCCTCGATCAACTACACCGGCCGTACCTCGATGGAGGTGGGCATCCGCGTGGTGACCGAGAATATCCAGCAGCGGCTGGTGCGTCACGCCAACAGCTGCTACTTCACCATGGTGGCGGTGGATGCCAACCGCAAGCCGGTGGAAGTGCCGACGCTGGTGCCGGAAACCGAAGAACAGAAACAGCGCTGGGAACAGGCCCTGCTGCGCAAGCAGGCTCGTCAGATGGTCCATGGGAACCGCAAGAAATGAAGCGGCTCGCACTGGCCATCGCTTTTGCCGTGGCGTTGCCGGCGGTGCTGGCCGCGGCGCCGGGCGGGCGCGAGATCATCGGCGATGTCAGCCGCATCGTCGCGCCGAATGGGGTGCAGGAGAACTTCAAGCTGCACGTCAACGGCATCGACCAGTGGGTCTACACGCGCGGCCAGGACCGCAAGAATCCGGTGCTGCTGTTCGTGCACGGCGGGCCGGCATCGCCCAGCGCGCCGACCATGTGGATGTACCAGCGTCCGCTGGAAGAGTATTTCACGGTGGTGAATTACGACCAGCGCGGCGCCGGCAAAACCTACCTGGAAAACGATCCGGACACGGTGCGTCCGACCCTGAACGTCCAGCAGTTTGCCGATGACGCGGTGAAGATCGCAGAAGCCGTCTCCCGGCGTTACGGCAAGCGCAAGGTGATCCTGGCCGGCCACAGCTGGGGCACGGTGGTGGCCATGCGCGCGGCATTGGCGCGGCCGGACCTGTTCCATGCTTATGTCGGCATCGGGCAGGTGATCAGCATGCTGGATAACGAAAAGGTCAGCTTCGATTTCGCCATGGCGCAGGCGCGCAAGGAAAAGAACGAGAAGGCGATCAAGGAACTGGCGTCGATCGCACCGTATCCGGGCGATACGCCGCTCACGCGCGAGCGCATCGTCACCGAGCGCAACTGGGCGCAGCATTACGGCGGTCTGGCGGCTTACCGCAGCGACTTCGCCTACTACTTCGATGCGCCGCTGTTGTCGCCCGAGTATGACGACAAAGCCACGCAAGCCATCGACCAAGGCAGCCTGCTGACGCTGGAGCGCGTGCTGAACGAGTGGCTGCAGGTAGACTTCAAGCCGGTGAAATCGTTCCCGATCCCGGTGGTGATGTTCATGGGCCGTCACGACTACACCACGCCCTCCGGACCGACGGCGGCCTGGCTGGCCAAGGTCAAGGCGCCGTACAAGCGCGCGGTCTGGTTCGAAAACTCCTCGCATCTGGTGCAGTTTGAGGAGCCGGGCAAGACGCTGGTCAGCCTGCTCGAATACGTGCGCCCGCTGGCGAAGGATTAAGCGCGGCGGCGGGTCAGGAACACCAGGCCCGCCGCGATCACCGAGGCGGCGCTCAGCGCGTACAGGCCGCCCTGGATGGAGCCGGTCTTCTGCTCCAGATAGCCGAAGGCGGCCGGCGCCACGAAGCCGCCCAGATTGCCCAGCGAGTTGATCAGCGCGATCACCGCCGCCGCGATGCGGCTGTCCAGATAGCCCTGCGGAATCGGCCAGAACAGCGACGAGGCCGCCTTGAAGCCGATGCCGGCAAAGCAGATCGCCACGAACGCAAACACCGGACCGCCCGTGGTGGAGGCGAACGTGCCGCAGGCCGCGATCAGCAGCGCCACCGCCACCCAGGCTTGCTGATGGCGATACTTCTGCGCCAGCGTGGCAAACAGATACATGGCCGCGATCGAGATGATCCACGGGATGGAGTTGAACAGGCCGATCTGGAACTCGCTGAAATGCCCCATCTTTTTGATGATGCTCGGCAGCCAGAAGGTGGCGCCGTAAATGGTCAGCTGGATGGCGAAGTAGATGAAGCAGAACAGGGCGATGCGGCCGTCTTTCAGCAGCGTGAACATGCTGGCGTGGGCCGGCTTGCTGGCGTCGCGCTCCTTCTTCTCGGCGGCGATGATGGCGGACAGGGCGTTGCGTTCGGACTCCGTCAGCCATGTGGCGTCTTCGGGGCGCGAGTCGAGGCAGAACCACACCACAAAGCACAGCGCCACCGAAGCCAGGCCTTCGATGATGAACATCCATTGCCAGCCGTGGAAGCCGCCGCCGTCGATCGACAGCAGTGCGCCTGACAGCGGACCGGACATCACCGACGCCAGCGCCGAGCCGCTCAGGAAGATGGCCATGGCCTTGCCGCGCTCGCGGTTCGGCAGCCATTGGGTGAAGTAGTAGACCACGCCGGGGAAGAAGCCGGCTTCGGCCACGCCCAGCAGGAAGCGCAGCGCGTAGAACGACATCTCGCCCTGCACGAAAGCCATGCCGGTGGCCACCACACCCCAAGTGGCCATGATGCGGGTCAGCCAGGCTTTGGCGCCGAAGCGCTGCTGCAGGATGTTGGAAGGCACCTCGAACAGCGCGTAAGCCAGGAAGAACACGCCGGCGCCGAAGCCGAAGGCGGCGGCGCCGATGCCGAGGTCTTTCTCCAGGTGCGAGCGCACAAAGCCGATGTTGACGCGGTCGATGTAGTTGGCGATGAACATCACCACAAACAGCGGCAGGATGCGCCATTTGACTTTGCTGACCGCCGTGTCGAGCACGGTCGGGACGGCGGCTGCGGTGCCGCCTGTTGTCGTTGCTGCGGTAGTCATTGTTGTCTCCAGGTTCTTGTTGTCGTTGTTAGCGAACCATGCAGGGCATCTTGTTGTTGAACTTCCAGCCGGGGATCAGATACTGCATCGCCACCGCGTCGTCGCGCGCGCCCAGGCCCATGTTGTTGTACAGGTGGTGGGCGGCGTCGATGGCGTCCATGTCCAGCTCCACGCCCAGGCCCGGCGCGGTGGGCACCTGCACCATGCCGCCCTGGATCCGCAGCGGGTTTTTGGTCAGGTACTGGCCGTCCTGCCAGATCCAGTGGGTGTCGATGGCGGTGATGTTGCCCGGTGCGGCGGCCGCCACGTGGGTGAACATGGCCAGCGACACATCGAAGTGGTTGTTCGAGTGCGAGCCCCAGGTCAGGCCCCATTCATGGCACATCTGCGCTACCCGCACCGAGCCCTGCATGGTCCAGAAATGCGGGTCGGCCAGCGGAATGTCGACCGATTGCAGCTGGATGGCATGGCGCATCTCGCGCCAGTCGGTGGCGACCATGTTGGTGGCGGTGAGCAGGCCGGTGGCGCGGCGGAATTCGGCCATGACTTCGCGGCCGGAGTAGCCGTTTTCCGCGCCGCACGGGTCTTCGGCGTAGGCCAGTACATCGCCCTGGTCGCGGCACAGGCGGATGGCGTCTTTCAGCAGCCAGCCGCCGTTCGGGTCCAGCGTCACGCGCGCCTGCGGGAAGCGTTCATGGAGGGCGGTGACGGCTTCGATTTCCTCCTCGCCGCGGAACACGCCGCCTTTCAGCTTGAAGTCGTTGAAGCCGTAGCGCTCGTAGGCGGCTTCGGCCAGGCGCACCACGGCCTCCGGCGTGACGGCTTGCTCGGTGCGGATGCGGGTCCAGTTGTCGCTGGCGTCGGCCGGCACGCCGGCGTAGGGCAGATCGGTCCGGTTGCGGTCGCCGATGTAGAACAGGTAGCCGAGCATCTCGACCTCGCTGCGCTGCTGGCCTTCGCCCAGCAGTGCGGCCACCGGCACGCCGAGATATTTGCCCACCAGATCCAGCAGCGCCGCTTCCAGCGCGGTGACGGCGTGGATGGCCACGCGCAGGTCGAAGGTTTGCAAGCCGCGGCCGCCGGCATCGCGGTCGGCAAAGGCGGCGCGGGCCGCGTTCAGGATGGCGTTGTAGTTGCCGATCGGCTGGTTCAGCAGCAGCGGGCGCGCATCTTCCAGGGTCTGGCGGATTTTTTCGCCGCCCGGCACTTCGCCCACGCCGGTGTTGCCGGCACTGTCGGTCAGGATCACGAGATTGCGGGTGAAATAAGGGCCATGGGCGCCGCTCAGGTTGAGCAGCATGCTGTCCCGGCCGGCTACCGGTATGACTCGCACGGCAACGATACGTGGGGTTTCCTGCATGATAATCCTTGTAAATGATTGCGCTGTCATTTGCATGGTAACCATGTATCCCAGCATTTTCAAGGGGGATACGCTGTTTTTACGTTTTTTTAAATGATAGAAAATGATGTGTGATGCTACAATGGCACATCTTTTCATAGCGAGGTGTTTATGAGCGAGCTGCGCACGTTGCGCACGGCCGCTGGCGAGATCAGCGTCAGCGGCGCCACGCTGACGGATGTGGCCAAGGTGGCTGGCGTGTCGCCGATTACCGTCTCGCGCGCGCTGAACCAGCCGCATCTGGTGCGGCCGAACACCGTGGCCAAGGTGCAGGCGGCGGTGCAACAGACCGGCTATGTGAAAAACATGATGGCCGGTGCGCTGGCTTCCAGCCGCAGCAAGCTGGTGTCGCTGGTGCTGCCGACCATTTCCACGCCGATCTTTGCCGATATGGTGCAGGCGGCCAGCGATCACCTGACCGCGGCCGGCTATCAGGTGATGCTGGGTTTGTCCAGCTACGAGGCGTGGCGCGAGGAGGTGCTGGTGGAGACCATACTCAGCCGCCGTCCGGATGGCGTGATCCTGACCGGCTCGCTGCATACGGACAGCACGCGCCGCCGCCTGCAGGCGGCGCGGGTGCCGGTGGTGGAGGCGTGGGACCTGACGCCGTCGCCGATCGACATGATGGTCGGCTTTTCGCACGAGGACGTGGGGCATGCGATTGCCCAGCACCTGCTGCAGCGCGGCTACCAGCGCGTCGCCATTCTGGCGGTGGAAGATCCGCGCGCGGAGCGTCGCAATCAGGGCCTGCAGGCCGGGCTGGCCAAGCATGGCTTGCAGGCGGTGGCGGTGCAGACCATGCCGTTGCCGTCCACCTTTGCGCTTGGGCGCGACGGCCTGGCGCAGCTGCTGGAGCGCTGTCCGGATCTGGATGCGGTAGTGTGCAGTTCCGACACCCTGGCGCACGGTGTGCTGACCGAAGCCATCGCGCGCGAATTGGCGGTGCCGCAACAACTGGCGGTGCTGGGTTTTGGCGATGTGAATTTTGCGGCGCGAACTTATCCGCCGCTATCGACTGTGCGCGTCGATGGCGCTAATATCGGACGTGTGGCGGCGCAAGCGATACTGGACCGGCTGGATGGCAAGTCAGTTGCCAGCCTGACCGATACCGGTTTCCAGCTGATCCAGCGCGGCAGCACGTAAACCAACCAGGAGGCCGGCATGGAAATGAAGCGCGTCAATGCGGGGAAATTGCGGGCCATCGGCTATGATGCGCGCGACAAGTTGCTGCGGGTAGAGTTTGACGACGGCACGGCCATCGACTATTCGGGCGTGGGCAACGAGGTGTGGCGCAAGCTGTCGACCTCGGGCGCGGCGTGGAGCTATTACCGCGACAACATCGAAGATGAATACACCGGCCGCAAAGGCGTGGTGCGCAAGCCCACCACCCGCGCCGATCTTGAAGACCTGTTCCGGCCGCCGTCTGAAGGCTGATCTTTAAGCGCAATCAAATTACGGGCCTGCCCGGTCGTTAGACTGGGCGGATGCCTCCAACGCCCCCTGCCCACTACGACCTGCCCTGGAAAGCTGCGTTGACGCATGCTTTCCGGGACTTCATGGCATTTTATTTCCCCAAGCTGCACGCAAAGATCGACTGGACCAAGCGAAGTATTGCTCGCTGCGGATAATCTTTTCAGCCCGGTGACTCGGGCCCAGTTGCACAGGCAGCAATCCCGCCACGACCCGGACGAGCTTTACGCCGTCAAGTGGCGATTGACCAAACTATTGATTCAACATGGCCGCAGCAAGAGGCGCATAATGATTTTTTTCAGAGTGATCAACTGGATGATGAGCTTGCCTGAGCCTCAGCAGAAACGGTATTGGCAGGCGATTCACAGGCTGGAAAAGGAGGCCGAAATGGAATGGATCAGCCCATTGGAACAATCGTTCATCGATGAAGGTGTAAAGCGCGGTGTGAAGCAAGGACTGGCCCAAGGTCTGGAGCGAGGTCTGGAACGCGGTCTGGAGCGAGGTCGAAGGGAAGGGGCGGCGGCGCTGCTGGAACGGCAGTTGAGCCGGCGCTTCGGGCCGTTGTCCAAAACTGCACGCAATAAACTGGCCAAGGCAAGCATGGAACAGCTCGATGCCTGGAGCGATGCGCTACCGGATGCGCAATCGCTGAAACAGGTGATTGGATAGCAGCGCCGCGCTGGCGATCAGGAGGGCGCCAGTCAGCAGCGGCAAGCGGGCGTCCCAGCCGGTGAGCATGCCGGCGACGGCGGTGCCGGCCGAGCCTGCGGTGATTTTCAACGCCGCCACCCACAGGAAGATCTGGCCGCGTGCCCTGGGCGGCGCGTATTCGGTGCGCGCTGCCAGTGTGGCGGCGAAGAAGAAGGCGTTCACCACGCCCGATACCCAGAACATGCACACCGCCAGCTGCCAGCCGCCGCTCAGCATGATGGCGCACAAGCCGCACGCCGCACACAACGCCAGCATGGTCATCAGCCGGTCCGGGCTGCCGCGCAAGGGGCGCAGCATGACGCCGACCGATCCGCACAGGTTGCCGATGCCGTAGGCGGCGGTCATGGCGGCCGCGCCGGCCAGCGGGATGCCCAGCGTGCCAGTCATGCGCACGGCGGTGATGGGCAGGGCGGCCATGCTGAAGGCGACCAGCACGGTCATGTAGAGGGTGCGGCGCAGCCGGCCATCCTGCGCGATCAGACCGATGGTGCGCCATGCGCCGGGCACGCTTTGCGGATGGCCGCCGTGTTCGGGCGCGGTATAGGGCAGGCGCATGACCAGCCCGGCGGCCAGGAAGGTGGCGGCGGCCAGGCAGTATGCGGCCAGCGCCGGGGTGGCCCAGGCGGAAACGGCGGCCACGATGGACGGGCCGACGGTCCCGCCGATGCCGTAGGTGGCCACGTCCCAGCCCTGCGCGCGGCGCAGGTTCAGTTGATCTTTGCCGGCGATGGCGGGCAGGCGGGTGCTGATGCCGCCGGTAAGCAAGGGGCCGCACAGGCCGGCAAGGGCGAGCAACAGGCCGGTCAGGATAAGCGGCAAGATGCCGTAGCTGGCGACGGCGGCAGCCAGCGCGGCGGCATACAGGACACAGGCGGCGGCGATGACTTTGCGACCGTCCGCCGCCAGGTCGATGCGGCGCGCGACGAAGGGGCCGAGCAAGTGCGGCGCGGTCAGGCAGGCACCGAGCAGGCCGGCGGTGCGGCCGCCTTCGCCCTGCGCGGTGGCCAGCAGCACCACGGCAACCACCGCGCCGCCATCCGCCATGCGCGCCAGCGACGCGGCGGCCACATAGCGCGTCAGATTGCGCCACGGTGCCGCATCGACTGCTGCGGCACCGGCCACTGGGGCGCTCGCCGCGACATGGGCGCGGGCATGCTTGCGAGGAGCGTTGTCGATGGCGCAGCGGGACGCCTGGGCGGCGGCTGCGCCATGGGCATTGGCCGCGCCGCGCGGGGCATCCTCAGCTACGGGGCTGCTCGGCTCGGGGGTCACGCCAGTTCCAGCGTGTCGATCAGTTGGGCCAGCAGTTCGCGGTCGGCGCCTTCGATGGCTTGCAGCGGCAAGGGCAGGCAGGGCTGCGGCGCCAGTCTCATGATGCCGGCGGCGGCCGCGATCACCCGCAGGCTGCCGTTGTATTTGCCGAACAATTCCCACAAGGGCGCCAGCCGCGCCGACAGCCGCGCCGCTTCCTGCGCATCGCCGGCCTGCGCCGCGCGCGCAATGGCCAGCGTGGTGCGCGGGAAGATGCCGCCGATGACCGAGTACCACACTTCGCAGCCGGCGCTCAGGCCGGTGGCGCCGAACTTGTCGCCGCTGACGCCGATGCGTACATGGTCCGGCACCAGCGCCCGCAGCCGCGCCACGCGTTCCGCCGCGGCGGCGGCATCCGCCGGCACGCCCGGGATCTTGATCGAATGCACGTTCGGCAACTGGGCGATGCGGCCGTGCAGCTCGTCGCTGAACTCGAAGCGGGTGGTGCTCGGATTGTCGTACACGCACAGCGGCACCGAGATGTTGCGCGTCACCGTCTCGAACAGTTGGTAGACCTCGCCCGCGTTCAGCGTGTGGTACGACATCGGCGCCAGCAGCACGGCGCTGGCGCCAGCCTTTTGCGCATCGTCGGCCAGGCCCAGCACATCGCGTGTGCGCAGCGCGCCGATGCCGACCATGACCGGCACGCCGCCAGCCGAATCCACCGCCATCTGCGCCATTTGCGCGCGCGCTTCGCGGCTGAGGTAGGCATACGCGCCGGTGGAACCGAGCGCGCCGATGGAGTCGACGCCGGCTGCCGCCAGCCTTTGCACCAGTGCCATATAGGCGCCTACGTGGATGCCCCGTTCGTCCATGGGCGTGATGGGGAATGCGCTGAGACCTGAAAACATGAAGTGCTCCTTAGGCTGAGGTAGAATGTCTGAAACATAGTAAATTATGTCCTAGGACAAAGTCAATGATATCTGGAAGCACTGCTATTGAAATTGCCGACTGCATCCGCGCGCTGGTGCAGGACGGTCATTACCAGCCCGGCGACGCGTTGCCGCCGGTGCGCGAGCTGGCCGAGACGCTGGGCGTCAACCGCAACACGGTATCCGCCGCCTACCAGCGCCTGACCAAGGCCGGCCTGGCGGTGGCGCAGGGCCGGCTGGGCACCTCCATCGCCGCGCCGCCCGGGGCTGGCGAGCAGGAGGGCGTAAGCGCCGGCACGCCGCTGATCGATCTGGCGCACGGCAATCCCCATCCCGACTGGCTGCCGGACGCCGCGCCGCTGCTGGCCAGCGGCAGCCTCAAATCGCGGCTGTACGGCGAGGAGACCATCCTGCCGGCGCTGCGCGAGTCCGGCCGTGCCTGGTTTGCGGCGGATTGCCCGCCCGGCTGGGAGCTGGAGCTGACCCACGGCGCGGTGGACGGCATCGAGCGGCTGGCGACGGCCCACCTGGTGGCCGGCGACAAGGTGGCGGTGGAAGATCCGTGCTTCCTCGGATCGATCAACGCGCTGCGCATCGCCGGCATGCAGGCGGTGGGCGTGCCGTTGGACGAGGAGGGCATGCAGCCGCAGGCGCTGGCCCGGGTGCTGGAACAGGGCGCCCGCGCGGTATTGCTGACGCCGCGCGCCAACAATCCGGTAGGCTGCAGCCTGAGCAAACGCCGCGCCGAAGAGCTCAAACGCGTGCTGGCCGGCTATCCGAATGTGCTGGTGATCGTCGATGACCACTTCGCCCTGCTGGCCGGCACGCCCTACCATTCCGTCATTCCGGCCTCGACCGCCCGCTGGGCGGTGCTGCGCTCGGTGTCCAAGGGCCTGGGGCCGGACATGCGGCTGGCCTTCGTGGCCTGCGACGCCGCCACCGCCGAGCGCCTGCGCACCCGCCTGGCGCCGGGCATGACCTGGGTCAGCCGCATCCTGCAAAGCGTGGTGGCGGCCTGCCTGGGCTCGGCCGCGGTGCGCGACCAGATCGAGGCGGCGCGCGCGAGCTACGCCGCCCGCCGCCGCGAGCTGCACGCCGCGCTGGCCGCGCAGGGCGTGGCCGCGCCGGCGCCTTCGGATGGCCTGAATGTCTGGATACCGCTCGACCACGACGCCAAAGACGTGGCCTACGCGCTGGCGAAGAAGGGCTGGCTGGTGCGGCTGGGCAGCGCGTATGACGTGCAGGGGCAGTCGCGCGCCATCCGCATCACGATCTCCACCATGGAGGATGGACAGGCGGCGCAGTTTGCGCAGGACCTGAAATCCTGCCTGATGGCGCTACGATAGGCGCATCACGATTGAATCCGCGCGGCGGCTGTGGTTTAATCAAAAAATCGTTGCTTATCCCGACCGCCATGTCCAGCCAGCCAGAAACCCAGCAAGACCAACCCGCCTATCGCGTCGAACGCTCTTCGGTGCACGGCAACGGTGTGTTCGCGCAGCGCGACATCGCGCCGGGCGAGCGCATCATCGAGTACGCAGGCCGCGAGATTACCTGGGACGAGGCGCAGCTGCGCGCCGAAGTCCAGGGCGGGCCGCACAACCACACGTTTTTCTTCAGCCTGGCAAACGGCAATGTGATCGACGGCGGCGACCATGGCAACGAGGCGCGCTTCATCAACCACTCCTGCGAGCCCAACTGCGAAGCCATCGAGGAAGAGGATGGCCGCATCTTCATCTACGCCCTGCATGACATCAAGCAGGACGAGGAACTCAGCTATTCATATCCGCTGATTTACGAGGGCCGCCACACGCCGGCCATCAAGAAGGCGTTCGCCTGCCGCTGCGGCGCGCCCAACTGCACCGGCACCATGCTGGCGCCCAAGCCGCGCAAGCGCAAGCCTAAACCGGCGTCGCCGGCATACGTGGATCTCGTTCCCGCCGCGGCAACTGTGCAAAGTCCGCAGCCGCTAGCGGCGGGCTGAAGCGGTGCGGCTGGCCGTCCAGCCCGGGCATGGTGTGTTCGAAGTTGGAGAAGCGGAGGTGGCCTCCGGCAATGCTTTGTTAAAACGCCCCTGTCGATCTGGCCAGAGGTGAAATGATGGCGACCGCATTGACATTGTCGGACGAGTTAGTGGAAATGGCGAAGCCACACGCTGCGGCCGCATGAAAATAATTGAAGCGCCATAAATAGCGCGGCGCCATTGCGGCTTATTTATAACCAGCGCATTTTCAGCACGATCCAGTGCGCCAGCAGGCGGTTCAGCAGGGGCAGGGCGAGACCGTGGGTGCGGGCCACTTTTTGCTGCATGGCCAGTGCCGGCGAGGCGCCGCCGCCTTTTACCGCGAACAGGATGCGGTTGTTGCCGGCTATCCCGCGAAACCAGCAGATGCGGCCCTGGAAGGTCTGGCGCAGGCGCCGCAGCATGGCGCCGTAGTGCGGATCGTAGCTGAAGATATTGCTTACCATGACGCCGCCCGGCCGCAGCGCGCGCCGGCAGTCGGCATAGAAGGCGGCGCTGCCCAGCGCCGGCGGCAAGCCTTCGGCGTCGAAGCCGTCCACCAGCAGCACGTCGGCACTGTTGTCCAGCTTGCTCATATAGTCGGCGGCGTCGGCCTGGATCACGCGGAAGCGGGCGTTGTCGCGCGGGATGGCGAATTGCTCGCGCAGGGCGATCACTTCCGGGTTCAGTTCCAGCACGGTGATGCGGCACCGCGGCAGATAGCGGTAGCAGAACTTGGCCAGCGAGCCGCCGCCCAGGCCGACCATGACAATGTGCTCGGGCTGCGGGTGAAACAGCACAAAGCACATCATGGCGCGCGCATAGCTGAGCACCAGATCGTCCGGGCGCGACAGCCGCATTTCGCTTTGCACCATGCCTGGCTGGAACTCCAGCAGGCGCTTGTCGCCTAGCGTCCGGACTTGGGGGCGGTGGTATGGGGGCGTCAAGTTTTGCTGTATTGTGGATTTACCTAGGGAATCATAGTAGCATGGCGTTAGCACCGGCCGGCCCTCCGGCGGCCCATTTGGAGAGAGACGATGTTTTTAGACCACCCTACGCTTACCGCCACCAACAGCTTCACCGAGCCGGACCGCCTGGAGCGCCTGACCCGCGTCTATGGCTACGTGGCGGCACTGGCTGATCTGGCCGGCAAGCAGAGCTTTATCGAGAAGGTCAGCCAGTTGCACGACCACAAGGGCACCCTGATCGTGTTCTGGCACGATACCCCGACCGAAGAGGAAAAAGCCTTCTTTACCCAAGCCTGGGCCAGCAAAATGGGCGACGGCAGTACCAATGTGGAACACGAGGTCTGATCCCGGCCGCGGTCATGGATATAAAAACCTTGCTGTTGGCGCTGGCGCTGGGCAATCTGAGCCTGTGCGCGGCGCTGTTCTTTTTTGAGGCGGAGGCGCGCCGCAGCGGCGACCATGCGCGGCTGCACGCCACCTGGGCACGGGCCAAGCAGTGCCAGGCACTGGCCTGGAGTTTGTTGTATTTCCGCGGCGTCCTGCCGGATTTCCTGACCATTCCGTTTGCCAACGCGGTGCTGTTCGCCGGCTTTGCGCTGGACGCTGCCGCCCTGTGGGAGCAGGCCGGCCGCCGTGTATGGCGCTCGCACCTGTTGCCTGCGCTGGGGGCGGCCATCGGCGTGTATGTGGGCGCCTGGCTGCTGCAGATGCCGGCCGGCATCCGCATCGCCATCGCATCGGCGGCTGCCGGCTTCTTCTTCGTGGCCGGCGCCGCCGCGCTGGGACGCGGCTGGCGCAACGGCACCCTGCTGCGGCGTTATCTGGTGGTGGCCATGCTGGTGCTGAGCGCGGCCGTGGTGCTGCGCGGCCTGTGGTCGCTGCTGCCGGAAGGCGTCAGCGGCGTCAGCACGCTGGTGGTGCAGGGCGTGGGTGTCGGCGCGCTGTATTTGATGATGGTGAGCAACGCTTTCGGCTATCTGCTGCTGGCGCGCGAGCAGGCACAGGGCGAGCTGGCGCGGCTGGAGGTGGTCGATCCGCTGACGGACGTGCCCAACCGGCGCGGCTTCTATCAGACGCTGACGCCGTGGATCGCGCTGGCGCGCCGCCCCGGCATGCCGACCTCCCTGATCATCCTCAATCTGGACCAGTTCAAGCGCGTCAACGACAGCTATGGCCATCCGGCCGGCGACATGGTGCTCAAGGCCATGGTCGACGTCTGCAAGAAACAGTTGCGCGATTCCGATCAGATGGGCCGCCTGGGCGGAGCGGAATTTGCCATCCTGCTGCCGCGCACTTCGCTGGAAGACGCCAGCATGGTGGCCGAGCGCATCCGCAACGCGGTGGCGGCGCTGCCGGTCAAGGCGGAAAAAGCCATCATCAATATGACGGCCAGCCTGGGCGTGACCGTGATCCGCGCCGAGGACAGCGCCGTCAGCCTGTTCAAGCGCGCCGACGAGGCGCTGCAGGCGGCCAAACAGGGCGGCCGCAACCGCGTGGTGGAGCTGAGTCATCAAGCTGTCACAAATTGAGCTTATCGTGTTTATAATGATATAAACCGTTTAGTTTGATTATTAGCGCGGAGCCTTCGAGAATATGTATGCAGCAGTAGATTTGGGTTCCAACAGCTTTCGCCTCCACATCGGCAAGCACGATGGCGAGGCGATACGCGTCCTGAAATCCGTGCGCGAGCCGATCCGGCTGGCGGCGGGGCTGGACAAGGAGGGCAATCTGACGCCGGCCGCCATGCAGCTGGCGCTCAATTGCCTGAAGAATTTCCGTACCGTGCTGGCCGCGTACAAGCTCGATGCGGTGCGGGTGGTGGCCACGTCCGCCATGCGCGTGGCGCGCAATTCCGGCGTTTTCCTGCCGCAGGCCGAACAGGCCATCGGCTACCCGATCGAGATCATCTCCGGCGAGGAAGAGGGGCGTCTGATCTACATGGGCGTGGCGCACGCGGTGGCGCTGCCCGGCGAGCGCCGGCTGGTGATCGACATCGGCGGCGGCTCCACCGAGCTGATATTGGGGCGCGGGCAGGAGATTGAAAGGGTCGAGTCGTTCAGCGTCGGCACGGTCAAGCAAAGCCTGTCCTTCTTCATCGGCGGGCGGGTGGACGCGCCGTCGTTCGAGGCGGCCATTCTGTCGGCGCGCAGCCATTTCGAGGATGCGGCACCGCCATATCATCCGCAATTCTGGAAGCAGTGCTACGGATCGTCCGGCACCGCGCGCACCATCGCCGACATCATCGTCAAGAATGGCCTGGGGCGCGAGGTGAATGGCCAGACGCTGAGCGCGCTCAAGCAGCGCTTCATCGAATTCGGCCACGTCAGCAAGATCGACATGCCGGGCCTGAAGCCGGATCGCGCCTCCACCATCATCGGCGGGCTGGCGATCCTGATCGGCCTGGTGCGCGAGCTGGATATTCCAGTGGTGGTGCCGATCGAGGCCGGCCTGCGCATGGGCGTGATGTGGGACCTGCACCTGCGCTCGACCAAGCGCGATCGCCGCGAGCAGTCGGTGCAGGCTTGCGTGGAGCGCTTCCACGTCGACCAGCGTCGCGCCAACCGCGTGGCCGACGACGCGCTGGCGCTGTACGCCCAGGCCAAGCCCTCCTCGGACCAGTACGGCCGCCACCTGTACTGGAGCGCGTTGCTGCACGAGATGGGCATGGTGGTCTCGCACACCGGCTACCACAAGCACGCTGCCTACATCATCGAAAACGCCGACCTGCCGGGCTTCACGGCGCGCGAGCAGCGCATCATGAGCCGCATGATCGTGGCCCACAAGGGCAATCTGCGCAAGGTGGTGGAGGTGCTGGGCGAGCCGGACTTCGCCAAGGCCATCGTCGCGCTGCGGCTGGCGGTGCTGTTCATGCACTCGCGGATCGACCTCGATTTCACCCAGATCAAGCTGCGCTTCAAGAACCGCATCGAACTGGAAATCCGGCGCGAATGGGTGGCCGATCACCCGACTTTATCCTATTGGCTGGAGAAAGAGCAGGAGCAGTGGGATGAAGTCGGTGTAGACTTCGCTATTCGCACCAGTTGAAGAGGAAACGCTTATGCAAAACAGGACGGCATGCTTATTCGCTAGCATATTACTAGTCCTGTCCTTGCCGGCAGCCGCCGCGCCCAGGGAAACCGTAACGCTGTGCTACGAGGCGCAGGACGTCAAACCCTGGCGCACCGAGAAGGGCGGCGGGCTCAATTTCGAGTTGCTTAAACTGGTGGAGCAGCGGCTCGATGTCCGCTTCGATTTTCACAGCATTCCATGGAAGCGCTGCCTGGCGCAGTTGAAGGCCAACGCGGTGGACGGCGCATTCGCCGTCAGCTACAAGCCGGACCGGCGCGAGCTGGGTGAATATCCGGGCGGCGACACGCTCGACGCCAGCAAGCGTATGCACACCGATACTTATGTGGTCCTGCGCCGCAAGGGCAGCAAGGTGGAATGGGACGGCAAGCATTTCAGCAATCTGGATGGCGCCATCGGTTTCCAGCTCGGTTATTCGGTGGGCGATGTGCTGCGCGCGCAGAACCTGGAAGTGGACGAGGGCAGTCAGCGCGCCGACGAACTGGCGCGCAAGCTGCTGGCCGGGCGGCTGGCGGCTGCGGCGATGGGCGGCAGCGACGCCGCCGGCCTGATGCGCGGCCCGCTGGCGCCGCAACTGGAGCAACTGCCCATCCCCATCATTGAAAAGCCGTACTTCCTGATCCTGTCGCACGCGCTGGTGGCCACCAGGCCGCAACTGGCGGCGCGCATCTGGAGCGCGGTGGAACAGGCGCGCAATAGTCCGGACTATAAGAAACTGGCATTGGCCGAGGGAGTCCGCCATTGATACGGTAAACAAGGTGCTGAGCGACGGCGGCGGCCCGCTGTCGCAATTGCGGCTGGCCTGGCGGCGCAATATCCTGTTGCGGCTGGGTTTTGGCATCTTTTTGGCGGTGGCGATTTCCACCGCCATCTACACCACCTATGTGATGCGCACCTTGCGCAGCGAGGCCGAACAGAATCTGCGCGAACGCGCCGAACGGCTGGCGGCCGTGCTGTCGCAGGCGCTGGCGCGGCCGCTGTTCGACATCAACAGCGCCGCCGTCTCCAGCGTGGTGGACGCCTCGGGCGCCACGCCGGAAGTGCTGGTGCTGCGCGTGCTGGGACCAACCGGCGCGGAACTGGCCAGCTACGTGTCGCCGATGAAGACACCGGTGTCGTCCATCCATGTGCGGCGCGACATCCAGTTCAGCGATGCGCACCGCAACTATCCGGTGGGTTCGATCGACCTGGCGTATTCGCGCCAGCAGATGGACGCCGACCTGCAGCGCCAGATCGTCAACACAGTGGCGGCCAATTTGCTGCTGGCGCTGGCCATCGTGCTGTCGATCTTCATCGTCGGCCGGCGGGCGGCGCGGCCGTTTGCCGATATCCGCACCGGGCTGGAAAAGCTGACGCGCGGCGAGACCGATATCAAGCTGTCCGGCGTGGGCCGGGACGACCAGGTGGGACACCTGTCGCACGCCGTGCTGCGCTTCCGCGACACGCTGACGCGCCTGCGCGACGCCGAGCGCGAGCTGCGCGACCTGAACGCCGAGCTGGAACAGCGCATCAACGCCCGCACGGCGGAATTGACGCGCAGCACGCAGCAGGCACGCGACAGCCAGGCCAAGCTGCAAACCATCGTCGATACGGCGCTGGACGCGGTGGTGCGCATGGATCTGGACGGGCGCATCGTCGGCTGGAACAAGCAGGCGGAGGTCATCTTCGGCTGGTCGCGCGAGGAGGCATTGGGGCTGGATCTGGGCATGACCATCATTCCACCGCGCTTCCGCTATGAGCACAAGCGCGGCATCCAGCGCTATATGAGCGGCGGTGGCGGCAGCGGCGTGCTGGCCACCCGCATCGAGGTGTATGCCTTGCGCCGCAACGGCGAGGAGTTTCCGATCGAGCTGGCGATCACGCAGGTGAAGACCGAGGAGCGCGACAGCTTCGAGTTCTGCGCCTTTATCCGCGATATCAGCGACCGCCGCGAGCGCGAGCAGAAGCTGGTCAACGCCAACCTGATGGCGGAGGCGGCGAATGTGGCCAAGTCCGAATTCCTGGCCAATATGAGCCACGAAATCCGCACGCCGATGAGCGCGGTGATCGGCATGGCCTATCTGGCCCTGCGCACCGAAATGACGGCCAAGCAGCACGATTACATCAGCAAGATTCACCGCGCGGCGCTGACGCTGCTGGGCATCATCAACGACATTCTCGATTTCTCCAAGATCGAGGCCGGGCGGCTGGAGGTGGAGGCGATTCCTTTCTCGCTGGAGGATGTGCTGGTCAACGTCAACAGCGTGACGGCGCAGCGCGCGGCCGACAAGCGGCTCACTTTCGTGATCGGCGCGGCGCCCGACGTGCCGCGTTATCTGGTGGGCGATCCGCTGCGGCTCGGGCAAGTGCTGATCAATCTGGTGAACAACGCGGTCAAGTTCACGCTGGAAGGCAAGCTGGAACTGCATTGCGCGCTGCTGGGCGAACGCGATGGCAAGGCCGTGCTGCGCTTCACCGTCAGCGACACCGGCATCGGCATGACGGCGCAGCAGAAATCGCGCCTGTTCCGCGCCTTCAGCCAGGCCAACGGCTCGACCACGCGCCAGTACGGCGGCACCGGCCTGGGACTGTCGATTTCGCAGCAGCTGGTGCGGCTGATGGGCGGGAATATCGAGGTGCAGAGCGAAATCGATCGTGGCTCGGTATTTCATTTCGACCTGCCGTTCGCCTTGTCCGACGCCGCCGCGCTGGCGGTGCAGATGGCGCTGCATCAAGGCCCGGTGGGCGATCTGAAGCTTGAGGCCTCGCCGCGCCGCGCCGCGCGCGTGCTGCTGGCCGAGGATAGCGCCGACAATCAGGATGTCACGCGTGCGCTGCTGGAGCTGCAGGGCCTGGATGTGGACGTGGTGGCCAATGGCCGCGAAGCGCTGGCGCGTCTGAGGGAAGCCGGGCCGCGCGCTTATGACCTGGTGCTGATGGATCTGGGCATGCCGGAAATGGACGGTCACGAAGCCACGCGCCTGCTGCGCGTGGACAGCCGTTTCAGCGAGCTGCCCATCATCGCTGTTACCTCCAACGCGCTGGCCGGCATGCAGGCGCGCTGCATCGAGGACGGCATGCAGGATTACCTCACCAAGCCGATCGATCCGCAGCGCCTGTACGCCGTGCTATCGCGCTGGCTGGGCATGTCGATGAAGGTGATACCGCCGGTGCCGCCGCGCGCGCAGTCCGGCGGCGACACCGATGCGCGCCAGGCCTTGCTGGATCTGTCGGCGCTGCTGGCGGAGTTCAGCGGCGAGAGCATGGACTATTTCGAGCGCGAACGGGCCAGCATGGCGACGCTGCTGTCGCCGGCGGAAATGGCGCGCCTCAGGCATCACATGGAACAGTATGAATTTCAGGCGGCAGGCAAGCTGCTGGCCGAAGCGATCAGAAGACAGGAGAACTTATGAATAATAATAGCGCCCGCCCCACCGTGCTGATAGTCGACGACACGCCGGATAACATTACGCTGATTTCCATGCTGTTGAAGGACAAGTACAACACCAAGGTGGCAACCAGCGGCGCCACCGCTCTGCAGATTGTGGCCTCGTCGAAAGTGGACCTGATCCTGCTCGATATCATGATGCCGGATGTGGATGGCATAGAAACCTGCCGCCGGCTCAAGGCCGATCCGGCCAGCGCGGCGATCCCGGTGGTATTCCTGACCGCGAAAAGCCAGCCGGAAGACGAGGCGCTGGGCCGCAGCGTGGGGGCGGCGGACTTTTTACGCAAGCCGGTTAATCCAGATCAATTGTTCAGCCGTGTCGCCATGCACGTGAAATGATATATACTATTTATATTATTAATTAAATTGGAGTATTTATGGCTACTAAAGCTGCCCCGAAAACCACCGTCAAGCCAGCCGTGAAAGCGGCTCCGAAAGCCGTCCCAAAGACCGCCGCCAAACCGGCGGCCAAGGCGGCTCCTAAAGCCGCCGCCAAGCCAGCGGCGAAGGTTGCTCCTAAAGCGGCACCTAAAGCAGCCCCTAAGGCAGCACCTAAGGCAGCACCTAAGGCAGTCCCTAAAGCCGCTGCGCCTAAAGCTGCACCAAAGGCGGCCGCCAAGCCGGCACCGAAAGCCGCACCGAAGGTCGCCGTCAAGCCGCACAAGGAAAAACTGGTGCGCGACAGCTTCACCATGCCGGAAGCCGAATACGCGGTGCTGGGCCAGGTGAAGAAAACCGCCCTGAAAGCCGGCTTTGAAGTGAAAAAGAGTGAACTGCTGCGCGTCGGCGTCGCCCTGATCTCGCAAATCGATCTGGCCACCCTGAAGAAAGTCCTGGCCAGCCTGCCGCAGCTGAAAACCGGCCGTCCAAAGAAGGCCTGAGCGTCCATGCGTGATCTCGGCAGGAGCATCGCGCTGGCTCTGGTGCTGGCGGCGGGCGGCGCCGCGCACGCGGCGGCCGCGGACCAGAAACCGGCCGCCGTAGCCGGCGATGCGGCGCTGAGCCGCGAGCTGGACGCCTTCATCGCCAGGGGCATGAAGGACTGGCAGATTCCGGGCTTGTCCATCGTGGTGGTTGGCGAGAAGGGCGTGTTGTACGAAAAAGGCTATGGCCTGCGCGAGATCGGCAAGCCGGGCAAGGTCGATGTCCACACCATGTTCGGGATGATGTCCACCACCAAGGCCATGACCGCGCTGGCGCTGGCCATGCTGGTGGATGAAGGCAAGCTGGCGTGGGACGATCCTGTCGTCAAGCACCTGCCGGGCCTGCGCCTGCCGAACGCCTATCTGACCGAGCACGTTACCGTGCGCGATGCGCTGCGCCACACCAGCAGCGTGCAAGACGCCGACTTGCTGTGGGCGCGCGAAGACATGAGCACCCAAGAAGTGATCCGCAGGCTGGAATTCGTGCCGGCGACGGCCGCCCTGCGTTCCGATTTCGTCTACAACAACGTGATGTACCAAGTGGCCGGTCAGGTGATCGAGGCGGTTTCCGGCCAGCGCTGGGAAGACTTCATCGCCACCCGCATCATGAAGCCGCTGGGCATGCGCGAGAGCGCGCCCACCATGGCCGCGATGCTGGCTGCCGCGCCGGCCAATGTCTCGGTGCCGCACGCAGAAATCGACGGTGTGGTGCGCGCCATCGCCGACAGCTCGGTCGACATCGTGCCGGCCGCCGGCGCCGCGTGGTCGAACGCGCACGATACCGGCAAATGGCTGTCCTTCCTGCTTGCCGGCGGCAAGGCGGGCGGCAAGCAGCTGGTCAGCGAAGCCGGTTTCAAGGAATTGATGACGCCACAGGTGGCGATCCAGCGCGTGCAATTCGGCTACCCGACCACCGCGCTGACGACGCCCCATTTCACGTCCTACGGCCTGGGATGGTTCCTGCAGGACTACCGCGGCCAGTTCGTCGCCATGCACACCGGCAGCATGAACGGACGCACCTCCATCGTCGGCCTGCTGCCGGACGCAAAACTGGGCGTCTACGTGTTCGGCAACCTCGATCATGCGGAATTCCGCCATGCGCTGATGTGGAAAGTACTGGATATGTACTCCGGCGCGCCGGCGCGCGACTGGAATGGCGAAGCGTTGGCCTTGTACGGTGGCCTGAAAAAGGAAAAGCGCGCCAGACAGGATGCCGAAGACGCCAGGCGCGTCGCCGGCACCAGACCAAGCCACCCGCTGGCCGACTACGCGGGCAGCTACCGCCATCCGGCGTGGGGCGACGTCAGCGTGACGCTGGAGGGCGAAGGGCTGGTGCTGCGCATGGGTTCATCGCCGGAAATGGCGGGCCGCCTCGAACAGTGGCATTACGATACCTTCCGCGCCCGGCTGGGCGTAGGTCTGGGCGGCTGGGAAAAATTCGTGTTCGGCATGGCCAGCGACGGCAGCATCGCCTCGCTCCAGTACGAAGACGCCAGCTTTGCCCGGGTGGCGCCGGCGGCAGGACATTAAAAAAACAACATGTCATGAAAATGACATTTCGCTGTCATTTTCTTGAAGTATTCGCTGGTTACGCTTGCTTCGTCTTCCACAAAAAAGGGATGAAGCATGCAAACCTCGATCATACAAGCGGACGTCCGAGCAACGTCTGGCAAGCTGGTTCTCAGCATGGCAAGCACGCCGGAAGAACTGCGCGAAGTCCAGCGCCTGCGCTATAAAGTGTTCATCGAGTCGATGGGCCTGAGCGCGCTGCAAAATACCGATGGCTTGGATAGCGACGAATTCGACGAGCATTGCGATCACCTGATCGTGCGCGATGCCGACACCCTGATGGTCGTCGGCACCTACCGCCTGCTGAACGCCACCCGCGCCCGCAAACTGGGCCGCCTGTATTCGGAAGGCGAATTCGATCTGGGCCGCCTGAACAACATCCGCGGCCGTATCGTGGAGGCGGGCCGCGCCTGCATTCACCCTGACTATCGCGGCGGCAGCGTGATCATGCTGCTATGGTCCGGCCTGGCCGAGTACATGCGGCGCGAGAACGCCGAATTCCTGGTCGGTTGCGCCAGCATTTCGCTGGCCGATGGCGGCCACAATGCGGTGGCGGTATACCAGCAACTGGTGAGCAAGAATCTGGCGCCGATTGAATACCGCGTGACGCCGCACCTGCCGTTCCCGTTCTCGAAACTGGAAGCCGCGCAAAAGCCGCAGGTGCCTGCGCTGTTGAAAGGCTATATGCGCTCGGGCGCGTGGATCTGCGGCGAACCGGCCTGGGATCCCGATTTCGAAAGCGCCGACCTGTTCCTGCTGATGCCTCTGGCGAACCTGGATGCGCGCTACGCCCGTCACTACGGCGTAGGCGAAGCACTGGCGGCATAAACACGTCCGCGCGGCCCCGTGTAGAATAAGCCGTTGTGCTTATTCTGCGGGGCTGTAATGAAGCTGGATCTGGAGTCGGACAAGACGGGCTATCAGGAGCGCCCGGTAACGCGCCACCGCGGCGCGGACGCCACTCGCACCACCGACCGCGTGATCGAAGAAGTGCCGGTCGCGCTGGTTTTCAATGGCATCTCGCATGCCGTCATGATGGTCACGCCGCGTGACCTGCAACCGTTCGCGATGGGCTTTGCCCTGACCGAAGGGTTGATCTCGCAAGCTTCCGATGTTTTTGATATTGAAGTGCGCGAGCATGCGCGCAGCTTTGAGATCGACATCACTATCGCCGCCCAGGAATTCGTGCAGCTCAAGCAGCAGCGCCGCTCGATGGCTGGGCGCAGCGGCTGCGGCGTGTGCGGCATCGAAAGCCTGGAGCTGCTGGATTTGCAGCCGCAGCGTATTGAGGCCGCGCCGCTGGCCGGGCCGCTGCAGCCGGCGATCGCGCGCGCGGCGTCGGAGCTGGGGGAGCACCAGCAGCTGCAACGCGCCACCGGTGGCGTGCACGCGGCGGCGTGGTGCGGCGCCGACGGCGCGGTGCTGAAAGCATGCGAAGACGTCGGCCGCCACAACGCGCTCGATAAACTGATCGGCCACCTGGCGCTGGACGGCGTGGACATGCGGAACGGCTTCGTCTTCATGTCCAGCCGCGCCAGCTACGAGCTGGTACGCAAAGCCGCCCGCATGCACATCCCCTTGCTGGCGACGATATCGGCCCCCAGCACCCTCGCCATCGACATCGCCGCGGAAGCCGGCATCAAACTGGTCAGCTTCTGCCGCCAGGAGGGCTACGTAGAATACAATTAAGCAGAGAACAGCCGGGAGGCCCGCCATGAAAATCATCATCGCAAGCAAACCCACTGCCATGTTCGCGCTGGCCTGCCTGGCCTGGGGACGGCCGGCCTGTGCCCAGAACGAACCCGATGGAGACCCGGCGCTGATGGTGGGGCGGGTGGAAATCGGCGCCAATAAAATGGGCGCGCTACCCACCCGCAGCGTCCTCAGCTCCGTCGATATCCTGGGCGACGAACTGCTGCGCGACCAGCAGGTCAAAAGCGCCTGGGAGCTGTTCGCGCGGGCGCCCGGCGTCATGCTCACGGCTTTCCGCCAGGGGAACGAGTCCGGCAAATTGTCGTTCCGGGGTTTTAATGGAGAGGGCGAGGTGAACGCCGTCAAACTGCTGATCGACGGCATCCCGGCGAACGACAACGCCGGCGGCATGCCGTTGATCGGCGCCATTCTGCCGCTGGAAATCCAGCGCATCGAAGTGGTACGCGGCACCAACGATCCGCGTTACGGCCTGCATAATATTGCCGGAAACGTCAACATCGTCACCCGCGCCGGCGGCAACGACGGCGAGGCAAGGCTGAGCTACGGCAGCTACGATACCCGCCAGCTGCAGCTGATCAAGGGCGTGGAGGCGGGCAACTGGTCGCAGAATTATGTGTTCGGCTACCAGGACAGCGGCGGCTACCGCGACCACGCGCAGGCCAGCAACCTGGTCCTGGCCGGCAAATGGTTTTACACCAGCGACGACGGCCGCCTGCGCGCCGGCCTGAGCGCGCGCCACGCGCAGACCAGGGCGCAGGAGCCCGGCTACCTGACGGCCGCCGATGCGCACAGCCATCCGACCATGTCCTACCCGTATGCCCAGTCCGATGGCGGCAATCGCCAGCTCAGCCAGCTTGGCCTGTATCTGGACGCCGAGCTCAATGCGCAGCTGTCGCTGTCCACCCGCGTTTATCTGAACCGGATACAGGACCAGCGCTGGCTGCGCTTTACCACCACCGACCCGCAGCAGGAGCGTGTCTACGCCGAGACGCATATCGGCTTCCTCAGTACGCTGAGCTATCGCCCACGCCTGGCGCTGTTGGATGGCTTCAAGAGTGTGGCGATCGAGGGCGGCGTCGGCGCCGAGCATCAGCGCGATCACAGTCCGCGCTACGGCACCGTCGACGAGGTCCGGGTGAAGACCACGCGCGACCACTACTTCACCTTCGATACCATGGGCGGCTACGTGCAGGCCGTGATCAAGCCGGTCGATGCGTTGAAGATCGTGCCCGGTTTTCGGATCGACAAAATCGATGGCAGCTTCAGCGATCCGTCGAAAGGCGTGGCTTATCCGATCCGGGACTACGGCGTGATCAAGCAGCCGAAATTCAGCGTCGCGTATGCGGTGGCGCCGGGCGCCAGCGTGTACGCCAACTGGGGCCGCAGTTTTCAGGTGGGCAGCGGCGCCGCCGCCTTCCAGTCGACGCCGACGCTGTTGCGCCCGTCAGTCAACGATGGCTGGGAGTCTGGCGTCAAGCTGGCGCCGGCGCAATGGCTCGACGGCCGCATCGCGCTGTGGCGCCAGCGCGCCTCGGGCGAAGTCAAGCGGCGCCTGAACGATCCCAGCGGCGACGTCGACAACGTCGGTGAAACGCGCCGGCAGGGCGTCGATGCCCAGCTCAATCTGCGGCCGGTGCGGGGCGGGAACGTCTGGCTGGCCTGGTCCCTGCAGGACGCCACCATCGTCAAGCCCGATCCGGCCGCGCCGTCCACCGTCGGCAAGACGATCGACCATGTGCCGCGCCATGTCTACTCGGCCGGCGCCGATTTCCAGGCCACGCCGGCACTCAAGCTGTCGGCCTGGGGCAACGGCCAGTCCGGTTATTACCTGACGTCGGCCAACGCCGGCGGCCAGTTCGGCGCCTACGTGCTGCTCAACGCCAGCGCTAGCTATCGCCTCAGCTCCAGCCTTGCGCTGGAACTGCAGCTGAAAAATCTGGCCAATCGCTACTACGAATATGTGTGGATCAATGACCAGACCCGCCATTCGCCGGGGGATGGGCGGGCGGCCTATGTGGCGGTCAACATGACGTTCTAGGCCGGGTCCTCACTGGTGCGGCGGGGGCAGCAGGGCCGCCTGGCCGATGGTGCGCCAGTAGTCGCGTTCGATCCGCGCCAGATCGACCTCGCGCGCCGCCTCGTCGAAAGCGCGCTGGCGCTTCAAGCCTTCCTCCGTGCGCTGGAAGCAGACATGCACGGACCGTTCCGGGAACAAATGGTCGGCGACGACGATGCGGTCTCGTTCCGCCTGCGTGTAGCCGCTGCCGGCCAGCGTGTAGCGCAGCATGCGTTTTTCCACCACGACCGCGCTGAAGCGCCGGTGCAGCAGCTTGCGCAGGTTCATATCGTTGTTGAGGCCTTCGTCCACGGTCAGCACGCCGGAGCGGACCAGCGCGTCGAAGGCCTCGCCGTTCGAATAGCCGGCCACGGTGCCGATGCGCACGCCGCGCAAGTCCTCCAGCCGGGCGGCCGTCACCGGCTGATCCTTCAGGTAGGCGAGCACCGTCTGCCGACTGCCGACGGCGGTGGAAAAATAGCATAGTTTTTCGCGTTCGGCGGTGCGGAACATGGCCAGCGCGCCGGCGTAACGGTGGTCGTTCAATCCCAGCTGCATGGCGCGCTTCCAGGGAAAATAGTCGATGCGGGCGGTGGCGTCCATGCGTTGCAATACCGCCTCCAGCAGGGTGCCGGTGAGGCCGTTGCCCGGCAGTGCGGGGCTGAAGAACGGCGGCCAGTCTTCGGTGGCAAAGCGCAGCACTGCCGGCCCGGCGGCCAGCGCCTGTGCGCTCAGCAGCAAACTGAAACCGAATCCGAATAGTCTTGATAAATTCAAGCAACTCCCCCGGCGGCGGGGCCGCAGTGTCGTCATTATCCCGAAGCAAGTTTCAATTCTACCGCGTCGTGGCCGGAGCGGGCCGTTATCGTTATTGCGCCGCCGATTGTTCTGCCGACCGCTGCAACAGTACCGGAATCGATTTCGAGGTCGGCGTGCCGGCGCCGTCGGCGGTGCTGTGCAGCGGCACCAGGCCGTTGGTTTCCGGGAAGTAGGCGCCCAGGCAGCCGCGCGGGATGTCGTATTCCACCAGCAGGAAACGCTCGGCGCGGCGCGTGACGTTGTCGTCCCACACGCTCACCATGTCCACGTATTCGCCGTTCTTCAGGCCCAGCATCGCCAGATCGTCCTTGTTGATGAAGACCACGCGGCGCAGGCCGAATACGCCGCGATAGCGGTCGTCCAGGCCGTAGATGGTGGTGTTGTACTGGTCGTGCGAGCGGGCGGTCATCAGCACCATCAGGCGCTCGCCGTGCAGGGCGCGGGCGCGGTGGATCGGCGTGTCCAGGTCGACCGCATGCGGCACGAACTGCGCGCGGCCGCTGGCGGTGCGCCATTCGCGCTCGCGCGAGGCCACCCGCAAATGGAAGCCGCCCGGATGCGCCACCCGCGCGTTGAAGTCGTGGAAGTCGTCAAACACTTTTTCAATCAGCTCGCGGATGGCGGCGTAGTCGGCGCCCAGCGCCAGCCAGTCGATCTTGCCGCTGCCCAGCGTGGCGTGCGCCAGCCGCGCGACGATGGCCGTTTCCGACAGCAGATTGTCCGAAGCCGGTTTGTTCATGCCGAACGACAGGTGCACCATGCTCATCGAGTCTTCCACCGTCACGCCTTGCGGCACGCCGTTTTGCAGGTCGATCTCGGTGCGGCCCAGCGTCGGCAGGATCAGCGCGTCCTTGCCGGTCACCAGATGGCTGCGATTCAGCTTGGTGGCCACGTGCACCGTCAGCGCGCACTGGCGCAGCGCCTCGAAAGTGAGCGGCGTGTCCGGCGTGGCCATGGCAAAATTGCCACCCATGCCGAAGAAGACTTTGACGCGGCCATCCAGCATGGCCTGGATGCTGTCCACCGTGTCCAGCCCGTGCGTGCGCGGCGGCTCGAAGCCAAACACTTTTTGCAGGCGGTCGAGGAAAGCCTGGGTCGGCTTTTCCTCGATGCCCATGGTGCGGTCGCCCTGCACGTTGGAATGGCCGCGCACCGGGCACAGGCCCGCGCCCTTGCGGCCGATTTGCCCGCGCATCATCATCAGGTTGGACAGCATCTGGATGGTTTTCATCGCGCCCTTGTGCTGGGTCAGCCCCATGCCCCAGGTGCTGATGACGTTCTTGCCCTTGATGTAGATGTCGGTCAACTGGTCGATCTGCTCGCGCGGCACGCCGGACTCCTGCAGCAGCACGTCCCAGCTTTCGGCGCGCAGGTCGGCCTCGAACGCTGGGTAGCCGCTGGTGTGGCGTTCGATGAATTCGCGGTCGAGCAGGCTGGCCTGGCCGGCCGCCAGCGCTGCGTCGTCGCGCTCCACCAGCCGCTTGGCCATGGCCTTGATCAGTGCGAAGTCGCCTGCCAGCCGTGGCTGGATGAACAGCGTGGCGATGTGCGTGGTCGACCCGGTCAGCATTTCCAGCGCGTGGGCCGGGGAGGTGAAACGTTCCAGCCCGCGCTCGCGCAAGGGATTGATCGACACGATGGTGGCGCCGCGGCGCGCGCAATCGCGCAGTTCGCCCATCATGCGCGGATGGTTGGTGGCCGGGTTCTGGCCGAAGATCAGCAGGGTGTCGGCATGTTCGAAATCTTCCAGCGTGACGGTGCCCTTGCCGATGCCGACGGTGCCCGGCAGGCCGCGGCTGGTGGGCTCGTGGCACATATTCGAGCAGTCCGGGAAGTTGTTGGTGCCGTACATGCGCACGAACAGCTGGAACAGGAAGGCCGCTTCGTTGCCGGTGCGGCCGGAGGTGTAGAAGGTGGCCTGGTCGGGCGAGGGCAGGGCCTGCAGATGGCGCGCCATCAGCGCAAAGGCGTCGTCCCATGCGATCGGCAGGTATTTGTCGCTGGCGGCGTGGTAGACCATGGGGTCGGTCAGGCGGCCGTGCTGTTCCAGTTCGTAATCCGACTGCTCCAGCAGTTCGGCGACGGTGTGGGCGGCAAAGAAGGCTGGCGTCACGCGTTTGCTGGTGGCTTCGGCGGCCACCGCCTTGACGCCGTTCTCGCAGAATTCAAAGGTGGACGCGTGTTCGCGGTCCGGCCAGGCGCAGCCCGGGCAGTCGAAGCCATCCGGCTGGTTTTGCTTGAGCAGGGTTTTGTAATTGCCGCCGGCCACGCGCTCGCGCACCAGGTTGATGGCCACCTGCTTCAACGCACCCCAGCCGGCGGCCGGATGGGTGTAGGGTGCGATGTGGCCTGTTTCGGGCTTTTTGTTCATGTTGCGGTCCGGTAATATTTTCTGCGAGTATATTGCATTTTCAACTATCTGATATGTTCTCATGGATGACGACATGATGGCCGCGCTGGCGGCCCTGCTGGAGGCCCTGGCACGGATCGAAGCCGAGTGGCCGGGCAAGCCGTGTTCGCTGGCCAGGCTGAGCAAACAGGCCGGCCTGCCGATGAGCGTGCTGCGCCGCCGGCTCACCGTGCTGGAGGAGGCCGGGCTGGTGGCGCTGGCGCTGGACGAGGGCGGCGTGAGCGGTACGGCGCGGCTGATCCGCGATTGAAAAATTTTTCTTGCGTCCGCGCTGCCGGTGGTTTAAAGTGATTGTACCGTTCGGTACAACTCAATCATTCAACTTGAAAAGGAAACTATCATGACCCGTCCGCCACTGCCACCGTTCACCCACGACACCGCCATCCAGAAAGTCCGCGCCGCCGAAGACGGCTGGAACAGCCGCAACCCGGAAAAGGTCGCGCTGGCCTACACCGAGGATTGCGCCTGGCGCAATCGGGCCGAGTTCGTCACCGGCCGCGCCGAGATCATCGGCCTGCTCAAGCGCAAATGGGCGCGCGAGCTGGAATACCGTCTGATCAAGGAATTGTGGGCGCATGACGGCAACCGCATTGCAGTCCGCTTCGCCTACGAATACCATGACGATTCCGGCCAGTGGTATCGCGCCTACGGCAACGAGAACTGGGAGTTCGCGGCGGACGGCCTGATGCAGCGCCGCCTGGCCAGCATCAACGAGCACCCGATCGCCGCCGGCGAGCGCAAGTTCCACTGGGATATCAACGCCCCGCGCCCGGCTGACCATCCGGGATTAAGCGATTTTGGTTTCTAAGCAATGCCACGAGTGATGGGAGAACGCAGCGACGCCGTGCCGCTGCTGGCCGAAGTGTTCCGTACCTACGGTTTTGAGGGCGCCAGCCTGGCGCGCATTACCGAAGGCACGGGCCTCGGCAAGGGCAGCATCTATAACTTTTTCCCCGGCGGGAAGGAGGAGATGGCGGAGGCCGTGCTGGCCGATATCGACCAATGGTTCCGCGAGCAGGTGTTTCAGCCGCTGCGCAACGCGGCCGACGCGCGCCAGGGCGTGGCCGATATGTTTACCGCCGTCGGCCGTTATTTCCTGTCCGGCCGCAAGGTGTGCCTGGTCGGCGTGTTTGCGCTGGGCCATGAGCGCGACCGTTTTGCCGTCAAGGTGCAGGCGTATTTTGCCGAGTGGGTACAAGCGCTGGCGGCGGCCTTGCAGCGCGCCGGCCGCGACGCCGACAGTGCGCTGGCCCTGGCCGAGGATGTGGTGGGCGGCATTCAGGGCGCGCTGGTGCTGGCGCGCGCGGCCGATGAGCCGGATCTGTTCATGCGTGCGCTGCACCGTATGCAGCAGCGCCTCCTGTTCATCGGGTGAACTCGGTGCCGGAGGGCCGGTCTAACCAATTTGGACCGACCGGACACCCTCATGGCGCCTCCGTTGACGCATGTAATTGCTCCCGGCCTTGCGCCGGATCTCCTGTTGCAGCAGATTTATCTGAATGTGCGCGATTTCGCCATTTTCACCATTGATGCCGAGGCCAGGATCAACAGCTGGAATATCGGCGCCGAGCTGATCTTCGGCTTTGCGCCGGGCGAAATCATCGGCCATGACGTTGGCCGGCTGTTCACCGCCGATGACGCGGCCCATGGCGAGCACCGGCGCGAGATGGAGCAGGCCGGGCTGTACGAACGCGCCTCCGACTACCGCTGGCACCGGCGCAAGGACCAGTCGCGCTTCTGGGCCGACGGCGTGTTGACGCCGATCCGTGACGCCGGTGGCATCCTTGTGGGTTATCTGAAAATCCTGCGCGACATCACCGAGCGCAAGCTGGCGCAGGATGAGATGCGGCGGCTGGCCACGGTCGATGTGCTGACCGGGCTGGCCAACCGTGCCGCCTTCGACACGCGCCGCTCGGAAATGGTATCGCTGGCCGAGCGCAGCGGCCAGCTGCTGCTGTTGCTGATGATCGACCTCGACCAGTTCAAGGAAGTCAACGACGCGCTCGGCCACCAGGCCGGCGACCAGTTGTTGCGGCAGGCGGCGCGGCGCATCCGCGCGGTCAGCCGCGAGAGCGATTACGTGGCGCGGCTGGGGGGCGACGAGTTCGCGCTGCTGCAGCTGCACGTGCCGTCGCCGTCCAGCGGCGGCGTGCTGGCGGAAAAGCTGCTGCATGAGCTGGCCGAGCCTTTCCTGATTGCCGGGCGCGAGGTCAAGATCAGCGCCAGCATTGGCGTTGCCGTCTGCCCGGTGGACGCCACCACGCCGGACACGCTGCTCAAGAAAGCCGACCTGGCGCTGTACCACGCCAAGAACGACGGCCGCAATCGCTTTCACTACTACACCGAGGCGCTGGACGAGGTGGCGCACCGCAAGAACGCCGACCACAACGAACTGCGGCGCGTGCTGCGCAACGGCAGTTACTGGATGGAATACCAGCCCATCCTGGATGTCGATGGGCGTGTGCTTGCCATGGAGGCCTTGTTGCGCCTGCCCGGCTTCCTCGGCGAGGAGCCGGTGGAGTATGTGATCGGCCTGGCCGGCGAGCTGGGTGTGCTGCCGGAGCTGGGGCGGGGCGTGATCTGGCGCGCCTGCGCGCAGTTGCGGCGCTGGCTGGACGCCGGCATCGACGGGCTGCGCATCTGCGTCAACACCTGTGCCCGGGAGCTGCAGAACAGCGGCTACCTGGAGCAGCTGGATGCGGTGATGACCGAGTTCCAGCTGCCGGCGGAAGCGTTGGAAGTCGAGCTGACGGAGCGCGACGCCATCGAACTGGAACGCAACGGCAACCCGATCATCGAGCATTTGCGTGCGCGCGGCTTCATGGTGGCGCTGGACGATTTCGGCACCGGTTATTCCTCGCTCAGCTATTTGCGCGCGCTGCCGGTTACCACCATCAAGCTGGACAAAAGCTTCCTGCGCGACGTGCCGGGCAGCGCCGATGCCAATGTCGTGGTCAAGATGGTGATCAAGCTGGCGCAGGATCTGCGCCTGAACGTGATTGCGGAAGGGGTGGAAAGCGCCGAGCAGGCAGTGTTTTTGGGCGATTCCGGTTGCGCCGCCTTCCAGGGCTATTTGTACACGCCGGCGCTGGCGGGGGATGACGCCACCGCCTGGCTGCACAAGCACAACGGCGCGCGGCCCTAGACCAGCCCGAGGTCGCGGCCTGGCGTGCCGAAGATTTTCTCGATCTGTCCGGCGCTCAGGCCGTACATGCGCGCCAGCAGGCCGCCGAACAGGGCGCGGTATTCGTTGAGCACGGGGTAGTCGCGGTTCTGGAACAGCGTGGGCTGCTCCAGCCGCTGCTGCTCGCCGCGCACCTTGCCGCCCTGGATGCCGCCGCCCAGCACCCAGTACACGCTGCCGTGGCCATGGTCGGTGCCGCGGTTGCCGTTCTCGCGGAAGGTGCGGCCGAATTCGCTGACCACCACCACCACCGTGTCCCGCCAGTCCGGCCCCATCTCCTGCGCGAAGCCGGCCAGGCCCTTGCCCAGTTCTTCCAGCCGGTTGGCCAGGTAGCCGGTGGCGTTGCCCTGGCCGACGTGGGTGTCCCAGCCGCCGACATCGACGAAGCCGATGTTGTAGCGCTCCTTCATCACCCGGGCGATGCGGCGCGCCTCCAGTTCAAAACCCTTGGCGGTGATGGCGTTGCGGTTGGCGGCGTCCATCTCGCCGATCATGTCCTTCATCACGTCCTCGCGCACGGTGAAGCCGTCGCGCACCGGCTGCGCCAGCGCCGTGCCGTCGTACATGGCGGCGATCATCCGGGCCTGGCGCGCATCGATGGCCGGCTTGGCGACGTTGCGCAACGCCGTGTTGGGCACCTGCAGGCTGCCCTGCATGATCAGCGGCAGCTGGTCGGTGAAGGCGATGGCGCTGGCACCGATGTTGCTACGATCGGCATTCAGGGTGGCGGCCAGGCGGTTGAGGAAGCCGGAGCGGTAGTCGCGCTTGCGGTCCAGCGGCTGGCCGAGTTCGATGCTGTCCTGCGTTTCGAAGTGGCTGCGGGACAGGTCGTCGGTGCCGGCAAACGGCACGAAGGCGGCCTGGCCGGCGCTGAACAGCGGGTGGATGGTGTCGCGCAGGGCAGGGTGCAAACCCCAGTCGGCATCGAGCGGCAGCGCCGCCGGTTTGGCGATGGCGATGTTGGGCCGCACGTCGTAATAGTACTGGCTGGAGACGGGCACCAGCAGGCTGGCGGCGTCGTAGCCGCCGCGCAGGAACACGAACAGCAAGCGGGTCTTGCTGGCCGGCGCCGCCCACAGCTGGCCGGCCATGGCGGCCGCCGGCAGGACGGTCAGTGTTTTGAGCAGGGTGCGGCGCTGCATGGTGCTTCTCCTAGCGGTGCATGAATTCCGGCGACGACAGGAACAGGGTGTTCCATTCCTGCGGCGAGGTCGCTTGTTCCAGCGCCTGGCGCGTGGCCGGCGCCAGCGCTGCCTGCAGCGACTGGTAGTACAGGGCGTTTTGCAGTTGCGGGAAGGCGGGCTTTTCCTGCGGTTGCGCGCCGTCGCTCTTGAACAGGCCGGCCGCGCCGCTGCCGATGGCCTTGGCGATTTCAAAGCGGGTGGCCATCTGGCCCGGACTGGCCCAGCCGGATTCGCCGAGCGGGTAGCCGTCCGGCGTCTGGCGGCCGTACAACGGTTCGGCCATGCGATTGAGCCAGTTCAGCATCGGCGCGGTGTTGAGGATGACTTTGTCGTCGTAGGTCAGGCGCACGGCCGACACCACGTAGTGCAACGGGTCCTTGAACTTGCGGCCCAGCGACGCCGTGAATTCGGGCGCGGTGAACAGCACGCGCAGCACGGCGGCGATGTCGCCGTCGCTGGACTGGAAGCGCGCCGCCATGCGTTCCACCAGCTGCGGCGGCGGTTCGTCGGCCACGAAGTAGATCGCCAGCTTGCGGCTGATGTAGCGCGCGGTGGCGGGATGGCGGCACAGGCGGTCCAGCGCCTCGTCCACTTCGGCCAGGCCGCGCCCCTTGACGGGCTGGCCGAGGAAGACTTTGTCGCCGTAGTCGTGGCGGTTGGGGTTGAATTCGAACAGCCCCTGGCGCACATACTGATCCTGCTTGTCGCGGCGGACATTGGGCGTCTTGTCGCCGAGATTGACGCCGACGCCGGTCAGGATGCGCGCCAGCTGCTGCACGTCGTTCTGCGTATAGCCGCCGTCCACGCCCAGCGTATGCAGCTCCATGATTTCGCGCGCATAGTTTTCGTTGATGCGGTTGGCGGCGTTTTGTTCGTTGTCCAGATAGCGGATCATGGCTGGATGACGCAGCGTGGCGGCCAGCAGATCGCGGAACTTGCCCAGCGCGCGCGGGCGGATGGCCTGCTCTTCGTAATCGCCGACCAGCACGCGCAGATTGCTCTTGCCCTGGTGGACGCTGAAGTGGTTCATCCAGAACCACGTCATTTGCTCCTGCAACTGGTTGGGCGAGTACAGGTCGCGCAGCAGCGAGCGGGTGGCGGCTTCTTTTGCCAGCCGGTTCAGCTCTTGCTGGTAGGCGCGTTGCGCGGCCTTCTTGGCGTCGTCGTCGACCATGGCCTTGTCGTAGTCGCGGCGTTGTTGTTCCAGCTCTTGCACCAACTGCGTCAGGGGCTTTTGCGAGATGGTGAGCGCATCGATCTGCGCCTGCGCGGCCGGCGGCAGCACGGCTGGTCCGGGATGCAGCTGCTGCTCCAGCCAGGCCTCGTAGCCTGTCTTGCCGGCTTGCTGGTAGCTAGTCAGGCTGACGCCCCAGCTGACGCGATTGAGCGCGCTGCTCAACGCCGCCGGATCGGCCGGCGGCGCGGGCGGTGGCGGGGGCGTGGCGCAGCCGGCCAGCAGTAGCAGCGCCGCCAGGTAGCGGGTGACAGGTCGAATAGGCATGGTCTGGAGCATATGCCAGATCGCCGCTTGTTGTATATGAGCAGTGTGTATCGTGCAACGAAATGTTACAGACTGCCGCTGTGTTTCCCCCTATGATGGGTTTTTCTTATTTTGGATCTCTTATGCGCCTGTCGACCCTGATGCTCCCGTCCTTGCTGGCGCTGGCCTGCGCACCGCAGGCACTGGCGGCTGTCACCATGCATGTCAGTTCCACCTCGCAGGGCCACACCACGCAAATGGATGTCACGCTGGCCGACAGCTACATGGCGTTCGATACTTCGCAAGGGCGCGTGATCTACGACTTCAGGACGCGCCACCGTTATGCCGTCAACACCGCCGCCAGGGAGTATGTGGAATATTCGCTGTACGATACGCTGGGCTTCCGCGTCATGGAACTGCAGAACCGCGTGGGCTTGCAAGGGATGATTGCGGCGGCCAGGATCGATGCGCCGGTGATGAACATGACGGTGCAGGAGAATGAGCTGTCGCTGCTCAGTGGCGCTCCCGGCACGCTCGATGAGAAGGTGGAGAATGGCACGCACACGTATTCGATCGGCGGCGTCAGGCTGGCGGCATGGAGCGAGGCCGGCGCCAAGGTCGCCGCTGGCGACGCCGCGCAGTTCGCGCGCTTCATGCGCTATGCCCAGGCCGGGCATCCGCTGGTGCTGGACAAGCTGGCCAAGGACGGCGTCATTCCCGCGCGCCTGAGTTTGTTCGTGAGCGGCGACCGCACTGTGCAGCTCGATATCAGCGCGGTGCGCGCAATGGCGCCGCAGGCCTACGACCTGAAGGCCTACCAGCGCGAAATGAGCGGCAGCGGGGTAGATGCCCTGTTGGATCGCATCGCCGCCATGACGCCTGAGCAGGTGGCGGCTTTCCGCTCGCAGTACCCCTGCGATAGCAGCACAGATTTCAGCGGGCCGCACGCGCTCGACACGATGCTGGGCAAGCTGGAATGTTCGCTGTCCACCGGGGCGCCGATATCGCTGACGGAGGAGCAAAAGGAGGCGGTGAAAGCCTCGCCGGCATTAGGCCTGCTGTTCGCCGCCACCAATCCCGCCAAGGGCAGCGAGTATGAAGGCGCCGTGAAAACACTGGTGGCCTTGCGCGCGCAGGCGCCGCGCAAGGCGTATGTGCTGAAGATCTTCGAAGCCAATCACCGCATGCGCATGAAGCAGTTGAAGGAGGCGGAACACCTGTTCGCGGAGGTGTTGCAGGCGAATCCGGTGTTGGCCGGTGCCTACAAGGATCTGGGCGATGCGCTGTTGATGCAGTACGATAGCCCGCGTGCCTGGCGTTGCTGGGACGCGGGCCGCCGCCTTGCGCCCGGCCTGGCGAACTTTGAAGCGGTCAACAAGTTCGAGGCGGGCATGGCGGCGCAGCATCCGGAATACTTCTGACGAGACGACACATGCCCACCACCGATCCGCGCATCGACGCCTACATCGCCAAATCCGCCGATTTCGCCCAGCCGATACTGACGCACTTGCGCGCGGTGGTGCATGCCGCTTGTCCCGAGGTGGAGGAGACCATGAAGTGGAGCTTCCCGCATTTTATGTACAAGGGCATGATGTGCAGCATGGCGTCCTTCAAGGCGCACTGCGCTTTCGGTTTCTGGAAGGCCGAGATGCTGATGGTCGATGATGAAGTCAAGCGCGAGGCCATGGGCCACTTTGGCCGCATCACGTCGATCAAGGATCTGCCGGCCAAAAAAGTCCTGCAAGGCTACATCAAGCAGGCCATGAAGCTCAACGACGATGGCATCGCCGCACCGGTCCGTGCCAGGCCGGCGGCGCCGCGCGCGCTGGAGATACCGGACGACCTGAACGCCGCGCTGGACGCCGTGCCGACAGCGCGTCAGCACTTTAACGCGTTCAGTCCGGGCAAACAGCGCGACTATGCCGAGTGGCTGACCGAGGCCAAGACCGAATCCACCCGCGCGCGCAGGCGTGAACAGGCCGTCGCATGGATCGCCGAGGGGAAGTCGAGAAACTGGAAATACGAGAAGTGATAAGGGGATGGCCAAGAGGATTAGCGTTCAGCGGGGTTTGGGCTGGTCGCTAAGGCGCTTGAGGGGCGCCGGATACCGCATGCCGGCGCCTGGCATTGCATGACAAGCTAGGCCGATCAGTGCATGGACGCGGTGGACAGATCCTTCAGCTCACGAATGCTGATGTCTGATTTTTCGTGCATACGCAGCAGGATCGTGGCACCAACTGCCAGCTTGCGGTGGCGGATCTTGCTGATGATCGGAGGTTGAACTTCCAACACCCGACACAACTCTGCATCGTTCTTCAAGTTCATCTTTTCGATCAAAGTGTCAAGAAGCTTGTTTGGGACAAAACTGGATGGCTCCAGTGCCCGCGCACGATTCATGGCTTCGATCAATTCCAGCTTCTTTTGCCGTACGTTCATGGTTTGCTCCTCCTTTGCTCTAAACGTTAAAAAAAGTACGTTTCCCGGCAAGGCTAGCGCCCACATTTCTTTCTGGTCCGAATGTGGTACGCGACTCAACATTCTTGATAACCATGCAAGTTATTTTCAATAATACTACGGTTAAAAAAAAAGTGCAGGGTTTGACAAATAAATTATGTTAGTTATTGCTCAAACGGCTTGACGATTGTTGTTTCTTGTAAGCCGTTGCGAGATAAATGTAGGATTTTGTCTGTCTTTTTAGCAGCCAGTTGCGAATGCGTCACCATAATCGCGCATGCACCGGTGGCTTTGATTTCGCGTTGCAGCAGGGTGAGGATGGCGTCCGCGGTATCCGGATCGAGGTTACCGGTAGGCTCGTCGGCCAGCACCAGGGCCGGGCGGTGCACCAGCGCGCGGGCGATGGCCACGCGTTGCATTTGCCCGCCGGAAATTTGATGGGGGAAGTCGTGCTCGCGGCCGCCGAGGCCCACCGCGGCCAGCATTTCGGCCGCGCGCGTGGTGGACAAACCATTGAGCAGCAAGGGCAGGGCCACGTTTTGCAGCAGGGTCAGGTGCGGCAGCACGTGGAAGGCCTGGAAGATGAATCCCATGCGCGCGCGCCGCAGCCGGGTGGCGGCATCGTCATCGAGGCCGGACATGGCGATGCCGTCGACCAGGATGGGCGTGTCGCCCGGCGCCGCGTCCGGCGTATCCAGCCCGGCGATGAGGTTGAGCAGCGTGGATTTTCCGACGCCGGAGTCGCCCATGATGGCGACGAATTCGCCGGCCTTGAAGTGCCATGACAGCTGGTCCAGCACAGGGCGGCCGCCGTAGGATTTGGAGAGGTTGCGGAGTTCGAGCATTATCGGGTGAGCGTGCGGCGCATGGCGAAGCTGACGCCATCGACCAGCGCCACCAGCAGCAGCATGGCGATGATGACGGTGGCGGCCAGCGGCATCTGGAACAGCGACAGGTGGTACTTGAGCATTTGCCCCAGACCGCCGGCGCCCACCACGCCGAGGATGGCGGCGGCGCGGATGTTGTTCTCCCAGCGGTACAGGGTGTAGGACATCATCTGCGGCAGGGTTTGCGGCAGCGTCGCGTAGAAGAAGGCCGCACCGGCGCTGGCGCCATTGGTGCGCAGGGTCTGTTCCGGCAGCGGCGCGGCGTTTTCCAGCGAATCGGCAAACAGGCGCCCCAGCACGCCGGCGGTGTGCGCGGCCAACGCCAGCGTGCCGCCCAGCGGGCCAAGGCCGGCGGCGATCAGCATGATGGAAGCCCACACCAGTTCCGGGATCGAGCGCAGTACATTGAGCACGGCGCGCATGGCGGCGCGCGGCGCGGCGCCGAAGCGTCCCGATGCCGGCAGCGAGAAGGCGAGGCCGAAGATCACGGCCAGCAGCGTGCCGAGGCCGGACATGGCCAGCGTTTCCAGCGCGGCCCAGAAGGTTTTGGTGAGGAAGGGCAGGCCGCTCTCCGGCGGCGCAAAGCCGGCCAACAGCTCGATGCTGCCGTTGATGGCTTCCACGGTGAAGAACTCGCGCCACTTCAGGGGCAGCGTGGCAAAGCTGGCGACGACCAGCGCGGCCAGCATGGCCATGAGCGCGATGATGGTCCAGTCGCGGCGCGGCGGCTTGGGCATGTGGTTCATCCGAGGCGCCTCCGCAGGATCTTGGAGAACTGGTCGGCCAGGGCCACCAGGGCCACGAACACCAGCAGCATCGATGCGACTTCCGCGCCGTTGAGGGCCTTCAGCGATTCGTCCATGCGCTGGCCAAGGCCGCCGGCGCCGACAAAGCCCATCACCACCGAGCCGCGGATCGCGCACTCCCAGCGGTAGACGGTGTAGGACATCAGCTCGGAGGCGGCTTCCGGCAGTACGCCGTACAGCAGCGCGCTCAGTCGCCCGCTGCCGTTGGCCAGTAGCGTGTCGCTGGCGTGGGCGTCGGACGATTCCAGGATTTCGGCGTAGACCTTGCCCAGCATGCCGCAGTAGGTGAGGGCGATGGCCAGCACGCCGGCGGTCGGCCCGAGGCCGACGATGCGTACGAACAGCAGCGCCCACACCAGTTCCGGCACGGAGCGCAGCAGCACCAGCAGCCAGCGCGCCGTTTGCCGCACCATGCGCGCGACGGGGCGCATGCGGCCGGTGCCCAGCGCGGAGATCGATAACTGCTCGTTGATGACCAGGGTGGCGGGAATGGCGCCCAGCAGGGCCAGTGTCAGGCCGGCGGTGGCGATGGCCACGGTGTTCCAGGTTTCACGCAGCAGCATGTGCAGGAATTCCGCGCTGTGGGCGGGCACCAGGAAGTCGGCCAGGAAGCGGCCGGTGGCGGCAAGGCTTTGTTCGTCGAGCAGGATCCACGGCTTGAATTCCGTGACCACCAGCGTTGGCCACAACACCGCCAGCGCGAGGACGATGGCGACGATGCGGCCGCGCAGGGCCGGATCGCGGGGGATGGCGGCGTGGGAGGAAAGCGGCGCGGCCATCACAGGCAAGCGCCCACGCCGAGCTTGACCGCCATGGCGTCGTCGTGCCGCGGCTTGCTGGCGGCCGGCTGCTCGCCCTGATACAGGGCGGCGATCATCTGCGGCGTGACTTGTTCGCGCGGCAGGTCGAACGCGATGCGGCCGTCGCGCAGGGCGACGATGCGCGGGAAGTGGTTCAGCGCCAGATCCACCTGATGCAGGCTGCAAATCAGCGTGGCGTTGCGCGCCCTGGCTTCTTCGCGCAGCGTGACCAGAGTCAGTTCGGACAGGGCTGGATCGAGTGCGGACAGCGGCTCGTCCACCAGCAGCGCTTTGGCCGGCGACAGCAGCAGGCGCGCCAGGCCGCAGCGCTGGCGCTCGCCGCCGGACAGGCGGTCGACGCGGGAATAAAGTTTGTCGCCGAGATTGAAGCGCGACAGCGCCTGCCATGCGGCTTCCGGATCGGCGGGCTTGAACAGCGAGGCCAATGCGCGCCACACGCTCCATTGCGGCAGGCGCGCGGCCAGCACCGCCGTCACCACGCGCTGGCGCGGCGGCAGCGGCGGCGTTTGCGGAGCCAGGAACAACTGCGCGCGCAGGCGATGGCGCTCCGCTTCGCCCAGCGACCACGGGTCGGTGCCGAAGGCCAGGAAGCTGCCTTCTGCAGGCCGGTGGGACAGGGACAGCGTGGCCAGCAAGGTGGTCTTGCCGGCGCCGGAAGGGCCGATCAGGGCCAGTTGCTCGCCCTGTTCCACGGTCAGGTCAATCGCTTGCAGCGCGGACGACGACCGCACGCCGAAGTGGCGCACGGTGAGGTTTTGCAGTTGGTAAGTCGGCATTACGGGATTACTTCAGCAGGCCGGCGTTCTTGGCTGCGGCTTCGATGTTCTTGTAGTTGTCGGCCTTGGTCGGGATGAACTTGACGGTGCGCTGCAGGTCCATGATGGCCTTGTCTTCGGGCTTGTTGATGTCCAGCGCGAGGAAGGCGTCGGTCAGCTTTTTCTTCAGGTCCGCGTTCATGTCGGTGCGTACCGACCAGTTGTAGTCGTAGTAGCCAGGCGTGGTGTAAAACACGCGCACCACGGCCGGATCGACCTTTTTGGCTTCCACCAGTTTTTCCCACACCGAGATATTGAGCGCGCCGGCATCGACCTTGCCGCCCGCAACGGCGGCCACGGTGGCGTCATGCGCGCCGGAGAAGGCGATGCGTTTCAGGTCGGTGTCGGGATTGATCTTCGCCTGCAGCAGGTAAAAGCGCGGCATCAGGTGGCCCGAGGTCGAGGACTCGGAACCGAAGCTCAGGGTGTGGCCCTTGAGATCATTCAGGCTGTTGATGCTCTTGTTGGTGGTGACGAACACCGAGCGGAATTTTTCGTCTTCGGCGCGCTGGACCAGCGGCGTGATCTGGCCCTTGCTGCGGTCATTGGCCTGCACGAAGGTGAAGCCGCCGAACCATACCATGTCCACCTTCTTGTTGATCAGCGCTTCGACCGAAGCGGCGTAGTCGGTCACCGGGGTGAACTCGACCTTCATGCCGATCTTCTTCTCCAGGTACTCGCCCAGCGGCTTGAACTTGCGCTGCAATTCGGTTGGCGCTTCGTCCGGGATGGCGGACACGCGGAATACGTGGTCGGCCGATTGCGCGTGGGACCACGAAGCGGCCAGCATCAGGCCGGCGGCGAGAACGGATTTGAAGGAGATTTTCATTAGTGTTTGCCCTGTAGTGTGAAAAGACGCACGGAACTTTTGGTGCGGCGCTGCAAAATCGATATTCAGCTATCATAGCAAAAATCACCCCTGGTCAAAGTAAAGGCTTGGCACCGTATGCAAATGTCCCAAGGTAGTCCGGCGGTTACCGCCGAAATCAGCGCCGGGCTGCTGTCCGCCGCTGCCAGCACCTCGCCCAAGTTCCTGTACGACGGCATGGGGTCCAAGCTGTTCGAGGCGATTTGCGAGCTGCCGGAGTACTATCCGACCCGTACCGAGGCCGGCATTTTTGCCGCGCACGGCGCCGACATGGCGCGCGCGGTGGGCGACGGCGCGGTGCTGATCGACCTTGGCGCCGGCAATTGCGCCAAGGCGGCGTCGCTGTTCCCCTTGCTGCGGCCGGCGCAGTACGTGCCGGTCGATATCTCGCGCGACTTTCTGGCCGGCGCGGTGGAGCAGCTGCGGCAGCGCTTTCCGCACATCGAGATGACCGCGCTGGGACTGGACTTTTCCCATGGTTTTACGCTGCCGGACAGCGTGCATGCCCGGCACCGCGTGTTCTTCTACCCGGGCTCCTCGATCGGCAACTTCTCGCCGGCGCAGGCGGTGGACTTCCTGCGCGGGCTGCGCGCCAACGCCGGCGCAGACGGTGGACTGCTGATCGGCGTGGACCTGATCAAGGAGCAGGCGGTGCTGGATGCCGCCTACGACGACGCGCTGGGCGTGACGGCGGCGTTCAATCTGAATCTGCTGCGTCACCTGAACCGTTTGATCGGTGCCGACTTCGACGTGGCGCAGTGGCAGCATATCGCCTTCTTCAACCCTGAGCACAGCCGCATCGAAATGCACCTGGAAGCGCGCTGCGACCTCACCGTGCGCTGGCCGGACGGCGTGCGCGCGTTCAGGCGCGGCGAGCGCATACACACGGAAGACAGCTACAAGTACACGCGCCAGTCCTTCGTCAATCTGCTGGAGCGGGCCGGCTTCGCCACCACCCACGTGTGGACCGACGAAGACAACTGGTTCGCCGTCATCCACGCCCGGGTTGCCTGAGGATGATGAATCAACTGCACGCCTGCTACGAGGCCGTACGCAAACACACGCTGGCGCTGGCCGCGCCGCTCTCCGACGAAGACTGCGGCGCGCAATCGATGCCGGATGCGAGCCCGGTCAAATGGCACCTGGCGCATACCACATGGTTCTTCGAAACCTTCATCCTGGAGCGCATGGAGCACGGGTTTGCGCCGTTTCATCCGGCGTTCCGCATCCTGTTCAACTCCTACTACAACGGCATCGGCGAAAAGCACCCGCGCCCGCAGCGCGGCTTGCTGACGCGGCCCGCCATGGCCGAAGTGCGCGCCTATCGCGCCGATGTGGATGGGCGGATTGCGCGTCTGCTGGCGGGCGGGCTCGATGCGGCGCGGCGCGCCGAGCTGGCGGCGTTGGTCACGCTGGGTATACAGCACGAGCAGCAGCACCAGGAATTGATGCTGACCGACGTGAAGCACCTGCTGGCGCAAAGCCTGCTGCGGCCCGCATACCGGGACCAGCCTTTGCGGCCAGCGCCGGTGTGCGCGCCGCTGGCATGGCTGGCGCTGGAAGGCGGCCTGACGGAGATTGGCCATGATGGCGACGGCTTCTGCTTCGATAACGAACTGCCGCGCCACAAGCAGTACGTGGCGCCGTTCGAACTGGCGTCGCGGCTGGTGACGAATGGCGAGTACCTCGCCTTCATCAACGCCGGCGGCTATAGCAATGCGGCCTTGTGGCTGGCCGAAGGCTGGGATTGGGTGCGCGCGCAGAATCTGACGGCGCCGATCTACTGGTTCCAGGACGAGCAGGGCGCGTGGCAGGAATTCACGCTGCACGGCGCGCAGCCGCTGGACCTGAACCGTCCGCTGACCCACATCTCGCTGTATGAAGCGGATGCTTATGCCCATTGGGCAGGCGCGCGTTTGCCGACCGAGGCGGAATGGGAATACGCTGCCCGGCAAGCATCGGCGGCGCAGATGTTCGGCCACTGCTGGCAGTGGACCAGCAGCAGCTACGCGCCGTATCCCGGCTTTGCGGCGGCGGCGGGCGCGCTGGGCGAGTACAACGGCAAATTCATGCTCAACCAGTACGTACTGCGCGGCTCGTCGAGCGCCACGCCGGAAGGCCATGCGCGCGCCAGCTACCGCAACTTCTTCCCGGCCGGCGCGCGCTGGCAATTCACCGGCATCCGTCTGGCGCGCCAGCCCTAGTCCGGTCAGGCGTGCAGGCGAAACTGGCTGACCACGGCGTTTAGCTCGCCCGCCTGATCCTTCTGACTGATAATCCGGGGTCAGTTCTTGCAATCCAACACGGCCTCTGCCGTAGCGGACGCTACGGCAGAGGCCGCGTTGGATTGCAAGAACTGACCCCGGAGGGGGCGAGGGGCTTAAGCTGCTACTTCGCCTTCAGCCTGGGCGGCGTCAACGCGGGCCAGCTGGCGGTTCACTGCGCTCAGCACGGCCTTGAAGGAGGCGGTCAGGATGTTGCTGTCGGTCGCGGCGCCGAACAGGGTCGGACCGTTGGCCAGGCGCAGTTCCACGTAGCAGGCCGCCTTGGCGTTGGCGCCCGAGCCGATCGAGTGCTCGTGGTAGTCCATCAGCTTGATGTCCAGGCCCAGCGCATCGACGAAGGCGTCGATCGGACCATTGCCGCCGCCTTGCAGCGCCATTGGCGCGCCGCGGTGGATCAGGGCGATATCGATCTGCACCGGTTCGTCGCTGCTGGTGTCTTCCACCATTTTGTGCGCCTGGTAGGCGTACGGCGTGTTCTGCTCGAAGTACTCTTTGCTGAAGATGTTGTAGATGCCTTCGGCAGTGATTTCGAGGCCGGTCTGGTCGGCCACCGCCTGCACCGCGCGGCTGAATTCAATCTGCAGCCGGCGTGGCAGCACCAGGCCGTAATCCTGTTCCAGCAGGTAGGACATGCCGCCCTTGCCGGACTGGCTGTTGACGCGGATGACGGCGTCGTAGCTGCGGCCCAGGTCTTGCGGGTCGATCGGCAGGTAGGGGATTTCCCAGATCGCGCCGGCTTCCTGCTTGGCGAAGCCTTTCTTGATCGCGTCCTGGTGCGAGCCGGAGAAGGCGGTGAATACCAGGTCGCCCACATAAGGGTGGCGCGGATGCACCGGCAGCTGGTTGCATTCTTCAACCACTTTGCGCACTTCGTCGATGTCGGAGAAGTCCAGACCCGGATGCACGCCTTGCGTGTACAGGTTGAGCGCCAGCGTGACCAGGTCGACGTTGCCAGTGCGTTCGCCATTGCCGAACAGGCAGCCCTCGACACGGTCGGCGCCGGCCATCACCGCCAGTTCGGCCGAGGCGACGGCGGTGCCGCGGTCGTTGTGCGGGTGGACCGAGATGATCAGCGAGTCGCGGCGGGTCAGTTTGCGCGACATCCATTCGATCTGGTCGGCGTAGACGTTGGGCGTGCTGCATTCCACGGTGGATGGCAGGTTGATGATCATTTTCTTGGCCGGCGTCGGCTCGAAGATGGCGATCACCGCGTCGCAGATATGCTTGGAGAAGTCCAGCTCCGTGGTGGAGAAGGATTCCGGCGTGTATTCATAGCCCCATTCGGTGTCCGGGTGCTGTTTGGTCAGTTCTTTCACCAGCCTGGCGCCGGTGGTGGCGATGTTGGTGATCTCTTCGCGCGACATGCCGAACACCACTTTGCGGAACACCGGCGCCACCGAGTTATACAGGTGGACGATGGCGCGCTTGGCACCCACGCACGATTCCACCGTGCGGCGGATCAGTTCATCGCGCGACTGGGTCAGCACGATGATGGTGACGTCGTCCGGAATGCGGTTTTCGTCGATCAGCTTGCGCACGAAATCGAAGTCGGTTTGCGAGGCCGAAGGGAAACCGACCTCGATTTCTTTCAGGCCGATCTTGATCAGCAGGTCGAACATGCGCAGTTTTTTCTCGATGCTCATCGGCTCGATCAGCGCCTGGTTGCCGTCGCGCAGGTCGGTGCTCATCCAGATCGGCGGTTTGGCGATGACGGCGTTCGGCCAGGTGCGGTCGGTCAGTTGGACGGCAGGGAAGGCGCGGTATTTGGTCGAAGGGTTCTGCAACATCATGTTAGTGCTCCTGAATTCTGAATTTTGGGTGCCGGCGTGGGTGTGCTGGCGCTACTCGGTGTGGCGGATGGCTGCCGTGCTACCACGGGGCGCTAGGCGCGGCAACCGATCGGTAGTTTTAGCAGTAGCGTCGACAGCAGACGTGCGCCAGCCGGCAGTGCGATCGAATCGCCGGTGCGGGATGGAGCATGGATGGCCGTAGTCATAGAGAGCATCGGTACAACTTTCCTGGATTTTGAAGACTGTGCGGCTTATGGCCGGCACGAGGGTACAACAGAGACGCGGATTAAGCGCGTGCTAGTAGGCGCGCTGCTAGCGATAGGGCGCTGGCAGGCGATAGCAGGAAAGCGGATAGGTGCAGATGCGAGATCATTCCTTTAATGTAAGAGAAGGGCGGCGGTGCTGTCAAGTTAATCTTGGGGCTTTGTCGTTTTGGCAAAGCGGAACACTGGTGAGGCTACGGGGCGTGGAGTATGATCTCGCTACCATTTCACCAAGGGATCAGGCATGAGCGAAAAGAAGATCGAAGTTACCATTCTGGAGTCCCTGAACCATTTGCTGGTCAATCATCCCAGCCTGCTGCCCACCGTATATGACATGGTGCTCAATCAGCTTGGCCTGCCCAAGGATCATCTGCATTGGCTGCTGGGGCAGAACCGCATTCCGCTGGTGGATATCAACCAGTTTGGCTATGACCAGAATCTGGGCGTTGAACACGATATTCGCACCAAGTACAACTTCGAGGGCGACCTGGCGCGCATCTACGCGGAGAACAAGGGCTATCTGGTGCATAAATGGCACCATTACATTCCGCTGTATGAGCGCTATTTCGGCGCCTGGCGCGGCAAGAAGCTGCGCTTCCTGGAGATTGGCGTCAGCAAGGGTGGCAGCCTGCAGATGTGGCGCAAGTACTTTGGCGATGAGGCGATCATCTATGGCATCGACATCGATCCGGGGTGCGCGAAGTTAAACGGCATCGCCGGCCAGGTGCGCATCGGCTCGCAGGCGGATACGGCATTTCTGGCGTCGGTGGTGGAGGAGATGGGCGGCGTCGATATCGTGCTGGATGACGGCAGCCATCAGATGGAGCATATTCCGGCAACGCTGAAGGCGCTGTTCCCGAAAGTGGCCGAGGGTGGCTTGTACATGATTGAAGACCTGCACTCGGCGTATTGGGAGACCTTTGGCGGCGGTTATCGCTCGCCGCAGAACTTCTTTAGCGGCATGGTGCAGGATCTGATGGACGACATGCATCACTGGTATCACATCGACGGCCAGAAGGTGCCGGAGGTGAGTAACTTCTGCCCCGGCATCCATATCCACGACTCGGTGGTGGTGTTGGAAAAGCAGCGCGTGCAGAAGCCTTCGCGCTCGCTGATCGTCTGATCGTTTACACCACGTTCACCCGGGGCTGGCCTACGGCCATGCGGCCGATGACGGCGGCTTCGCCGAAGCCTTCGCGTTTGAAGATGGCCAGCACTTCTTCCACGCTGCTTTCGTCGCAGGAAACCAGCAGGCCGCCCGAGGTTTGCGGGTCGGTCAGCAGGGAGTGCTGGGCCGGCGTGATCGATTCCGCCAGCGTGACCTCGGCGCCGTAGGCCGCCCAGTTGCGGCCGGAGGCGCCGGTGAAGTAGCCGTCGTGCGCCAGTTGCTCCACGCCCGGCAGCAGCGGGATCTTGCGCATGTCCAGATTCGCTTCCAGCCTGGCGCCGCGCGCCAGCTCCAGCAGGTGGCCCAGCAGGCCGAATCCGGTGACGTCGGTCAGCGCGTGCACGCCTGCCAGGCCGGACAGAGCCTTGCCCGGCTTATTCAGCTTGGTGGTGTTGGCGATCATGGCTTTGTAGCCGTCCGCATCCAGCTTGTCTTTTTTCAGCGCGGCCGACAGCACGCCCACGCCCAGCGGCTTGCCGAGGATGAGCACATCGCCCGCCTTGGCGTCGGCATTGCGCTTCACTTTCGATGGATGGATCAGCCCCATGACCACCAGCCCGTAGATCGGCTCCACCGAATCGATGGTGTGGCCGCCGGCGATCGGAATGCCCGCTTCGGCGCAGATCGATTCGCCGCCCTTGATGATCTGGCCGATGGTTTCAATCGGCAGTTTGTTAATCGGCATGCCGACCAGTGCCAGCGCCATGATGGGCGTGCCGCCCATGGCGTACACGTCGGAGATGGCGTTGGTGGCGGCAATGCGGCCGAAGTCGAACGGGTCGTCCACAATCGGCATGAAGAAGTCGGTGGTGGCGATCAGTGCCTGCTCGTCATTGAGCTTGTAGACGGCGGCATCGTCGGCGGTCTCGATCCCGACCAGCAGTTCCTTCGGCACCGGGAAGCCGCTGGAATTCTTCAGGATTTCGGACAGTACGCCCGGCGCGATTTTGCAGCCGCAGCCGCCGCCGTGCGAGAAAGAGGTCAGTTTGATTGCGTCGTTGCTCATGGTTTGCATCCTTGGTTAAGTCTTATGCAGCAGATTATCCACTAACTCCAGCAATGCCGCTTGCTCGGCGGCCGGCGCGAACAGCGGCGCGCGGGCCTCGCACTGGGCGCGCAGTGTGGCGTAAAAGTCCTGGTCGCGGGCGATGCGGTCGATCAGCGCTGCCAGGGCGGCGGCGTCGCCGGTGGGGAAGTAGCCGGCGTAGTCGTCGCCCAGCATGCCCCGGTTGCCGCCGATATCGCTGGCCAGCACCGGCACGCCTGCGCACACGGCTTCGATGATGACGTTGGCGCCACCCTCCATGTGCGAGGCCAGTACCATGGCGCGGCTGCGCTTGAGGCGCTGGCGCGTGGCGGCATGCGGCATCGCGCCCAGCCATCGGTAGCGCGGCTGCTGCGCGGCGGTGGCCTGCGCGGCGGTGGCCAGCGCCGGCTCCAGCGCGCCGCCGATGTGGATCATCCGCACCTCCGGCGCCTGCACCAGCGCCGCCGCGCGCATGAAGGTCAGCGGGTCTTTTTCCTCGCGCAGGTGGCCGATCATGCAAATGTCGGCGTAGCGGTGCGGTCCCGTCGCCGGCCGCAGCATGGCGGCGGACTGGTAGATCACCCGGGTCTTGGCGCGCAGTGGCGCGGGCAGGACTTGCAGGCCGTGCGCCTGCAACACCACCAGCGCGTTGGCTTGTTGCAGCGAGCGCCGGGCGCTGGCGTCGGTGCCGATGTCGCGATACAGGTCGGTGCCGGTCAGCAGCAGGATCGATGGCCGGTCCGGATGTGCGCGGGCCCACGCATCGAGCGACGGCGCCGAGCGGCGCGCGTGCAGGGCAATCAGCATGTCGGGCGCCGCCGCGACGCTGCCCTGCGCTTCCGCAGGCCATTGCTGGGAGATGGTGACGCGATGGCGGGTACGCAGGAATCGCGCCCAGCGGCTGGCGCTTTGCCAATTGCCGTTGTTGTTGCGCGCGGAAGCGGGGCTGACGATCCAGATATGTGTTTTGCTCACTGGTGTTTTGCTTGAAAGTGGTTACAATCTTCGCATGACTTCTTCATTCAGGAACGCCACCTCCCAGCAGCTGGCCGAAGCCCTGCAGCGTGCCAGGGATTATACGCTGTCGCTGTTCGATAGCTTTACCGCTGCCGGCATGGACGTGTCGACGCGCGTGCCGCAGCTGCGCATCATTAATCCACCGTTGTGGGAGCTGGGCCACACGGCGTGGTTCGCCGAGTGGTTCATCCTGCGCGAGGCTGCGTCCAGCCATCCGGCCGATGCCAACGGCAACTGCCTGCTGACCAAAGGCGACGACTGGTTCGACTCCGCGCGCGTGCCGCATCGCAGCCGCTGGACGCTGGATTTGCCCAGCACCGGCGGCGTCAAAACCTATTGCTACGAAGTGCTGGACCGCGTGCTCGATAAATTGTCGCGCGAGGCCAATACCGACGAGGCCTTGTATCCCTACCGGCTGGCGCTCGCGCATGAGGACATGCACGGCGAAGCCTTCCATTACACCTTGCAGACACTGGGCTTGTCCACGCCATCGCCGCAGGCGGGCGAGGCGCTGGGAGCGTTTGCGCCGTCCGAGATCGGCTTCTCCGGCGGCGTCATACAGCTGGGCAGCAAGCCCGATGGCGGCTTTGTGTTCGACAACGAGCGCCAGTCGCATGCCTTCCATGTGGCGCCGTTTCGCATCGACAGCGCATTGATTACCAACGCCCAGTATGCAGATTTCGTCACCGATGGCGGCTACGATAACCGGCAGTTCTGGAGCCAGGCCGGCGCCGACTGGCTGATGCGGCAGGAGCGCTCGGCGCCGCGCTACTGGCAGCGCGATGGCGCCCAATGGCGCACCGTGCGCTTCGGCCAGCAATGCACGCTGGCAGGTGCGGAACCGGTGCGGCATGTGAATCTATATGAAGCCCAGGCCTATTGCGCCTGGGCCGGCCGCCGCCTGCCAACCGAGGCAGAGTGGGAATATGCCGCTTTGTCGGGTCATCCGGCGTTTCGCTGGGGGCAGTTGTGGGAATGGACGGCGTCGCCGTTCGAGCCGTATCCGGACTTTAAGGCCGACCGTTATCTGGAATATTCCGAGCCCTGGTTCCACACGCACCAGGTGCTGCGCGGCGCTTCGTTCGTCACGCCGTCGCGTTTTGGATCGGCCAAATTCCGTAATTTCTACCTTCCGGAGCGCGACGATATCTTTGCAGGTTTCCGCACCTGCGCCTGGCCGGGATAGCTTCGCATTTGGCGGGTGCTCTGCTATGCTTTTTGTTTTAAACCGCAACAAAACAAAGGGCGCCCTCCATGAAATTGCAGCACTTCCTGATTTTCGCAGCTGTTTTGGGCGCGGCGGCGCAAGCCTGTGCCGCCGACCAGGTCACCGCGATCCGCGCCGGCAAGCTGGTCGACGTGGTGGCCGGCACGGTGCTCAAGGACCAGACCATCATCGTTACCGGCGAGCGCATTAGCGCCGTCGGGCCGAGCGCTTCGACCAAAGTGCCGGCCGGCGCCAAGGTGATCGACCTGTCGGCGCAAACCGTGCTGCCCGGCCTGATCGACATGCACACCCACCTGACTTCCGATCCTTACCTGGCCGGTTATAACGCGCTGGGCGTGTCGGATGTGCGTGCCGCGCTGTACGGCGTGCGCTCCGCGCGCAAGACGCTGGAGGCGGGCTTCACCACCGTGCGCGATGTCGGCTCCAGCGGCTCCGGCTTTGGCGATGTGGCGCTGCGCGATGCGATCAACGATGGCGACGTGGTCGGCCCGCGCATGCGTTCCGCCGGCCATCTGATCGGCATGAAGGGCGGCCACTGCGACGATAACCTGCTGCCGCCGGAATCCAATTTCGCCGCCCGTGGCGTGGCGGACGGCCCGTGGGCTGCGCGCGCCAAGGTGCGCGAGATGGCCAAGTATGGCGCGGACGTGATCAAGATCTGCGCTTCGGGCGGTGTGCTGTCCAAGGGCGACGAGGCAGGCGCGCAGGAGTACACGCTGGAAGAGATGCAGGCCATCGTCGGCGAAGCGCATAAGCTGGGCCGCAAGGTGGCCGCGCATGCGCATGGCGCCAGCGCGATCCGCGACGCCATCGTGGCGGGTGTCGACTCGATCGAACACGCCAGCCTGATCGACGATGCCGGCATCAAGCTGGCCAGGGAGCACGGCACCTATCTGGTGATGGACATCTACGACGATGACTTCATCCTGCAGGAGGGGGAGAAGGCTGGCATCCTGCCGGAGTCGCTGGAGAAGGAGCGCAAGGTCGGGCAGCTGCAGCGCGATAACTTCCGCAAGGCCCTCGCCGGCGGTGCGAAGATGGCCTTCGGCACCGATGCCGGCGTTTATCCGCATGGCGACAATGCGAAGCAGTTCTACTACATGGTCAAGTACGGCATGACCTCGATGCAGGCCATCCAGTCCGCCACCATCGACGCCGCCGACCTGCTGGGCTGGAAGGATCGTGTGGGTTCGATCAGCGCGGGCAAATTCGCCGACATCATCGCCGTCAAGGGCAATGCCGCGGACGACGCCACCGAACTGACCAAAGTGTCGTTCGTGATGAAGGGCGGCGCGGTGATCCGCCAGCAGTAAGGCCCGGCGGGTCATCTCGCTGGCTCGCGAGGCCATGCGGGCAGTGTAGGGAGAAGTTGTTTTTCTTTTTATACTGGCCGCATGCGTGTTTTTCTTCTCTTTGTCTTTTTGGTGCTGAGCGCTTGCGGTGGCGGTTCCGGCTCCTCCTCCGGGACCGCCATTAGCTCTGCGGCCACCGCCTCCATCTCTGTTTCCGATCCTGTCGCCGTCGGCTCGCTGGCCGGGATGGCTGATGCGCTGGTGGTCGGCGATCATATTGTGGTGCGTTCGCGCTCCGACGCCTTTGTTACCGTCAATGGACAGCCTGCACACGCGGGCACGCGATTGAGCGTACTGGATAAACAGGGCAAGCTGCTGTCCTCCACCGATTACGGCTTTTCGCTGGCCGCTGGTTATACCGGCGAATGGCTGATGATGCTGGCGCCCGATGGCTTCATCATGGTGCAAGCCAACAAGGGCACGAGGCTGCTGCACTTCGACGCGCAAGCCAAATTGCTGGGCGGCGCCGTTGATCTTTATCCTGCCGTGGCGGCGGATTCCAGCACTGAATACGCTGCCGCCGAAAGCAGCGGCGCCGTGGATGGCAACGGCTTCTGGCTGGCCGCCACCTTCTCGCTGCTGCCGGTGACCGACAAGACGCAGTATGTGCTCAAACTGTGCAAGTTCGACTTCAACGGCAGGCAACTGACGCCACCGTTCATGATTTCCGCCTCGGCGCTGCATCCGCGCGTGGCGGCATCCAGCGGCACGGTGCTGGCAGGCTGGATGGAGGGCGGTGGCGCCATGCTGGCCATGTGGGCCAGGGGCGCCGGGGCGCCGACCATTCGTTCGATCAGCACCGGCGGTGCGCAGCCCTTTCCGGTGGCGCTCAACGCGGACGGCAAAATGGGCGTGCTATGGAACGGCAAGGCCACGGTCAGCAGCAGCGGTGGGGTGATGGGCGTGGCGGTCGACAGCAATGGCGCGCCGGTGCTGGCCGCCGGCCGCACCGATCTGGCGCAGGAAAGCCTGTCGCTCAACTGGAACGGCAATCCGCGCGCGACGGAGATGGACGCGCATGCCTTCAGCGGCGGCCTCACCATCGCCGCCAGCATGGTGGGCGCGTTCAAGACCGGTGAGCCGGTCAGCGACTTGCTGGTGGTGGCGGATTACGCCGTCGGCGGCGGGCCGCTGTCCGCGCAGGGGCAGGGTGTGCTGCGCTTTACCTTGCCCGGTCGCGCGGCGCTGGGACCGTCGCCGGTGTTCCGGCAGATGCTGTTTGCCGATCGCGCCGTGCTGCTGCTCGGCGACGATAGCGGCCTGCAGGCGTTCAACGTCACGCGCAGCCATTAAAGCCAGCCTGGTACAGGCTTAGAACTCTTCCCAACTGGCGTCGATCGCACCGGCGGCGCGTTTGGACCGTGATGGTGCGGCGTGCAGCGCGACGACCGTGGCTGGCTTGCGTGGCGGGGCGAGCGTCAACGCCGGTTTCGCCTGGTGCAGGTCGTGCAGCTTGAATCTGCTCACCACTTGCGCCAGGTTGTCTGCCTGTACCCGCATCGCTTCCGATGCCGCCGTGGCTTCCTCCACCAGCGCCGCGTTTTGTTGCGTCACCTGGTCCATCTGGATGACCGATTCCTGCACCTGGCCGATGCCCACCGTCTGTTCCGCGCTGGCGGCGCTGATCTCGCCCATCAGGTCGGTCACCTGTTTGATGCTGTCGACCACGTCGTGCATCGTATTGCCTGCCTGCTCCACCAGCTTGCTGCCCAGCTGGACCTTGTCCATCGAGTGATCGATCAGGCCTTTGATTTCCTTCGCCGCCTGGGCGCTGCGCTGCGCCAGACTGCGCACCTCGGTGGCCACCACGGCGAAGCCGCGGCCCTGTTCGCCGGCACGTGCGGCTTCGACCGCCGCGTTCAGCGCCAGGATATTGGTCTGGAACGCGATGCCGTCGATGACGCCGATGATGTCGGCGATTTTGTGCGCCGAGTCGTTGATCGCCTCCATATTGCTCACCACTTCGGAGACCGCGGCGCCGCCCCTGACCGCCACCTCGGACGCGGTGATCGCCAGCTGATTGGCCTGCCGCGCATTGTCGGCGTTCTGTTTCACGGTCGAGGTCAGTTCCTCCATCGACGATGCGGTTTCTTCCAGCGAACTGGCCTGTTCCTCGGTGCGGGAGGAGAGGTCCTGGTTGCCGGAGGCGATCTGGCTGGCGGCCGAGGCGATGGTATCGGAGCCTGAACGCACGTCGGCGACGATGTTCACCAGACCTTCGTTCATTTCTCGCAAGGCCAGCAGCAGTTGACCGGTTTCGTCCCCGCCGGGCACCTCGATCTGGCTGCTCAAGTCGCCGGCAGCCACCGTTTGCGCCACCTTCAGCGCTTGCTGGATGGGACGGACGATGCCGCGCGCGATGAACCAGGAGACCGCTCCGCCCAGCACCAGCGCCAGGGCGCTGCACGCGATCATCAGGGTGCGCGTCGAGGTGAAGTTTTGTTTGGCATCGTTCGCCGCATCCAGGCTGATTTTCTGCTCCAGATCCGCGAACTCCGAGAGTGTGCGGCGCCATTCGAACTGGATCGGGCGGAGCTCAGTCACCAGTACCGCGGTGGCCTCGTCATTCTTGTTGGCGAACCCCAGTTCCACGGCTTTAGCGATCAGGGGCAGCGCTTTTTCTTTCAATTGCCGGACTTTCCCGAATTGCGCGTTTTCCTCAGGCAGGGTGTTGGAAGCCTGGGCAAACATCTTGCGCAGCTTATCTTCGGCTTCGTTGTAGCGCTTCTGGTCGTTATTAATGCGCGCCATTTCCGGCTGCATATCTGCGGTCTCGGTGTAGAGTATGATGTTGCGTATGGCGATCATCTGGTCGTCAATTGCTGACGATAGTTCGACCACCAGATTGGTCTCTACGTTGTTGACAGAGGTGATTTCATCCAGCTTGGCTTGCACACTTCCCATGCCATTAATGCCGAGCACGGCGATAAAGACCAGCAGCGCCAGGATGCAGGCGAATCCCGCCCCCATCCTCTGGCCTATTTTGAAATTGGCGAAGTTCATATTTTTCCCTACTTATAATAATGGTCGAGCGGCGGTCGGTATGGCCGGAGTCAGACGCATTCAATTAATGAAAATTAATTTTTATTGCAGTTTAGCAAGTAGTTCATTAAGGAAGTATCAGGAAATCCTGATATCAAAGTAGGGATTCTCTTGAAGTAGACCGCCGCCCAGGCGGGAATTAATCGCTTGCATGTGGCACGTTGCTCATTACATAATTGAAAAATAATTATGGCGACAGGAGTGCGGCATGAAGCGTGTGTTCAAGTGGCTGGCGATTGCGTTGGCTTCGGTGGTGTTGGTGGCGGCTGCGCTGATTGCGCATACGGTGTACTTCAAGCCGCTCAAGCTGGACTGGTTCTACACCAAGGTGTTTGCGCTGTTTGCGCTCGACAGTCCTGAGATGCTGTCGTCGATGCGCATCTTGCCGCCCTGGGCGGACTTTTACAGCGCCCGGCTGGACGACGCGTCGCCTGTGCACGAGCAGAAGATGCTGAACCTGATGAAGAACAGCCTCGCCACGCTCAAGCAGTACGACCGTGCAAAGCTGGACCGCGACGGCCAGCTTTCCTACGACACGCTGGCATACTTCCTGCGGATACAGGCCGAGGGCGAGCCTTACATCAACCATGATTTTCCGATTAATCAGATGCAGGGCGTGCAAAGCGCGCTGCCGGATTTCATGGTGCAGGTGCATCAGGTCAGCAACAAGACCGAGGCGGAGCACTACATCGCGCGCCTGAAGCTGTTTCCCGTCAAATTCACTCAACTGACCGAAGGCTTGCGCTTGCGTGAATCGCGCGGCATTATCCCGCCGCGCTTCACGGTGGAGAAAGTGCTCAGGCAGATGGACGGCATGATCGCCATGGCGCCGGAACAGCATCCGCTGTATGTCAGCTTCAAGGCAAAGCTGGACAAGATTCCCGCTGCGGAGATGGATGCGGAAACGCGCTCGCGCCTTTTAACCGAGGTTGCCGCGGCGGTGAAGGATCAGGTGTACCCGGCCTATCGCGGCTTGATCAGCTACTTCACGGCGCTGGCGCCCAAGGCCAAGGAGAACAATGGCGCATGGAGCCTGCCGAACGGCGACGCTTTCTACGCCTGGGCCGTGCGCATGCACACCACGACCGATATGACGCCGCAGCAGGTGCATGAACTGGGGCTGGCGGAAGTGGCGCGGGTGAGCGTGGAGATGGACGCCATTCTCAAATCGCAGGGGCTGAGCGAAGGCACCATCGGCGCCCGCGTGCAGCAGCTGGCGCGCTCGCCGGAACAGCAGTATCCGAATACGCCGGAAGGCAAGCAGGCCATGCTGGCGCAGTATCAGGCGATACTGGATGAGGTGAACAAAGGACTGGACGGCGCTTTCGATGTCCGTCCCAAGCTGGGCGTGAAGGTGGAGCAGGTGCCGTCGTCGTCGGAGGCGACTGCACCGGGCGCGTATTACATGATGGGGGCATTCGATGGCACCCGTCCCGGCGTGTTTTACGCGAACATGCGCAATCCGGGCGACACGCCGAAATTCGCCATGCGCACGCTGGCCTATCATGAAGGCATACCGGGCCACCACTTCCAGATCACGCTGGCGCAGGAACTGCAAGGCGTGCCGTTCTTCCGCCGCGTTGTGCCGTTCACCGCCTATCAGGAAGGCTGGGCGCTGTATGCTGAGCGGCTGGCTTATGAATTGGGCTTCGAGAAAAATCCGCTGGATAATCTGGGCCGGCTGCGCGACGAAATGATGCGTGCCACACGGCTGGTGGTCGATTCGGGCATTCATTACAAGCACTGGACGCGCGAGCAGGCCATCAGCTACATGATGGACAATACCGGCATGGCCGAAGGCGATGTGACGGCGGAGGTGGAGCGTTACTTCGTGGCGCCGGGCCAGGCCTTGGCGTACAAGGTCGGCATGCTGAAAATCCTGGCCTTGCGCGAGCATGCGAAGCAGGAGCTGGGTGACAAGTTTGACCTCAAGCAGTTCCACAACGAGGTGCTGACGCACGGCGCCTTGCCGCTGTCCGTGCTGGAGCGGGTGATTAACGACTGGATCGCCAAGCGCAAGCAGGCATGAAGATAGGACTGCAAACCTGGGGCAGCCATGGCGATATCCGGCCCATGCTGGCGCTGGCGGAAGGACTGCAACTGGCGGGGCATGAGGTCACGCTGGCCATTACCTGCGTGGACAGCGAGGCCTATGCCGGCGTGAGGTCGGAGGCGGGCGTGAAGTTGCGCATCGTGGCTTCGCCGGTGATTACGCCGGGGGAGGGGGCGGAGATCGGCCGGTCCATCGTCAATTCGCGCGATCCGTTGAAGCAGATGTCGCTGATTCTGCGGCGTTGCTTTGTCCCTGCTGAACCGGCGATGTTTGCGGCGGCACAGCAACTGGCGGCGGAGTCGGATCTGCTGATCGGCCATTATTTCATGCACCCGCTGCAGATCGCCGCGGAACACGCTGGCAAGCCATATGTGAGTGTGTTGTTGTCGCATGCGGCGATACCGAGTGCATACAGCCATCCGCTGGGTGTGCCGCGCATATTCAACGGATTTTTATGGTGGCTTACGCGCACGCTGCTGCACCGCACGCTGAGTCCACACGTCAACCGCCTGCGTGCGCAGTTGGGCATGGCACCATCGAAGGATGTGGTGAGCGATGTCTGGCTTTCGCCCCACCTGACGCTGGTGGGCGTTAGCCCGCAGATTTGCGAACGTCAGCCGGATTGGCCGGATGCGCTGCAGGTATGCGGCTTCCTCGATATGCCGAACGTGCCGCTGGAGGGGCGGCTGACCGAGTCCCTGTCTGCCTTTCTTGCCGCCGGCGAGGCGCCGGTGTATATGACGCTGGGCAGCTGGATGCCACCGGATGTGGCGGATCAGCGCGACGCGCTGCGTTTATTGGCAGAGGCCGCGCGGCTTGCAGGCTGCCGCGCGGTGATACAGGCATCGCGCTGGGAGGAGTGCGGCGTTCGTCCCGATGATCGCATTATGTACGTGTCGGCCACGCCGCATCATCTGATTTTTCCGCGTTGTGCGGCGGTGGTACATCATGGCGGCGCCGGCACCACGCAGTCCTCCACGCTGGCAGGACGGCCTTCGGTGGTTATTGCGCATATCAGCGAGCAGGAACACTGGGCAAATGAACTGCGCCGCATCGGCATCGGCGGCAAGCTAACGCGCCGCCGCAGCGTCACCGCGAAGCAGCTGGCGGCGCGCATACGCTATGTGCTGGAGCGTCCGGCGCTGTCGGCCAAGGCCGGCGCGTTGGCTGCGGCCATGGCGCAGGAAAACGGCGTGGCGACAGCGATCCGGCTTATTGCGGCAAGGAGTTTGTAGTGCAGTTGAAAATGAAGATTACCTGTGGTGGCGAGGTGAAATGGGCGGGCGTACCGGATAACGGCCCGGCCTTCTGGTGACTGCGCTGGCGGAAATCGGCGGCTGCTAACTGTCATGGCTGGTGCCGATGCGTGCCACGCGATGGACGTGGCACGCAATTTTGCCGATTTCTTGGCGCTGCTGCACCTTCATCGGCAAGCCTGATTACAACAGCGATTCCGCCAGGTCTTTCAGGTCGTCGGCATATTCCAGTTCCACCAGCTGCTTGCGGGCGACGCCGCTGCGCCAGGCGGCGGCGGCAATCTTCGGCGTGACGCCGCTCAGCAGGCGTGGATCCAGCAGGCCCGGTACGATGTAGTCCTTGCTGAAGCGGGCGTCGCTGCGCGCCATGTCGGCCAAGGCGACCACGCAAGCGCGCTTCATCTCCTGATTGATGGTGGTTGCGCCCGAGTCCAGCGCCGCGCGGAACAGATACGGGAAGCACAGCGCGTTGTTGATCTGGTTAGGGTAGTCCGAACGGCCGGTGGCGATGATGGCGTCCGGCGCTACTTCGCGCACCAGTTCCGGACGCAGTTCCGGTTCCGGATTCGCCAGGGTGAACACAATCGGTTGCGCCTTCATGCGCTGGATGTCCATCGGCGACAGCACGCCAGGACCGGAGACGCCCAGGAACACGTCCGCGCCTTCCATGACATCCGACAGCGTGGCGGCGGCGGTGTCCTGCACCCACGCGGCTTTTTCACCGTCCAGATTACGCGCGGTGGTCAGCACGCCTTTGCTGTCGCAGACAAAGATGTTTTTGCGCTGTGCACCCAGATCCACCAGCAATTCCAGGCAGGCCATGGCGGCGGCGCCGGCGCCGGAGCAGACGATTTTCACGGTGGCGATATCGCGGCCGGTCATTTCGATCGCGTTCAGCATGCCCGCGCCCACCACGATGGCGGTGCCGTGCTGGTCGTCGTGGAACACCGGAATCGACAGGCGTTCACGCAGTTTGCGCTCGATGTAGAAGCATTCCGGCGCCTTGATGTCTTCCAGGTTGATGCCGCCGAAGGTCGGATGCAGGGCGGCGATGATGTCCACCAGCTTGTCCGGATCGCTCTCGTCGATCTCGATGTCGAAGGCGTCGATGCCGGCGAATTTTTTGAACAGCACCACTTTACCTTCCATCACCGGCTTGCCGGCCAATGCGCCGATGTTGCCCAGTCCGAGCACGGCGCTGCCGTTGGTGATGACGCCAACCAGATTGCCCTTGGCAGTGTATTCGTAAGCCTTGGCTGGCTCGCGCTTGATTTCCACGCACGGCGCGGCGACGCCGGGCGAGTACGCCAGCGCCAGGTCTTCCTGCGTGCTCACGCTCTTGGTGATTTCGATGGCGATTTTGCCTGCGCTGCCTGCGCGGTGATAGGCCAGTGCTTTTTGTTCGATGGTGCTCATTTTCTGTTCCTTACAATGCGAAAAACGCCTGCACGGCAAAACCGGTACAGGCGCAAACTGCTGGGGGATTCAGTGGATCATGGATACAGGCCACGCACTTCGCGCGCTTGCAGCACGCGGGTGCAGGCGAGGATGAAGGTGGCGGTTCGCAGCGTGACTTTCTTTTCCTGCGCAACGGTCCATACAGCATTGAACGCATCTTGCATGATTCGAGTTAAGCGAGCATTAATTTCGTCTTCGGTCCAGAAGAAGCTGGAGAAGTCTTGTACCCACTCGAAGTAGGAAACGGTCACACCGCCGGCGTTGGCCAGCACGTCGGGCACGATCAGCACATCCTTGTCGGTCAGGATGTCGTCCGCTTCCGGCGTGGTTGGGCCGTTGGCGCCTTCCAGGATGATTTTGGTGCGAATACGCGGCGCGTTCGCTGCGGTAATCTGCTGTTCCAGTGCGGCCGGAATCAGGATGTCCGATTCCACGTCCCAGAACGCATCGCGATCCAGTACCGCTTCGGCGCCAGGGAAGCCGGCAACGCCGCCGGTTTCCGCCACGTGCTGGTGCAGACGGGCGATATCGAGGCCGCCCTGATGCACCACGGTTGCGGTGTGATCCTGTACCGCGATCACTTTCGAACCGGCTTCCGCGAACATGGTTGCCGCCACGCCGCCGACGTTGCCGAAGCCTTGCACCGCAACGCGGGCGCCGGCAATCGCCACGCCGCGCTTGGCGGCGGCCTCGCGGCCCACCACGAACACGCCGCGGCCGGTCGCTTCGCGGCGGCCCAGCGAGCCGCCCAGCGAGATTGGTTTGCCGGTCACCACGCCGGTCGACAGGTTACCTTCGATCATGGCGTAGGAGTCCATCATCCATGCCATCACTTGTTCGTTGGTGTTGACGTCCGGTGCAGGGATGTCTTTGGTCGGGCCGATAATCAGGCTGATTTCGCTGGTGTAGCGACGGGTCAGGCGCTGCAGTTCGCCACGCGACAGGGTCTTGGGATCGACGCGGATGCCGCCCTTGGCGCCGCCGTATGGCACGTTGACCGCGGCGTTTTTCACCGTCATCCATGCCGACAGGGCCATCACTTCGGACAGGGTCACATCCTGGTGGAAGCGTACGCCGCCTTTGCCCGGGCCGCGCGACATATTGTGCTGCACGCGGTAGCCTTCGTAGTGGGCGATGCTGCCGTCATCGCGTTCGATCGGAACGTCGACGGTCAGAATCCGCTTCGGGCGCTTGAGGGTCTCGACCCAGCGCGACAGGTTGCCGAGGTGCGGCGTGACGCGCTCGATTTGCTGCAGGTAGACACCCCATGGGCCGAGGTCTTCGGCGTTGAGGTAGGAAGGCAGTGCGTGTTGTGCTGGTACAGTGGTCATGCTCAAGGCTCCCGTGGATTCGTTTAGTGAACGCTGCTCGTGGCAGCGCTCAAGTGGGACGAATCATAGGCCTGCAGCCTTCGGAGCGGCCAATGCTGTATGCGCATTCGGCTATGCAAAAAACGCATAGTTAGTGGATGGTCACCTCTCGGATGCCGGAACGCGGCGTTTTCGGTCGCTGTGTTTCTGCTGCGATTCGAGGAACTCCCACAGTCGTTCGACGATCGGCTTGCCGCGCCGGTGCGCGGACGGACGTTCGCGGTACAGGCGGATTTCCATCTCGATTTCCCAGTCCGAGGTGTCGCCGTCGGCGCGCGCCAGCTGCTTTTGTTTGAGTTCGCGCGTGACCGCGGATTCGGGCAGAAAAGCGACGCCGCGACCTTCGAGCGCCATCATCTTCAGGCCTTCCGCCATGTCGGTTTCGTAATGCGGTTCAAGGTGCAGGGGTGTCTTTGCGTCGTTGAGAATCAGCTCCACCATGCGGCCGAGATAGGCGTTGTTGGTGTAGGAGAGGAAGGGTAGCGGCGCGCGTTTGGTGCCGGGCAGGGTGAACGCGGGAGCCTTGTTTTTGTCGCAGCGCGCATAGGCGCGCAGCGATTCATGGCCCAGCACCAGCATGTCGTAGCGGCCCGGGTCCAGCTGCACCGGCTGGCGCGGATGGTGATAGCACAGCAGCAGGTCGCAGCCGCCTTCCACCAGCTGCAGCACGGCGTCGTGCACGTTGAGCGCCATCAGGCGGCTGCGGATGGGTGCGAAGTCTTCTTCGAGTCTGGTCAGCCATTTCGGCACGAAGGTGAGCGACAGCGTGTGCGGCACGGCGAGGTCGATGCTGGTCTGCGCGGCCGCGCGCTTGGAGCGCAGCATCTCGCGCGCGCCGTTGATCTTCGATAGCATCTCCAGCGCCTGTTCGTAGAACACGATGCCGGCCGGCGTCAGGCGGGTAGGGTAGGAGGTGCGATCGATCAGGTCTGTGCCGAGCCAGTTTTCCAGCGATTGAATGCGGCGCGAAAAAGCGGGCTGCGTCACGTGGCGCAGCGCCGCCGAGCGGCTGAAGTTATTGGTCTCCACCAGCGAGATGAAGTCTTCCAGCCATTTGGTTTCCATGCGATTTCCTTACGATGCGTTGGCGGTGATGCTGCGGATCGGCGTGAACAGGTAAGCGCTCGCCGCGAACAGCACCAGTATGATGCCACCGCCGAGGAACAATTGCGACAGCGTGACCTGCGTCAGTATCCAGCCGGTGGCCGCCGCCGACAAGGGCGCAAGGCCCATGAAGATGAACATGAAGATGCTCATGGCGCGGCCCATCATGTGCGGCGGCACGCGCTGCTGTATCCAGGTGAAGACTCTGATCTGAATGTAGCCGGTCAGCAGGCCCAGTGCCAGCATCAGCGTGGACGCTTGCCATACCGCGTGCACCATGCCCAGCGGCGCAAGCAGCACGCCGGCGATGGCGTCCGCCGACAGGATGACGGTGCCGAAGCTGGCGAAGCGCAGGCGCTGGCCCAGTTTCGCCGCCACCCCCATGCCGAGCAGGGTGCCGGCGCCGTGCATGCCCATGATGATGCCCAATGCCGAGGCGCCGTGCAGCGTGCTGGCCAGTACCGGTATCGCCACCTGCATGGCGCCGCCGATGAACAGCGACACGGTGCCCCAATAGATAAAGCACAGGCGCATCGGCACGTCGTCCCAGACCATGCGCAAGCCGGCGCCGACGGAGCGCAGCACCGACTGCAGCGCGCTTGCTGGCGCGGCAGCTTGCCCACCCGTGTCCGCGTTTGCCGCGGCGGGCCGCAGCGTCACTTTGGCCAGCGTCCACGCGGAGAACAGGTAGCTCAGGCAATCGAAGCCGAAGGCCAGCGCCAGGCCGCGCGCATCGCTCACCGCGCCGGTGGCGTGGCCGCTGCCGCTGATCGCCAGCAGGCCTGCCGCCAGCAACGGCCCGACCAGCATGGTGACCTGGCGCAGGCCCATCATCATGCCGTTGGCTGCCTGCAGGTGCTCGGGCGCGATCGCCAGCGGCATGATGGACATCCCGGAAGGCATGGCAAACGCCTGCGCCAGGCCCAGGCCAAACGCCAGCACGTAAATCACCTGCAGCGCCAGTTGCGGCGTGACGACCACGGTCAGCGACAGCGAGGCATTCAGATCCACGGTCGGCATGGCCGAGATGTTCAGCACCAGCAGCGTGAGCAAGGCAAGCAGCACGGCGTTGACGTACTTGGTGAGCATCAGCACGCGCTTGGGCGAGTGGCGGTCCACCAGCGCGCCGCCGATCAGGATGAACACGGCGCGCGGAATGCTCATCAGCGCGATCACGAGGCCGAGGGCCACCGTGTCGCCGGTGAGCTTGAGCACCAGCCAGGGCAGGGCGATCATGGTCAGTTGGTCGCCCAGCGCGGAGACGGCGCCGCCGCGCATCAGCCACTGGAAATTGGGGTCGCGCTTTAGCGCCGCGCCAGGCGATTGTGGATCGGCCATCAGGCCCTCCCTTTAAGAGTTGGAAGCGTTCATGCCGGCGATCAGGGCCAGCGCCTTGCTCAGATCATCGAACTGCGCCGGCGGGCAGCTGCGCAGCAGGTCTTTGCTGATTTGTTCGGCCACGGTGACGGCGTTGCCGACCATCTCGCGGCCAGTGCCGGTAATGGCGGCGTAGGCCACGCGGGCGTCGCGCGGGTCTTGCTGGCGTTCGACCAGGCCGATTTTCTCCAGCGGCAGCAGGCTGCGGGTGACGCCGGAGGCGGTCAGGCCCAGGCGCTCGGCCAGGTCGACGCGGCGCAGGCGGCCGCCCGGCGCGCGGTGCAGGTAGTGCAGCAGCATGAAGTCGCTGAAGCTGAGGCCGTGATAGCCGCCCAGCACCTGGTCAAGCCGGCGCACCAGCGCCGCTTGCGCGCGCGCCAGGCGCAGGACGAAATCGAGACTGGGGCTGACCGCCGCAGGTGTGGTATCCATGGGAACTCCTTTTCTTGATTAATGCTTGAAATATACTTGAGTAGTCAATTAAAAGAAAGCGCAATGTGCAACTGTTAGTTTTTTGCCACAATCCACTTCTGCCGACGCCGCTGTGGTATCGTTTTCATCTTTGATATTACATAACATACATAACAGGAGATGGCATGCACATGGGGACGACGGAAATATTTCTGATTGCGATGGTCATTATTTTCAGCGTGCCGTATCTGATCTGGCGCCTGGGCGGTACCGATTACTATGCGCCGCTGGTGGTGGTGCAAATCATTGCCGGCATTCTGCTGGGGCCGGGCATCATGGGCCGCGCCTATCCGGAATACTATTCCTTCGTGTTCAACCCGCAAGTGGTGCAGTCGCTGAACGGCATTGCCTGGTGGGCGGTGATGATTTTCGTGATGATTGCCGGCGTTGAGCTGGACTTGAAAAAAGCCTGGGAGCACCGTCGCGAGAGCAGCATCACCGCCGGCCTGGCGCTGGGCACGCCGCTGGTATTCGGCTGCGTTGCCGCGCTCGGTCTGCTGGGCTATGCCGGCTGGATGGGGCCGAAGGCGCATGACTGGCAATTCGTGCTGGGCGTGGGCATGTCCTGCGCCGTGACCGCGCTGCCCATCCTGATCCTGCTGATGGAAAAACTGGAAATCCTGCGCCAGCCGATCGGCCAGCGCATCCTGCGTTACGCCAGCCTGGATGACATTGCCATCTGGGGCGTGCTGGCGGTGATTCTGCTGGACTGGGACCGTGTCGGCCGCCAGGCTGGCTTCCTGCTGGCGTTTGCCGTCGTCACCAAGCTGTTCCGCATGATGATGGTGCGCATCGAGGAGCGCGACCGCTGGTATGTGTCCTTCATCTGGCTGGCCGTGTGCGCGTTTGCGGCCGACTGGGCCGGGATGCACTTTATGGTCGGCGCCTTCCTGGCCGGCGCGGTGATGGACGCGGAATGGTTTAACCAGGAAAAGATGGATTTCCTGCGCGCTAATGTCCTGATGGCCGTGATGCCGGTGTTCTTCCTGAGCACCGGGCTGCGCACCAACTGGGCCGTGGGCGGTTCGGCGGTGTTCCTGGTGGCCGGCGTGCTGCTGGTGGCCTCGATAACCGGCAAGCTGGCCGGCGTTCACGTGGCTGGCAAGATACTGAAGTGGGGACCGGGCGAAGCGTCCATCATTGGCTGGCTGCTGCAGACCAAGGCGCTGATCATGATCATCTTCGTCAACATTTTGCTCGACAAGCAAATCATCACCAGCGAAACCTTCACCGCGCTGCTGCTGATGGCCATCGGCAGTACCATGCTGACGGTGCCGATGGTCGCGCCAAAATTGCAGCGCGTGGCTCAGCTGATCTTCAAGACGAGCTGATATATAATGGCGGAATGAACGATACTACTCAACTCCCACCGCTGCCGGATCATCTGTCGATCGATCCGCGCAGCAAGTTCCACGTCGCTGCCGTGTTTGAACACGACATCGGCATCCGCTTCAACGGCAAAGAGCGCAACGATGTAGACGAATACTGCATCAGCGAAGGCTGGATCAAAGTCCCCGCCGGCAAGGCACTGGATCGCAAAGGCAATCCGATGCTGATCAAGCTGAAAGGCACGGTCGAACCGTTTTACCGTTGATCCAATGAAAAAGCCACCGTACGGTGGCTTTTTTTTCACTTGCCGGCTTCGCCGCGCAGCTTGTCCAGCATTTCCAGCGTGGACGGCGACAGGTTCATGATTCCGTGGTAGGCACAGTATTCACAGAACGCTTCCTCCGGCGACATGGCGGCAATACTGGTGTCGGAATGACCGCGGCGGCGCAGGGCGCGCAGGCAGGCCGCATCCATATTTCTGGAATTCATGCACTATCTCCCTTTGATTCAGTAAGTTGGTGGTGGGTTACGACTAACTGAAATAATTATAATTCGAAATAGTGCCGTGGGGAAATAATATTGATTGTACCTCAGGCCGGGCGCGGCGCCAGGGCGGCGGGGAGGCCGCGCTGCAGCCGCCATAACAGGGCGGTCGCCACCAGCGACGTGCCCACCACCACATAACCCACCGTATCGAAGTGCAGCAGGCGGCCGTCGGCTGCCTGGCTGACAATGTGGCCGGACACCACCGAGGCCACGCCGCCGGCCAGCTGCTGGATCGAAGCGCTGATGGCGTTGTACGAACCGCGCTGGGTCAGGCTCGGTACGGTGGAGGAGATGGCCTGGAACGGGATCATGCGCGAGAAGATGCCGACGAACATCACCGAATTGACCAGCACCAGCGTCCACAGCGGAACATGGCCGAGGTGGGTGTAGATCAGCACCATGGCTATCGACAGCCCGGTGCCGAACAGGAACACGCGGAACTTGCCGATGGCGTCGGCCGCGCGGCCGATCAGCGGGCCGATGAAGATGGTGCACAGGCCGGTCACCAGGTACACGGTCGGCAGGTGCTGCAGGTCGATGCCCATGTTGTTGACGATGTAGGCGCTGCTGAACGGCATCAGCATGAAGCCGCCGGTGGTCAGCAGGGCGGTCACGCAGAAAGCCAGCAGATAACGTTTTTCCGTCACCGTGTGGAACAGGTGCATGAAGGGGCTGTGTTCCTGCGGCTGGCCGAGGTGGGCGTCCACCGGCTGCAGCTTCCACGCCACCAGCAAGCCGCCGGCCAGGCCGAACGCGGCCATGGCGAGGAAGGGCACATGCCAGTTCCACTGGTTGGACAGGTAGATGCCCGCAGGGAGGCCCAGCACCTGGCTGGCGGCAAACGCGGTCTGGATCAGGCCCATCACGCGGCCGCGCATTTGCGGCGGGAACAGGTCGGTCGAGATGGCCAGCACCACGGAGCCGATCACGCCGCCGAACAGGCCGGTGAACACGCGCGCGGCCAGCAGCGACGCAAAGCTTTGCGCCAGACCGCACCAGACGGTGCCGACGATGAAGCCGGTGTAGAAGAACAGCAGCAGTTTCTTGCGGTCGTAGCGGTCGGCAAAGCCGGCGGTCAGCAGGCCGGAAACGCCGGCGCTGAAGGCGTAAGCCGACACCACCAGGCCGAACTGGGACGGCGCGATGTTCAGGTCCGGCATGATCATGGCGCCTAGCGGCGACATCAGCATGAAGTCGAGGATGACGGCAAATTGCAGGAAGGCCAGCATGGCCACCACGGTTTTCTGATAGGCGCTGAATGGCAGCGCAGGGGTTTTTTGCATAGCTTATTCTTTCGTCTCAGGTGGAGGTGCAGCGCGATCAGGGCGGCAGAAATTGGCGCGGTGCTTGAAGAAGGCCTGGCGCTCTTCGGGCGTCATGGCTTGCCAGCGCTGCCAGTGCTCGCGCTTCTCGTGCCAGTTGTGGTGGCCATGGCCGCGGAACCCGCCGAACAGAATCCGGCAGAGTAGCAGCAATCCCAGGGCTTGCCAATAATTTACGACATTGGCGCCGGGGAAGATTGCCGGGATCAGCCAGTTCCACAGGGCCATGACAATCAGGCCCAGCACGCCGGCGGCGATCAGGATGAAGATGCCCTTCATCAGTTTGAATTTCTTGTAGCTCATATCGTGGTGACGCATTTTGCAGGTACTCCTTTCATTCGTCGTACATGGCTTGCAGGCGCTGGCGCAGGTAGAGCACGGCGTAGCGCTTGCGGGCCAATAAAGTGTTGATCGAGACGCCGGTCTGGGCGGCCATCTCCTTGAAGCTGACGCCGTCCAGTTCGTGGGCGATGAAGACCTCGCGCTGGTTGGCGGGCAGTTCGTCCAGCGCGCACTGGAGTTCTTCCAGCAGCATGGCGCGGGTGTAGGCGGCCTCGGGACCGGCGTCGGGTGAGGGCAGCATCAGGTCGAGACGGCAGTCGTCGTCCTCGTCGTTGTTTGGGGCGAGGTCTTCCAGCGCCACTTCCTTTTTCTTGCGGAAGCGGTCGATGATGCGGTTGCGGGCCACGCGGAACAGCCAGGCGCTGGCCTGCTCGATGGGATCGGGCAGGCGGTAAGCCTGGGTGAACTCGTAGAACACGTCCTGCAGGATATCGTCGGCGTCGGTCTGGTCGGCCACGCGGCGGCGGATAAAGTTCCACAAGCGCGAGCGCTCCCGCAGCACGGTCGCGGTGATGTCCTGATCTTGCTCAGAGGTTGTTATGGGTGGAGTCATAGACTGGAGGACGATCCAGAGTCCCCCGTATTGTGCCGCTCTGCATATAAAGGAGTAATTATGCCAACGATCAGCGTTTTTTACGGCATTGTGATCCAGATGTTCTTCCGCGATCATTTGCCGCCTCATTTTCATATCAAATATGCGGGTAGCGAAGCCACCTTTGATATCAAAAGACTGGCCCTGATCGACGGCAACCTGCCACCTAGGGAACTGCGTTTGGTAAGCGAATGGGCTACACTGCATCAGGATGAATTGCTGGAAAACTGGCGCTTGTGTGAGTCTATGCAAGCGCCGAATCCTGTGCAACCTTGGAGTAAATCATGATGGACTGGGACGTTATCGATGTCCGGCCAGAGGGACTGCATGCCTTCAGAGTTCGGTTTCGGGACGGCGTGGAAGGTGTGGTTAAATTTATGCCATCTGCTTTTCGGGGCGTTTTCGCACGCTTAAGCAATCCTGCAGAGTTTAGTCGGGTATCAATTGCGAATGGAGTGGTCACATGGCCGGGTGAACTGGACTTGGCCCCGGATGCCATGCACGATCAGATCGTCCGTACAGGCGAATGGATTTTGACGTGAATCGGAAATGCTGCATTTCTGGCATTCCAAGGCATGGAATTGGCATTCTGTCTAAAACTGGCTCAGGCGCGGCGTGCGCCTTCTTACACTGGTGGCTCTTTCAATGTGAGGAGGCGAAATGGGCAAGTGGCGGTTGATTTTTGGATTGGCGTTGCCGCTGGTGGCGCAGGCGCAGGGCGATCTGTCGGCGCTGGACCGGGATATGGCTGGGGCGCGGTCGAAGGTGCTGGTGCTGGGCACCGTGCATTTGAGCGAGTTGCCCAAGACGTTCAATCCCGCTGCGCTGGATGGCGTGCTGAAGCGGCTGGAGGTGTTCAAGCCGGATGTCATCACCATCGAATCGCTGCCGGGCGAGGAGTGCGATCTGGCCGCGCGCCAGCCGGGCAGGTATGGCGTTGACTACTGCGCGCCAACCGATGAAGCCAGGGCCGCCAGCGGGCTGGATCTCAGCGCCGCCATCGCCGAAGTCCACAAGACCTTCAAAACCTGGCCGTCGCAGCCGACGCCGGCGCAGCGCCGCCATCTTGCCGCGCTGCTGCTGGCGGCGAACGACCGCGCTTCGGCCTATGTGCAGTGGTTGCAGTTGCCGGAGGCCGAGCGCCGCGCGGGTGATGGGCTCGACGCGGCACTGGTGGGCAAGCTCAATAAACTCGCCACCACCAACAATGAGGATTATCAGATCGCTGCCCGCCTGGCCGCACGGCTAGGCCTGCAACGCGTGCACCAGGTCGACAACCACACCGGCGACAACATCGCGGTGGCGGACGAAAAGGCATTCGGCCGCTCGGTCGAAGCGGCATGGAAAGCCGGTGGCGCGGCGCTGCAAGCGCAGGACCAGCGCTACGACGCGATGGCGCTGGAAGCCGACCTGCTGCCTCTATACCGTCAAATCAACCAGCCAGCCGACTTGCTGGTGCGCGCCGACGGCAACGTGCGTGCCGCCATGCGCGCGGCATCGCCCGAAGGCTATCCGCAGATGTGGGTAGCCGGCTGGGAGATCCGCAATCTGCGCATGGTCGCCAACATCCGCGAAACCTTCCGCGAACGCCCGGGCGCGCGCGTGCTGTCCATCGTCGGCGTCACCCACAAACCATGGTTCGACGCCTGGCTGGGGCAGTTGCAAGGCGTGGATATTGTCGACGTCCTGGACGTGCTTAAGTAAAAGCTCCCCGTGTTGGCTGGCTAACAGAGGCTTGGTGGAATAGCCCGTAAAGTGCAGTCATCAATCATTCACCGGAGATGACGATGACCGCTCCCAGCCTGCTGTCTTCCGCTTTGATCGGCGCCGTGGCCAGCGCGCGCTCGATGACGCCGATGGCCACCATCGCGATGGCGCGCATGGCCGACCGCCAGACCAGCGGCAAACTGGTCCTGCTGGACAAGCCGCTGTTCAAGCTCGGCGCGATGGCGATGGGCGCCGGCGAGCTGGTCGGCGACAAGATGAAGAGCGCGCCCGACCGCACGGTCTTCCTCGGCCTGCTGGCGCGCGTGATGAGTGCCGGCATCGCCGGCGCGGCGCTGGCGCCGCAGGGCAGGGAGCCGGCCGGCGCGGCAGTTGCCGTGGCCACCGCCGTGCCGCTGGCCTACCTCACGCTGGCCGGCCGCAAGCGCGCCATGGCCAGCATGGGGCAGACCCGCAGCGGCTTGATCGAGGACGCCCTGATCGTCGCCGCCGGCGCCGCCATCGTGGCGCTGTCCACGCGTGCACGGTGCTAGACCCAAAATAAAAACGGCCGCCAGATTGCTCTGACGGCCGTCTCTTCGCTTACGCGCTGACCGGATTAACGGTCGCCGTAGCTGCGGCGTGGGCGGTCGCTGTTGTAAGGATTGTTGGCTTTGAAGCCAGGACCCTTGTAGCCTTCGTTCGAGCCGGTGACGCCGTCACGGCGCGGCGCGGCGCCTGGTTTGCTGAACGAACGCTGGCCGGGCTTGGCGCCGCCGCGGTTGTCGCCCGGCTTCCAGCCGCCCGGACGCGAGGAGCGTGGCGGGAAGCTGGTTTTCTTCGGCTCGAAACCTTCGATCACGTTCACCGGTATCATTTGCTTGGTGAAGCGCTCGATGCGTTTCACGTGCATGCCTTCGGCGTGGTTCACCAGCGAGATCGCCAGGCCGTTGCGGCCGGCGCGGCCGGTGCGGCCGATGCGGTGCACGTAGTCCTCAGGGAACTTCGGCAGGTCGTAGTTGAACACGTGGGTGATGGTCGGGACGTCGATGCCGCGGGCAGCGACGTCGGTTGCCACCAGCACTTTGACTTGGCCGCGGCGCAGGCTTTCCAGCGTGCGGTTGCGGGCGCCCTGGTGCATGTCGCCGTGCAGCGCGGCAGCCGAGAAGCCGGCGATGTTCAGGCGGTCGGCGATGGTGTCGGCGTCACGCTTGGTGGCGGTGAACACCACGGCCTGCGCCATGGTTTCGTCGCGCAGCAGGTGGTCCAGCAGGCGGTTCTTGTGCGACAGGTCGTCGACGAAGTGCACGCGCTGGGTGATGTTTTCATGCTTATTGGCCGCGCTCATGATCTGGATCACTTGCGGATCCTTGGTGATGCGGCGCGCCATATTGCCCACCACGCCGTCCAGCGTGGCCGAGAACAGCATGGTCTGGCGGCCTTCCGGCGTCGCGGCAACGATCTTTTCGATGTCGTCGATGAAGCCCATGTCCAGCATGCGGTCGGCTTCGTCCAGCACCAGGATTTCCAGTTGCGAGAAATCGATCTTGCCCGATTCCATGTGGTCGATCAGGCGGCCCGGGGTCGCCACCAGGATTTCAGGGTTCTTGGACAGCAGCTGCATCTGCTTCGGATATGGCATGCCGCCCAGGATCGATACGGCCTTGATGCGGCGCAGGTTGACGCTGTATTTGTCGGTATTGGTGGTGACCTGCAGAGCCAGTTCGCGGGTCGGGGTCAGCACCAGCATCTTCGGCTGGGCTGGCTTGAAACGTGGGCGCTCGCCGCGTGCGCGGGCGGCTTGCATTTCCTGGTTGGCGGTTTTGCCGGCGGCGGCCGGTTCGATCGCGGCCAAACGGTGCAGCGACGGCAGCATGAAGGCTGCAGTCTTGCCGGAACCGGTTTGCGAGGATACCAACAAGTCCTTGCCGGCGATCGCGGCCGGCACTGCCTGCTCCTGCACCGGGGTTGGCTTGGTGTAGCCGGCATCGGTCAGGGCTTTGAGGATGGACGTGTTGAGACCTAGTGCTTCAAATGTCATGCTTTTCTTTCGTAAAAATGCAGCGCCCACGCCGGAGCGGAACGCGAAATAGCAACGCCTACCAAAACGAAATGATTCAATCAGAATCGAAAGAAATTTCGGCACAAAAGCTTTGCGCCGGGACGGTGTCAGATCAACGACACCTGGGGCGGGAGGGCTTTATAAGGGCATCCGAACGATGCGCTGTGAGGCTTGCGTAGCTGCTAAACTATCAACTGGCTGAATCTTTGGTATCGATTTGCTATCGACTGACACGAAGATTTCAGCGCAAGGCCGCTATTATGCCCTAGATTGGCCCGCTTGTATAGGTCAGCTGGCCATGCGCTTCAACAGCCGTTCGAAACGCAGGCTGGCGCGGTGCGCCTTGGCCAACATTGCTTCGCTGATCTCTTCCAGTTGCGGCTCGGCCGCCTCGTTGAGGTTGCCATAGCCGAAGCGGCGGGTGGTCTGGCGCATGCGCGCCGACATGAAGACCGACAGCGCGCGGTAGAAGCGGGCGGCAAACGGGGCGTCGGCCTCCAGCTTGTCGCGCAGGCGCGCGTGCGAGATGCGCAGCGCCGCCGCGCCGGCATTGGCGCGCACCGAGGCGGTGGTGCGGGCCGGATCGACCAGCGACATTTCGCCGACGATTTCGCCGCTGCTCAGCTCGACGATTTCCTCGCCAGCGCCGGTCAGCACGGCGAAGGTGCCGTCCAGCACGAAGTACACGCTGTCGACGTGGCTGTTGTAGGCGATGATGTCCGCGCCCACCGGATAGCGCAGGCGGTCGCCGTTGCTGGCGATCCATTCCACGTCTTCATCCTCCAGCTCGCTGAGGATGAAAAGCACTTTGCGCATGCGCGCCGGATCCGGCGCGATCAATTGATCGACGGTGGAGGTTCTGTTCACTTGCGGCCCTAGTATGATGTTATTTTTACTTCCAGAAAGTATAACTTTTCCAGGGGCTGCGGACAAGAAAAAAGCCCTGCAAGCAGGGCTTTTTGCGGGTTGCGGGGCGGCAGCGGCTTACTGATAGTCTTCCGCGTTCAGGCCCATGACGTGCGAGAAGCCGCCGTCGACATAGGTGATTTCACCGGTGATGCCCGAGGCCAGGTCGGACAGCAGGAAGGCGGCGGTGTTGCCCACTTCCTCGATGGTGACGTTGCGGCGCAGCGGCGCGTGCGAGGCGGCAAAGCCCAGCAGCTTGCCGAAATCCTTGATGCCGGAGGCGGCCAGGGTCTTGATCGGGCCGGCCGAAATGCCGTTCGAACGGATGCCTTTCTTGCCCAGGTTTTCCGCCAGGTAGCGCACCGACGCTTCCAGCGAGGCCTTGGCCAGGCCCATGGTGTTGTAGTAAGGGATGGCACGCACCGCGCCCAGGTAGGACAGGGTCAGCACCGACGAGCCTTCTTTCAGCAGCGGTAGCGCGGCCTTGGCCAGGGCCGGGAAGCTGTAGGCCGAAATGTCGTGGGCGACGCGGAAGTTTTCGCGGGTCAGGCCGTCCAGGAATTCGCCGGCGATGGCTTCGCGCGGCGCGAAGCCGATGGCGTGCACCAGGCCGTCCAGCTGCGTCCAGCTCTTGCCCAGGTCGGCGAACAAGGCTTCGATCTGCTCATCGCTGCTGACGTCGCAGTCGAACACCAGCTGGCTGCCGAATTCGGCGGCGAATTCGGTGATGCGGTCCTTGAAGCGCTCGCCGACGTAGGTGAACGCCAGTTCGGCGCCTTCGCGTTTGCAGGCTTGGGCGATGCCGTAAGCGATGGAACGGTTCGACAGCAAACCAGTGATGAGGATTTTTTTGCCTTGCAAGAACGCCATAGGGACTCCGGGTGCGACTGCCGTGCACTGGCTTGCCCCTTGGGGCTAGCTGGCACGGCAGGTGGGTTGTGTTTTTTTAAGACCAAGATTGTAGGGCGACTAGGCCGCAACTGCAACCTTTGTCATTGATTGGTCTTGCGGTGGGTTTTGGATTTGGCGGCGTCGCGCGGCACGCGCGCCTTGACCAGGGCCACCGGGCTGGATTTCTCCGGCTTGCCGGCCTTGGCCAGCTTGTAGCCCCTGGCCGATTTGCCGTTGCCGGCGCGTTCGGCCTCATATTCCACGGTGGCGCTGTTGGCCACTTCCGGGGCGATGTCGGAACCGACCGAGGCGGAAATCTTCGGCACCAGAATGGTGGAGCCGGCTTTCAGCACGGTTTTTTGCGGGATGTTGTTGGCCTGGCGTATCACCTCGGGCGAGGTGTGGAAGCGCGATGCCAGCGAACTGATGCTTTCACGCGCGCTGGTGATCTTGTGCGTGGTCCAGGTCGACAGCTCCTTGGTCCACTGTGCCAGGTTCAGGTGGAATTTCTCGGCGTTTTCCTTGGGCAGCAGGATCTTGGTCTGCTCGTCGCCGGTGATGACCGGGCGCTTGAACTGCGGATTCAGGGCCTTGAACTCGTCCACCGACAGCTCGGCCAGATGGGCCGCCACGGTCAGGTCGATATCGCTGGTCTTGTCGACGGCCGTGAAATAGGGTTTGTTGTCGATGGCCGGCAGGTTGAGGCCGTACTGCTGCGGATTGGCCACGATATTCTTCACCGCCTGCAGCTTGGGCACGTAATTGCGGGTTTCGGCCGGCATCAGGTCGGCCAGGCTTTCAAAGTCGGTCGGCTTGCCGGCGGCCTGGTTGCGCTTGATGGCTTTCTGCACCGAGCCTTCGCCCCAGTTGTAGGCGGCCAGCGCCAGTTGCCAGTCGCCGAACATATCGTACAGGCGCTGCAGATAGGTGAGGGCGGCGTCGGTCGAGGCCAGGATGCCGCGGCGCTCGTCCTTGAAGGCGTCCTGTTTCAGGTTGAAATCGCGGCCGGTGCCGGGCACGAACTGCCAGATGCCGGCGGCGTTGGCGTTGGACAGGGCGTTCGGGTTGAAGGCCGACTCGATGAACGGCAGCAGCGCCAGCTCGGTCGGCATGCCGCGCTTTTCCAGCTCGGACACCACGTGGAACAGGTACAGCGAGGCGCGCGCCGTGGTGCGGGCAATATAGTCCGGGCGGGTGGCGTACCAGTTGATGTGTTTGTTGACCAGCTCGTTATTCACATCGGGGATGGCATAACCGCTGCGGATGCGGCCCCAGACGTCTTTTTCGCGGAAAGCCTCCTCGTCGACCAGTTTGGCCGGCTTGGCGATTTTCAGGGAGGAGACATCGGGGATGGGGGATTTCGGCAGGGGAGACAGCGCGGTGGTGACCGTCGGCAGGCCCGGCGCCTCATCGTGCGCCTGGGCCGGCACCGGCGCTAGTAGCGCTAACAGTGCGACGACGGCGGCAGATTGTGGGATTCGTGCTTGCATAGTTTTCCATGGTTGGCGACAAGAAACATCGCGTTGGACTATGAATTAAACGTGGAGTGTACGAAGGTCGACCTATCGCGTCAAGGAATATGTCGCCCTTATGACAAATTCTTATATGCAATAATTCCCGGTAAATAAGAGCGAGATCGCTGCAAATGTGCGTACAATCCCCCAATTCGGGGTCAGGTCCGTCATTCGGACACGGGCACAGCCGTAAGCGGAGCTACGGCTGTGCCCGTGTCCGAATGACGGACCTGACCCCGAATCTAATACAATCGTGTTTTGAGGCGTTACTGAGGAATTGCAATATGAGTAGTCCCATCGATCGCGACGTGGTCATTGCCGACACCGTTCACTGGATGGAGAAGGCCGTCATCGGCCTGAATCTGTGCCCGTTCGCCAAGGCCGTGCACGTGAAGCAGCAGGTGCGTTACGTGGTCAGCGAGGCGGAAACGCCGGAAGAATTGCTGGAAAAGCTGATGGAGGAGCTGCAGCACCTGGCCGACGCCGATCCGGAAAAAATCGACACCACGCTGCTGATCCATCCCAATGTGCTGACCGATTTCTTCGACTACAACGAATTCCTCGACGTCGCCGACGCCGCGCTGGAAGACCTGGGCCTGGACGGTTTCCTGCAGGTGGCCAGCTTCCACCCGGACTACCAGTTTGCCGACACCGATAAAGACGACATCGGCAACTACACCAACCGCTCGCCGTACCCGACGCTGCACCTGCTGCGCGAGGACAGCATCGACCGCGCGGTCGAGGCCTTCCCCGACGCGTCTGAAATTTTTGACAAGAATATCGACAAGCTGGAACAGCTCGGCCACGACGGCTGGGACAAACTCATGGAGAAGCCATGAGCGATCTGCCCATCCGCCCCGACACGCCCTGCGTGGCGGTATGCTCGACCACCTTTGATGAAATCTGCCGCGGCTGCGGCCGCACGGTGGTCGAGGTGGCGCACTGGGTGGCCATGACGGCCGAACAAAAGGAAGTCGTCTGGCAGCGCATTCTGGCGCAGGGCTACCCGCGCCGTAACACTTGATCAGTACGTACCGATAAAGTCCTTCTTGCCGATCTCCAGGCCGTTGTGGCGCAGGATGTCGTAAGCGGTGGTGGCGTGGAAGTAGAAGTGCGGCAGCGCGTAGTGGAACAGATAGGTCTGGCCCACGAAGTGCTTGGTCTTCTCGCCGCTGCCGGTGGTGATGGCGCGGCCTTCGCTGCCTTCGATCTGCGCCCGCGGCACGCTGTCGATGTAGGCCAGGGTCTTGACGATGCGCGCCTTCAGCTCGCCAAAGGTGGCTTCCTTGTCTTCGTACGACGGCACTTCCTGGCCGCCCAGGCGCGCGGCCGCGCCTTTGGCGAAGTCGCAGGCAATCTGGATCTGGCGGGTGAACGGCAGCATGTCCGGGAACAGCCGGTATTGCAGCAGCGCGGCCGGGTCGATCTTCTTGTCGGCGGCGTGGGCTTCGGCCTTTTCCAGGATGGCGTGCAGGCTGTTCAGAATCTGCTTGAACACAGGAATGGAGGCGGAGTACATGGAGAAGGTGGTCATGGCAGTTCCTATGTGTGGGGAAAAGAGTCGCGATCATAGCGCGGCTGGCGGATTTTTGCTTACGCCGGTAGTTTTTCCGTGCATAATTCCTATCAAGTAACAAACTCAGATCGACAATGACAATTTACTACTACGCCGCAGGTGCATGACTAGTGCTCTTTATAAGCGAACGCGCGCCCGCCTGAGCGCGTTATACGGTCTCTCCATTTATGGCGCTTTGCTGCTGGTCGTGTTTGGCGGGTTGGTGATCCCGGCCATCATCGGCAGCTATTTGCTGATCGGCGTGCACGAGCAGCAGTCGGCCCGCATCGCCCTCAACGAATCCTTGCAGCGCAACGCCGACATCCTGGCGCTGGGCATGCAGGAATCCCTGTGGAATATGAACGCCGAATCGGCCCACTCGCTGGTCGAATCGGTGATGCGCGACCGTTCGGTGCTGCAGGTGCAGGTGGTCGGCCAGGCCGACACCCAGTTCATGCACGTGCGTTCGCCGCGCGTGGCCAGCGGCAATGTCTACCGCGCCGAGCGCGAGATCCTGGTGCGCGGCGAGCGCATCGGCAAAATCATGGTCGAAATGGACGATGCCCGCAGCCAGCAGGAGCTGCGCGAGAAGCAGCTGTCGTATGTGTTCGTGCTGGCGGCGCAGCTGACGGTGTCGCTGCTGCTGATCGTGCTGTTCCTGAATTCGCGCCTGATCAAGCCGCTGCGCAAGCTGATGCGCTTCTCCGACCGCCTGTCGCACGGCGATTTCGAAACCCGCCTCGATGTCACCGGCAGCGATGAACTGGGCCGCCTGGCGCAGCAGCTGGAGCAGATGCGGGTGGCGATCAAGCGCCTGTTCGAGGACATCGGCCAGCGCGAGGAGCGCTTCCGCACCATCGTCACCCAGGTGCCGGGTGCGGTGTTCCGCTTCCGCCCCGATGGCCCGATCGATTTCGTGTCCGATGCGATTGAAGACATCTCCGGCTACTCGGCCGCGCAGTTCATGCGCAGCACCACCCACTCGTGGACCAACCTGATTGCGCCGGAAGACCGCAAGAAGCAGCGCCGCGTGATCGGCCAGGCCATCCGCGACGGCCAGCCTTACGAAATCGAATACCGCATCCTCGACGCCTCCGGTGCCGAACGCTGGGTGCAGGAGAACGGCCAGCCGCAGGCTTCCGACGGCGACCGCGATGCGCCCTGGGTGGACGGCATCATCTCCGACATCAGCCAGCGCAAGCATAATGAAATGCGCATCGAGGCGCTGCTGGCCGAGCAGAGCGCGATCCTGGACAACGTGATGTTCGGCGTGATGTTCGTGCGCCACCGCGCGATTGTCTCGGTCAACCGCCGCTGCGAAGAGCTGTTCGGCTACGAGCCGGGCGAGATGGCAGGCGCCTCGACCTCGATACTGTTCCTGAACAAGTCTGACTACGAGTCGTCGGGCGCGCGCCAGTATCCGTCGCTGTCGCAGGGCGACTATTTCAGCGAAGAGCGCCAGTACCGCCGTAAGGACGGCGCCCTGTTCTGGTGCATGGTCAGCGGCTATGCGCTGGACAGCAGCCGCGCCAACGAGGGCAGCATCTGGGTGTTTGCCGACATCACCGCGCGCAAGGAAGCGGAAGAGAAGCTGCGCCTGTCGGCCACTGTGATCGAACACATCGCGGACGGTGTGGTGGTGCTGGACGCGCAAGGCACCATCGTCGCGGTCAACCCGGCCTTCACCCTGATCACCGGCTACACCGAAGCGGAAGCGGTGGGCAAGGACCGCACCCTGACCCGCTCCGGCCGTCACGATGCCGCCTTCTACGACGAGATGTGGCAGGAGCAGATGGAGAAGGGGTTCTGGCGCGGCGAGCTGTGGAACAAGCGCAAGAATGGCGAGCTGTATCTGGAGTTCCTGACCGTGAGCGCGGTGCGCGATCCGCGCGGCGTGGCGACGCACTACGTCGGCGTGTTCAGCGACATCACCAAGGCCAAGGAGTCGCAGGAAAAGCTGGACCACCTGGCGCACCACGATCCGCTGACGCAGCTGCCGAACCGCCTGCTGTTCCACGACCGCCTGCAGCACGCCTTGCAGCGCGCCTCGCGCGACGGCGAGCAACTGGCGCTGCTGTTCATCGACCTGGATCGCTTCAAGAACGTCAACGATACGCTGGGCCACCACATCGGCGACGAACTGCTCAAGCAGGTCGCCAAGGCGCTGCAGGACCGCCTGCGCGAAGGCGACACGCTGGCGCGCCTGGGCGGCGATGAGTTCATCGTTCTGCTGGAGAATATCGACAACCAGTACGGCGCCAGCCAGGTGGCGGAAAAGCTGGTGCAGATGTTCGAGCAACCGTTCATGGTGGCCGGCCACGAATTGTTCGTGACCTGCAGCGTCGGCATCTCGCTGTTCCCGGACGACGCCTCCGACCTGAATATGCTGATCCGTAACGCCGACGTGGCCATGTACCAGGCCAAGGCGCGCGGCCGCAACGGCTTCAGCTTCTACGCGCCGTCGATGACGGGCGAGGGCGTCGAGCGCCTGCGGCTGGAGACCTTCCTGCGCCGCTCGATCGAGAAGGACGAGATCTTCCTCAACTACCAGCCGCAGGTGGAAATCGATACCGGCCGCCTGATCGGCGTGGAAGCGCTGGTACGCTGGAACCATCCGGAACTGGGCCTGATACCGCCGATCCGCTTCATCCCGCTGGCCGAGGATACGGGCTTCATCAACCAGCTGGGCAAATGGGTGCTGCACGAAGCCTGCCGCCAGATGGTGCGCTGGCAGGAGGCGGGGCTGCACGTGCCGAAGATCGCGGTCAACCTGTCGGCCAAACAATTTGAGCGCGGCTCCATCGTCAACATGGTGGGGGACATCCTGCGCGACACGGGACTGGAGCCGCAGCGCCTGCAGCTGGAAGTGACCGAGTCGGTGATCATGAACACCGGCGACGCCATGGTGTTCATCAACGACCTGCACTCCATCGGCGTGGCGCTGGCGATCGACGACTTTGGCACCGGCTATTCCTCGCTGGCCTATCTGAAGCAGCTGCCGGTGCAGACGCTGAAAATCGACCGCTCCTTCATCAAGGACATCTCGACCGACGTGAATGACGAGGCGATCGCGATTGCGATCATCCAGCTGGGCAAGAGCATGAACCTGTCGGTGATCGCGGAAGGCGTGGAGACCGAGGAGCAGGCAACCTTCCTGCTGCGGCATGGCTGTAATCTCGCGCAGGGCTACTTCTACAGCCGTCCGCTGTCGGCGGATGATATGCTCACACGCTGGCAAAAATAAAAAACATCCTCAGTGGAGGCAAGGTATGCAGGGAGCGAAGAGCACATCGCGCCGCCGCTTCATTTTTGGCGGTCTTGCGGTTACGGGCGCGTTGGTGGTGGGCTGGGGCGTGGCGCCGCCGCGCCAGCGCCTGAACGGATCGCATCCATTGCCGTTGCGCGGCGATAGCGTCGCCCTGAACGGCTGGGTAGGGATCAACCAGGACGGCACTATCAGCGTTGCCATGCCGCGCAGCGAAATGGGGCAGGGCGTGCACACGGCGCTGCCGATGCTGGTGGCGGAAGAGATGGACGTGCCGCTGTCCGCCATCCAGCTGGTGCAGGCGCCGGCCGATAAAATCTTCGGCAACGTCGCCGTGTTCCGGGATGCGCTGCCGTTCCATCCCGACGATACCGGACGGTTGAAAAGCACGGCCGCGTGGGTGGTCGGCAAAGTCGCGCGTGAACTGGGGCTGAACATGACGGGTGGTTCCTCCAGCGTGAAAGATGCGTGGGAACCGATGCGTGAAGCCGGCGCCACTGCGCGCGCCATGCTGGTGGCAGCGGCGGCCGCCGAGTGGAATGCCGGCGCCGCCGAGCTGCGCACCGAAAATGGCCACGTGCTGCACGCCGATGGCCGCAAGCTGGCCTATGCCGCGCTGGCGGCAAAAGCTGTCACCGCCAAACCGGGCGAGGTGCGTCTCAAGTCTCCGGAAGAATTCAAATTGATTGGCCGCCCGCAGCCGCGTCGCGATACGCCGTCCAAGGTGAATGGCACGGCCATTTTCGGTATCGACGCGCGTCCGCCCGGCATGCTGTACGCGGCGGTGCGCATGTCGCCGGTGGTGGGCGGCACCGTGGCCAGCGTGGACAGCGCCGCCGCGCTCAGGATGCCGGGCGTGATCAAGGTCGTGAATTACGACGGCGCGCTGCCGCCGCATGCCGGTGCTGGCGCCGGCGTGGCGGTCATCGCCAAAAGCTACTGGCAAGCCAAACAGGCCGCGCTGGCGCTGGACATCAAATGGAACGACGGCCCGCAGGCCGGCCTGTCCAGCGCCGCCATCTACGCGGAATTGGCCGCCAAACTGGATAAGGAAGACGGCTTCGCCTACTACAAGGCTGGCGACATGGATGCGGTGGACGGCAGGGCGGCTGGCGTGGCCAGGACCGTGAAGGCCGAATATCGCGCGCCCTTCCTTGCCCATGCGGCGATGGAGCCGGTCAATTGCACGGCACAGGTCAAGGACGGCAAGGTGACCTTGTGGGCCTCCACGCAGTCGCCCAGTTTTGCGGTGGCGATGGCGGCCAAGGCGGCCGGCGTCTCCACCGACAACGTGGTGCTGAACCTGATGATGCTGGGCGGCGGCTTTGGCCGCCGGCTGGACGTGGACATGATCGCGCAGGCGGTCGCCATCGCCAGACAGGCGGACGGCTACCCGGTGCAAATGATCTGGAGCCGCGAAGACGACACCACGCACGACGTCTATCGCCCGGCGGCGCTGGCGCGCTTCAGCGCCACGCTGGACGCGCAGGGCAATGTGCTGGGCTACGACAATAAATCGGCCGGAGGCTCGGTGACGCAGCAGTTCCTGCAACGGAATCTCGGCCTGCCGCCCGCGGGTCCGGACAAGAGCACGGCCGAAGGCGAATACGACATGCAGTACCACTTTCCCAACCAGCGCATCCGCCATGTGATCGTGGACAGCGCGGTGCCGCTGGGGAACTGGCGCTCGGTGGGGCACTCGCACAACGCCTTCTTCAAAGAGAGCTTCATCGACGAACTGGCGCATGCGGCGGGCAAGGACAGCGTGGCGTTCCGGCGCGCGCTGCTGGCGCAGCACCCGCGCCATCTGGCGGTGCTGAATGCGGCGGTGGAAAAGGCCGGTGCGGCGCCGGCGGGCCGCGCGCACGGCGTGGCGCTGCACCAGTCGTTTGGCACCATCTGCGCGCAGGTGGCGGAAGTGTCGGTGGAAGGCACCGAAATCCGCGTGCACCGCGTGGTGTGTGCGGTCGACTGCGGGCTGGCGGTCAATCCGAACATCGTCGCGCAGCAGGCTGAATCGGGCGTGATATTCGGCCTGTCGGCGGCGTTGTCTGGCGCGGTGACTATCAAGGACGGCAAGGTTGAGCAATCCAACTTCCACGACTACCCGGTGGTGCGCCTGAACCAGGCGCCGGAAGTGGAGACCATCATCCTGCCGAGTGCCGCGCATCCGGAAGGCATGGGCGAGCCGACCACGCCGCCGATTGCGCCGGCGGTGGCCAACGCCGTCTTCAAGCTGACCGGCAAGCGTCTGCGCAGCCTGCCGCTGACTTTATAAACCGCCAACCCGGGGTCAGTTCTTGCAATCCAACACGAGCTCAGCCGCACGCGGCTGAGCTCGTGTTGGATTGCAAGAACTGACCCCGGGTTAAAGCGCGTCGCGCAGCAGGGTGCGCAGGTTGCAGTCGCGCTGCCATTGGGCGCGTTCTTCGTTGTTGAGGATGAGGGCCTGCAGTTCTTCGTCGCTTTGCGCGGCGGTGGATTGCACCAGTCGGTGCGCTATGCCAGCGTCCGGCAACATGGTGCCGAAGAAGGCCACCAGTTCGTGGTGCTGGATCAGCAGGGTGGGGAAGTTTTCCACATCCAGGTCGCCAACAATGTCGGCATGGTCTTCGATGTCGATCCAGACGAAGAATTTGTCCGGATGGCGCTCTGCCACTTCGTCGAAGGTGGCGCGGTAGCTGGCGCAGGTGCCGCACCAGGCCGCGCACAGGCAGGCGACGATCCAGCGGTCGCCGGCCAGCGCGGCGGCGACGTCTTCGCGGTTTTCGGAATTCAGGGTCAGGCTAGCCATAAGGGAATCAGCAAACAGCGCGCTCGGCGCTAAAGCGGTATTCTACCTCCCCGCGCGGGCTCGCGCCTGCTGGCGCGCCGGGTTAAAATACGGGATGCCTATCATTCTTGCCATTGAAACTTCGTCCGAAACCGCCTCCTGCGCTCTGCTGCGGGGCGATGCTCTGATCAGCCGCGTCTCCAGCGGCGTGCGTACCCATTCTCAGTCGGTGTTGCCGATGATTCAAGAGTTGCTGGCCGAAGCCGGCATCGGCTTGCAGGACTGCGATGCGGTGGCCTATGGTTCCGGCCCCGGTTCCTTCACCGGCGTGCGCACCGCGTGCGGCGTGGCGCAGGGACTGGCGTTTGGCGGCAAGTTGCCGGCGGTGCCGGTGGTGACGCTGGATGCGATGGCGCTGGCCTGTCATCAGCGGCACGGCGCCGCCGAGGTGCTGGTGGTGCTGGATGCCCGCATGGGCGAGGTCTATTGGGCGCAATATCGCTTTGAAAATGGCCTGCCGGCGGCGGTGCTGCCGCCGGTGCTGTCGGCGCCGGGCGAGGTGCGGCCGCAGGGTTCGCCGGTGGCGTGCGGGAATGGCTTGTCGGCCTATGCCGAGGCTTTCCCGGCCGGCGGTTACGCCGAGGTGATGCCGCATGCGGCGCAGATCGCGCAGCTGGCGGCGGTGGCGTTTGCCGCCGGCCGCACGGTGGCGGCGGCCGATGCGCAGCCGCTGTATTTGCGTAACAAGGTCGCTTACACGCAGGCGGAGCGCCGCGAGATGGCCGCCAGCAAGGAAGCCGGCGCATGACGGCGCCGGTGTGGGATCTGGCGCGGCTCAATTACGAGCCGATGCAGAAGTCCGATCTGGCCGATGTGTTCGCGCTGGAGCAGAGCGTCTATCCGCATCCTTGGAGCCTGGCCAATTTTGAGGATTCGCTGGCAAGCCAGTACGAGGCCTGGGTTCTGCGCGATCGCGACGGCGATTTGCTGGGTTATTTCCTGTTGATGGCGGCCGTGGATGAGGCGCATTTGCTGAATGTGGCGGTGTCTGCCGAGAAGCAGGGCCAGGGACTCGGACGGTTCTTGCTGAACCAGGCGGTGGCCTGTGCGCGTGGTCTGGGCATGGAGTCGGTGCTGCTGGAAGTGCGGCCGTCGAATACCCGGGCGCTGGAGATTTACGAGCGCTATGGATTTAAGCAGATTGGCCGGCGCAAGGGGTATTACCCGGCGGCCGACGGGCAACGTGAGGACGCAATTGTGATGCGGTTTGGCCTATGAGTCAGTTGACGCGGAGTGCCGTGTTCCTGCAGGAGATGGGAATCGGCGTGCAGTGGAAGTTGCGTCATGGCGCGCAGGAGGGCGATGCGTTTATCGCCGCAGTGCAGGCTCTGGCGGATGGTTTGCCGGCGCAGGATATGCCGGCGGCCGAGGTGTCGCTCGCGGCCTCGCCACCGGAGATGCCGCAGCCCGCAGCGCCACGCGCGTCCGTCGCGGCGGACGCCGCAGTTGCCGCGCCTCCGATCGTCGTGGCGCCTGCCGCCGCTCCAGTCGTGGACGCCGAGGCGCCCCCCTCGGCGCCGGGCGCAGCCTCGCGCACGCCATCACAAGCGCCTGCCGTCGCAGCGGACGATGAGTCGACCGCCTGGTTCGATGACGCGCCGGCTCCAGCGCCGGCGCCTGCCGCCCACCGTCCTGCCGCGGCGCCAGCTCGCCCGGCGCCACCTGTTGCGCCGCGTCCGCTGTCGCAAACGCCGACCGCCGCTGCCGACGACGAATCGACCGCATGGTTCGACGATGCGCCAGCACCGCCCTCAGTTGCGCGCCCGGCCGCCTCGCCAGCCCATGGCCAGCAGGTCAGCGACGAAGCAATTGCCGCGATGGACTGGCCGGCGCTGCAAGCCGCCGTTGCCAGCTGCACCCGCTGCACGCTGTGCGAGAGCCGCCGCAACGCCGTCACCGGCCGTGGCGCTGAAAATGCGCGCTGGATCGCCATCGGCGGCATGCCATCGCGAGCGGATGACGAAGCCGGCGAAGCCGCCTCCGGCGATGCCGGCCAGCTGCTGAACAATATGTTGAAAGCCATCGAGCTCCAGCCGGAGTCCGACGTCTACGTCACCAACGTCGTCAAGTGCCGCCCATCCACGCCGGACGGCGCCGACCGCATGCCGACCGCCGACGAAGTGATCGCCTGCCGTCCATTCCTGGATCGTGAGCTGGCGTTGACCGGCGCCGCGATGGCCATGACCTTCGGCCAGTTCGCCGCCCGCGGCCTGATGATGGGGCCGGCCGCGCGCGGCAAGGTGATGCACTACGGCGCCCATCAGCTTCCGGTGGTGGCGACCTACCATCCCGACGATCTGCTGCGCAAACCGGAAGACAAGGCCAAAGCCTGGGCCGACCTCTGCCTGGCGAAAGCCAGCCATGCCTGATCAGCCGCCGGGCGGCTATCAGGCTTTGTTTGAAAGCCGCTGGCCGCACCTCGCCAATCCGCATGTGCGGACGCTGGTGTGGTTGCTGGATGCGCCGGACTTGCTGGACCCGGCCGCGCCGCAATGGCAAGGCCGCATCGCCTCGCTAGGCCTGATGTCGCCGCAGACCGCAGCCTGGCTGGCCGCGCTGGAGCGCGATCCGTCCCCGCTGCAAGCCGCACTGGGCGACAAACACTACTCGCGCCTCGGCCTGTATGCCGAGAAGCTGATGGCCTTTTACTTCGCCCAGCACGGCCATCTTTACGCCCACGGTCTGCAGGTACGCGCCGACCGCACCGATACCATCGGCGAATTCGACTTCCTGCTGCATGACGGCGACGGACTGCAACACATCGAATTCGCCACCAAGTTCTACCTGCTGGACGCGGACAGTCCCGGCTTCAACGGCCTGATCGGCCCCAATCTGGCTGACACATTGGGTGTGAAGATGCGCAAAATCTTCGACAAGCAACTCTCGCTGGCCGAACATCCCGCCGCGCAGGCCTTGTTGCCCAAACCCGTCACGCGCGCGCAAGCGCTGGTGAAAGGCTGGCTGTTCTACCCGAACGCCGTGCCGGCTATGCCCGGCATCACCGAGCGGCACTGCCACGGTTTCTGGATGACGCAGGAACAAGCCGCCAGCCTGCCGGATCGGCAATACGCCATCATGCCGCGCTTGCAGTGGCTGGCGCCGTTGAAAGTAGCCGCGGGCGCCGGCATGAGCCGCGCAGCCTTGCTGGCCGCCGTGAGCGGTCAGCCCGCGCCGCTGATGGTCGCGGCGCTGCGTCCAGGCGGGGAATGGCTGGTGGAAGAAAGACGGGGATTCATCGTCCCCGACGACTGGCGCGCGCAAGCTGCGCAGCGCCGTCACGAGGGTGTGTTGCCGGCCTAGTGCTTGGCCTCGCCGATCAGCGCGACCGAATCGAACACGCGCTGGTTGGCTTTGTGGCGCTGCATGATGTACAGCATGGTGCCGGCCAGGAACAGGCCGAACAGCAGAATAATCACATCCAGGTTCAAGTGCGCGCGCAGCATCAGCGAGTACGCGGCCAGCATGGTCAGGATGGACAGGTTCTCATTGAAGTTTTGCACCGCGATCGAATGGCCCGCGCTCATCAGTACGTGGCCGCGGTGCTGCAGCAGCGCATTCATCGGCACCAGGAAGAAGCCGCCCAGCAGGCCGACCAGAATCAGCAGTGGATAGGCGACCTTGACCGAGTTCACCATCGTCATGCACATCACGATCACACCCATGGCGATGCCGACCGGGATCACGGTGAGCGACTTGCGCAGCGATACAAAGCGCGCCGAAATCACCGCGCCGGCCGCCACGCCAATCGCCACCACACCCACCAGGCTGGTCGACTGTTCATAGCTCAGGTGCAGGGTACGGTTGGCCCATTCCAGCACGATGAATTGCAGGGTTTGCGCCGCCCCCCAGAACAGGGTAGTCACGCCCAGCGAAATCTGACCCAGCTTGTCCTTCCACAGCAGGCCGAAGCAGTTGGCGAAATCGCTGATCAGCTTGACCGGATTGCGTTCCTGATGGCCGTAGACGCAGCCGGTATCGGGAATGCGCGTATTGAACAGTGCCGCCAGCATGTAAATGCCGACCACCACGCACAGCGCCGCCTGCGTCGGCGTCTCGATGCCGGTGTCGATCAGCGGCATGTCAAAGCCCAGCAGGAAGGACGACACGCGGCCGCCCACCAGCGCGCCGCCCATCACGGTGCCAAAGATAATCGACAGCACGGTCAGGCCCTCGACCCAGCCATTGGCGGCCACCAGTTTCTCCGCCGGCAGCAATTCGGTCAGGATGCCGTATTTGGCCGGCGAGTACACCGCCGCGCCAAAACCGACGATGGCGTAGGCCAGCAGGGGATGCACGTGCGCAAAGATCAGCAGGCAGCCCCCAACCTTGATCAGGTTGGAAATGAACATAACCTTGCCTTTGGGCATCGAATCCGCAAAAGCGCCGACAAATGCCGCTAACAGCACGTAAAAGAGGGTAAATGAAAGCTTGAGGAGCGGTGTAATCCACCCCGGTGATTTCATATTGACCAACAGGTCGATCGCAACAAACAGCAGCGCGTTGTCCGCGAGGGACGAAAAGAACTGCGCTGCCATGATGGTATAGAAACCACGATTCATTCTGGGATAGCCTGAAAACTTATCTGGCTTGCTTTATACCATGCTTTGTTCGTATCCCCAAGAATTGAGCAGTGCGTCTGCGCCCGCTCTTGGTAAAATGGCGGCTTCGTTTATCCAGCAGAATAAGTCGTATGCCTAGGCCGATCCTCGCAACAATTCATATTGATTCAATGAAGCATAACCTGGCTCTGGCCCAAGCCAGGTCGCCGGGCGCCAAGGCCTGGGGCGTACTGAAAGCGAATGGCTACGGTCACGGTCTGGAGCGCGCCATGCGCGGTTTTGCCGAGGCCGATGGCCTGGCGCTGATCGAAGTCGACAATGCCGTCAAGCTGCGTGAACTGGGCTGGAAGAAGCCGATTTTATTATTGGAGGGTTTCTTCAGTTCCGCCGATTTACACACCATGGCCGGCTACGAGCTGCAGGCCGCCGTGCATTGCGACCAGCAGCTGGCCTGGCTGGAAGAGGTGGCGCCGCAGTTGAGCGCGCGCGGCATCCGCTTCGACCTGCATCTCAAAATGAACACTGGCATGAACCGCCTCGGCTTCATGCCGGAAGCTTACGCGGCGGCACATGCGCGCCTGCAAGCCATTTCCTGCGTCGGCAGCATCACCCTGATGACGCACTTTGCCAATGCCGACGATGTCGACCATCCGCTGTTGCCGATCACCGAGCAGATCCGCCGCTTCGAACTGGGCGCGGCCGGTCTGCCGGGCAAGCGCAGCTTGTCGAACTCGGCCGGTGTGCTGCTGCATCACGAGCATCTGCGCAACGACTGGGTGCGTCCCGGCATCATGCTGTACGGCGGCACGCCGGGCGGCGCCACAGCCGAGGCATTCGGCCTGCAGCCGGCCATGACCCTCAGTAGCGAGATCATCGGCCTGCAGGACATCGCTGCCGGCGAGGTGGTGGGCTATGGCAGCCGCTTCCAGGCCGAGAGGCCGATGCGGGTGGGCGTGGTGGCTTGCGGTTATGCCGACGGCTATCCGCGCGTGGCGCCGCTGGGTACGCCGGTGCTGGTCGATGGCGTGCGCACGCGTCTGGTCGGCCGTGTGTCGATGGATATGCTGACAGTGGATTTGACGCCGCTGCCGCAAGCGCGCATCGGCAGCAAAGTGGTGCTGTGGGGGCGGGGCTTGCCCATCGACGAGGTGGCGGAAGCGGCCGGCACCATCGGCTATGAGCTGATGTGTGCGCTGGCGCCGCGCGTGCCGGTGGTCGAGGGCTAAGCACATGGCGAAAGCGAAAACCAATTACACCTGCAGCGAATGCGGCGCCACCGCCACCAAGTGGACTGGCCAGTGTTCGTCCTGCCAGCAGTGGAACACCATGGTGGAGACGGTGATCGAGGCGGGCGGCAACAACCGCTACTCGCAGCCGGCCCACATGGCGCTGGCGCAAACCTCGCCGGTGCTGTCGCTGAACGATATCGATGCGATTGACGTGCCGCGCTTCGGCACCGGCATCGAGGAGTTCGACCGCGTGCTGGGCGGCGGCCTGGTGGGCGGCGGGGTGGTGCTGATCGGCGGCGATCCGGGCATTGGCAAGTCGACCCTGCTGCTGCAGGCGCTGGCCAATATCTCGCATCTGAAAAAAGTGCTGTACGTCTCCGGGGAGGAATCCGGCGCGCAGATCGCCTTGCGCGCCAAGCGTTTGAACATCGATGCCCGCGAGCTGAAATTGCAGGCCGAAATCCAGCTGGAGAAAATCCTCGGCACGCTGGCCGATCTCAAGCCGGAAGTGGCGGTGATCGACTCGATTCAGACCCTGTATTCCGATGCCTTGAGTTCCGCGCCCGGCTCGGTGGCGCAGGTGCGCGAGTGCGCGGCGCAACTGACCCGCGCCGCCAAGCAGACCGGCGTCACCATTATTCTGGTCGGCCACGTCACCAAGGAAGGCGCGCTGGCTGGTCCGCGCGTGCTGGAGCATATTGTCGATACCGTGCTGTATTTCGAGGGCGATAACCATTCCAGCTTCCGTCTGGTGCGGGCGATCAAGAACCGTTTCGGCGCGGTCAATGAACTGGGCGTGTTTGCCATGACCGAGAAGGGCTTGAAGGGCGTGTCGAATCCGTCGGCGCTGTTCCTGTCGCAGCACGACAATCAGGTGCCCGGCTCCTGCGTGATGGTGACGCAGGAGGGCACGCGGCCGCTGCTGGTGGAAATTCAGGCGCTGGTCGATGCCAGCCATCAGCCTAATGCGCGCCGCCTGTCGGTCGGTCTGGAGCAAAACCGCCTGGCGATGCTGCTGGCGGTGCTGCACCGCCATGCCGGGATCGCGGCGTTCGATCAGGATGTGTTCATCAACGCGGTGGGCGGCGTCAAGATCACTGAACCGGCCGCCGACCTGGCGGTGCTGCTCGCGATTAACTCGTCGATGCGCAACAAGCCGCTGCCGCGTGGTTTCGTGGTGTTTGGCGAGGTGGGCCTGGCGGGCGAGATCCGGCCGGCGCCGCGCGGGCAGGAGCGTCTGCGCGAGGCGGCCAAGCTGGGCTTCTCGATGGCCATGATCCCCACCGCCAACGCGCCCAAGCAAGCGATTGAGGGGATGACGATTATCGGTGTCGACCGCATCGACGATGCCTTCAATAAGCTGCGCGAAATCCAATAACGTTGTATTGTTATGTGTTGTAATCGTTAATAGTGCGGATTACGTAACTCATTGGGTAATAAAAGGACAAGAAAGTGTTAGTCGATCAAAGGTCAGGCGCGCGCAAGATCGTGCGTTCCAAGGCAGTGGTGGTGATGAACGGCGCGCAGCCCATGCAGGGCCGCACGCTGGATATCAGCGCGAGCGGCCTGTCGCTCACGTTCGATCACAAGCTGACGACGGGCGATATCGGCATGGTGTCGTTTGAGCTGTTTGTGGAGGGCAAGGCGCAGGTCCTGACTTGCCAGTCGCGCGTGAACTACTGCATTTTCAGCGGCGACCATTTCAAAATCGGGTTCCAGTTCATGAATCCCGACATGGCCACCATGGCCACCATCAATAAATTCCTGCGTTGATGATTTCGGCCGGCCCCGTGTAGCGGGCGCGCGGCCGGATCAGGCGGTTGGCTTGCACCTGCTCCAGCGCATGGGCCAGCCAGCCGACGCAGCGACCTACGGCAAACAAGAAAAATGGCGCTTCTTGCGGCAGGCCGCAGTGCGCGGTCAGCACGGAGAGGGCGTAGTCGATATTCGGCAGTTCCCCGGCTTGCTGCTCGGCGGCGATGGCCAACGCTTCATAGGGTTGAATTTTCGGCAGGTGCCGCAGCAGTGCTCTGGCGCGCGGATCGCCATCGCTGTAGAGCGGGTGGCCGAAGGCGGGCAGCGGGCGGCCGCTCGCCAGCCAGTGGCGGACGGCGTCGTCGGCAGTGCCGGTTTGCGCTTGCGCGATCAATTGGGCGAATTCCTTGGCGGCGCCGCCGTGCAGCGGGCCGGTCAGCGTGGTGAAGCCGGCCAGCACGCCGGCCGCCAGCGATGCGCCGGTGGAGATGGCGACGCGGGTGGCGAAGGTGGAGGCATTCAGTTCGTGGTCGGCCATCAGCACCAGGGCGCGGCGGATCAGGTCTTCGTGCTGTTCGGCGCGCCAGCGTTGGGCAAGACAACGGCCGATGGGCGTGCTGCCGGCGTGGTCTGGCTTTGCGGCTTGGCCGATGGCGCCAGACGTATCGGCCAGCGTTGCGGAGGTGGCGGGCGCTTTGGCGCCTGGGCCGGCCATGGCGTTGACCAAGGTGGCAAGCACGCTGGCCGCTTCGGCGCGCAAGTCGGCCAGCGAACGGCCCAGCGAAGGCGCCTCGACCGCGCTGCGGCGGGCGAGGGCGAGCAGGCCGGCGGCCAGCGCGCTTTCCGACGCGCTGTTCTCGCAGGTCGCCGCCTGCCCGGTGGCGTGGTGCGAGTCGTTCGCGCGCAGCAGGGAGCACGCCTGCCCGGTGACGTGGCGCGAGTCGTTCGCATGCAGCGGGGAGCTAGCCCGTCGATGTCCGGCCGGCTGCAAGGCGTGGCTGGCGCCGGCCGGCCAGAGGGCTTCTGCTTCGGCCGCCTCGCATTGCCAGAGCAGGGCGGCGATGTCCTCCAGCGTGGCGCTGTCGGCCAGTCTGGCGGCATCGTGGCCCCGGTACAGCAGCTTGCCGTTGGCGGCGGTCGAGATGGCGGAGGCCAGCACCGGATCGCCATACTGCATCGCCTCGCTGGAGACGATTTCCACCTTGCGCCGCCCATTCGAGCGGCGCGCCATGCGCAGTACATCGTCGCGATGGTACAGACTGCGGCGCGGATCGTCCGCATCCGCCTTGGCGCGGATCTTCCCCCGGCTGACGTTGGCGTACAGTGTTTGCGGGCGCACGTTCAGCATGTCGAGAGCTTCGGCAGCGGTCATCCAGACCATATCCACTTCCTGTGATGTTGACACTTCAAGTCAAGATTGACGCTCACGGACCGGCAGTCCTAAGCTGCGTCCAAGGATAACTTATCGGGAGCTGCCATGTCTCATCATCTGCTGAACGCTGTTTGGTCAACGCTGGAGCTGCCCGCTGCGGCGCTGAATGCCATCGACTTGCGCGGCGCTGGCGAACTGCCATCGTACTTTGCCGTCACCGACCTGGCCGCCGCTTCGGTTGGCGCGGCGGCGCTGGCGGTGCGGCAGTTGATGCTGGCGCAGGGCGGTGCGCATGCACGGGTGCTGATCGACCGTCGGCTGGCGTCGATGTGGTTCGGCTGGTCCATCCATCCGGTCGGCTGGGAGCGGCCGCCGCTGTGGGACGCCGTGGCCGGCGACTACGCCACCGCGGACGGCTGGATACGCCTGCACACCAACGCGCCGCATCACCGGGACGCCGCGCTATCGGCACTTGGCTGCGCGCCGGAACGCGCGGCCGTAACGCAAGCCGTGGCCGCCTGGCGCGGGCTGGATCTGGAAGAAGCCGTGGTGGCGAAGGGCGGCTGCGCGGCGTTGATGCGCTCAATGGAAGCGTGGCGGGCGCATCCGCAAGGCCAAAGCGTCGCCGGCGAATCATTGATTGCGTTTGCCGATGCCGGCCGCGCCGCACCGCGCCCATGGGCGTGGATCGGAGGCCGCCCGCTGGCCGGCCTCAAGGTGCTGGATCTGACGCGCGTGCTGGCCGGCCCGGTGGCGACGCGCTTCCTCGCCGGCTACGGCGCCGACGTCCTGCGCATCGATCCGCCGCACTGGAACGAGCCGGGCGCCATTCCCGAAGTCACGCTTGGCAAACGCTGTGCGCGGCTGGATCTGACGCGGCCCGACGACCGCGCCACCTTTGAAAGTCTGTTGGCCCAGGCCGATGTGCTGGTCCACGGCTACCGCCCGGACGCGCTGGAACGGCTCGGCTACGGAGAGCAAGTCCGTCTCCAGCTCAACCCGGCGCTGATCGACGTGGCGCTGAATGCCTACGGCTGGAGCGGTCCGCTGAGCGGCCGTCGCGGCTTCGACAGCCTGGTGCAAATGAGCAGCGGCATCGCCCATCACGGCATGCTCCAGCAGGGCGCCGACAAGCCCGTTCCGCTGCCGGTGCAGGCGCTGGATCACGCCACCGGCTATCTGGCCGCCGCCGCCGTAGTCCGTGCCTTGATCGCCCGCCTGAACGAAGGACGCACGTTGCGGGCACGGCTCTCCCTGGCTCGCACTGCCAAACTGCTGACCGATGCGCCAGCGCCGGCCGTCAACACGCCGCTCGCACCAATGCGCGACGACGACTTCGCGCCGCAACTGGAACAAACCGCATGGGGGCCGGCGCGCCGCTACCGGCCGCCGGCCGTCATCGATGGCGCGCCGATGGCGTGGGCCTTGCCCGCCTCCAGTCTCGGCAGCGCCAAAGCGAGCTGGCCGCTTTGTAGTTCTGATAAGTCCGATACGCACCTCGGGGATTGAGGGGAAAATCTGGTCTTGTTCTCCGCTTTGGTGCAAGCGTCCATGTTGCATACTATGTAACCACCAAGGCGGAATGAAATCATGGCTACTTCCAGTATTAACTCGACCAACAGCTCTACCGGTGCACAGGTCTCGACGGACGTCTACAACCGCGTCCAGCAAACCATGGCGTCGCAAACCGGCGCCGCCGCCAAGCTCAATGCGTCCATCACCAAGGACCAGACCAAGCTGTCCGCGCTCGGGCAGTTGCAAAGCGCGTTAGCCAGTTTTCAGCAGATTGCCGCCAGCCTGACTGGCAACGGCCTCAGCACCAGCGCCGCCAGTTCAGCCAAGACGGTGCTGACCGCGTCGTCGACCGGCGCGGCCAAGGCCGGCACGTATGCCATCGATGTCAGGCAGCTGGCGCAGGGCCAGTTCCTGACCAGCGACGAATTCGATTCCGCGACCGTGAAGATCGGCACTGGCGCTAGCACCACGGTCAAGATCGACTTCGGCACGGCCGGCGGCGATAAAGGCTTCGTCAACGCGGCCGTCGCCAGCAAGACCATCACCATCGACAGCAGCAACAACACGCTGGACGGCATCGCCGCTGCCTTCAAGGCGGCCGGCGTGGACGTCAAGGTGGTGAAGGGCGATGACGGCCAGTATTCGCTGTCGATCGCCGGCCAGCCGGGCGCGGCCAACGGCATGCGCATCAGCGTCAGCGGCGACGCCGCCCTGAAAAACCTGCTGGCCTACGATCCCGACGGCACGCAAAAACTCAAGCAGACCAGCGCCGCCATGGACGCCATCCTCACCGTCGACGGCAAGGAGATCAAGAGCGCCAGCAACAGCATCAAGGACACGGCCATCGCCGGCGCCACGCTGAACCTGACGGCGACTGGCAAGAGCGACGTCACCGTCGCCGCCGGCACCGGCCAGATCGGCGACAACCTGAAATCCTTCGTCAGCGCGTACAACGACCTCAACGCCAAGCTGCTCAAGCTGCAGAAGGGCAGCCTCAAGTCCGACACGGCGCTGAACCAGGCCATCAGCCAGATGAGCACGCTGCTGAAAACCGGCGGCGGCTCCGTCTCGGTCACCAAACTGGCGGCGGCCGGCATCAGCCAGGACAAGGACGGCAACATGGTGCTGGACGATAAAAAGCTGCAAGCCGCGCTGGCTGCCGACTCCTCGGCCGTGGCCAGGCTGTTCACCAGCGACGACAAGCGCGGCATTGCCGACCTGCTATCATCCAAAGCCAGCGCGCTCACCTCGACCAACAGTGTGCTGACCAAGGAAACCACGCTGACCGCCAACGAAATCACCAGCCTGAACAGCAGAAAGGCCAGCATGACCAAGGCCCTGACCGCGCAAGCCAATGCCCTGGCCGCGTTGTACACCGCCCAGGCCCAGACCGGCGCCGGCAGCGCGCTGACCGCCGGCACGGGCAAGGGCACCGGCACCCTGTTCGATATGCTGGGCTGATCCCTGCGCAGAAGAGGTGTAGACTGGTTCCATCTGGCTTACGCGAGGTATGTCATGGGACAGTCTGCACAGGATACAACGTATCAATTAGACGAGCAGCAGAACGCTGACATCATTGCTTTGGCTCGTCAGCGCAACGCGGAGCCGCAGCAGTTGGTTCGTGAGGCGATTGCTAAATACCTTGTCGACGCGGAGCAGGCTCAGCGGCGCAAAGCTGCTTTCGCCGCACTAAAACATCCTGACCGCGACAACCGCCTATTCGGCAGCTGGCAGGACGTAGACGGCGCCGATTACCAGAATGACTTGCGCTCCGAATGAGCCATTTAGTCTTCGATACCAACATTTTGATCGACTATTTAGGCGGGAATGTAGATGCCTTGGCAGCGATCGATGGCTGTGATCACCCCGTGATCAGCAAAATCGTCTATATGGAAATGATGGTTGGGTGCCGGAATTCGGCGCTGGTTCGTAACGCGCTCCCGGCAGAGTATGATAACGCCCTGACTGCGGCGGAGAGTATGACTCGGCAATGGATAGCTTCCACATTTCAGGTACTGCCGATCGATGAGGTGACGGCAGATTTTTCTATCGAAGTTCGTAAGCAGACGCACCGGAAATTGCCGGATACCGTTATTCATGCGGCTGCGATATTGAATGGCTGGGACATCGTTACCCGAAATCCCGACGATTTTCCGCGATTGGGGAACGTTCCGGTAGGCTATCGGAACGTTAAGGTGATAGTCCCTTATGCTTTGCAGCCTTGAATTTGCGCTTGCATCCGGGCGGTGGATGCCCGATCATCACGGCTTATGTGATGAATCCCATTTTGGAGGTGCTATGGCAGGGAAGTTCGTTGGTGCGGTGCTGGTCGCGGCCGGCTTGATGGCGGGCGCGGTGCAGGCGCAAGAGGAAAAAGTTCTCAATATTTATAACTGGTCGGACTATATCGCCGAAGACACGGTTAAAAACTTTGAGAAGGAAACCGGCATCAAGGTCCGCTATGACCTTTTCGATAACAACGAAATCCTGAACTCCAAGCTGGTGGCCGGCAAATCCGGTTACGACATCGTGGTGCCGACCGCGCAATGGGCTCGTCTGCAAATCGATGGCAAGCTGCTGCGCAAGCTGGACAAGTCCAAGCTGACTAACCTGAAGAACCTCGACCCGGCCATCCAGGCCAAGCTGGCCAATATCGATCCGGGCAATGAATACCTGGTCGACTGGCTGTGGGGCTATACCACGGTCGGCATCAACGTCAACAAGGTAAAGGCGGCGCTGGGCGGCATGCCGATGCCGGACAATGCCTGGGAACTGATCTTCAATCCGAAGTACGCTTCCAAGCTCAAGTCCTGCGGCGTGTCCTTCCTCGATTCGCCGTCGGAGGTGCTGCCGGCCGCGCTGATTTACGCCGGCAAGCCGGCCTACTCGAAGAACGCCGCCGACTACGCCGAAGCAGGCAAGGTGCTGCAAGCCATCCGTCCTTATGTGACGCTGTTCAGCTCGTCTGGCTACATCAATGACATGGCCAACGGCGCGGTGTGCGTGGCGCTGGGCTGGTCGGGCGACATCAACATCGCGCGCCAGCGCGCCATCGACGCCAAGAACGGCAATGTGATTGAAGTGCTGGTGCCGAAGACCTCGGCCGCGCTGGTGTTCGACACCATGGCGATTCCGGCCGATGCGCCGCACCCGAACAACGCCCACCTGTGGATCAACTACATCCTGCGTCCGGAAGTGCACGCCAGCCTGACCAACAAGGTGTTCTACGCCAACCCGAATGCGGCCAGCGTCAAGTTCGTGCGCAAGGATATCGCTAACAACAAGACGGTGTTCCTGTCGGACGAAGACAAGAAGCGCATGGCGGCGCCGGAGGCTGTGCCGGCCGATATCCGCCGTAACATCACCCGCATCTACACCAGGTTCAAGACCGGTGTTTAAGCGGGCGCAGTAAACGTTGAACGGCGCGAGAGGCGTTGTCCTGGTAAGGGCACGCCGCTGGCGCCGTAGGCTTCAATGAAGCTGTATGCTATTCGTGATAGCGATCGATGAGCTTGTTTTTACTGCCGCGCATTTCCTGTACCAGTTCGTACACTACCAGGGCTATCATGCCCCCGAACATCCCCATGGTGAGCAAGGTGAACATCATGATGGCCTCCCTCATAGTTGATACAATTAAACTTTAGCAGATGCCATTTGCTTTGCAAGTTATTTAACCACGAGGTCGGCCGCCATGACGGCTTTGAGATACACACTCAAGGGATCGCCCGGATCGCGCTGGGCGAACCACCAGGCGCTGGCCTTGCGGATATCCCATTCCATGTCGTCGCCGGTCATCAGCATCGAGGCCACCTGGCCCAGCGTCGGCTGATGGCCCACCACCAGCACCGAATCCTTGTTGACCGGCCAGTTGGCGGCCTTGAGGATGTCGGCCGGATCGGCGCCCGGCGCCAGGTCGGTGTGGATCTTGAACTTGCGGCCCAGCGCTTCCACCGTTTGCAGGGTGCGCACGGCGGGGCTCGATAAAATCTTGCAGCTGTCCGGCAGCTGCGAGTCCAGCCACTGGCCCATGCGGCGCGCCTGCTTCTGGCCTTTGTTGGTCAGTGCGCGCTCCAGGTCGGTCATGCCGGGACCGGCTTCCTCGGCTTCCGCGTGTCGCCATAAAATCAGATCCATGCTTTACTCTCCCAGGTGGGCGTTGGGCGTCCCCAGCGTGTCCATCAGGTGTTGCTGGGCGCTGAATGCGGCTTGCTTGCCGCGCGCCTTGCGGCGCTGGTAGTGACCGTCCGGCTCAAGTTCCCAAGCGTTCTGGTTGTCCTTCAAATACGGGTTCAGGCCTTCGGCCAGCACCCGGCGTTTCAGTGCCTTGTCCAGAATCGGGAAGGCGACTTCAATGCGGCGGAACAGATTGCGGCTCATCCAGTCGGCGCTGGCCAGATAGGTGTCGTGCGCCAGGTCGTTGCGGAAGTAGTAGATGCGGCTGTGTTCCAGGAAGCGGCCGATCACCGAGCGCACCTTGATGTTTTCCGACAGGCCGGGCACGCCCGGCTTGAGGGTGCAGGCGCCGCGCACGATCAGGTCGATCTTCACGCCATCCTTGGACGCCGCGTACAGCGCGCGGATCACCGATTCGTCCACCAGTGCGTTGATTTTAACAATAATCCTGCCCGGCCGTCCGGCGCGCGCGATGCGTGCTTCGTTGCGGATGGCCTTGATGATTTCGTTCTGCAGCGCGAACGGCGCCAGCCACAAATGGGTGAGGCGGTGCGGCTTGGTCAGCGAAGTCAGGTGGATGAACACCTCGTTCACTTCCTGCGAGATGCCCGGATGGCAGGTCAGCAGGCCGAAGTCGGTATAGAACTTGGTAGTCGTCGGATGGTAGTTGCCGGTGCCGAGGTGGGCGTAGTAGCGCAGCTTGTTGTCTTCGCGCCGGATCACCAGCGCGACCTTGGCGTGCGTTTTCAGTCCGACCACGCCATACACCACTTGCGCGCCGGCCTGTTCCAGCTTGTCGGCCCAGTTGATATTGGCTTCCTCGTCGAAGCGCGCTTTCAGCTCCACGATGACGGTCACTTCCTTGCCGGCCTTGGCGGCGGCGATCAGCGATTCCATCAGGTCCGAGTTCATGCCGGTGCGGTAAATCGTTTGCTTGATCGCCACCACGTTCGGATCGTGGGCGGCGCTGCGGATGAAGTCGATCACTGTCTGGAACGACTGGTAGGGGTGGTGCAGCAGGATATCGTTTTCACGCAGGGCGGAGAAAATATCCTGGCTCGGCGATTTCTGGGCGAAGCCGGGGAAGAAGGGGGGGAAGCGCAACGCCGGGTTGTTGACGTGATCCATCATCTCGTTCAGGCGCACCAGGTTCACCGGGCCGTTGACCGCGTACAGGCGGCTTTGATGCAGGCCGAACTGGTCGAGCAGGAATTGCGACAGTTCAGGCGGGCAGTTCTTGGCCACTTCCAGCCGCACCGAGGCGCCGAACTGGCGACCGACCAGCTCGCCTTTCAGGGCCTGGCGCAGGTTTTTTACTTCATCCTCATCCACCCACAAATCGCTGTCGCGGGTGACGCGGAACTGCGAATAGCCGATCACTTCGCGGCCGGCAAACAGGTCGGAGATGTGGGCGTGGATCACCGACGACAGCAGGCAGAAGGAGATGCCGCCATTTTTCGACAGGTGGTCGGGCAGGCGGATCACGCGCGGCAGCACGCGCGGCGCTTTCACGATGGCGATGCCGGTGCCGCGGCCGAAGGCATCCTTGCCGCCCAGCTGGACGATGAAGTTGAGACTTTTATTCACTACCTGCGGGAACGGGTGGGCCGGATCGAGGCCGATCGGCGTCAGCAGCGGCCGCACTTCGGTGTCGAAGTACTCCTTGACCCAGGCGCGCTGCGCATCGTTGCGCTCGTTATGGCGCACCAGATGGATGCCGTTGGCGGCCAGCTCGGGCAGGATTTCGGTATTCAGCAGTTCATATTGATGGCTCACCAGCGCGTGGCATTCATTGCTGATGCGCGACAGGGTGGCCACCAGGGCAGGGTGGCTGGACAGTGCGCCGTCCGCGGCGCCGGCCGCCAGCAGGCTGGCCACGCGCACTTCAAAGAATTCGTCGAGGTTGCTGCTGGCGATGCACAGATAACGCAGACGCTCCAATAAGGGAACGTTCTTGTCTTCGGCCTGAGCCAGTACCCGACGGTTGAACATCAATTGCGACAGCTCCCGGTCCAGGAACGCCGAGTTCTTATTTACTTCCGCATGCAAGTCAGGCTTCATGTCTTTTTAATCACTTTGCAAGGTAATCTCATTCTATCCCGATTCCGTAAGAATGATTGCAACAGTGTAAATATGAAATATGACAGCTTTGTGACAATGGCTGTCATAAATGGCGCCCGATTATGACAAGCGGGCGTAACATGCCCCGCAAAACCGCCCGTTTTCCCAGGGGCTGGCGCCGAAAAAGAATCTTTTTGAAATATTTTGAGCATGTCATAAAGCTGTCACATTCCCTCGTTAGACTGCGCAGCATCCTAACCTGTCATAACAAAGGACTTGAAATGCGACTGAAACAATTGATCTCTTCCCTGGTGGTTGGCGCAGCGGCCGTGATGGCCTTCTCGTCGGCTGCCCACGCCGCCGATATGACCGGCGCCGGCGCGACCTTCCCCTACCCAATCTACGCCAAGTGGGCTGAGTCGTACAAAGCCGCCACCGGCAACGGCCTGAACTACCAGTCCGTCGGCTCGGGCGCTGGCATCAAGCAGATCAAAGCCAAGACCGTCGACTTCGGCGCATCGGACATGCCGCTGGCAGCCGCCGATCTGGACGCCGAAGGCCTGATGCAGTTCCCGGCCATTATGGGCGGCGTTGTGACCGTGGTTAACCTGGATGGCGTGGCCCCGGGCCAGCTGAAACTCACCGGTCCGGTGGTGGCTGACATCTACCTTGGCAAAATCACCAAGTGGAACGACCCGGCCATTACCGCCCTGAACGCGGGCGTGAAGCTGCCAGCCGAAGACATCACCGTGGTGCACCGCGCCGACGGCTCGGGCACCTCCTTCCTGTTCACCGACTTCCTGTCGAAAACCAGCCCTGAGTTCAAGACCAAGATCGGTGCATCGACCGCTGTGAAGTGGGTGGTGGGCGTGGGCGGCAAGGGCAATGAAGGCGTGGCCGCCAACGTGCAGCGCATCAAAGGTTCGATCGGCTACGTCGAGTGGGCCTATGCGAAAAAGAACAAAATGTCGCACACCCAGCTGAAAAACAAGGATGGCAACTTCCTGCAGCCTGACGACGAGTTCTTCAAAGCCGCCGCCGCCAACGCGGAATGGACCAAGACCCCGGGCTTCGGCGTGGTGCTGACCGACCAGGCCGGCAAAAATTCGTGGCCGATCACTGGCGTGTCCTTCATCCTGATGCACAAAGCACAGGCTGACGCCGCCAAAGGCAAGGAAGTCGTGAAGTTCTTCGACTGGGCCTTCAAAAACGGCGGCAACGCTGCTACCGAACTGGACTACGTTCCACTGCCGGCATCGGTGGTCAAGCTGGTACAGGATTCCTGGAAAGCCAACCTGAAAGACGCTTCGGGCAAGGCGATCTACTAATCCGGACTGTCCCTTCGCCGCCCCAGTCGCGGCGGCGAGGGGGTTAGCCTGCGGCGCCCGACCGGGCACCGCAGGCTAGCTTACATCCACCGAGACAAAATATGAGCGCAGATATCACTTCCACGCCACTATCCAAGCAAGAGCCGGCCATGCAAATCAGCACCGCACCCATGACTGCCGCGGAACAAGCTGCCATGCAGTCCATGCTCCGCACCATGCGCAAGCAGCGCATCCAGGATTTCTTCTTCCACAAGACCACCATGCTGTTCGCGCTGTCCGTGCTGGCGGTGCTGCTGGGGATTATCTTCTCGCTGATGGTCGGCGCCTGGCCGGCCTTCAAGGAATTCGGCCCGGCCTTCATCACCACGGTGGAGTGGGACCCGGTCAACGACCAGTATGGCGCCATGATCGCCATCGTCGGCACGCTGGCTACCTCGGGCATCGCGCTGCTGATCGCCTTCCCGGTGTCGTTCGGCATCGCCCTGTTCCTGACCGAAATTTGCCCGGCCTCGCTGCGCCGCCCGCTGGGCACGGCGGTGGAACTGCTGGCCGGCATCCCGTCGATTATCTACGGCATGTGGGGCCTGTTCGTGTTTGCGCCGCTGTTCGGCGACTACGTGCAGCCGCTGCTGAAATCCACCATCGGCCAGTTGCCGCTGATCGGCCAGTTCTTCAGCGGCCCGACCATGGGCATCGGCATCCTGACCGCCGCCCTGATCCTGGCGGTGATGATCATCCCGTTCATCTCCTCGGTGATGCGCGACGTGTTTGAAATCGTGCCGGCCGTGCTGAAGGAATCGGCCTACGGTCTGGGCTGCACCCGCTGGGAAGTGGTGCGCAAGATCGTGCTGCCGTACACCAAGACCGGCGTGGTCGGCGGTGTGATGCTGGGCCTGGGCCGCGCGCTGGGCGAGACCATGGCCGTGACCTTCGTGATCGGCAACGCCAACAAGCTGTCGTTCTCGCTGTTCGCCGCCGGTAACTCGATCGCCTCCACCCTGGCCAATGAATTCGCCGAATCGGATACCGCGCTGCACACCTCGTCGCTGTTCGCGCTGGCCCTGATCCTGTTCGTGATTACCTTTATCGTTCTGTCCGCCGCCAAGCTGATGTTGGCTGGCATGTCTCGCAAGGAAGGCGTCAAATAATGAGCGCAACTCTGGAAAAAGCCGCGATGAACCCGGTGTACCGCAAGCGTCTGCTGACGCACCGCATCGGCATCGCGCTGTCGGTGGCCGCGATGTCGGTCGGCCTGCTGGTGCTGGCCTGGATCCTGATCACCCTGATCATCAAGGGCTTCGGCGCGCTGAGCATCCATATGTTCACCCAGACCACGCCGGCCCCGGGCAGCGAAGGCGGCGGCCTGCTGAATGCCATCGTCGGCAGCCTGCTGATCGTCGGCCTGTCGACGCTGATCTCGACGCCGATCGGCATCCTGGCCGGCATTTACCTGGCCGAGTACGGCGAAGAAAACAAGATCGCCAACATCACCCGTTTCGTCACCGACATCATGCTGTCGGCGCCGTCGATCGTGATCGGCATGTTCGTGTGGGCCATGTATGTGGCGACCGCCAAGCATTACTCGGGTTACGCCGGTTCGGTGGCGCTGGCCCTGATCGCGGTGCCGGTGGTGGTGCGCACCACCGACAATATGCTGCGCCTGGTGCCGAACAGCCTGCTGGAAGCCGCGTTTGCGCTGGGCGCGCCGCGCTGGAAAGTGGCGATGATGGTGCGCCTGCGCGCCGTCAAGGCCGGCGTCATCACCGGCGTGCTGCTGGCCGTGGCGCGCGTCTCCGGCGAAACCGCGCCGCTGCTGTTCACCGCCCTGAACAATCAGTTCTTCAGCGCCGACATGAATGCGCCGATGGCCAACCTGCCGGTGGTGATTTACGGCTTTGCCATGAGCCCCTACGACAACTGGCGTGAACTGGCCTGGGGCGGCGCATTGCTGGTGACCTTCAGCGTGCTGGCGCTGAACATCATCTCGCGCACTGTGTTTGCCCAAAAAGCCCCGAACTAATTTGATAAAGCGAATCCATACAATGAATACGCAACTGAACCAGGAAAACGTCGTCGCCATGAACCAAGGCAAACGCAAGACCATCGAAATCGCCGGCCTGAATTTCTTCTACGGTAAAACCCAGAGCCTGCACAACGTCAGCCTGGACATCCACGAGAAGCAGGTGACCGCCTTCATCGGCCCGTCGGGCTGCGGCAAGTCGACCCTGCTGCGCACCCTGAACCGCATGTACGATCTGTATCCTGGCCAGCGCGCCGAAGGTTCCATCATGTACCGCGGCCGCAACATCCTCGAAGGCGGCCAGGACTTGAACATGCTGCGCGCCAAAGTGGGCATGGTGTTCCAGAAGCCGACGCCGTTCCCGATGTCGATCTACGACAACATCGCCTTTGGCGTGCGCCTGTACGAAGACCTGTCGAAAGGCGAGATGGACGAGCGGGTGGAATGGGCGCTGAAAAAAGCCGCGCTGTGGACCGAGGTGAAGGACAAGCTGGGCAAGAGCGGCCTGTCGCTGTCCGGCGGCCAGCAGCAGCGCCTGTGCATCGCCCGCGGCGTGGCCGTCAAGCCTGACGTGCTGCTGCTGGACGAGCCGACCTCGGCGCTGGACCCGATCTCGACTTCGAAAGTGGAGGAACTGATCTCCGAGCTGAAACAGGATTACACCATCGCCATCGTCACCCACAACATGCAGCAGGCGGCGCGTTGCTCGGACTACACCGCCTATATGTACCTGGGCGAGCTGGTGGAATTCGGCGAGACCGACCAGATCTTCATGAATCCGGCCCGCAAGGAAACCCAGGATTACATCACCGGCCGTTTCGGCTGATCCATCTTATAATACTATCCACAATTGGAGTGCAGCATGATCGGTGAACATTCATCCAAACAGTACGACAACGAGCTGGAAGCCATCCGCAGCAAGGTGCTGCTGATGGGCGGCATCGTCGAGACCCAGTTCCTCGACGCCATGACTTGCTTCCGCATCGGTAACGCCGAGCGCGCCGACCGCGTGATGCGCGAGGACGACGCCGTCAACCAGCTGGAAGTGCAGCTGGACGACCAGTGCAGCCACCTGATCGTGCGCCGCCAGCCGGCCGCCAACGATCTGCGCACCATCATGGCCACCATCAAGGTCATCACCGACCTGGAACGCATTGGCGACGAGGCCACCAAGATCGCCCGCGTGGCCAAGGCCCTGCACGCGCGCGGCGCGGTGACGGTCAACCACTATGAAATGGTGCGCGGCATCGCCAACAACACCAGCGACCTGCTGCATGATGCGCTGGACGCCTTCGCCCGCAACGACGGCACCCAGGCGCTGCAACTGATCGCCCAGGACGCCGTGATCGACCACGAATTCCGTTCGATCATGCGCAACCTGATCACCTTCATGATGGAAGATCCACGCACTATCTCGGCCGCGCTGGATACGTTGTGGGTGGCCAAGGCCATCGAGCGCATCGGCGATCACGCCAAGAATATCGCGGAATACGTGATCTACGTGGTGGAAGGCAAAGACATTCGCCACACCAAATCGCACGCAACCGAAGAACAGCCTGAGCAAGCTGAAGAATAAAGAGAAATGGCATCTGATAAAACCACAGTGTTGATTGTTGAAGACGAGCCGGCGATTGTCGAGCTGGTGACGTTTTCGCTGCGCGAAGCGGGCTGGAATTGCTGCAACGTGCAAAGCGCGGGGGAGGCCTGGGACTTCATCCAGACCAAGACCCCGCAACTGATTTTGCTGGACTGGATGCTGCCGGATTCGACCGGCATCCGCCTGCTGTCGCGCATCCGCTCGGACCGCCAGTTCAACGACATCCCGGTCATCATGCTGACGGCCAAGAGCATGGAAGAGGACAAGCTGGCCGGCCTCAACACCGGCGCCGACGATTACGTCACCAAGCCGTTCTCGCCGCGCGAACTGCTGGCGCGCGCCAAGGCGCTGCTGCGCCGCAAGGCGCCCGAGCATGCGCAATCGACCATGCGCGCCGCCAACATCATGCTGGACCCGGTCAGCTGCACGGTGTCGATGGACGACCAGAAGATCGATATCGGCCACGCCGAGTACAAGCTGCTGAAATTCCTGCTGGCTCATCCGGAGCGCGTGTTCTCGCGCAGCCAGCTGCTGGACAAAGTGTGGGGCGATCACGTGGTGATCGAGGAGCGGACGGTTGACGTGCATGTGCTGCGTCTGCGCAAGGCCTTGAAAGAGGCCGAACACCTGATCAAAACCGTGCGTAGTGTAGGCTACATGCTGTCGGAAAAAAACTGAGTTGCACATGAATCCTAAACTGGTGTTCTGGGTGCCTGCCGCGCTGCGCACCGCCATTATTCTGGCGGGTTGCGCGCTGGGAGGCTGGATGTTCGGCTGGGTCAACGGCCTGATCCTGGCGCTGATCGCCATGCTGGCGCTGGTGTTCACGCAACTGTCCTATCTCTATCAGCTGAGCAACTGGATGGACGATCCGCAAAGCGCCAAGCTGCCGGACGGCTGGGGCGAGTGGACCAACATCTTCTCGCGCCTGTACCGCATGCGCCGTGAAGATGAAAAAAACCAGGCCGAGCTGACCGAATGGCTGGCGCGCTTCCGCCAGGCCATGCACCTGCTGCCGGACGGCGTGGCCATCATGGACGATGTGCTGTTCATGGAGTGGTGCAATCCGGCGGCCGAAAAACACCTCGGCCTGAGCAACGAGCGCGACAAAGGCATGCGTGTGACCAACCTGGTGCGCAATCCGGATTTCATGGATTACATCATCCTTGGCCGTTACGAGCAGCCGCTGACCATCAGCTTCCGCGAACGCAAGCTGATCGTCCACATTATCCCGTTTGAAAACCGCCGCCAGATCCTGGTGACGCACGACGCCACCGAGACCGAGCGCATCGAGGAAATGCGGCGCGACTTCATCGCCAACGCCTCGCACGAGTTGCGCACGCCGCTGACGGTGATTGTCGGCTTCCTGGAAATTGCCGCGCAAGAGGGGCTGGATCCGGCCACGCGCGCGGCCCACCTCAAGCTGATGACGGAGCAGGGCCACCGCATGCAGCACCTGATCGAGGACATGCTGACCCTGTCGCGGCTGGAGTCGGTCGATTATCCGATGCGCCCCGATCCGGTCGACGTCGGCAAGCTGATGGACCAGCTGCTGCGCGAGGCGCGCGCGCTGTCGGCGGGCAAGCACGAGATCACCATGGAAGTCAACGGCCCGGATGTGCTGGGCTCGTATGAAGAACTGCACAGCGCCTTCGGCAACCTGGCCTCCAACGCCGTGCGCTACACGCCGGCCGGCGGCAAGATCCATCTGGCGTGGAAAGAGTACGAGGGCGGCGTCAAGTTCAAGGTGGAAGATACCGGCATCGGCATCAGCCCGGAACACATCTCGCGCCTGACCGAGCGCTTCTACCGCGTCGACAAGAGCCGCTCGCGCGAGACCCAGGGCACCGGGCTGGGGCTGGCGATCGTCAAGCATGTGCTGCTGCGCCATGGCAGCACCTTGCAAATCAAATCGGAAGCGGGCAAGGGCAGCACCTTCATCGTCTGCATACCGAAAACGGCCATCGTGGCCCAGCAGCCGGAACTGGCGCTGCACTAGGCTGTCGGCGCAGGCCCAGCGCCACGGCCAGTTGGAACCAGGTCAAGGATTCCTGATCTGATCGAGCACTGTCTCGATTTTGCTGGTCGCTTCCGGCGTCAGCTTGGTGAACATGCAGCCCAGGTGGAGCTGTTCGCCGGCCAGGAATGAACGGAAGGAGCGGGTGAAGCGGATTTCCATTTCCGCGACTTCGATGGTGATTTCGCCCATTTCCAGCACCACGTCGTGCAGCTTGCGGCCTTTGATCAAGCCCTTGGCGCGCGCCTTCGAGCAGTGCATGCCGAGTCCGCCCATGGAAATGTCGTAGACCGGCAGCTCGTGGAAGTTGGTCTCGCTCACGGCGAACGCGGCCGTGCAAGTAATGCCCAGCGGCGTTTCCAGCCGTTCGGTGCTGCGCCGATTCAATACGGTGCAGGTTTCCGGAAACACCATCGGGATGTGCAGCGGCTGGCCGGGAAGCGGGTCCCAGTCGTCCTTGGACAAGCGGAATTGCAGCTTGGCCGAGCGCAGGGTGGTGACAAACGTGATTTTGCCGGAGGGCAGGACGGCGCCTTCGTTCATCTCCATCACAAAATGCGGCAATTGGGGATCGACCGACAGAATGCGGCCGAAAATCGGCTCGCGGCTGCCGGGGGCGTACATTGAAATGGCGTCGCCGTGCTCGGCGAGCAGCGTCAGCGCATCGCCGATGTCGTCCTCGGTGGTCATCTCAAAGGAGTTGTCCGCCGACGCCGTAAAAGGGGCAATCGCGTCTTGTGGCCGTGGCGGCCCTTTTCGGCTTAAAGCGGTATGGGGCTCATGGAGCGTCATAATGATCGTGTGACTGAGACATTGTTTGGGTCAGGTTACAACTTCATCATAGTCCTAGTTTTTCCAGATGGCAATCTATTTCGGATAGTGAGAAATCCTTGCTGTCAAGTGCGAGTTTTGCTTACACCAAGCTTACCACGAGAATGGCGCCAGGGCAGCCGGATGGTGATGTCCTAGGGGATTATGTGACATTTTGTGAATTTTTCAAATAGGCAAGATGTTATGCTAAGGACGTGAGTTTTCTGCTTAATTTCCTGCTTAAGGGGCAGCAATGAACGTAGCCAAAACCAGGGTCATCGGAGCATTTAGCGCGGTCGTCGGTTTCTTTGCCGCGTTCCTTGTTTGTACCAGCTTTGAAAATTTTTCCGCGGTGGCAAGGGTATCCGCCATCGTCGCGGCAGCGCTGGCAATAGGCGCTTGCCAGGGACTTCTCTTTGAACGCCAGTGGCACAAGGCGATCGGCATAGGTACTTTCGCCGGCATGTTGATATTGTGGTTGCCTGTCATCGCGGTCACCTACGGATTTGCCTTGCTGGCACTGCCTTTGTTGGCGGCCTTTGCCGTGCTGGTTTTTTACGGCGCTAAACTTGGGACCAGTCTGAGGCGGGAAAAGACGTGACCCCGCGGCGGTCAGATTTTCTTGATGACCTGATTAATCGCCTTCGCCGATCGCTCGTTGCGTTCGCTGTAGCGGTCGGTTAAGTAGCCGGCCCGGCCACGCAGCAATAGCGTCATCTTGAACAGTTCTTCCATGACGTCGACTACCCGCTCGTAGTAGCCGGATTGGCGCATGCGGCCTTGCTCATCGAATTCCTTGTAGGCCATCGGTACCGACGACTGATTCGGGATGGTGAACATGCGCATCCAGCGGCCGAGCAAGCGCAGCGTGTTGACCACGTTGAACGACTGCGAGCCACCGCACACCTGCATCACGGCCAGCGTCCGTCCCTGGCTTGGACGGATCGCGCCCATCTCAAGTGGTATCCAGTCGATCTGGTTCTTCATCACCGCCGTGATGGCGCCATGCCGCTCCGGGCTGCACCATACCTGGCCTTCCGACCACAGGCAAAGCTCCCGCAACTCGGCCACTTTGGGATGATCCTCGGAGACGCTGCCGACCATCGGCAATTCCATCGGATTGAAGATCTTCACCTCGGCGCCAAAATGCTCCAGGATGCGGGCAGCTTCTTCGGTGAGGTAGCGGCTGAAAGAGCGCTCCCGCAGCGAGCCATACAGCATCAGAATGCGCGGCGGGTGATTCATGTCGCCGGCTTGGGCAAGCTTGTCCATCGTCGGCACATCGAGCTGCGAGGGATTGATGTTTGGCAGGTTGGCGATTTTATCCATGTTTGATGTGTACTCCAGCTATGCCAGGCGCAGGGCAAGTGCGGCCAGCGTGATTGCAAGCACCGGCAAGGTCAAGACCACGCCAACGCGGAAATAGTAGCCCCATGAAATCTGGATCTCTTTTTGGGCCAGCACGTGTAGCCACAGCAGCGTGGCCAGGCTGCCGATCGGCGTGATTTTCGGTCCGAGATCGCTTCCGATGACGTTGGCATAAATCATCGCTTCTCGCGCCACGCCCTGGGCTGTCGTGGCATCGATCGACAGCGCGCCAACCAGCACGGTCGGCATATTGTTCATGATCGACGACAGGATCGCGGTGATGAAGCCTGTACCCAGCGCCGCGCCCCATACACCGTGCTTGGCGCACTCATTGAGCAAGGCGGTCAGGTAATCGGTCAGGCCGGCATTGCGCAGGCCATAGACGACCAGATACATGCCGAGCGAAAACACCACCACTTGCCAGGGGGCGTTGCGCAAGACTTCCCGGGTGGAGATCTTGTGGCCGCGTCCCGCCACGAGCAGCAGCAGTGCTGCGCCAACGGCAGCGACCGCGCTGATCGGCACGCCGACATGCTCCAGCCAGAAGAAACCCACCAGCAGCACGCCCAAGACCCACCAGCCGGTGATGAAGGTCGCACGGTCGTGAATCGCTTCCTCGGGCGCTTTCAGCTGTGTCAGGTCATAGTCGGCTGGAATATCCTTGCGGAAGAACCACAACAGCGCCGCCAGCGTGGCGGCTACCGCAACCAGGTCGACCGGCACCATGACGGCCGCGTAGCGCGCGAAGCCGATGTTGAAGTAGTCGGCCGAGACGATGTTGACCAGGTTCGAGACCACCAGCGGCAGGCTGGAGGTGTCGGCAATGAAGCCGGCGGCCATGACAAACGCCAGCGTTGCCTTGGCTGAAAAGCGCAGCGCGCGCAGCATCGCGATCACGATCGGCGTCAGGATCAGGGCCGCGCCATCATTGGCAAACAAGGCGGCGACGGCCGCGCCCAGCAGGACCAGCAAGACAAACAGGCGCTGGCCGCTGCCTTTACCCCAGCGCGCAACATGCAGCGCCGCCCATTCAAAGAAGCCGGCCTTGTCCAGCAGCAGGCTGATGATAATGACCGCCACGAACGTGCCGGTCGCGTTCCAGACGATGTGCCAAACGACCGGGATATCGGAGGTGTGAATGACGCCGGCCAGCAGCGCCAACGCGGCGCCGGCCGCGGCGCTCCAGCCTATACCCAGGCCGCGCGGCTGCCAGATAACAAAAATCAGGGTGGCGAGGAAGATCAGGAATGCGGTGAGCACAATGGTTATCGTCAGGTTTCAATTAAACTTCGGTGGCGCCGATGGCCTGGATCTCGCGCTGGATCGCATTTTTTTCGAGCGTGCGCAAAGGCAGGCTGACGAAAATGTTCATACGGGCCATGATCTGGCGGAAGACGCGATTGAAAGCGGCGCGCTTTTCCTCATCGGTGCCCGCCACTGCGGCTGGATCTTCAAAGCCCCAGTGCGCGGACAGCGGATGACCAGGCCAGTATGGGCAGGTTTCGCCGGCTGCGTTATCGCAGACCGTGAAGATAAAGTCCATGTGCGGGGCATCCGGCGTGCCGAATTCGTCCCAGCTCTTGCTGCGCAGATCGCCGGTCGGATAGCCGGTAGGGGCGATCTGCTCGATCGCGAACGGGTTGACGGCGCCAGCTGGGTGACTGCCGGCGGAGTAGCCCTTGAAGCGGCCTTTGCCCATCGTCGTGACGAGCGCCTCGGCCATGACGGAACGCGCCGAATTGCCAGTGCAAAGGAACAGCACGTTATAGACTTTGTCTTGCATGTGAATTCTCCGGTGTAGATGGATGTTTAACTTGTGCCACAGCAGGCAGGACCACATGGAACGCCACCGCAGCAGTTCTCGGTCAGGTAGGCGATCACTCCGTTCATCACCGCAATGTCCGCCGAGTAGATGACGAAACGCCCTTCACTACGAGAGGTAATGAGCTTGGCGTGGGTCAGTTCTTTCAAGTGAAACGACAGCGACGAAGGCGCGATATCAAGCTGCTCCGCGATCTTTGAGGCGGCCATGCCATCTTGCCCAGCCTGCACCAGCAAGCGAAATACCGCTAGCCGGCTTTCCTGCGCGATAGCGGCGAGCGCGGCGAGAACGTCTTTGGTTTCCATGATTGTTCCATCATTCGATAAATATGGAAATATAGTACCGTGAATGCTGTGACATTTCAAATATTATCGAATTAATGTGACGGACTGATGACATCGGCAATGGCGCCATTTTTTTGCATCTCATTCTTTTGAAATGACGTTTCGTCGTAAAAATCTCCATCCTTGTTGGCGCTCTTCTACACTTGCTGCTCTGCATTGCTAAGCTGATGAGTGAGGTTTTTATGAGGAAGAAACAAGCGATGGGGCTCGCAATGTTGCTTGCGATGAATGTGGCGTTGGCGGCGGCTCCTGAGGCTGATGTTGAGAAGGTCGTGACCGCGGCGGCAAAAGAGTTTATGGCTGCCCGCCAGGCCGTCGGCATATCGATCGGCGTGGCACATGGCGCAAGCGTTTATCGTTACCACGCGGGCACGCTGAGCAAAGAATCGGCGCGCAAGCCGGATGACCAAACCATCTATCCTGTCGCCTCGCTGACCAAGACGTTTGCCGGACTTCTTATGGCGCAGGCTGCTCTTGATAACAAAGTGGCGCTTGATGACGACGTTCGAAAATACCTCGGTGCGGCTTACGATAATTTGAGCTATGAGCAGCAGCCGGTGCGTCTTTATCATTTGCTGAATCATCGCTCGGGTCTTCCTTTTGTGCTGCCGGACAAACCGGAGGCGGCCCCCGGTTTTGAAAACGATGCGGTTCCATTTCCCGCGAGGATAGACGCCATTGTCGCCAACAGCTCTAAAAGCGAGTTTTACGCCGGTCTGCGCAAGGTGAGGTTAAGCGCTCCGCCTGGAACGCGCTTCCAATACTCGAATGCAGCAGCCCAGTTGGCGGGATATATTCTGGAAAATACCTACGAACAAAGCTTCGAGACCCTGGTCAAGAAAAACATCGCGGTTCCTTTCGGTATGCGCGACCTCACCATCACGCTTTCGCCTGGACAGCAGGCTCGCCTGGCGATGGGCTACGATGAGAATGGCATTCGCCAGCCCTACGGGCCGGATCAGTTTCAGGCAGCAGGCGCGCTGAAAGCGAGCCTGAACGATATGCTGGCATACGCCCGGGTGCAGTTAGCGGAACAGGATGCCGCTGTGCGGCTGTCGCACCAGCCAACCTACACCAGCGATAACTATGCGGTAGGCCTGAATTGGCAGATGTTGACGGAGCAAGGCCGGCGCGTTTTCTGGCAGGACGGCGCAGCGCCTGGCTTTGCCAGCCTGCTGGTCGTGCAGCCCGATACAGGCACGGCCGTTATTCTGCTGTCCAATGAGCTGGATGGTGGAACCCTGGGCCGTCTGCGTCTCCTCGCAAATACGATCACGAAAAACCTGGATCGCCGCAGCATTGCCGTGCCCTGAACTAAGGCTGGACGGTTAGCTGCGAGAATGGCGCCAGCGCTTGCCTGGCGGCGGCCGGGCTGAGCGCGGCTGCCGCCAGTGGGCGCATGTTCCGGGCGGCGTCTTTGAGCGTGGATTGGTTGTCGGCCAAGGCGCGCAGGAGCTGCGCGGTGATGCGGTCCAGCTCGGGGCGGATGGTTTTAGCCAGGTCGGGCGCATCGTCGAAGTGGCCGGCGTGCTGGGCTTGCCATTGCGCGTACAGCTCGCGCTGGACGGTTTTGGAAGCTTCGATCTGGGCTCTGAAGACGGTCTCCACCAGCGCATCCGGCAGCCCCAGCGCGCGGCCTTGCTGCATAGCCGCCGCGATCACTTGCGCTTCGCGCGGCAGGTCTTCTATCGGTGCTTGCACGTTCCATTTGGCGCGGGCGACGGCGGATGCCAGCAGCAGGCGCTGGTCGATGGCTTGCCGCAAGGGCTCCAGATTCCATGCGAAGTCCAGCCAGTGCTCCAGGCTCCTTTGCACGCTGCCGCTGGCGATGCGTTGTCCCAGCCACTGGTCGACATAGGCTTTGAAGGCATCGTCGCGTGGCAGCAGGATGGCTTTGTCCGATTGGTCGAACGGCGTGTCCGGATGCAGTGCGCACAGTTGCGGATGCAGGCGCTGTTGCAGGCGCGTTTCGATGGCGTCGGTAATCATCAGGTCGGCCGCGCCGGCGACGATCTGGCCGAAGATGGTGACGTTGTCCGGGTACACCGTCAGCTGCGCAAGCGGCGCGTAGTTGCGGGAAAAACGTTCGTTGGTGCCGCCGGGATTGACGATCAGCCGCACGCCGGGCTGGTTGATTTGCTCCAGCGTCTGGAAGCGCGCCTGATTGTCGCAGCGTGTGATCGGCGTTTTGCCATCGTGCAGATAGCTGACCGAGAAATAGGCCTGCTTCCGGCGTTCCGCCGTCACCGACACGCCGCTCAGGGCGATATCGAATTTGCCGGCGTTGAAATCGCTCATCAGCGTAGGCCAGCTGGTCGGCACGATGGCCAGCTTCACGCCCATCGCCTGCGCCAGTTCGCCCGCCAGTTCCACATCCAGGCCGATGAAGTCGTCGCCGGTCCGATAACTGAACGGCTTGTAGTCGCCGGTGCTGCCCACGCGCAGCACGCCGCGCGCGCTGATGTCGTCCAGCCGGTTGCCGGCGCCGGCATGGGCCGCAGCGAGCAGTGCGGCCAGCAGTATCAGGCGCTTCATAAGGTCACCCGGCCTTTCATGGCCGCCTGGCAGCTGTGCAGGGCGTCGTCGTAGGAGCGCGAGACGTGGTCGGCTTTCGGGAAGACGCAGGTTTTCAGGTCCGCATTCTCAAACGGGCTTGGCAGCAGCAGCGCGAACTGTTTGCAGTGCGGCAGGTCGCGGCGCATGCGTTCCAGCGTCTGCGTCATCAGCTCGCAATCCTGCAGCGGATTCACGCTCACCAGGCACACAATCGCCACCAGCTCCGGCGAGGCTTCCGGCGGCGCCGGTTTGTCCAGATCTTCAAAACTCATGCTGCGCGCATCGATTTTCTGTTCGCGCAGGACGCGCACCAGAATTTCGGTGGCCAGTTCCGCCGAGGCCGATCCCAGCCCGATGCTCAGCACCACGCTGCCGGCCGGCACGTCGAACGAGCCTTGCCATTCGCCGGTGTCGGAGATGCGCCGTTCGCGCAGTTGGCGGCCAATGCCGCCATCGGCCAGCACGGTGCTGCGCTTGCGCTTCTTCCACCACTTGGGGTTGCCGCTCAGCGCTTCGATCACGGCGATGATGGAGGAGGTGACTTTTTCCTCTTCGTCAGGTGTGATGGTGCTGTCCTTCAAGTCGAAGTGAGCCAGGTGCAGCGCTGGCAGCAGCACGCCGTCGCAGTACTCGGCCAGCGACTTGTGCTGCATGTAGCGCTTGGCGCTGGTGATGATTTCATGGGCGTCGCCCGACAGCGCGCGCTGGTAGAAATTCTGCGGCATGGTCAGCGCCGGCAGTTCGCCGAACATAATCTCCAGCACTTTCAGGGCGCGGATGTAGCGGCCGGCCACCACCAGGCACAAGGTCAGCGGCGTCGACAGCACCAGCCCCACCGGCCCCCAGATCCAGCTCCAGAAAATCGCCGACACCACCACCGACAAGGGCGACAGGCCGGTGGTATGCCCATACAGCTTGGGTTCGATGGTCTGCGCCACGATGATTTCCACCGCCAGGAACAGGCCCAGCGTCATCAGCGCCAGCGACCAGCCCGGGTCCACCGCCGCCGCCAGCAGGGTGGCGCATACTGCGGCCATCCACACGCCCACGTAAGGAATGAAGCGCAAGACGGCGGTCATGGTGCCCCACAACAGCGCCTGTCCCAGTCCCAGCAGGCTCAGGCCCAGCCACACCGCCAGGCCGGTGGCAAGGTTCACCAGGAACTGCGAAATGAAAAAGCGCGACAGGCGCTCGCCGGCGTCGTTGACGGCAATCGTGGTGGCGCGCAAGTCGCCGCCGCCGGCCAGGCGGATGAAGCGGTCGCGCAGGGATTCATGTTCCAGCAAAACGAAGATCAGCACCACGAACACAATGCCGGCCATCTCCAGCGGCGGCCACACGGAGGCCGCGATCTTGCCCAGCAGCTGGAACGGCTTCAGGGCCGGCTCGTGGATTTCCACCAGCACCGGCGTTGTCGTGCTGCCGTCGTTTTGCAGCACCGGCTGCGTGCCGCCGCTGTTATCGGAGGTGAAGTGTTCGATCAATTGCCCGGCCGGCCCGCCCAGGCTGCCCAATGTGCCGCGCGTCAGCTTGTCCAGCGTTTCAACCTTGGCGGCGATGGTGTCCTGATACTTGGGCAGGCTGGCGCCCATCATGCCCACCTGCTGCACGATCACCGCGCCGATGGCCAGCAGCGTCACGGTCACCACCAGCACGCCGGTGCAGACCGAGGTGGTCGGTCCCAGCCCCAGATGGCGCAGGGCGCGCACGAAGGGCGCGATCAGAAAGCTCAGGATGAAGGCCAGCGTGATGGGAATCAGTACATCGCGGCCGAAGTAGAGCAGGACGAGCACCGTGGCGGTGCCGACGATGCCGGCAACGGCGCCCGGTAAAGTGCGGGAAGTAAGGGAGGAATCAGACACCGTGTAATCTGGCCGGATAAGTAAAAGCAATAAAATGCACCGCGTTCAGCGCGATGTGTACCAGGATGGCGGCCTCGATGCGTTGCGTGCGCTGGTAAGCGACCGCATAGCCGAGACCGGCTATCGTTGCGAGTATGCCATAGCGCAGCCCGCCGCCCAGATGCGCCGCGCCAAACAGCAGCGCCGACACGGCCACCGCCAGCCACGGACCCCATTGGAAGCGCGCCAGCGCCGCCGCCAGCCGCGCCTGCAAAAAGCCGCGGAAGAAGGCTTCTTCCGCCACCACCGTGAACAGCAGGTTCACGCCGATGAACAGCAATGCCTGCTGCGGCAGTTTGACATCCACGCCGACCACGCCGGCCGCCAGCGCAAAGCCCAGCGTGACGGCCACCGTCAGCAACAGTACCGGCGCCGTGCGGCGCAGCGTGTCGCGCAGCTCGGCCAGCGTGGCGACGCGCCGGCACAGCAAGGCCAGCAGGATCAGCCCGACCGCGCCTTTGTCGAAGTTGGCGTACTGCGTGAACGGCGCCGCGCCGGCGGACAGCACCACGCCGTCCATCAGCAGCGGATTGTGAAAGCCGGGCAGCTTGTGCATGGCCAGCGCCAACGCCAGCACGGCGGTCGGCACGCCGCACGCCAGCCGCATCCAGGCGCGCGGCGCGCGGGCGCAGGCGTAGGCCGTGCCGCACAGCACCGCCAGCGCGGCGATGGCGGCCGGCTCCAGAATGCCGGCCACCAGGCCCCAGGCCATGGCCATGATCAGCAAGAGCAGCCACAGGGGTAGTGTCAGGCGGGCCACCGTCAGCGGCCGCGCCCACGCCGAGCAGATGGCCAGGGCAAGGAAGAGGAATGCGAGGAGTGTCATTGATTTAACGATGAGTTTTCGTCAATGATACTCCAAGGCAGCTTAGAACCTGTAGAGCAGCGCCGTCAGCACCATCGGCGTGGTCTTGCGCTTGGTGATCGGGCTGTCGGCCGCGTCGCCGGTCAAACGCGTTGCGCCGACCACGGTGCGCACCGTCCAGTTGCTGTCGATGACGTGGTTCCAGTGCACGCCGGCGGTCACGTTTTCAAAGCCGGCCTTCGTGGTGTAGGGCCTGTAGCCCGAGGACGTACTTTGCCGCTCGGTGACGCCGAAATAGGTTTGCACGTGCTTGCGGTCGCCGTACTCAGCCGACGCGCCAAAGCCGACCTGGTCGCTGGCGCTGGTGTACAGCGGCGTTTCCAGGCCCAGCGTGTAGGTGTTGCCGTATTCGCGGTGGCCGAGGTTCTGCTTGGTGGTCAGGCTCAGGCCGACCTTGCCCACCTCATAGCCGACGCTCAGCACTGCCTGTGCCGCGCCTTCGATCTTACCCATGCCTTTCAGCGCATCGGAGCCGGAGAAGAAGTTTTCCTTATGGTCGTTGCGGCCGCCGTTGTAGCCAAGCGCGCCGCTCAGCTTGAAACCTTCGATTTCGGTTGCGTAGCCGATGCCGCGCTGGGTGCTGAGGAACACGCCGTTGGCGTAGGTTTTTTCCAGGAAGGGCAGGGGCACTACCCGGCTCTTGTCGGCGCCGGCGTATTCCGGCACATAGGCGAGGCCGACGCCGGCGGTGAAACTGTCGCCGCTGGCAGCGGCCGGCCTGGCGTCTTCGGCAAAGCTCTTGCCGCTGAGGGCGCAGAGGGAGAGGAGGGTGAGAGTGATTGCGTGGCGCATGATGGATTCCCGTTCAGTGGTCCGCCGGTGCCTGATTGCCCGGCTTAAGACCGCGAGAGTTTCCCAGCAATTAGAGTCCGCCGCTATTGCCGTTGCTGAAGTATCATGTGCTGAAATCTTTGGTATCACATTCCGGAGCTGCCCATGACATTGACCCTGTACTACCACCCGCTGGCGTCGTTCTGTCACAAAGTGCTGATTGCGCTGTACGAGAATGGCACTGCTTTCGACAAGCGCATCATCAACCTCGGCGAGGAGGCCGACCGCGCCGAGCTGGAGGCGATCTGGCCGCTGTGCAAATTCCCGGTGCTGCGCGACCATGCCCAGCGGCGCGATGTGCCGGAGACTTCCATCATCATCGAATACCTGGACCGCCACTATCCGGGCGCGCAGCCCATGATTCCGGCCGATTGGGACGACGCACTCGATGTGCGCCTGTGGGACCGCTTCTTCGACAACTACGTGCAGGAGCCGGTGACCACCATCGTCATGGCCCATCTGACGGGGCTGAGCTGCGACCAGACCAAGGAGCGCACCAAGCTCAAGACGGCCTACAAGATGATTGAAAAGCGCATGAGCACGCGCAGCTGGATGTGCGGCGAGGCGTTCAGTCTGGCCGAATGCGCGGCGGCGCCCGCCTTGTTCTATGCCGCCACGCTATTGCCGTTCCCGGAGGAATACATCCACTTGCAGGCTTACTTCGAACGGCTGGTCTCCCGGCCCTCCATCAAGCAGGTGCTGGAGGAGGCCAAGCCGTATTTCTCGCTGTATCCGTTCGCCAGCGATATCCCGGACCGCTTCCTCTAGTTCTTGTTACCCTCCGGCGCGCTCTGCACCGAAGCCGCCTGCGGGAATGCCTGGTTTTGCGCGGCGATGGCGGCAAAGCGGCTGGCTTCGTCCGCCAGATGCTTGTTGGCCACCTTGCGTCCGGCATCGGCCAGGGCGGTGGCGGTGCGGGCGGCTTGCGGCACGTGCTCCTGCGCAATCTGGTTGATATCGGCCTGGAAGTCGGTCGCCACCTTGGCCAGTTGCTGCTGATAGTCCTGCAGCTTTTGCAGCAGCAAGCCGGCCTGCTGCGGCGTGGCCTCGTTGTTGCGCTCATCGGGCGGCGTCAGCAGCGCGTAGCGCAGCGCGGCGGTGGACTCGTCCAGCACGTCGCGGCTGAACTGCACATTGACCTCGGACAGTTGACGCAGTGAGCGCAGCACCGACTGGGTCAGGTCGGTGTAATAGTCGATGCGGGCCTCCGCATGATTTCGGGCTGCCGGGGACAGCGTTTCCACAAACGAGTTCATAAAAGTGTGCTCCTGTTGGAATGAGGGGCCAAAGACACAGGGGCGGACGATTTGGCCTGTCGTCCGCCCCTGTATCATCGCAAATGTCGCCGCTTTTGGGCACTCCAGAGCCCACCGGAACTATTTGTTTTTCCTACTCAACAGATGGGGCCGCCCTTGGCAGGAGGAGCAGCGATTTCTGCCGGCCGTTGATGTAGCGGACGCCGCTTTCATCAAAGTAGGCATCCTCCTCCAGCATGATGCGCACCGGCTCTTTCCAGCCCGGAATCGCGGCCGCCGCGTTCAGCTCTATCGAGTAGGCGGTTTGATAGCGCAGCACATCGTCGCCGCTGCCGGGCACGCCGCCCTGCATGTCCCACATGCCGATGGCCGGACCGGCCGCATGGCCGTGGTAGCCGATCGGGTGGGTGTAGATGGTGGCGTCGATGCCTTCGGCCCTGGCCTGTTTGAGCGACTCGGCCAGCACCGCATTGCCGCTGCGGCCCTGCCTGAACTGGCCGGTCAGGATGTCCTGCAGGCGGTTGGCGCTGGCGAAGGCCTTGACCAGCCCGGCCGGGGCGGCGGTCTCGCCCGGCTTGAGCACGTAAGCGTGCTGCTGGATGTCGGTATTCAGGCGCAGGTAGGTGATGCCGATGTCGACATGCAGCAGGTCGCCCGGCACGATGATGTCGGCGTTGGCCAGCCCCTTGCCGGCGCGCTGGATTTCCACCGACGGGTGGAACCAGGTGTCGTAGCCGAGGTCGCGGATCTTCTGGCGGAACCACCACACCACATCGTCGGCGGTGGTGATGCCGGGCGTGATCACGCGATCGGAAAAACCTTCCTCGATAATTTTATGGGTGGCGTTCACCAGTTGCGGATAGATTTGCATCTCGCGCTCGGTGCGTGTTTCCAGCCAGCGCACGGCCAGCGGCTCGGCCGACACCACACGCTTCTTCAGCTCGGCCGGCAGCGCGGCCAGCAGTTCGCTGTACTCGGTGTGGTCGATGCCGTCCGCGTGGGCGAAGTGGGTGGAGGTGTTGAGCGCGATCTTGCTCGGATTGCGCTGCCTGATGATGTCCACCAGCGCCGCCCATTGGTCCGGGAATTTCTTCATGTCCCAGGCGGCGGTGATGCTTTTGCCGACGTTGTAGCGCGCCACGGCCAGCCGTTCCACCTTGCCGGTTTTGGCGTCGCGGTAGAACACCAGCACCGTGCGGCGGCGCGCGTTCAGCCATTCGGCCGGCAGCATGGTTTTCAGCACCGGGTCTTCGTTGTATTCGCGCGAGACCACCACCCACATATCGATGCCGGTTTGCTGCATCGCGGCCGGCAGCAGATGATCGAAACGGTCGGCCAGCAGGTCGTTGACGACCGCGGCCTGGTCGCGCAGCGACAGCACTTGCTGCGCCTGGGCGGGTACGCCGGTTGCCAGCAGCAGGGAGAAGGCAAAGAGAAATTTTTTCATCCGCCGATCTTGAGGCCGGTTTTTGGCAATGTCAATCAACAATATTTATAATGGCCGCTGCATACGCAAAGGAGAGAATATGGCAGCACCTTCGGTTTTTTATCTGCACGGCGGCCCGGGACTGGGGCCGGTCTTTGAGCGCGCCCGTTATCCGGACGCCAGCCACGTCCACTGGTGGCATCAGCCGCTGGCTAAGCCCTGCGCCGCGCGCCCGTATCTGGACTTGCTGGAGGCCGCTCTGACCGAGTTCCGCCGCGTCGCCGCCGAAGCCGGCCAGCCGCTGACGGTGATGGCCAGCTCCTTTGGCGCCCATCTGGCGGTGCATCTGGCGCGCCATGCGTCGGAGCTGATCAAGAATATCGTGCTGCTGGCTCCGACCTTCAATCCGGAAGACGCCGCCCTGCGTTTCGCGCGCCGCGCCTTCCGCGTGCACACCGGCCACGAGCACGCCGGCAAGCTGGCCACCGCGCTGGCCATGTATGAGGACGATCCTGGCCGTCCGCGTTTCTGGGATGTGTTTGGCGCGCTGTCGCTGCTGCCGGACGTGACCAGCCTGTATTTCGGCCCCAACGGCGGCGAGCAGGCGGCGCGCTCGTTTGCGGAATTGATCCAGCAGCCGGGCGCCTTCGACGGCCCGACCTCGGTGGCCACGTCCGACGATTTCTCCGCGCTGGACCACACGCCGGTGCAAAGTCCGTTCACCGGGCCAGTGTCGGTGCTGTTCGGCGCCTATGACCCGATGATCGACGCCGACAAGGACCGCGCCGTGTGGGAGGTGATCTTCCCGCAGGCGGCCTTCTTCAAGGTGGAGACGGGCCACTTCCCGCTGCTGGAACTCTCGCTGGAGGAGTGCCTGGCGCCGGCCTGATTATTTGCCGGCGAAGTGCGCTTCGATTTCTTCCAGCGTTTTGCCTTTGGTTTCCGGCAGCAGGAAGGTGGCGGTGAGGAAGTAGAGCAGGGTGGCACCGGCCCACCAGAAGAACATGGTCGCATAGCCGTACTGGCCCACCGTCGGCAGGAAGGTGGCGGCGATCATGGTCGAGACGAACTGGTTGATCAGCAGCGCGATGCTCATGCCGTTGGAGCGGATGCGGGTCGGCATCAGCTCGGACAATGCCAGCCACACGCACACCCCCGGGCCGACCGCGAAGCCGGCCACGAACAGGCACATGGCCAGCGCCACTTGCCAGCCGTGCGTGGTGGACGGCACTGCGGCCAGGTCGGCGCGTTCGATGCGCAGCGGCGCTGCCAGGCCTTCGGCCGGATCGGCAAAGGGATTCAGGCGCAGCTTGCGGAAAAAGGCGCCGATCACGCTGTCCGCCTGTACCGTGTCTTCGCGGCTCATGCGCAGCACGGGCAGGGCCGGATCGTCGCTGCGGCGCGTTTGCACGTTGGTGAAGGGGCCGTAGGAATAGGCGACGGTCAGTTGCTGCGGTGCGCCGTTGGTGCCGGCGCCGAACGATTGCAGGGTGACTGCATCCAGTTGCAGCGACAGGCTGTCGGACTGGATGCGCGCTTGCAGGACAGGGCGCACGTCGTGCTGGCCGGATTCTGCGCCGCGGAACAGCAGGCCGGCCGCCAGCAGTGCGATGACGATGCCGCCGGTGCCCAGCATCAGCAGGAACTTGCGGCCCTTGCGGTCGACCAGGATCACGGCCACGATGGTCATCAACGCGTTCAGCACTTTCAGCACCACGTCGCCGGCGTTGGCGGTGGTGCCGGGCAGGCCGGCCTGATTCAGGATGTTGACCACGTAGGCCAGGATCGAGTTGATGCCCGTGGCTTGGTTCAGCGCGAGGATCAGGCAGGCCAGCAGGAAGGGCAGCAGGTAGCGGCGGCTCAGCAGCGGATCGGCCGGCGCGGCACCCCTCTGCGCGGCTGCGCTGGCGCCATGGGCAGTCGCGCCGGCTGGCGAAGCGGCGGCCGGATGCGCCGGGACGGAGGCGAGGGCTTGCTGGATCTCGCGCAGTTCAGCTTCCGCTTCATCGGCGGGGCGGGTACGCAGCAGGGCGGCGCGGGCTTCCTCGATCTGGCCACGGCGCGCCAGCCAGCGCGGCGACTCGGCCAGCAGCAGCGCGCCGATGGTGAACACCAGGCCCGGCGTCAGGCACCACCAGAAGATGCTGCGCCAAGCATGATCCTTGGCCGCGAATACGGCGGCCGTGCGCTCGCTCTCGGCCAGCTGCTGGGCGGCGGCCGTGGCGGTTTCCACCGAGTGCGCCTGCATCAATCCGATCACTGCGGCCGCGACCAGACCGACCGTCAGCAACAGCTGGAACAGGGCCGCGCCGCGGCCGCGCTGCCGCGCGTGCAGGCATTCGGCCAGGTATAGGGGGACGATCACGCCGATCAAACCGCCGCTGACGCCTTGCAGCAAGCGGCCCAGCAGCAGCGGCACGTAACCATCGGCCAGCGCAATCAAGGGAATACTCAGCGTGAACAGCGCGCCGGACAGCACCATGGCCCAGCGGCGGCCGATCCCGTCCGCCAGCACCCCGGCAAACAGCGAAGACAACACAGAGCCCAGCAACACCGCAGCCACGATAAAACTCAGCTGCTGCGCGCTCAGATGCCACGCCACCGACGCCGTCGATTCAAGATAAGGCAACGCGCCCGCGATAATGCCCACGTCGATACCGTAAAGCAGTCCGCCCATCCCGGCGATGAACAGTAAAAATCCCATGGCGCGTGCTTGCATCGAGTCCCCGTCTAATTGGTGGATAGATCGATGGCTTCACCTTCCACGAAGACGGCCACCGGTTGTAATTCCGCGTTGAGCACCACAATATCGGCCCATGTGCCCAAGGCCAGCCGGCCGCGCTCCGTCTCGCCCAGATAATCCGCGGGGTAGAGCGACAGCCGGTGCGAGGCATCGGCCAGGTCCAGCCCAAGGTCGACGAAATTGCGCAAGGCCTGATCCATGGTCAGCACGCTGCCGGCCAGCGAGCCGGTGGCCAGCCGCACGCAGCCCAGGCACTTGTAGACCCGCTGGCTGCCAAGGCCATACTCGCCATCCGGCATGCCGGTGGCGGAGGTGGCATCGGTCACGCCGTACAGGCGCGGAATCGCCCGCAAGGCGGCATGGATGGCGCCTTGCGCCACGTGCTGCAAATCCGGAATAATCTCCGCATAGTGCGCATGCGCCAGCGCCGCGCCGGCGATGCCGGGCTTGTAGTGATTCAGTTCCGTCATGCCGTTGTACAGATGCGTGAAGCCGGCCGCACCGGCTTTTAATGCGGCCACGCCGTCTTCATAAGTACCGTTGCTATGGCCGATCTGCACTCGGATGCCCAGTTCATTCAGCTGCGGAATCAGCGCCAGGTGGCCGTCCACTTCGGTCGCCAGCGTCATCACGCGGATCGGCGCCAGTTCGTGATAGCTGCGCACCAGCTCCATGCTGCCCACCGTAACTGGCTCGGCGGGTTGCGCGCCGAGGCGGTGAATGCTGAGGAACGGGCCTTCCAGGTGCACGCCGAGCATGCGCGCCGCGCCGGCGGGCCGCTGCGCGATGATGGGCGCCAGTCCGCGCAGCGCGCGGCGGATGGAGTTGTCGGTGGCGGTCATGGTGGTGCCCAGCATGGCGGTGGTGCCGTGCCTCGCATGCGCGCGCGCCACGGTGGCGCTGGCGTCGCCGCCCTGCATGATGTCCGCGCCGGCCGCGCCGTGCACGTGCAGGTCGATGAAGCCGGGCAGGATGGTCAGCGTGCTGTCCGCACCGTTGTCTTCGCGGATGTGGCGGATGCGCTGGTCGAAAGCGATGCTGCCGTTGATCCAGCCGTTCGGAGTCAGGATACGTCCGCTCAGCACAGCGTCACTCCGCAATCAGCAACTCGATGCCGGCTTCCAGCAGGCCGTCGCGGTATTCCGGGCTGATGCCGGCGTCGGTAATCACCGTGTGCACGCGGTCCAGCTGCACGATGCGGTGCAGGCTGACGCGGCCGAACTTGGAGGCGTCGGCCAGCACGATGATCTTCTTGGCGCGTTCCACCATTTTGTGATTGAGGCTGGCCTCCGCCTCGTGGTGGGTGGTGACGCCGAACTGCAAATCGAAACCGTCCACACCGAGGAACAGCTTGTCGAAGCTGTAGGCCTGCAGGCAGGCTTCGGCCTGGGTACCCTGAATGGAGAGCGACTGCTTGCGCAGCAGGCCGCCGGTCAGGATCAGGTCCACGCCCGGCGCGTCGGCCAGCTCCCAGGCGATATTCAGGCCATTGGTCATGACCGTGATGTTTTGCGCCTCGCGCAGATGGCGCGCCAGCGAAATGGTGGTGGTGCCCGAGTCGATGATGATGTTATCGCCCGGCTGCACCAGGCGCGCGGCGTAGGCGCCGATGCGCTCTTTCTGCTCATGGTTGATGGCGTCCTTCTGGCGGATGCTCTGTTCCGCCGGCGGCGTGCGGGCCAGCATGGCGCCGCCATGGCTGCGGGTGGCTAGTCCCTGGGATTCCAGTGCACTGAGGTCGCTGCGGATGGTCACCGCGGAGACCCCCATTTGCTCCACCAGTTCGTTGACCTGCACCGAACCGTGCTGGGTCAGGGCTTCCAGAATCGCGGCGCGGCGTTGACTACTGAGTCGCATGGGTTTTGCTGTTGATTTGTCAAAAATGGCAGCTTACCAGATCGTGGCTCCCATGCCATCAAATATTGTTTATTCGAAACTTAAAGAAAGTCATTTCATCTCAAAACGAAAGAAAACGAAAATACAACATCAAAAAGAAATAATTCGAAAGTCTATTGTGTTTTCGTTCTTTGCTAATTACTATCCTTACATAAGTCACAAACCACAGGCGAAACACAGTACAACAAGGGAGAATTGGCATGGGCAGCAGAATGAAAAAGGGGCTTCGGCGCAGCCTGATAGCGGCGGCGGTGGAGATGGCGGTATGCGGCCTGGCGTGCGCGCAGGCGCAGACGGAAGCGCCGGCCGCCGGCGACGCGCCCGCCGCCCCGGTGGTGGTGGTGAGCGGCCCGCGCGCCGCCCTGGCCAAATCGCTGGAGCTGAAACGCAATGCCGACGTCATTCAGGATTCGATCTCGGCCACCGAGCTGGGTCGCTTCCCGGACGATAACGTGGCCGACTCGCTGACCCATATCTCCGGCATCTCGGTATCGCGCACCCGCGGCGGCGAAGGCCAGTACATCAATGTGCGCGGCCTCGGTTCCGGCTACAACATCGTCACCCTCAACAAGCGCATTCTGGCGACCGACGGCGACGGCCGCGATTTCGCGTTCGACGTGCTGCCGTCCGAAGTAATCAGCGGCGCGGATGTGATGAAGTCGGCCGAAGCCGCGCAAATGGAGGGCAGTATCGGCGGCTCGGTCAACCTGCGTTCCGCACGCCCGATGGACAATCCGGGTTATCACGCATCGCTGCGTTTTGAAGCCGACCACAATGACCTGTCGCGCAAGGATGGCGGCAAGCTGTCCGGCGTGATCAGCAACACCTTCAATGACAACACCATGGGCGTGCTGGTGGGCGCGGTGGTCTCCCGGCGCAAAGTGCGCACCGATTCGCTGGGCTACCAGACCTATAACGCGGACGCGCCGGGCAGCTTTGATGTGAATGGCGATGGCGTGATCGGCCCCGGCGAAAGCAATCTGCTGGCGCCGTGCTGCATCTCGTTCGGCTCCGTGTTTGAAGAGAAGAAGCGTGCCGCGCTGTCCGGCGCGTTTGAATGGAAGGTCTCGCCGGCCTTCAAGATGACGGTGGACGGCCTGGCCACGCGCCTGGACTCGCCGCAAGTCGGCTATCAGCAGTCCTACTACATCGAGCATGCGCCGGACCGCTGGTCCGATGTGGTGGTCAAGGACCATCTGATCACCAGCATGACCGTGCACGACCTGATTCCCGAAATGTCCAACGTCACCGCCGACCGCGTGGTCGACACCATGCAGGCCGGCTGGCGCGGCGAATGGAAACCCTCGCCGGATCTGAAGCTGACGGGTGACCTTTACCGTTCGACCTCGAAGCGCGATTCGGGCGGCAAGAATACCTTCGTGGTCGCGGGCATCGCCGGCCACAACACCGGCTACTACCGCGCCAACAGCGGCAGCTTCCCCGACATCCGCGTGACGCTGGAAGATGGCCGCGACCTGGCCACCGAACTGGCCGCCGGCCGCCTGGGCAACAAGGACTACGGCGTGCACTTCACCGGCCTGACCGGCACCGACATCAAGGACACCATCGACGGCGCGTCGCTGGACGGACGCCTTTCCCTGAGCGGCGCATGGCACGTCGATGCGCTGCAATTCGGCGCCAGCGCCACCAACCGCAAGAAGGACCGCAATTCGATCGGCAACGAGAAGAGCGGCGGCGCCTGCCAGTACTGCGATATGTACTCCACCACGTTCGCATCGCTGGGCGCCAACGTAGTGCAGCCCATGACGCTGCCGAACTATATGCGCAACGCCGGCGGCAGTTTCCCCGGCAGCTTCGTCAAGTTCGACGTGGCGGCCTATCTGGCGGCGCTGAAGGCGCTGGACGGCAAGCCGGTGCTGGATGCGGACGGCAACCCGACCGGCAAGACCTTTGACGTCAGCAAGTCGCAGCCGGTGTTTGTGCCGACCGATTCGTATTCGGTGCGCGAGAAGACCGCCACCTTGTACGGCCAGCTGGAGCTGTCCGGCGAGAACTGGAACGGCAACGTCGGCGCGCGGCTGGTGCGCACCAACACCACGTCGAAAAGCGCGATCGACAAGATCGTGTCGATCGACGACCCCACGCCTGACATCCCGACCAGCAGCCCGAAGATCGTCTACAGCCCGGCGCTGCCGGTCTCGGAGGACGGCAGCTACACCAAGCTGCTGCCGTCGGCGAACATCAGCTGGTGGGCGCGCGAAGATTTCGTCGTGCGCGGCGCGCTGGCCAAGGTGATGGCCCGTCCATCGCTGGACAAGCTGGCGCCGACCCGCACCGACAACACGCTGGACCGCAGCTATATCATCAACGTGGTCGGCGATCCGAAACTGAAACCGACCGAGGCGGTGCAGGAGGACCTGTCGGCCGAGTGGTACTACCGTCCCAAGTCGGCCATCACGGCGGCGATCTTTGCAAAACAGATCAAGAACTTCGTCACCTACCAGACCGACGAGCATGTGGATATCGGCGTGCCAGGCTACCTGTACACCGTGACCCATCCGGTCAATGGCGACAAGGCGCGCGTGCGCGGGCTGGAGCTGGGCGTACAGCACCTGTTCGACAATGGCTTCGGCTTCAACGCGAAATTCGCCAAAACCTGGACCAAGGCTTACCAGAACGGCGAGTATGTCGGCCAGCTGGAAGGCGTGGCGCCGACCGCCTCCTCGATCGGCCTGCTGTACGAGAAGAACGGCATCAACGCATCGATCTCGTTCGACTACACCGGCGAGTACACGCAAAGCACCAATGTGCTGGCCGGTTACCCGAACAAGGTCGATGCGCTGACCTGGGTGACGGCATCCGCGTCCTGGGACGTGACTCGCAACATCACCTTGTTCGTCGAAGGGAAGAATCTCGGCGATGCCGTGATGCGTTCGAATCTGGGCCGCAGCGACGCGCTGTACGGTTTCGAAACCTGGGGCCGTACCTACGTGGCCGGCATGAGCGTGAAATTCTGACGGGGCGCCATGAATACGACGACAAGCACGATACCAAGCGGGGACGCCGCCGCCGCGCGCCGTCCGGGCTGGCTGGGGTATGCGCTGGCCACCACGCTGCTGTGGGGCGTGTGGGGCGCATTTGCCGGGCTGCCCAGCCAGCACGGCTTTCCCGAAACGCTGATCTATGTAGTGTGGGCGCTGACCATGGTGCCGCCGGCGCTGTTGGTGCTGGCGCGGGCCGGCTGGAAGGTGCGCCGCGACGGCCGCGCGGTTGCTTACGGCCTGGCGATCGGTCTGCTCGGCGCCGGCGGGCAGATGGTGCTGTTCTACGCGGTGAAAGCAGGTCCGACTTACCTGATCTTCCCATTGATCTCGCTGTCGCCGGTGCTGACGATTGCATTGTCGTTCCTGTTCCTGCGCGAGCGCACCGGTATGATGGGCATGGCCGGCATCGTGCTGGCGATCTGCGCGCTGCCGCTGTTCGACTACACGCCGGGCGGCGCGCCGCAGCAGTACGGCCTGTGGTTCCTGCTGGCGCTGGGCGTGCTGGTGGCCTGGGGCCTGCAGGCTTACTTCATCAAGCTGGCCAACGCCAGCATGGATGCGGAGAGCATTTTTTTCTACATGACGGCCAGCGCCTTGCTGTTCATTCCGGTGGCGTTGGCGATGACGGATTTTTCTCAACCGATTAACTACGGTCCTTCCGGACCGCTGCTGGCCGCCGCCACGCAGGTATTGAACGCGGTGGGCGCGCTGACGCTGGTGTATGCCTTCCGCCATGGCAAGGCGCTGATGGTGTCGCCGCTGGTGAATGCCGGTGCGCCGCTGCTGACAACCGTGATTTCGATGGTGTTGGCGGCGACGCTGCCGACCGGTTACCGGCTGGCGGGCATCGTCCTGTCGCTGGCGGCGGCGCTTTTCCTCGCGCTGCAGCCGGATGACGGCGGCGCGTGAACTGATTATTCAAGGATTGATTGATGGACTATTTATTGAATCTGGTACGCCGCCACAAGGCCGGCGAGCCGGTAGGGATCCACGCGGTGTGCTCGGCGCATCCGCTGGTGATCGAAGCCGCGATGGAAACGGCGCTGGAGCGCGGACTGCCGGTGCTGATCGAGGCGACTTCCAACCAGGTGAATCAGGATGGCGGCTATACCGGCATGACGCCTACGGCCTTCCGCGATTTCGTGTACGGCATTGCCGACCGCACCGGCCTGGCGCATGCGCGCATCCTGCTGGGCGGCGACCATCTGGGACCGAACGCTTGGCAAAGCCAGCCTGCGGATGCGGCGATGGCCAGATCGGAAGTGCTGATCGAACAGTACGTGCGGGCGGGTTTCCGCAAGATCCACCTTGATTGCTCGATGTCCTGCGCCGGCGATCCGGTGCCGCTGCCGGATGCGGTGGTGGCAGAGCGTGCTGCGCGCTTGTGCGCGTTGGCCGAACGGGCATGGCAGGCAGTGGGCGGCGAGGCCCCGGTGTATGTGGTCGGCACCGAGGTGCCGGTGCCGGGCGGCGCCCATGAAGACCTGGAGGAACTCAGCGTCACCACGCCGGGCGCCGCGGCGCTGACGATCAAGGTGCATCGCCTGGCTTTTGCCTCCGCCGGTCTGGAAACGGTTTGGCCGCGCGTAATCGGCCTGGTGGTGCAGCCGGGCGTGGAGTTCGATCACCACAAGGTCATCGACTACCAGCCGGAACGCGCGGCGGCGCTGAGCCGTTTTATCGAAGGCGAACCGACGCTGATCTACGAGGCCCATTCGACCGACTACCAGACTCCGTCCAATCTGGCCGCGCTGGTGGCTGGCCACTTCGCCATCCTCAAAGTGGGGCCGGGCCTGACCTTCGCGCTGCGCGAGACGCTGTGGGCGCTGGCCGACATTGAGGAAGAAATGGCCGGCGGCAGCGGCTCGCATTTCAAGAACACGGTACTGGAAGTGATGCGCGCCGAGCCGGAGTACTGGCGCAAATATTACGGCGGCGATGCGGCCAGCGCGCGTTTCGATCAGCAGTACAGCCTGAGTGACCGCATACGCTACTACTGGCCGCACCCGGCGATCCAGGAAGCGCAGGCGCGCCTGATCGAAAATCTGGCGCGCGCCGTGCCGCCACTGACGCTACTGAGCCAGTATTTGCCGGCACAGTACGAAGCGGTGCGCGAAGGGCGCTTGCGCAATCGGCCTGCCGATTTACTCAAAGAAGGCGTGGCCAGAGTGCTGCGCCAGTACACGGACGCCTGCAATGCGGGCGCCGCAACAAAGGAGTTGGAAACATGCTAGTAGCAGACAAGGAGATTTTGGGCATAGGCGCGGACCGCCTGGATGCGGCGGGGGGCGGCCAGACCGCGCGCGAAATCGCGCAGCAGCCAGCCATCTGGCCGGAGATAGACGCGCTGGTAAGCAGCAGGCGCGCAGCCCTCGATGCTTTTCTCCAGCCGCTGCTGGCGCGTGCCGATCTGCGCGTGGTGCTGACCGGCGCCGGCACCTCGGCCTTCCTGGGCGAATGCCTGGCGCCGGCCTTGCTGGGCAAGGGACTGCGCGCCGAAGCCGTGCCGACCACCGATCTCGTCTCCGGCCCGCTGCGTTTCCTGCAGCCGGCGGTGCCGACCCTGATGGTGTCGTTTGCCCGTTCCGGCAGCAGCCCTGAAAGCACGGCTGCCGTGTCGCTGGCGGATCAGCTGGTGGAGAATGTGTGCCACCTGATCATCACCTGCAACGCGGACGGCGAGCTGTATCGCATGGCGCAGGGCCGCGATAATGCGTTTGCCATCCTGCTGCCGGATGCGACCCACGACCGTGGTTTTGCCATGACCACCAGCTTCACTTCGATGCTGCTGACGGCGGCATTGGCGTTCGGCGTGCTGGCGCCGGGCGCCACCGCTACCGCCTCGGCCGCGGCCCGCTGCCTGCTGGAGGCGGAACTGCCGCTGTTGCAGGCGCTGGTGGCGCGCCAGTTCGAGCGCGTGGTCTACCTGGGCAGCAATGAGCTGCGCGGCCTGGCGCGCGAGGCGTCGCTCAAGCTGCTGGAACTGACCGACGGCCGCGTGGTCGCGCTGTTCGACTCGCCGCTGGGCTTCCGCCACGGCCCCAAGACCATCGTCGATGCCGACACGCTGGTGGTGGTGCTGCTGTCGAACGATCCCCACGCCCGCCGCTACGATCTGGATCTGCTGCGCGAGTTGCGCAACGATGGCCGGGCCGGCCGCGTGCTGGCGCTGGGCGGCCGCGCGGCGCCGGAACTGGAGAACGATTGCGTGGTGCTGGAGGGCGCGGAGCATGCGCCGGATCTGGCGCTGGCGCTGCCCTACATCCTGTTCTGCCAGTCGTTTGCGCTGTTGCAGTCGCTGGCACAGGGCATCCGCCCGGATATGCCCAGCGCTTCCGGCACCGTCAACCGCGTGGTGCGCGGCGTAACGATTTATCCGTTTGCAGGAGACGAGCATGTTCCTCGGGGTTGACGGCGGCGGCACCAAAACCGCCTTTGCGCTGATCGATAGTCAGGGGCAGGTGCTGGCACGCCATATCGAAAGCAGCGCCTACTATCTGGAAGTGGGGCTGGATGGCGCGGCGGCGATGCTGGCGCGCGGCTGCAAGGCGTTGTTCGCCGAAGCGGGCGTCACGGCCAGCGACCTGACGTTCGTGTTTTTCGGCCTGCCGGCCTATGGCGAAGACCGCGTGGTCCGGCCGCAGCTGGATGCGCTGCCGCGCGCCATCCTTGGCCATGAGCGCTACCTGTGCGGTAACGACATGGTATGCAGCTGGGCCGGGTCGCTGGCCTGTACCGACGGCATCAGCGTGATCGCCGGCACCGGTTCGATGGCATATGGCGAATTCGAAGGCCGTTGCGCCCGTGCCGGTGGCTGGGGAGAGTTGTTCAGCGACGAAGGCTCGGCCCACTGGATCGCCCGCGCCGGCCTGGCCCTGTTCTCGCGCATGAGCGATGGCCGCGCACCGCGCGGATCGCTGTACAAGCTGGTGCGGCAGCGTCTGGTCTTGGCCGACGATCTGGATCTGTGCCAGGTGGTCTACGGCGATCTGCAGGCGGAGCGCAGCCGTGTGGCGGCGTTATCGCGCCTGGTGAGCGAAGCCGCCGCGCTGGGCGATCTGCAGGCGCAAGCCATCCTCATGGAGGCGGCCACGGAACTGGTGGCGATGGTCGAGGCGGTGCGTGATTCGTTGGGCGTCGCGGACGGCACGGAAGTGGCCGTGTCCTGCACCGGCGGCCTGTTTGGCGTGGAAGGTCCGCTGCAAGCGCCGTTTGCGCAAGCACTGGCGGCCAGCGCAGGCCCGTACCGGCTGACTGCGCCACGCCTGGCGCCGGTGCTGGGCGCGGCACTGTATGCCGCGCGCAGTGTTGGCGCGCCGTTGAGCGACGCGGCGCTGGAACGGCTGGCAAGCGTCGATTGAGCAGACCAGGGAGACATCAATGCGTTGGACTGTGATACCCGCCGTGCTGGCAGCGCTGCTGCTGATGACGACGATGCCGCAAGGCGCGGCAGCCGCCGATGGCTACACCATGGCGGATTTCGCCCGTGTGCCGAAGATCGACGCGCATCTGCACTTGCACGGCGCCAGCCAGGAGGCTTGGCTGGCTTTGGCGCGCAAGGATAACTTCCGCGCGCTGACCATCAATGTCGATTATCCGGACTTCCCGTCGCTGGAACAGCAGCGCCGCGTGGCCAGCGCGCTGGCGCACCAGCATCCGGAGCAGGTGGCCTGGGCGGCGACGTTTTCCACCGAAGGCTTCGAGGGGCCCGAATGGAGCGCCGCCACGTTGAAGGATCTGGATAGCGCGCTGGCCGACGGCGCGGTGGGCGTCAAGGTCTGGAAGAATATCGGCATGAGCTTGCGCGACAGCCAGGGCAAACTGGTAATGATCGACGACGCCCGTTTCGACACGCTGTTCAACGGTCTGGCGCAGCGCGGCGTGATGGTGCTGGGCCATCAGGGCGAGCCGCACAATTGCTGGCTGCCGCTGGCGCAGATGACGGTCAGGAACGACCGCGAATACTTCGCCGCCCATCCTGCTTATCACATGTACGCCCATCCGGAAATGCCGGGCTACGAGGCGCAGATGGCCGCGCGCGACCGCCTGCTGGACAAGCATCCGACGCTGCGCTTTACCGGTGTCCATCTGGCGTCGCTGGAGTGGGATGTGGGACGGCTGGGGCGCTTTCTGGATGCGCATCCCGGCGTCAACGTCGATATCGCCGCGCGCATCGGCCAACTGCAATACCAGTCCCGGCGCAACCGCGCGCGCGTGCGCGCCTTCTTCCTCAAATACCAGGACCGGCTGATGTACGGCTCCGATCTGGCGCAGTCGGCGGAGCAGGACGACGCCGGCTTCGTGGCGGACATGGACCGGGTGTGGCGGCGCGACTGGCGCTATTTCGTCACCGCCGACCGCTTCAGCGTGCCGGAACTGGACCAGCCGGTGCGCGGCCTGTCGCTGCCGCGCGCCGTGGTGGACAAACTGTATCGTATCAATGCCTGGCGGGCCTACCCGCAGGCTTGGCGCAAGCCGCAATCGGAAAAATGACGAGGAGATCGATGATACACCCACATGATCAACGCCGCCGCACCTTGCTGCAGTGGCTGGCCGGAACGGCCGTGGCCAGCACCATCGGCGATGCCGGCGCGGCGGCGCCCGCCGGCAAGGACGTCGCGCGCATTGGCGATGCCGCGATGGCGCTGGAATTCGACGGCCAGTTGCGCTGCCGCGTGGTGTCGCGCCGTGGCCCGCGTCCCGCCGCCGTGACGGCCTTCGCGCCGAGCGAGCGTTTACGTCTGGCGGATGGCCGCTGGATCGAGCGCTTTGCGCTATCGTCGCAAGCGGCCGACCGCGTCGACGGGCCGCATGGCCCCGGCGTGCGCCATCGCCTGAGCGGCAAGTCGAAGGAGGGTGTGGAGAAGACGGTCGCCGTCACCTTTTACGAGCGCCAGCCGGGTTTCGCGGTCGTCCGCGTGACCTACCGCAACGCCGGTGGACAGGCTTTGCAGGTTGCCGCATGGGCCAACAGTGCGCACACGCTGCGCCCGGCGGCCGGCCGCAAGGCGGAATTCTGGACCTTCTCCGGCGCCAGCCATCAGGACCGCCGCGACTGGGTGCAGCCGGTGGGCGCCGGTTTCGACCAGCGTAACTTCATGGGCATGAACGCCTCCGATTACGGCGGCGGCACGCCGGCGGTCGATGTCTGGAACCGCGATTGCGGCCTGGCGGTCGGCCATCTGGATGTGATGCCGCGGCTGGTCGAGCTGCCGGTGCGCGCCGTGCCGGGCGGCGCCTCGCTGGCGGTCGAATTCAAACAGGCGGCCACGCTGCGGCCGGGCGACACGCTGGAAACGCTGGACACCTTCCTCACCCTGCATACCGGCGATTACTTTGCCGCGCTGGATAACTACCGCCAGGCGATGGCGGCGCGCGGCCTGCGCTCGCCGGATTGTCCGCCCGAATGCTATGAGCCGATCTGGTGCGCCTGGGGCTATGAGCGCGACTTCACCATACCGCTGATGGTCGGCACGCTGCAAAAGGCCAGGGAACTGGGCCTGGAATGGGCTGTGCTGGACGACGGCTGGCAAAACAATGAAGGCGACTGGAAGCTCGACAGCAAAAAATTCCCCAACGGCGAGGCGGACATGCGCGGCCTGGTCGGCGCGGTCAAGGACGCCGGCCTGAAGGCGCGCCTGTGGATCACGCCGCTGGCGGTCGATCCCGGCTCGGACCTGCTGCACGACCACACCGACATGCTATTGCTGGACAAGGAAGGTGCGCCGCAGCTGATCTCCTGGTGGAATAGCCTGTATCTGTGCCCGGCTTACGAACCCACCATCGAGATGACGCGGCAGTGGGTGCGCAAGATCTTCGGCGAGTGGGGCTATCAGGGCTTGAAGATCGACGGCCAGCACCTGAACGGCGTGGCGCCGTGCTACAACCCGGCGCACAAGCACGCGCGTCCCGAGGAATCGTTCGAGAAGCTGCAGGACTTCTGGAAGATGGTGTACGACACCGCACGCGAGATCAACCCGAACGCGGTGGTGGAGCTGTGCCCGTGCGGCACCTCGTACGCCTTCCACAATTTCCCGTACATGAACCAGGCGCCGGCATCGGACCCGCTGTCGTCGTGGCAGGTGCGGCACAAGGGCAAGACGCTCAAGGCGCTGATGGGCCGCAGCGCGCCGTATGCGGGCGACCACGTTGAGTTGAGCGACGGCGGCCAGGATTTCGCGTCCAGCATCGGGGTCGGCGCCGTGCTGTCGACCAAGTTCACCTGGCCGGTCGATCCCAAGCCCAAGGACAGCTTCCTGCTCACGTCCGAACGCGAAGCCAAATGGCGCAAGTGGATCGGCATCTATCGCGACAAGATGCTGGCCAATGGCGTCTATCGCGGCGAGCTGTATGACATCGCCTTCGACAAGCCGGAAGGCCACGTGGTGGAGAAGGAGGGCAGGGTGTACTTCGCTTTCTTTGCGCCGCACTGGGATGGGCCGGTGGAGATACGCGGCCTGGGCGCCGGCCGCTGGCGCCTGCGCGACTACGTCGACGGCAAAGATATCGGCGTGGTGGAAGGCGGCCGCAATCGCCTGACGCTGCGCTTCGAACGCGCGCTGCTGCTGGAGGCGGTGCCGGTGTAATCCGCGTGCCACCCGCGGATTGGGTGGCGATCATCTGGAGAATTGCCTATGAACTGTGTCAAAGCCTTTGCCACAGGCGCGCGTCTGCTCGCCGGCCTGTTGGCTACCACTCATCTGATCGCGGCGCACGCGGTCACCATTACGGTCAGCCCGGGGCAGTCGATCCAGGCGGCGGTCAATACGGCGAATGCCGGCGATACGGTGCAGGTGCAGGCCGGCACCTATGCGCAGAAGGTGCTGATTTCCGGTAAATCGGGCACCGCCACCGCCTTCATTACGCTGAAGGGCGACGCCGGCGCCATCATCAGCGGCAGCGGCCTGGCGCCGTCCGGCCGCGAAGGCCTCATCACCATCAGGAATTCGAACTATGTGCGTGTGGAGGGCTTTGAAGTGAAAGGCCTGACCTCGAACGGCAGCAACACGCCGGTCGGGATTCTGATCGAAGGGAATGGCGCGAATCTGCAGATCGTCAACAACAAGATCCACGACATCAAGAACACCAGCACCTGCAAGGACCCGTGCGCGGTGGGCGCGCACGGCCTGGCCGTCTTCGGCAAGAACGCGACCGGCGTGACCGATCTGCTGGTGCAGGGGAACGAGGTGTATCAGAACGTGCTTCAGGCCAGCGAGGCGCTGGTCATTAATGGCAACGTGGACCGGTTTGAAATCCTCGGCAACAACGTGCATGACAATAACAACATCGGCTTCGACTTCATCGGCTACGAGGGCGAGTGCTCGGGTTGCGGCGAAAGCGACCGCGTGCGCAATGGCCTGGTGCGCGGCAATACTTCGGCCAACAACTCCAGCAGCACCAACCCGTGGTATGGCGGCGAAGGTTCGGCCGGCGGCTTTTATGTGGATGGCGGCCGTAACATCATCTTTGACCGCAATATCTCGACCGGCAATGACATCGGCTTTGAATTCGCCAGCGAGCATAGCGGCAAGGCCACCGATGATATTCTGATGACGAACAATTTTGTGTACAACAATCGCGAAGCGGGCCTGTCGCTGGGCGGGTATTCGTCGGGCGCCGGCCAGGCGCGCCGGATCAACGTGCACAATAATTCGTTCTACAAAAACATGGGCTGGGGCAGCGAGGTGGTGTTCCAGTACAAGGTCATTGATTCCCGCTTCAGTAATAACATCTTCTTCGGCAAAGGCACGGCGGCGGAGAGCTACCAGGTGGAGGGCAGCGGCCATACCGGCAATGTCTGGGGCGTGAATCAGTGGTGGGGCACCAGTTCCAGCTCGTCCGGCCTGCCGGGCACCCTGAAGATTTCCAATCCGCTGTACGTGGCGCCGGCGACCGGCAATCTGCACTTGCAGCAGGCTTCGCCATCGATCAATTCTGGCACGGTGGGCGCGCCGCTGACCACCTGGAGCTCGCCGCTGTGGACGCGTTATTTCCCCTCCGGTTCGATTCCTCTGAACGGCACGCGCGACATCAATGGCGAGGCCCGCGTTGAAAACAGCCTGATCGACCTTGGCGCGGACGAGTACGGCACCACGCCAGGCAGCAACTAAAGCAGCCGGGCAGTGTACAATCTGGGCGCTTAAATCCCAGCCCATACACTGCCCATGCATTCACGCCGCTTAGCTCTTGCCAGTTTAGCTATCCTCTCCGTCGCCGCGATCGTCGGCTGCAAGACCACTCCCGTCGCTGAGACGCCGGCCATTCCCGTGGCGGTCCCCGAACCGCTGCCGCCGAAGAAAATCAAGATCGGCCTGGCGCTGGGCGGCGGTGCTGCACGCGGGTTTGCCCATATCGGCGTGATCAAGGCGCTGGAGGCGCAGGGCATCTATCCGGACATCGTGGTCGGCACCAGCGCCGGCAGCGTGGTGGGCGCGCTGTACGCGGCCGGCAACACCGGCTTCCAGCTGCAGAAAATGGCGATGGAGATGGAGGAAGCGCAGATTTCCGACTGGGCCGTGCCGCTGTTCCGCAAGTCGACCGGCGTGCTGAAAGGCGAGGCCTTGCAGACCTACGTGAACAAGCTGGTCAACAACCAGCCAATGGAAAAGCTGAAGATCCCGTTCGGCGCCGTTGCCACGGACCTCAAGGACGGCAAGCCCATCCTGTTCCAGCGCGGGAATACCGGCATGGCGGTGCGCGCCTCCTCGGCCGTGCCGGGCGTGTTCCAGCCGGTGACCATCAGCGGCCATACCTATGTGGATGGCGGGCTGGTGGCGCCGGTGCCGGTGCGCTTTGCGCGCGACATGGGGGCGGACTTCGTCATCGCCGTCAACATCTCCACCCAGGCCGACGTGCAGGCCACGGTCAGCTCGCTGGACGTGATCATGCAAACCTTCTCCATCATGGGCCAGCGCATCAACGAATATGAGTTGCGCGATGCGGATATCGTCATCACGCCGCCGCTGGGTAAAATGGCCAGCAATGACTTCAATGGCCGCAATCAGGCCGTGCTGGCGGGAGAGCAGGCCGCAGCGCAGGTGATGGCGCAGATCAAACAGAAACTAGAAGCTAAACGTCGACCATAAGGAAGTAGCCATGCAAACCAAACCATACCTGTCGCTCGCCGACGTTAAAAAGATCGCCGCTGCCGCCGAAGCGGAAGCCACGGCCAACAACTGGGCAGTGGTCATTGCCATCGTCGACGACGGCGGCCACCTGCTGTGGTTGCAGCGCCAGGACGGCGCCAACCCGCTGTCGTCGCACATCGCGCCGGCCAAGGCGCGCGTCTCGGCGCTGGGCCGCCGCGAGTCCAAGCTGTACGAAGACATGATCAACAACGGCCGCGTCTCGTTCCTGAGCGCGCCGGCGCCGGTGGCGGATGGCATGCTGGAAGGCGGCGTGCCGATTATCGTGGACGGCCATACCATCGGCGCGGTGGGCGTCTCGGGTGTGAAATCGACCGAAGATGCACAAATTGCAAAAGCCGGCATCGCCGCGCTGAACTGATCGCCGGGCTTCCCTGGCAAGCTACAGGCACGAAACCGTCTTTTTTCAGGTGGTTTTTATGTTACTAAATTGACCCAGTTGGAATTTTTGATAGAATTGTTTCCGCAATTCAATTAAATATTCCAATGGGGAATTAATGACGATTTCTGCTTCTAATAGATGTGTCCGGTGGTTGCATCTGTCTGACTTTCATGTAGGCAAGGATAACTATGCCACGCGTCAGATATTTAGTTACATAATTGATCACGTCAGGGAGCAAAAAAAACAAGGGCTTGTGCCAGATTTCTTGTTCCTGACGGGCGACCTGGCGAACCATGCGAAGAGTGAGGAATATGAAACTTTCTGGATGGAGTTTATTGACCCTCTGCAAACACTGATTGGCGGCGGTATCCAGGCCCGCACTTACGCAGTGCCTGGTAACCACGATGTCGAGCGCGGGAAGCATGGTGCGTTTAGCCGCGAGGATATGACGGACGCCAAAAGCCGATACTTCGATCCCACCGACGAAGGCAAGGAGTTGCGCGAGATGCTGCTGCCGCGCTTCCAGAAATATATGGGCCTGGACATGACTCCGGTGGGGAAGGCGCTGTTCACTAATCGAGGGGCCTTCGCCGAGGCTCAGAATGTGCGGGGCATAGAGTTGGGCATCGTCGGGATCAATACCGCATGGCTGTCTAAGGGCGATGATGATCGTGGCAAACTGACCATAGCCAAGCCGCTACTCGAAGAAGCGTTGAAGGCGGTGGCGAGTTGTTCCTTCCGCATTGTGCTTGGCCATCATCCCTTGGACTGGATGAAGGCCGCTGAATTGAAGCAAGTAAAGAGTTTGCTGGGCAAACACCACGTGCTTTATCTGCACGGCCACATGCATGAAGCATGGGGGGAGCCCAGCTATAGTTCCGCAGGTGATTTCTTGACCATTCAAGCCGGCGCTGCGTTCCAGGCCAGAGAAGGGGAGAAGTGGCGTAACGGGTTGGTATGGGGAGAGTTACATCCGGATCAGCGCGAGGTCCGCCTGCAACCATGGAACTGGAGTCCGGATGAGCAGACCTGGAAGCCGGATGGCGCTGCCTTTCCCGAATCGCATCGGCGCAACGATTGGTGGCATTATGATTATCCAACCAAACGGAACCAGACAACCTCAGCCAGCGGCGCGGAGCAGTCGTTCAAGGGTGCCGCCGCGCCCAAAGGGTGGAGTGTGTGGGACCCGGTCATCTTTACCACGTACGAGGCCCCGCTAGACGAGACATCGGCGCTGCGCTTCTTTGACGGAGCGGTGCCTGACTGGCAGGTCGCGCTGTCTGTATCCGTGCCGCGGCGGTCGATTGTGTCCGAGCTAATGGGTAGCTTTGCGGCCGTTGCGAACCGGACCACGCAGTCGATCGTGACTTTGCTGTTGGCCGCTGGTTGCGAGGGCAAGACAACCGCCGTGTTGCAGGCGGCGGGAGAGTTGGTGAAAGGTGGTGGCTGGCGCGTGTTGCAGCGGCGCGATGAAGCATTGGGTTTCAATGCCAAGGAAATGCTTGCCGTGCTGGATCCAGTTTTTAAATGGCTGATCGTAGTGGACGAGGCGGACAATGTTGCACCGGCGCTGGCGGCGCTGCTGACTGACTTGCCGCCTGAGCTGCACGGCCGGGTTCATTGTCTGTTGGCCTGCCGCGATGCCGACTGGCGCTCGTCTCCTGCCAGTCAGATTGTATGGCCTGGCCGAGTTTCGTTCTCGCAGGAAAACCTGGCCGGCATGGACGATAATGATGTGCAGAATATCGTCGATGCTTGGGGGAAGTTTGGGAGCGAGGGACTGGGCGACCTGTCCAGCGTTCCGCCGTCGCAGCGTGTTCAGTGCCTCAGCGACGAGGCGCATATGCAGGCGCAGGGCGGGGTCGGCACTTTCTTCGGTGCGCTGTTGATGGTGCGCAGCAGTCAGCATCTGCATCAGCATGCGGTGGCGATGCTGGAGCGTCTGCGGGGGCGCAGCATCTCAGGCGGAGGCACGCTGTACACCGCGTTGGCAATGGTGGCCATTATGCACAAGGAGGGACTGGATTTGCTGTCGCGTCCGGTGCTTGCCCAAGCGTTGGGGTGTCCGATTGAAAAGCTGCACAAGGAAGTGCTGGCTCCCTTGGGAAAAGAGGCTGCAGCTACAACCACGTCGTCGTTTATCTACACGCGCCATGCGGAAATTGCCAAAGCCTTGTATGCGGTGCTGGAGTCCGAGTTTGGTGAGGATTTGGGCGCGCTGTATGTGTTGCTGGCACGCAGCGCGATTATTGCCGCCACCAGAAAGAATGCAAATGTGCCGCAGTTTAAGCAGTGGCGTTTCGATTTCATGCGCCATTTCTACGATTGCGGCGCGGTTGAGTTGGGGTTGCAGATCGGTTTGGCGGTCTTGGCCGAAGAACCGGATAACTCGAATGTCCGTAACCACGTGGCAAAGTTGCACAGGGAAGCGCAGCATGCTGATCGCGCCTCTGAGATATTCAACCAAGCCCCCGAGGTGGTGAGAGGCAATCGAGGATTCTATTATGAATGGGGCATTGCTGAAGCTGCCTGTGGCAATTTGGCCAATAATGTGTTGTTGGCTGCATTTTCCTTGTCCGATCAATGTAGCGATGCGTATGTCGAGAACAATCAGGCAATGACCAGTCTGCACGGAATGGGAGAGGCATTCGGACTGTTGTTTACTGCCTATAATGATCCTGTGTTCCGGGACGCCCGCATGAGCGTTGCAGTGCTGGGGCTGACGTTGCGACTGGACCGCATCGGCAAGGAGAATTTCAACGGACATAAGGTAAGTAGTCTAGGGCAGGGGGCGCGCGTTCCACCGACTCCCCAGGCTTTGGAGATCATCAAGGCGGGCATTCAATCTGCGGTCGCTGTAGCGCAGACGGGAACGGTGCCCACCTCGCTGCCGCATTTTGCCGACCTGACTTTTTTGGGGTTGGAGCGCTTGGTGATGAACTCGCAACGTCTGCGAGCCGCTTAGTTGCGTGCGGTAGCGATGGGCCGCGATGACAAGGAGCGATCATTGCCAAGTGGCCTGGATTTGGTTATAATTCAAAGGTTTAGCCAAATCACATCTCTACCGTAGCGACTACCACTCATCCATCATCAATCTGACCAACTCCCCCGTGAAGCGCAAGCTCCTGGGTCGCTTGAGGGTCGTCTGACGTGGCGCAGCTACGGTAACTTTATCAGGAGTTGCCCTTGCCGCCATTTTTTTCTGGCCCCGCCGTTCCAGCCATACTGGCCCTCGCTGACGGAACCATTTTCAAAGGTTTTTCGATTGGCGCTGCCGGCCATACGACCGGTGAAGTGGTCTTCAATACTTCCATGACCGGCTATCAGGAGATCCTGACCGATCCTTCCTACAGCCGCCAGATCGTCACCCTGACGTATCCACACATCGGCAACTACGGTATCAATACCGAAGACGTCGAATCCACCAAAGTGCACGCCGCCGGTCTAATCATCCGTGACCTGCCGCTGATCGCTTCGAACTTCCGCTCCACCCAATCGCTGTCCGACTACCTGAAGGCCGAGAACATCGTCGCCATCGCCGGTATCGACACCCGCAAGCTGACCCGTATCCTGCGTGAGAAGGGCGCGCAGTCCGGCGCCATCGTCACCGGCACGCAAGGTAACGAACCGTCGGTTACTCAGGCGCTGGACCTGGCCCGCTCGTTCCCGGGCCTGTCGGGCATGGACCTGGCCAAGGTGGTCACGGTTAAAGATAAATACGAATTCACCGAGACCGAGTGGGCGCTCGGCGAAGGCTACGGCAAGCTGGCCGACGCCAGGTTCCACGTGGTCGCCTACGACTTCGGCGTCAAGAAAAACATCCTGCGCATGCTGACTTCGCGCGGCTGCAAAGTGACCGTCGTTCCTGCGCAGACCACCGCCGAGGAAGTGCTGGCCCTGAACCCGGACGGCGTGTTCCTGTCGAACGGTCCTGGCGATCCGGAGCCTTGCGACTACGCCATCGCCGCCGCCAAGGTGTTCATGGCGAAGAAGATCCCGCTGTTCGGCATCTGCCTCGGTCACCAGATCATGGGCCTGGCCTCCGGCGCCAAGACGCTGAAGATGAAGTTCGGCCACCACGGCGCCAACCACCCGGTGCAGGACCTGGACAGCAAGAAAGTGATGATCACGTCGCAGAACCACGGCTTCGCGGTCGATCCGGACACGCTGCCGGCCAACTGCCGCGTGACCCACGTATCGCTGTTCGACGGTTCGCTGCAGGGCTTCGCCCGCACCGACACGCCGGCCTTCTGCTTCCAGGGCCACCCTGAAGCATCGCCTGGCCCGACTGACGTCGCTTACCTGTTTGACCGCTTCATCGGCCTGATGGAAGCTTCGGAGAAAAAATAAATGCCAAAACGTTTAGACATTAAAAGTATTCTGATTATTGGCGCGGGCCCGATCATCATCGGCCAGGCCTGCGAATTCGACTATTCCGGCGCCCAGGCCTGCAAGGCTCTGCGCGAAGAGGGCTACAAAGTCATTCTGGTCAACAGCAACCCGGCGACCATCATGACCGACCCGGAAATGGCCGATGTCACCTACATCGAGCCGATCACCTGGCAAGTCGTCGAAAAAATCATCGCCAAGGAAAAGCCGGACGCCATCCTGCCGACCATGGGCGGCCAGACCGCGCTGAATTGCGCGCTGGACCTGCACCGCAACGGCGTGCTGGAAAAATACAAGGTTGAGCTGATCGGCGCCACCCCGGAAGCCATCGACAAGGCCGAAGACCGCGCCAAGTTCAAGGATGCGATGACCAAGATCGGCCTGGGTTCGGCGCGTTCGGGCATCGCCCACTCGATGGAAGAGTCGTGGGCCGTGCAGAAGCAGGTCGGCTTCCCAACCATCATCCGTCCATCGTTCACCATGGGCGGCAGCGGCGGCGGCATCGCTTACAACGAAGAAGAATTCGAAGCGATCTGCAAACGCGGCCTGGAAGCCTCGCCAACCAACGAGCTGCTGATCGAAGAATCGCTGCTGGGCTGGAAAGAGTACGAGATGGAAGTGGTGCGCGACAAGGCGGACAACTGCATCATCATCTGCTCGATCGAAAATCTGGACCCGATGGGCGTGCACACCGGCGACTCGATCACCGTGGCGCCGGCACAGACCCTGACCGACAAGGAATACCAGATCATGCGCAACGCCTCGCTGGCGGTGCTGCGTGAAATCGGCGTGGACACCGGCGGTTCGAACGTGCAGTTCTCGATCAACCCGAAAGACGGCCGCATGATCGTCATCGAGATGAACCCGCGCGTATCGCGTTCGTCGGCGCTGGCGTCGAAAGCCACCGGCTTCCCGATCGCCAAAGTGGCGGCCAAGCTGGCCGTGGGCTTCACGCTGGATGAGCTGCGCAACGAAATCACCGGCGGCCAGACCCCGGCATCGTTCGAGCCTTCGATCGACTACGTCGTGACCAAGGTGCCGCGCTTCACCTTCGAGAAATTCCCGACCGCCGACCACCACCTGACCACCCAGATGAAATCCGTGGGCGAAGTGATGGCCATCGGCCGCACCTTCCAGGAATCGTTCCAGAAAGCCCTGCGCGGCCTGGAAGTGGGCGTGGATGGCCTGAACGAAAAAACCAAGGACCGCGAGAAGATCGAAGAGGAACTGGGCGAGCCAGGTCCGGAGCGCATCTGGTACGTGGGCGACGCGTTTGCGCAAGGCTTCACGCTGGAGGAAGTGCACCAGCTGACCAAGATCGATCCATGGTTCCTGATCCAGATTAAAGAGATCGTGGACCTGGAACTGTGGATGGATACGCAGAAGCTGGAGCAGCTGGACAAGACCACCCTGTACAAGCTGAAACAGAAGGGCTTCTCGGACCGCCGCCTGGCCTTCCTGCTGCAAACCACCCCGGCCGAAGTGCGCAAGTACCGCCACTCGCTGGGCATTCGTCCGGTGTACAAGCGCGTGGACACCTGCGCCGCCGAATTCGCGACCAATACCGCGTATATGTACTCGACCTACGACGAGGAATGCGAGTCCAATCCGACCGACAAGAAGAAGATCATGGTGCTGGGCGGTGGCCCTAACCGTATCGGCCAGGGTATCGAATTCGACTACTGCTGCGTGCACGCCGCGCTGGCCATGCGCGAAGACGGCTACGAGACCATTATGGTCAACTGCAATCCGGAGACCGTGTCGACCGACTACGATACCTCGGATCGCCTGTACTTCGAATCGCTGACGCTGGAAGATGTGCTGGAAATCGTCGACCTGGAAAAACCAGCCGGTGTGATCGTGCAGTACGGCGGCCAGACCCCGCTGAAACTGGCGCTGGATCTGGAAGCCAACGGCGTGCCTATCATCGGCACCTCGCCGGACATGATCGACGCCGCCGAAGACCGCGAGCGTTTCCAGAAGCTGCTGCAGGAGCTGGGTCTGCGTCAGCCGCCGAACCGCACCGCGCGCACCGAAGCGGAAGCGCTGGCGCTGGCACAGGAAATCGGCTACCCGCTGGTGGTGCGTCCGTCCTACGTGCTGGGCGGCCGCGCGATGGAAATCGTCCACGAGCAGCGCGACCTGGAGCGCTACATGCGCGAAGCGGTCAAGGTATCGAACGATTCGCCGGTGCTGCTGGACCGCTTCCTGAACGACGCCATCGAGTGCGACGTCGACTGCATCTCGGACGGCGAAACCACCTTCATCGGCGGCGTGATGGAACACATCGAACAGGCCGGCGTCCACTCGGGCGACTCGGCCTGCTCGCTGCCTCCGTACTCGCTGGCGCAAGAGACCATCGATGAACTGAAGCGCCAGACCTCGCTGATGGCCAAGGGCCTGAATGTGGTCGGCCTGATGAACGTGCAGTTCGCGATTCAGAAGCAGGATGGCAAGGATGTCGTCTACGTGCTGGAAGTGAACCCGCGCGCATCGCGTACCGTGCCTTATGTGTCGAAAGCGACCGGCCTGCAGCTGGCCAAGATCGCCGCGCGCTGCATGGTCGGCCAGAAGCTGGCGGACCAGGGCATCACCAAGGAAGTGGTGCCTGAGTACTTCAGCGTGAAGGAAGCCGTGTTCCCGTTCGTGAAATTCCCGGGCGTCGACACCATCCTCGGCCCTGAGATGAAATCGACCGGTGAAGTCATGGGCGTCGGCAAAACCTTCGGCGAAGCCTTCGTGAAATCGCAGCTGGGCGCCGGCGTCAAGCTGCCGAAGTCGGGCAAGGTATTCCTGTCGGTGAAATCCTCGGACAAGCCGCGTGCCGTGAAAGTGGCGCGCGATCTGGTCGACATGGGCTTCACGCTGGCGGCGACCAAGGGCACCGCGGCGGTGATTTCGGCGGCCGGCATTCCGGTCACCGCGGTCAACAAGGTGGTGGAAGGCCGCCCGCACGTTGTCGACATGATCAAGAACCACGAAATCGTCCTGGTCATCAACACGGTGGAAGAGAAGCGCAACGCCATCATCGACTCGCGCGCCATCCGCACCTCGTCGCTGGCCTCGCGCGTGACCACGTACACCACCATCGCCGGCGCCGAGGCGGCGGTGGAAGGCATCCGTCATCTCGACGAATTGCAAGTGTACGATTTACAAGGGCTGCATAAAACCTTAAACTAAGCCTTGATACGGTTTAGGTAGTACCCGGACCACAGAGCTCGCGCCGCAGTTTGGCGCGGCCTCTGTGGTTTTCCATTGTAAAAACAGAGTAAATAGACAACATGACTTCAGTTCCACTTACCAAGTTCGGCGCCGAGCTGCTCAAAGAAGAGTTGCACCAGTTGAAGACCAAAGAACGCCGTATCGTGATCGACGCGATTGCCGAAGCACGCTCGCATGGCGACCTGTCGGAAAACGCCGAGTACGATGCCGCCAAGGAACGCCAGGCGTTCGTGGAAGGCCGCATCGCCGAACTGGAAGGCAAGCTGAGCACTGCCCAGATCATCGATCCGACCACCCTGGATGCGGAAGGCCGCGTGGTGTTCGCGTCGACCGTGGATCTGGAAGACCTGGAATCGGGCGCGAAAGTGACCTACCAGATCGTCGGCATCGATGAAGCCGACCTGAAACTGAGCAAAGTATCGGTGACTTCGCCGATCGCCCGCGCGCTGATCGGCAAATCGGCCGGCGACGTGGTGGAAGTGCAGGCGCCGTCGGGTCCGCGCGAATACGAAATCCTGGAAGTGCGTTACGTCTGATGCTACTTGCCCGCACACGTTTGCTGGTCGCGACCCTGTGGGCCGGCAGTTTATGGGCGGTGGGCTACCTGGCCGCGCCGACCCTGTTCGCTACGCTGAGTGACCGCGTATTGGCCGGCACGATAGCCGCCAGCCTGTTTAGCAATCAAGCCTGGTTGTCCATTGCGTGCGCGCTGGTGATGCTGGTGCTGTTGTGGGCGACCAATACCGGCACGGTGGGCATTTTTGCCGGTCCGGCCGTGAACATGGCGGCCAAGTCGCGCCGTAATTTGCTGCTGATTGTGGTGGTGATGCTGGCGTGTACGCTGGTGTCGCACTTCGGCCTGCAGCCGATGATGGCGTCGCTGCGCGCGGCGGCGGGGCCGGGCGGGGTGATGGAAGGCGCCGCGCGCAATGAGTTTGGCATCCTGCACGGGATTTCCAGTGCGATCTACCTGGTGCAAAGCCTGCTGGCCGCGTGGCTGGTGGTGAAGCAGTAAGTAATGCCGTCATCCCGGCGCAGGCCGGGATCCATAGAGCGCTGGCGTAAGCTGCAAACTCAGCATGGACCGCAGCGGCGGACCGTCCGCCTTCGCCGGAATGACGCCTCAACCAAGTACCGTCTTCTTGGTCGACTTCTGGCGTGCCTTGGCGCGCTTGATGTTGCCGCCCTGAGTCACACGTTCATTCCCCTTCAGCAGTACCTTGGTGACCGACGGACGCTTGGTGCCGGTCGGGCTGGCCTTGACGATGGTGACTTCGCGCATGCCTTTGCCGGCGGTGGTGCTGCGGGCTTTTTCCGTTTCCACCTTCGGACGGTACAGCACCAGCAGCTTGCCGATGTGCTGCACCGGCGCCGCCTTCAGCTGCTCGCAGATGGTTTCGTACATGGCGATGCGGGCTTCGCGGTCGTCGCCGAACACACGGACCTTGATCAGGCCGTGGGCGTCCAGGCCCAGCGAGATTTCTTTGATAACGTTGGCAGTCAGGCCAGCCTCGCCGATCAGGACGATAGGTTTCAGGCCATGGGCTTCGGCGCGCAGCGCGCTGCGCTCAACGGGAGTCAGTTTGATCATAAAATTATTTTTTGTAGGTTCCTTAAAGGCAGTATTCTACGCGAATGGCTAAGAACAAAATAAACAAAAACTGGATTCACGACCATATTAACGATCCTTACGTGAAATTGGCCCAGAAAGAGGGCTATCGCGCCCGTGCGGCTTTCAAGCTGAAAGAGATCGATGAGGATGAAAAACTCATCAAGCCGGGCCAGGTGATCGTCGATCTGGGCTGCACGCCGGGCAGCTGGGCCCAGTACACCCGCCGCAAACTGGCCGGCAAGGAGGGTGGCGGCGTGCACGGCACCCTGATCGGCCTCGACATTCTGCCGATGGAGCCGGTGGCCGATTTCCACTTCATCCAGGGCGATTTCCGCGAAGCCGAGGTGTTGCAACAGCTGGAAGCGGTGGTGCAGGGGCAGAAAGTTGACTTGGTGTTGTCGGATATGGCGCCCAACCTGTCCGGCATTCCCGATTCCGACGCCGCGCGCATGGAACATCTGATCGATCTGGCAATTGAGTTTTCGCAAGCCCATTTGAAACCGGAAGGCTCCCTGCTGGTGAAATGTTTTAAAGACATGGGTTTCAACGACATCGTGCATAAATTCCGTGCCGAATTTAAAACCGTGATCCAGAAGAAACCAAAAGCCAGCCGCGACAAATCCTCAGAGATTTTCCTGCTCGGCCGTGGCCTGAAAAATCCGACCGCAGGCGGCATGGCGTCGGCTCAACCGTTGGATTCCGATGGCTGGCGCCCTTGATATTTGCTGAACAACCCGCACATCGCTCTCAGAAAGAGCAGTTTTAACTTGATTACGGCATGTTTTTGCCCAAATAATATGCTTTTCAGCCGGTTTTAAGCCGGCGCACGGCAGGGTTCTGGCACCGCCTGCCTATTGCGGGTAAAATCGAATTTCAGCCAGGTTTATCGATGCGGCTCGCATCCAAGGAGTTTTCGTGAATAACATGTTTTCCAAATCAGCCATCTGGGTAGTCGTGGTACTGCTACTGCTCATGCTGTACAAGCAGTTTGACAGCCATGGCGTAACCGGTGGAGCCAAAGCCATCGCTTATTCCGACCTGCTGGATGACGTGAAAGCCAAGCGCATCAAGGACGTCGTGATTGAAGGCGGCAACATCACCGCCACCCGCAGCGACGACACCAAAGTCCGCACCACCGCCACGCTGCTCGACCGCGGCCTGATCGGCGACCTGCGCGACAATGGCATCCATTTCGACGTGAAACCGCCTGAGGAACCTTCGTTCCTGTCGCAGGTGTTCGTGTCGTGGTTCCCGATGCTGCTGCTGATCGGCGTGTGGATCTTCTTCATGCGGCAGATGCAGGGCGGCGGCAAGGGCGGGGCGTTCTCCTTCGGCAAGTCGAAGGCGCGCATGATGGATGAAACCAATAACACCGTCACCCTGGCCGACGTGGCCGGCTGCGACGAAGCCAAGGAAGAGGTCGCCGAGATCGTCGACTTCCTGAAAGATCCGAGCAAGTTCCAGAAGCTGGGCGGCCGCATTCCACGCGGCGTGCTGATGGTCGGTCCTCCGGGCACCGGTAAAACCCTGCTGGCGCGCGCCATTGCCGGCGAAGCCAAAGTGCCGTTCTTCTCGATTTCCGGTTCGGACTTCGTGGAAATGTTCGTCGGCGTGGGCGCATCCCGTGTGCGCGACATGTTCGAGAACGCCAAGAAGCATTCGCCGTGCATCATCTTCATCGACGAGATCGATGCGGTTGGCCGTCATCGCGGCGCCGGCATGGGCGGCGGTAACGACGAGCGCGAACAGACCCTGAACCAGCTGCTGGTGGAAATGGACGGCTTTGAAGCGTCGTCCGGTGTGATCGTGATCGCCGCCACCAACCGTGCTGACGTGCTGGACAAGGCGCTGCTGCGTCCGGGCCGTTTCGACCGTCAAGTGAACGTCGGCCTGCCGGACATCCGCGGCCGCGAGCAGATCCTGAACGTGCACATGCGCAAAGTGCCGATCGGCACCGACGTCAAGGCCGACATCCTGGCACGCGGCACCCCGGGTTTCTCGGGCGCCGACCTGGCCAACCTGGTCAACGAGGCCGCGCTGTTTGCAGCCCGCCGCTCCAAGCGTCTGGTCGACATGCAGGACTTCGAAGATGCCAAGGACAAGATTTACATGGGTCCTGAGCGCAAGTCGATGGTCATCCGTGAAGACGAGCGCCGCAACACCGCCTACCACGAGTCCGGTCACGCTGTGGTGGCCAAGCTGCTGCCGAAGGCCGATCCGGTCCACAAAGTGACTATCATGCCGCGCGGCTGGGCGCTGGGCCTGACCTGGCAGCTGCCGGAGCACGATAATATTTCGGGCTACAAGGACAAGATGCTGGAAGAAATTTCCATCCTGTTCGGCGGCCGTATCGCGGAAGAGATCTTTGTCGGCCAAATGTCGACCGGCGCGTCGAACGACTTCTCGCGCGCCACCAAGCTGGCCCGCTCGATGGTCACCAAGTTCGGCATGTCGGACGCGCTGGGCGTGATGGTGTACGAAGATACCCAGAACGACGGCTTCCTGGGCGGCACCAACAAGACCATCTCGGAAGCGACCCAGCAGAAGGTGGATGCGGAAATCCGTTCCATTCTGGACACGCAATACGCGCTGGCCCGCAAGCTGCTGGAAGAAAACCGCGACAAGGTCGAAGTCATGACCAAGGCGCTGCTGGAATGGGAAACCATCGACGCAGACCAGATCAACGACATCATGGCCGGCCTGGAGCCGCGTCCGCCGAAAGCTGGCGTATCGCTGCGCAAACCGCCTTCGGGCGATGGCGGCAACGGCGTATCGCCTAGCGTGACTGCACCGGCTTAAGCGCGGTCATCGCATCAACATAAAAGGGTGAGGAGCAATCCTCGCCCTTTTTCATTCTGCTGACACATGCAATCTACCTTACAGTTTGGCCGTTTTAATTTCCCGTGGCGGGGGCAGGGGGCGCGCGCGCGCGTGATGGGCATCCTCAACGTGACGCCCGATTCGTTTTCCGACGGCGGCCATTACCAGTCGCTGGAGTTTGCCGTTTCGCACGCCGAGGAGATGATCGAGGCCGGCGTCGACATCATCGATGTCGGCGGCGAATCGTCCCGCCCCGGCGCGCCGCCGGTGTCGCTGGAGGATGAGCTGCAGCGCGTGATGCCGGTGCTGTACGCCGTGCGCGACATGGGGCCGGCCATCTCGGTCGATACCTACAAGCCGCAGGTGATGCGTGAGGCCGTCATCGCCGGCGTCGACATGATCAACGATATCAACGGCTTCCGCGCGCCGGGCGCCATCGACGCCGTGCGCGACAGCGACTGCGCGCTGTGCATCATGCATATGCAGAGCGACCCGCAACACATGCAGCTGGCGCCATCGTACAGCGACGTGGTGGCCGAGGTGATTACCTTCCTGCGCGAACGCGCGGAGGCGCTGCTGGCGGGCGGTATTGATCCACGTCGATTGTGCATCGATCCCGGCTTTGGCTTTGGCAAGACTGTGGAGCATAATTACGCCTTGCTGAAAGCCACTTCGCGCCTGATCGACGAGCTGAATCTTCCACTGCTGGCTGGCCTGTCGCGCAAGTCGATGGTGGGAGCGGTCACCGGCAAGCCGGTCGAGCAGCGCATGGCAGGCAGCGTGGGCGGCGCCCTCGCGGCGGTGGCACGCGGTGCGCTGATCGTGCGTGTGCACGATGTGGCCGAAACCGTCGACGCGCTGAAAGTATGGCACGCAGCACAATAACAACTTGAAGAGTACTCAAATGGCACGTAAATATTTTGGAACCGACGGTATCCGCGGTCTGGTAGGCGAAGCACCGATTACGCCGGATTTTGTGATGCGCCTCGGCTATGCCGCGGGCAAAGTCCTTGCTAGCAAACGCAGCGGCGCCGGCCGCCCGACCGTCCTGATCGGCAAAGACACCCGCATCTCTGGCTACATGCTGGAAGCGGCGCTGGAAGCCGGCTTTTCCGCCGCCGGTGTGGACGTCATGCTGGCCGGCCCGATGCCGACGCCGGCCATCGCTTACCTGACCCGCGCGCTGCGCCTGTCGGCCGGCGTGGTGATCTCGGCCTCGCACAACCCGTTCCAGGACAACGGCATCAAATTCTTCTCGGCCCAGGGCACCAAGCTGCCGGACGCGGTGGAACTCGACATCGAAGCCGAGCTGGAGCAGCCGATGAACTGCGTGCCGTCGGAAAAACTGGGCCGCGCCAAGCGCCTGGACGACGCCCAAGGCCGCTACATCGAATTCTGCAAGAGCACCTTCCCGAACGAGCTGGACCTGCGCGGCCTGAAAGTGGTGGTCGATTGCGCCCACGGCGCGGCCTACAACATCGCGCCGCACGTCTTCCATGAACTGGGCGCGGAAGTCATCGCCATCGGCAACAAGCCGGACGGCTTCAACATCAACCTGGAACACGGCGCCACCGCGCCGAAAGCCATGGCCGCTGCCGTGCAGGCGCACGGCGCCGACCTCGGCATCGCCCTGGATGGCGATGCCGACCGCCTGATCATGTGCGACGCCAACGGCCGCCTGTACAACGGCGACGAACTGCTGTACCTGATGGTGATGGACCGTCTGGCCACCGGCCCGGTGGCCGGCGCCGTAGGCACCCTGATGACCAATATGGCGGTGGAAGTGGCGCTGAAAGGGAAGGGCATCGGCTTCGCGCGCGCCAAGGTGGGCGACCGCTACGTGCTGGAAGTGATGCAGGAAAAAGGCTGGATCCTGGGCGGCGAAGGTTCGGGCCACCTGCTGGCGCTGGACAAGCACACCACCGGAGACGGCATCATTTCCGCGCTGCAAGTGCTGTCGGCCTTGAAACGCGCCGGCAAGTCGCTGGAAGCCTGCTGCGCCGACCTGACCATCTTCCCGCAGACCCTGATCAACGTGCGCGTGCCGGCCGGTTTTGACTGGACCAAGAACGCCGCCATGGTGGCGGAGAAGGAAAAAGTCGAGCGCGAACTGGGCGACAGCGGCCGCGTGCTGATCCGCGCTTCGGGCACCGAACCGCTGATTCGCGTGATGGTGGAAGCACGCAACGCCGACGACGCCCAGTCGATGGCACGCCGCATTGCCGACAAGGTGGAAGGCCAGCTGGCTGCATAAAATTTCAGCAGTGAAATTAAATCAGTCGCTTTGATTGACGTACGAGGCGAGTGAGGCTAAAATACTGTTCATCGGAGTGTAGCGCAGCCCGGTAGCGCATCTGGTTTGGGACCAGAGGGTCCAAGGTTCGAATCCTTGTACTCCGACCAAAATATCTAAAAACGGGTTGTCTTCGGACAGCCCGTTTTTCATTTCCGCCGCAGATTCCTGCGGCGTCTTACTGCCCATAGCTCAGTTGGATAGAGCATCAGCCTTCTAAGCTGAGGGTCGCTGGTTCGAACCCAGCTGGGCAGGCCATCTGAAAGTGTCTGTCCCGCCTATCCCGATTTCTTTGTGACAAAGTGCGCATCTTTATCGATGCCGATACAATATTATTGTCATTTCATACATGAGACTTTCGGGATCCTGTGCGGAATTTGCGAATAACTATAAGCGTTAGCCTGTCTTGTGCCGGTTTTTTGATATTGGGTCTCCTGCATGCGGGAAACGCACGGTCTGCGCCAGTGGAATCTGACGAGGAGCCGGTAAACAAGGTGGAAGTTTCCGCTAAGGCCGATGCCGATGAACGGCTCTATGAACGGTTTTTGAAGGCCATGGACCGGTTTGATGCTGAAAGCCCTGCGTTGGCCCCGCAGGCCAGGTTGCGCTTTCGCCTGGTTGCCAAAAGTCGCCAAGTACGTGTTGATGAGCTCAAACTGAGGTTAGCAGGGACTACCGTTCGTTCGCCCATTGCGCTGGCGCCGGATAATTTTTTCACCGTTGAGCGCAATGAGCTAGCGCTGAACGAGAACGCTACCGTGCGCACCAATCGCAAGGACGGCAGCTTCAGCTGGAGCGTGGATGTCCGCACCCCGGGCCTTCCGCCGCACACCCGAAGGCTTGGCGATTTGCGCTTGCAATGCCGGGTCGAGTTTCTCGCTGCAAAGTTGGAGCAACACGTTTTCAGCCCGTTGTACTATGCTCAGACTTTGGCAGGGGTGGACCCCTGTGCTGCGCGCAATTTCGTTGTGCTGTCGATGGCGGATGAGCCCCTTTTTCTCGTGACCTTGGCTCTAGGCAGCCGGCGCCAACCGCTACCGTCCGTCAGCCTGTACGGTAGCTCGCTTCCCGCGTGGCTCAAAGCACTCGCCGGGGATTGGCCCGGCCGCGAGCGTCTCTTTGAAGTGCCGTTGTGGGACACCAGCTGGGCGGACGATACCTTGGTCGAGCTGGAGCCGATGCGTGATGCGCTTGCGACTCAGGCTGAACCCGCCTCATCGCCCGCAGCCGAAGCGCTGAGGAAATGGTATTGCGGTTGTAGCCCGACATTAAGACGTATAACGGCAATTCCGGCTGCTGTTGTGCATTCCCAGGACTTTGGCCGCGTTTTTGGGCAACTTGATCTAGATCAAATTTTCTTTTGATTTGAAACACTATCCTGATGGAAATAATTTCCCATCAATGGCCCGATCATGTCCCTCCGCGAATGCAATTTCGCCAGCCAGACGTTGCGTGTGTTGACGGCGCAGCCCCCTGATTGCCACAGTTTTTCCTGTGCCGTTCTCGATGCCTTGCCCGAGCAGATTGCGGTGCTCGATACGGACGGCAATGTCGTTGCCGTGAACTCGGCATGGCGCTTGTGCTGTGGCGGCTCGGACACGTCGGACCCCGCAGGGAGCAGCGCGGTTGGCCAGAATTACCTCGATATTTGCCGCAAAGCTCAGGGCATAGGATCGGAAGGGGCGATGGAAGCGGCGGAGGGCATTGACGACGTTCTCGGCGGACGGCGCGCCTCTTTTCAGATGGAATATCCGTGCCATACGTCCGGCCGCAAACGCTGGTTCAGCATGATGGTCTCACCATTGGCTCACGGCTGGGGCGGCGCGGTGGTGGTGCATATGGAAATCACCGAGCGCCACCTGGCCGAGGCGCAGTTGCGAATCGCCGCTACCGCTTTCGAATCGTCCGAGGGCATGATGGTGACCGATAGCCGTGGCGTCATTCTCAAGGTGAATCGCGCCTTCACCTACATCACCGGTTACGCGGCGGCGGAGGCGGTGGGCAAAACACCTGCCATGTTGCGTTCAGGCCGCCACGATCCGGCTTTTTACCAGGCCATGTGGGAAGTGATTCGCAATAAAGGCAGCTGGCAGGGCGAAATCTGGAACCGCCGCAAGAATGGCGAAATCTATCCTGAGCATTTGAGCATTGCCGCCGTGCGCGATGAAAACGGCAAGATTTGCAACTATGTTGGCGCCTTGACCGACATTACCCTCAGCAAAGCGGCCAGCGATGAGATCCGTAATCTGGCTTTCTTCGATCCGCTGACGCGCCTGCCCAACCGCCGCATGCTGCTGGAGCGCCTGCGCCAAGTGCTGGCGGCCAGTCACCTGCATGACAGCTATGGGGCGCTGGTCTTTATCGACCTCGACAATTTCAAGACGCTGAACGATACCCTCGGGCATAACGTTGGCGACATGCTGCTGAAACAAGTCGGGGAGCGGCTGCAATCCTGTATCCGGCAAGGCGACACGGTGGCCAGGCTGGGCGGTGACGAGTTTGTGGTGTTGTTGGAACGCATGAGTAGCGATCCGCTGGAGGCCGCCGCCCAGACCGAGGCCCTGTGCAGCAAGATTCTGGAAACATTGAATTATCGGTATCGTCTGGGCAATCACCCGTGCTACAGCACACCCAGTCTGGGGGCGACCCTGTTCCATCGCGGTCATCCCGCACATCCCGACGAACTGCTGATGCAGGCGGATATTGCCATGTATCAAGCGAAGCAAGCGGGCCGCAACGGCATGCGCTTTTTCGATCAGGAAATGCAGGACAGCATCAACGCCCGCGCCAGGCTGGAAGAGGCGTTGCGCAAGGCGGTGGAGCAGCGTCAGTTTGAATTGTATTACCAGGTTCAGGTGGATCAGGCGGGCCAGCCCACCGGCGCCGAGGCATTGATCCGCTGGAGGCTGCCGGATGGCAGTTTTATGCCACCTTCCACCTTTATTCCTATGGCGGAAGAAACTGGATTGATATTACAAATCGGAGAATGGTTACTGGACGAGACTTGCGCGCAGCTGCGACGCTGGCAAGCAGATCCCGATACCGCACATCTTATATTGGCAATAAACATCAGCGCGATTCAGCTGCATCAATGGGATTTTTGCGAGAGAGTGCAGGAAAAACTGGGTTATTACGAGATTAATCCATGCTCGCTGAAGCTGGAATTAACCGAGGGGATATTGCTCGACAATATAGAGGATACGATCTCTAAAATGCAGTATCTGAAATCGCTGGGCTTGCGGTTTTCGCTGGACGATTTTGGTACTGGCTATTCTTCGTTGCAGTATCTGAAACGTCTTCCATTGAGCCAGTTAAAAATCGACCAATCATTCGTGCGTGACCTGGCCACGAATAATAATGGTCAGGCGATTGTCTCCACCATTATCGCCATGGCGCATAGCCTGCAATTGGATGTTATTGCCGAAGGTGTGGAAAACCTGGAGCAGCGGCGGCAGTTGGAAAGGATGGGCTGTTATCGGTATCAGGGCTATTTTTACGGTCGCCCACTGCCGCAGCAGGTGTTCCAGCAGGTATTGGAGCTGGGTTCATGCCAGGAATTGGCATGTTGAGACTCATTTCTGGCATGGAAAGCCCGGCAAGACCGCAATTGCCGGGCTGCGGACTGGCCTAGAAGCGATAGCGTGCCGTCAATTGCGCGGAACGCGGTGCGCCGGGTAGGTTGAGGTTTTTACTGCTGCCATGGCCGGAAATAATATAAGCCTTATTGGCCAGATTCAAAATATTGAATGTCAGGTCCAGACCGCGATCGCGATAATAAACCATGGCGTCCGCGGTGAAATAATTCGGCAGTACTACCGTATTGCCCGGATTGGCGAAACGATCACCGACATAATTCACGCCAGCACCTGCGCCGAAGCGGCCAGCCAGTTCTTTGGTCAGCCATATATTGGCGCTATTTTTAGGCGTCAATGTCGGTTGTTTTCCCTGGACGAACTGGCCGTCGTCTTTGGCGAGCGATGCGATCATTTTCCCGTTCAACCACGCATAACCAGCCCAGGCTTGCCACCCTTCGCCGAGATCGCCGTTAAATGTCAGTTCTATGCCATTGGTACGCTGAGTGCCGACCGGTAAAAGTTTATTGGTGACCGGATCGCTGGATTTCATATTGTCTCGTGTTAATTGGAATAACGAGACGCCAGCCGAAGCGCGGCCATCCAGTAAATCGTACTTGGCGCCGATTTCCTTGTTTTTAGTGGTTTCGGGCGCGATGTCGACATTATTGGCAGCCAGTGCAAATCCTTCGCCGGAGGGCTGGAAGGAACGGCTGAACGAGGCGTAGTAGGACTGCGACGCGCTCGGCTGGTACACCAGGCCGACACGCGGGCTCCAGTTGCGGTCGGTGCGGGCCAGGTTGGCGAGGCCGGTGATGCGTTGCTGGGTTTGCTGCTCAAAGCGGTCGTAGCGCACGCCGGCCAATGCTTTCCACTCCGGCGCCAGTGTCACCAGATCCTGCACATAGGCGCTGGCCACCTTGAAAATACCCAGATTGTTCGTCGTTGGCGCGCCGCCAGCCGTAAATGGCACGACTGGCGCGACAGGATTGAACAATGACACGGTGGCGACGTTGGCCTGCGAGCGCACCAGTTGGTATTTGTTCTGCTTGCCGAATTCCACGCCGTACAGCACGGTGTGCTGCATGCCGCCCAGCTCGGCGTGCTGGGTCAGTTCGGTCTGATTGCTATAGCCATCCTCGTCCCGCAGGACGTTGCCGCGCGTCAGCGATACGGTTTTGGCTGCCTCATTGACGGAGCCAACCAGCGTATTATTCCGGTTCAGCGAATAATCGTAGTGGCGGAAGGCGTTTCTTAGGGAAAACTGCTGATTGAAACGGTGATCCAGCGTAAAACCGTAGGCGTACACGCGCGATTCGCTGAAGTCGAACTGCCGCGCATTGGCCGCGCCGTAATACGTACTGGCCGGAACATCCACCGGCCGCCCCTGATAGGAGGGATTGCCGAAGTCGGTCAGGCGCTTGTCGTGCAGATATTCGGTTTGCAGCAGCAATTGGGTATCCGGACTGATGCGGAACAGCGCCGACGGCGCCAGCGCTTGCCGCTCCAGGAATTGCTGGTCGCGATAGCTGTCGGCGTCCTCCACGGCGCCGGTCAGGCGCACGGCGGCGCTGCGGTCGGGCAGGTTGCGTGCCAGATCGAACTCGGCGCGCTTCTGGCCCCAGCTGCCGACTTGCACGCTGGCTTCGCTGCGGTCCACACCCGGCTTTTTGGTGATGCGATTGATCATGCCGCCGGACGAGCCGCGTCCATACAGCACCGAAGCCGGGCCTTTGACCACTTCCACCTGCTCGATATTCGACAAATCGCGGAAATATAGGGCATCGTCGCGCATGCCGTCGACAAACTGGTCGCTGATGGCGCTGAAACCGCGGATGGTCACCTGGTCGCGCTGGCCGTCACCGGTGGACAGGCCGATGCCCGGCACGTTTTTCAGCGCATCCTGCAGCGAGCGCACGCCCTGGTCGTGCAGCAGCTGGGCCGGCACTACGTTCACCGTCTGCGGAATGTCGCGCAGCGGGGCGTCGATCTTGGCGGCGCTGCTGGAAGAGGAGATACGGTAGCCGGTGTCGCTGTCGCCGATGACGGTTACCGTCTGCAGCGTTGGTTCGCTCTGCGCCGCAGCGTAAGGGGAAAGCGAGAGGCCCGCCAGCATCAGCGCCAGCGGAGTTTTTTGCATAGCCATGGTCTTCCTTGAAGTAGTTGCATGGCTGGCGCTTGGCTGGCTAAATGAGAATCGTTATCATTGAATTATGCTCCTAAGTTGATACTCGCGCAAGTCGGCAAATCACCGTGCGGTGGATAACTTCGCTGCGAAAAAATTACGCAGCAAAACTTTGTTGCGTAAAATCATGGGCTTAGGATAAAGCGCTAGCGCTTGTTAACAGCCTTATCCACAGAATTTGTTAACAACCGGACGGCAGGCAGTCGATCAGCGCCCGGCAGGCGGCTGACATGCGCCGGTGCGGTGGATAAATCAGCGAAAATGGCCGGCTGCGGCCGCCCAGCGCCGGCAACACCTCCACCAGCTGGCCGTTGGCCAGCCGTTCCGCAGCGACGAAATGATAGGTCTGGCAAATGCCCAGTCCCTGCTGCGCCAGCGACACCGCGCCCAGCACGTCGTCCGTCACCAGCATGCGCGGCGGCGCCAGCCAGTCCAGGTGCTGGTTCTCCACTTGCAGCAGCCACGGCGCCTGTCGCCCGGTGCTGGGCAGGATGAAGGGCAGGCAAGCATGGCCGGCCAACTCCGCCAGACTGGCCGGCATGCCGGCGCGGTGCAGATAGTCCGGCGACGCCACCAGGCACACAGCCTCATCGCCCAGCCGTCTGGCTGCCATTCCGCTATCGGCCAGCTCGCCCAGCCGGATCGCCATGTCGTAGCCTTCCTCGACCAGATCGACGTTGCGGTTATTGATGCTCAGCTCGATGTTGACTTGCGGATGCCGCTCCATGAACGGTCGCAGCAACGCCGGCAGCCGATAGTGGCCGTAGGTGGTCGGCACGCTGATGCGCACCTTGCCGGACAGCGCTCCACCTTGGCCCTGTATTGCCCGCTCGGCGTCGGCGATCAGCCCGAAAGCGCTGCGTGCCTGCTCCAGATACAGATTGCCGGCCTCGGTCACGCTCAGGCGGCGGGTAGTGCGTCGTATCAGTTGCACGCCCAGCCGCGTTTCCAGCCGCGCCACCGCCCGGCTCAGGACCGACGGCGTGGTGCTCAGCGCCACCGCCGCCGCGCTGATCGTGCCCTTGTCGACGATGGTGACAAAGGCTTCCACGTCCGCCATATGATCGAATTGCCGTGCCATTCATGCCTTTCAAGAACAAATGATTTGGTTGTGAGCATATTTAAACACAAAGGAGGCAAGAATACACTGTGTCCATTGAAAACAACGGAGCCTCACCATGACTAAAACCATCATCGCCGCCGCATTGGGCCTGGCCGCACTGAGCGCCAACGCCGCTAACGTACTGGTCGTCCTGTCGGATGAATCCCAGCTGGCGCTGCGCGACAACCGCACTTTCGATACCGGCTTCTACGCCAATGAGCTGATGCAGCCCGTCAAGAAGCTGCTGGACGCCGGCCATACCGTTACGTTCGCCACGCCGCTGGGCAAGGCGCCGACACTCGACCGTGGTTCGGTGGATAAAATGTACTTTAGCAATGACGAAGCCAGCCTGCAGCAGCACCTGGCTATGCTGGACAAGCTGCAGCTGACTTCGGTGAACAATTCCCCGGTGATCAGTCTGGCGCGCGTGGAGCAGGGCGGTTACGACCGCTTTGACGCGGTCTATATTCCCGGCGGCCACGCGCCGATGCAGGATTTGCTGTACAGCGCCCCGCTGGGCCGCTTGCTGACCAGTTTCCACCAGCAGGGCAAGCCGACCGCGCTGGTCTGTCACGGTCCGATCGCGCTGCTGTCGACGCTGGCGCAGCCGCGCGCCTTCACCAGGCCGCTGGAAAGCGATGCCAAGGCGGGCAAGGCGCCGGCATGGATTTACGCCGGCTATCAGATGACGGTGATCAGCAATGACGAGGAAGAGGCGGCCAAGCCCATGCTCAAGGGGGGCACGATGAAGTTCACACCGCAGACCGCTTTGCAGCGCGCGGGCGGCGTCTACAGCAGCGGCCCGAACTGGCAGGCAAAAATGGTGGTGGACCGTGAGCTGATCACCGGCCAGAATCCCGCATCGGCCAACGCCGTGGCCGATGCGCTGCTGGCGCGCCTGAAGTAAGGCTCAGCGCAAAGGCCGCTTTGTATAAATTGTTTCTCGCGGGCCTGTGCGACAATGCGGCATGGACGACCAATATTTTTATGAACCTGCGCGGGGCCACGGCCTGCCGCATGATCCCTTCAATGCCATCGTTGGCCCGCGTCCGATCGGCTGGATTTCCAGCCGCTCGGCCACCGGCACGCTGAATCTCGCGCCGTACAGCTTCTTTAACGCCTTCAACTACACCCCGCCGCTGATCGGCTTTGCCAGCCTGGGCCGAAAGGACACGCTGCGCAATATCGAAGAAACCGGCGAATTTGTCTGGAACCTGGCCACGCGCCCGCTGGCCGAGGCCATGAACGCCAGCTGCGCCCCCGCGCCGCCGGAAGTGAATGAGTTCCAGCTGGCCGGCCTGGCGACCGCGCCATCGCGCATGGTGACGCCGCCGCGCGTGGCGGCCAGCCCGGTGGCGTTTGAATGCAGGTGCAGCCAGATCATCCGCCTGCAAGCCGCGTCCGGTATGGAAACCGATAGCTGGTTGATTATGGGAGAAGTGGTGGGCGTGCACATCGCGCGCAATTCGCTGCGCGACGGCATATACGACACGGCCGGTTCGCGCCCCATCTTGCGTGGCGGCGGCCCGGCCGATTATTTCGAAATCACGCCGGATAACCTGTTCCGCATGACGCGGCCCGGCTATCCGTAGACGCAATTAGTAGGTGTAGAACATGCGCTGAATCTGCTGGGTGTCGCTGGTCTTGGTCAGCGCCAGCATCAGCAGGATGCGGGCTTTCTGCGGATTGAGCGTGTCGGAGACCACGAAGTCCAGTTCGTCATCGTTGGCTTCGCCGTTGCGCGCCACAATGCCCTGGCCGACGCGCGCCGAACGCACGATCAGCACGCCTTGCTTGCGCGCCGCCACCAGGGCGGTCTTGACCGGATTGGCCAGGCTGCCATCGCCCACGCCGGCGTGGATGATGCCCTTGGCGCCGGCCGCCACCAGCGCGTTCAGCGCCACCGGGCCCACGTTGGCGTAGCCGTAGACGATATCCACCTGCGGCAGCGTGTCGAGCTTGCTGATATCGAACTCGGTATCGGCCGTGTGCTTGCGGGTGGAGGCGCGGTAGAAGTAAGGCTTGTTGCCCTGGATGTAGCCCAGCATGCCCAGTTCCGGCGTCTTGAAGCTGTCCGGCGTCGAAGTGTTGGTCTTGGTGACTTCGCGTGCGGCGTGGATCTGGTCGTTCAGCGACACCAGCACGCCCTTGCCGACCGCGTCCTTGCTGGCGGCCAGCAGCACAGCGTTGTACAGGTTGATCGGGCCGTCCGCCGACAGCGCGGTGCCCGGACGCATGGCGCCCACCAGCACCACCGGCTTGTTGCTCTTGACGGTCAGGTCCAGGAAATAGGCGGTTTCTTCCAGCGTGTCGGTGCCGTGGGTGATGACGATGCCATCCACGTCCGGCTGCGCCAGCAGGGTGTTGACGCGCTTGGCCAGTTTGAGCCAGTGGTCGTTGCTCATATTTTCGCTGGCGATCTGGAACACTTGCTCGCCCTTCACATCGGCCACCTTGGCCAGTTCCGGCACGGCCGCGATCAGGCGTTCCACGCCGACGGTGGCGGCGGTGTAGCCGACCGTGGTGGTGGTGCTGGCGCCGCTGCCCGCAATGGTGCCGCCGGTGGCCAGGATGGTGACATGCGCGAGTTTTTCCGCTGCCTCGGCATAGGAGGTCAGCAACATTGCGCAGGCCAGCACGGCTTTGCCCCAGCGGTTAGAATTATTATTAAATAACATGAAGCCTCCTGATGGGTTCGCAAAGTTTTGCATTTTAACAAAGCCACAGCATGTCAACAATGCGAGGCGTTGCTGCGTTAATACGGGGTTGCGGGAAAACAAAGAGAATGTATATGAGATTGGTTATCACAATCGCATTGTTGCTGGCGCTGGCCGCCTGCGGCGAGACTGCCGAGCAGAAGCAGCGCGAAGAAGCGGCGACACTCACCACGCTGGGCGAAAAATACGTCAGGGAAAAGGTGCTGGAGCCATCGCAGGCGCAGTTCCGCAACCAGTTCATCGGCAAGGGCGGGGCGCCCTGCGGCGAGGTCAACGCCAAGGATGCGTTTGGCGGCTATATCGGCTACCAGCGCTACATCTCGGTGGCGCGCGACCTGACCCTGTTGGCGCAGGATGTGTCGCCGGCGGAATTCGAGGCGCAGTGGCAGCAATTGTGCCGCTGAAGTAAAAACGGAGCCCGCGGGCTCCGTTTTGCGTTGCAGGGCCGGAAATCAGGCCTTGTTTTGACGGCGGCGCGCCAGCGCCAGGCCGGCCAGGCCGACGCCCATCATGGCCCAGCTCGATGGCTCGGGAACGGCCGGCAGGGTGCCGAGGAAGTTGCGGTCGTGCAGCTCGCCGGGACCGGTGTAGCTTTCGGCGTACAGGAAACCGTTCATGGCCGAGCCGGCTTGCACATCCGAGGTGCCGGCCAGCACGGTGCCGTACCAGCCGCGGAAGTTCACGGCGGTGGTATCGACAAAATTCCAGATGATGCGGTTGCCCAGGTGGCTGTCATCGTTGAAGTTGCCGTTGATGGTCAGCGCCTTGTCGGTGGCCGACGAGCCGTCATAGCGCACGTTGATCACCACGGTGTCGGCCACGCCGCTGAACTTGATGTTGGCCGCCGAGGCCAGCTGGCTGGTGGTGATGTTGAACACCGAGGTGCTGCTGGCGTTGCCGGTCAGCTTGAAGGTGAAGTTGTTCGGATCCGCCGCGTTCAGCACGCTGTTGGCGCTGCTCAGGCCGGCCAGCTGGGATTCCAGCGCGTTCAGCGGCGTCGAGAAGTCCGAGATCGAAAACTCCGGCGTTTTGTGCTGGACGCTGCCGCCGCCGTTCAGGTTGAAGTGGCCGGCATTGCTGTTGACCCAGTTGACGCCGCCGGCATTGTTGACGTTGCCGCCGCCGTTGGCGCCGATGTTGATAGCGTTAACAGCGGAATAAGCCGAAGCGTTGCCGCGCGGGTTGTTGTAGAAGGTGGCGCCCTGGACCAGGTTGTTGACGACCAGGCGGCCTTCGATATCGCTGGTGGTGGAAACATTGCCGGTGACCACGGCGTTGAACTGGTTGAGGATCTGGCCCGAAGTCAAGGAGGCAGCCTGAGCCGATACGGCGGCGAAAGTCGCCACGGTACCGAGTGCGAGGGTTTTCAGTATGCGCATAGTTAGAAAAAAGTAAGGAAAATGAATGTCCGCCGCTATTCTAACCCAAAAGAAACGGAAATTATCAATTTTGAATGAAAAATATTTTTATGGCATGATTTTGGCGCCGGGAAAGGGCCGGCGCCGCTACCCAAATAGCGCTATCATGGCTGCTCTACAATGCGAGGACACGGCATGGAACAGAAACCCGGCAACATCGCCCCTCATCTGGCGTCATCCGACGTCGGCAACCGCCGGCACCAGATTTTCCCCACCCTGAGCGAAGACCAGTTCGACATCCTGCTACGCTACGGCGAACGCCGTCATTTTGCCGCCGGCTCGGTGTTGTTCCGCCAGGGCGACCGCCACATCGACACCTACGTCATCATCTCCGGGGCGATTGAAATCGAGCGCGGTTCGGCGCTGGGGTCGACCGTCATCGGCACCCATGGTCCCGGCATGTTCACCGGCGAAATGGGATCGCTGGCCGGCCGCGCTGCCGTGGCCACCGCGCGCGTGGTGGCCGACAGTGAACTGATCGTCATCAGCGAGGCGGCGCTGCGCACGCTGGTGATTTCGGAAGCGGCGCTGAGCGAAACCATCATGCGCGCCTATATTCTGCGGCGTGTGGCGTACATGTCCGACCAGACCGGCGGCGTGGTGCTGTTCGGCGCGCGTGATTCGCAGCAGACCCTGATCCTGCGCCACTTCCTCAACCGCAACGGCCAGCCGGCCGCCTACTTCGACAGCGATTCGGACGACGCCGAAGCGCAGGCGCTGATGGCGCGCTTCGGCGTCCGGCCGCAAGACGTGCCGGCGGTGGTCACGCTCAACGGCGAAGTGCTGCGCAAGCCGACGCTGCGCCAGCTGGCGGACGGCATCGGCATCAGCCCGGACGGCATCGATGGCCGCCTGTTCGACGTGGTGGTGGTCGGCGCCGGTCCCGCCGGTCTCGCGGCGGCCGTGTACGCGGCCTCGGAAGGCCTGACGGTGGCGGTGCTGGACGCCAAAGCGCCGGGCGGCCAAGCCGGCGCCAGCTCCAAGATCGAAAACTATTTCGGCTTCCCGACCGGCGTGTCGGGGCAGGCCCTGGCGGGGCGCGGGCTGTCTCAGGCGCGCAAGTTTGGCGCCGAGGTGGCGGTGCCGGTCAAGGTCAGCGCCGTCAATTGCGACAGCCAGGAATACGATATCGCGCTCGACAGCGGCGAGAAGCTGAGCGCCCGCTCCATCGTCATTGCCAGCGGCGCACGCTATCGCAAGCCGGACTTGCCGGGGCTGGAGCGCTTTGAAGGGCGCGGCGTGTACTACAGCGCCTCCTTCATGGAAGCGAACTTCTGCGCCAATGAGGAAGTGGTGATCGTCGGCGGCGGCAATTCGGCCGGGCAGGCCGCGGTATTCCTGTCGCAGCACGCCAAACACGTGCACATCGTGGTGCGTTCCAGCGGTCTGGCGGCCAGCATGTCGCGCTACCTGATCCAGCGCATCGAAGCGTCGCCCAAAATCACGCTGCATACCCACAAGCAGATCGTTGAACTGCGCGGCGGCGAGCGGCTGGAAAGCATCTGCTGGCAAAGCGCGGGCGGCGAACCGCGCGAGGCGCCTGCGCGCCATCTGTTCCTGTTCCTCGGCGCAGATCCGAGTACCGCGTGGCTGGGCGATTGCGTGACGCTGGACGATAAAAACTTCGTGCTGACCGGGCCGGACGTGCCGGCGGAGAAGTGGCCGCTGGAGCGTCCGCGCCATTTTCTGGAGACCAGCCGTCCGCGCATCTTTGCCGTGGGCGATGTGCGCAGCGGCTCAATCAAGCGCGTGGCGGCGGCGGTGGGCGAGGGCTCGGCGGCGGTGGCCTCGCTGCACCAGGCGCTGGCTTCGGACTACGCTTAAGGCTCGATGCTGCTCAGCGGTTTGCTGTGACGGCTGGCGCGGCGTATCGGCGGCTGCTGGCGCGGCGGCCGTGCCAGCGCTTCCTGTGCGCGCGCATAGCCGTACTGCCACTGGTCCGTCACATGCTGGACGAAGATCTCGTAACTGGCTGGCATGCGCAGCTCGATGCGGTTGCGCAGCCAGTCCAGCTTTTGCTGCAGCTGCTGCTTTTCCAGCACCACCGAGACGTCGGACGAATCGATGCGCATGTCGGCCAGATGCGAATTGGCGTAGCGCAGGCGCGCATTGCCGTCCACGCCCAGCACCGAACGCCAGGCGGGGATGGCGAACACCTGGTCGAACGCCTCCTTAAATTCCATCACCACTTCCTCGCCCAGCTTGCGCGCGATCTCGACCGGGAACAGATCGACCACACCGCCGATGTATTCCTCGCCCCGGTAGTGGGCGCAGCGGAAGTAAATCATATCGGCGATGGAGATGCGGGCGGCGTCGGTGACGGCCACGCTGCTGTCGGTCAGCAGTTCGCGGGCGACAGCGTGATCGCCCCAGCGCTCGTCGCTGAGCGGCGATGCCATGCCCTGCAGCGCGGCGGCGGCGCGCTCCTTGCAGAACACCGTTTCCGCATACAGCTTGCGCTGGCCGCGCGGCTGGCCGACATCGGACGCATCGAACAGCAGCTTGCCGCCAATGATGGCGGCATCCACTTCCGGTGCGCCGGTGGCGGCCGGGAAGGGCAGTTGCGGTGGAATCTCGAACAGATAATCGTTGAACAGGTCCGGAATCACGGGCGCGCTGGCGCTGCTCATCTTGCGCCTGGCGGCGCGCAGCAGAGTGCCGAGCAGCACGGCGTTGTCGGTGGAGCGCAGGCTGCACCAGAAGCGGTACATTTCCTCGGATGACAGCCATGCGCGCTGCGCCTCGGGATCGGGCAGATTATGGATGATGGCGGCAGCGATAGCGCCGCCGCAACTGGCCAGCAGCACATCCGGCGCCTTGCCGGCTTGCCGCAGCGCGGCATACATGCCGATGTAGATCCCGAAGCGGAATCCCCCGCCGCCCATCACCAGGCAGCGTTTATACGGTTTATACGATTCTTGCATCATAGTCCGCCACCATACCACACTACAGCTGGTGCTCCAGCATGATGCGCAAGGTGGTTTGGGTGGGCGTGAGCCGTAGGCGCTGCATGGTGCCGTCCGCGTCGGTGTAGCGGTAGGTTTCGCTGGCCTGCTGGCGCAGCAGGTTGTTTGCGGACAGGCGCAACTGGGTTTTGGCGCTCAGTTTCCACAGCGCGTACAGGTCCAGCTCGCGTTTCGGGCTGGCGCTGGTCAGCACTTCGGCCGACTGGCGCGATGGGCCGGCGGCCTGGTAATTGAGGTTGCCACCCAACGTCCAATGCTGCCACCGATAGTCCGCTCCCAGATTGGCGGTGGCGGGCGTCTGGTTCTCCAGCCGGTTGTCCGGTCCCGGCACATTGTCCACGCGGGACCAGTTGCGCGACAGGTTGGCGCGCAGGTCCAGGGCCTTGGTCAGCGGCAGCCTGGCTTCCAGCTCCACGCCGTGCGCACGCGCGTTGCCATCGTTGAAAGGCGCTTCCACCCATGCGCCATCCTGCTGGAACAGGCGCGATTGTGTGACATCCCGGATGCGCCGCAAATACGTGCTGACGCTGACCAGCGCGCCGCCGCCGAGATAATGTTCATACGCCGCGTCGAGCCCCCATGCCAGTTCCGGCCGCAGATGCGGGTTGCCCTGTTCATCCGGATTGGTCTGGTTATTGTTGTTGTCGTTGGTATAGCGGCGCGGAATCAGCTTGACCAGCGGCGGCGCCTTGTAGGTGCGGCTGAGCGCCAGCCGCAGCACATCCTTGCTGGCCCACTGGTAGCGCGATTGCAGCGAAGGACTCCACACGGAAGAACTGCCGTCCAGCGCATCCGGCGCATTGGCGGCGCTGGCCCGGCTGGCGGTGTCGAGCCGCTCATGACGCAGGCCGAGATAGAGCGAGTACTGCTTCGTCACCTGCCATTCGTCCTGTGCGAACAAGGCAAGGCGATTCACGTTGGCGCGGTAGTCGGCATTGTTGGCGCCTGTTTGCCTGTCCGCCGCATCGAACAGGATTTCGTTGCGGTTCTCGCTGCGCACGGCATGACTGGCATCCCAGCCGATCGCAATCGCATGCTGCTCACCCACAGGACGGCGATAGGCGCCGGTGCTGGTGAGGGTGTTTTCCACCGGCCCGGAATCGACGTGATGACGACCCAGCGGCATGCCATCCGCATCGCGGCCATGGAAATCGAAGACGCCGCTGCGCCGGTTGCTGGCCGCGCCCAGCTTCATTTCCAGTTTGGCGCCGTCCTCCAGCAAGTGCGTCCAATGCAGATCGCTGCGCAGCATCACAAAGTTGGCGATGAAGTTGGCGTCGTTGTGCGGATACTCGCTGGGCCTGCCGACCAGCGCCGTTTCGTCGGCGCGGGCGAGGTTGTCCACGCGGCGCAGATAGGCGAAGCCTTGCCAGCTGAGGATGTCGCCATCAGTCAGCTTCCAGTTCAGGCGCGGCGTCAGGGTGAGGGCGTCGGTATGGCCGGATTCCGTTTGCGGCGTTCGGCGCAGCAGCGTGATGGCACCATTGGCGTCGCGCTGTTCCTGCCAGTCGGTGAACGGCTTTTCATTGCGTCTGCGTGTCAGCGTGGCGGCGAGGCTGTAGCTATAAGCCTCGTCCTGGCCGGACAGTTGCGCGCTGACGGCTGGCGTGGTCGTGCCGCCCTGTCGCGCCAAGCTGGCGCTGAGCGAGCGCTGGCCCGCGGCTTTTTTCAGGATGATGTTGATGGCGCCCGCCACTGCCTGGTTGCTCAGCTCCGCCGTGGTGCTGCGCAGGATTTCGATGCGTTCGATGGTTTCCGGCGCGATGCTGTCCAGCGAGAAGCCGGTGGCAACCGGCTCGCCGTTGAGCAGGATTTGCGTGTAGCCGTTGCCCAGGCCTCGCGTCTGTATTGCGCCGGCGCCGGAGATGCTGACGCCGGGCAGGCGCTTGAGCACATCGGCCAGCGTTTGATCGCCTTGACGCACGATGTCGGCGTGGCTGATGGTGATGGCGGTGGTGGTCTCGCGCTGGCGCTGGTCGGCGCGCGTGCCGGTGATCTTGACCTCTTGCGGCGATGGCGTTTCCGAAGCGTAGGCGCAAGCGGAGGCCGCCAGCAGCAGGCTGCTGGTGATACGGTATGCTTTCATGGCTTATCCTTGTTGCTGGCGGCGGACTTTGAGTGCGCGCGGTGTGGCGTAGGCATCCAGATTGTCGAATCTGGGCGCCGGGTCGACGATCTTGCCGTTCTCGCGCACTTCGAGATGCAAATGCGGGCCGGTGGCAAAGCCGCTTTGGCCGGATGCGCCGATCACTTCTCCGGCTGCGACGCGCTGGCCAGGCCTGACGCTCACGCGGTCGAGGTGGGCGTACAGCGATTGTTGCGCGCCATGGTCGATGACGACGGCCGTGCCATAGCGGCCCTGGTTTTCAGCCAGCGGGCCGGCGGCGATGACGACGCCGCTGGCCGTGGCATGCACCGGCGTGCCTTTGGCGGCAGCGAAATCGATGCCCTTGTGCGGCGTAGGCAGTACGCTGCGCATCACGCCGAAGAAGCTGGTGACGCGGACCTTATCCAATGGTGCGCGCCATGCCTCGGCCGCCTGCATAGCGCCGGCTGTTGCGCTGTGCATCGCGGCGTTGGCCTCGACCGGGCTCAGTGGCTCAACCGCTGACGGCTGGCTATATGCCAGTGCCGGTTGCAGCGCCATTGCCAGCGCGAGAATGGCGACAAGTGCGGCGGCGGTTAGCCAGGCCACGGCGGCGTTCAATCTCGGCAAACCGTCCTGCTGCATGCTGCGGATGCGGGTTGCGATGGTTGCGCCGCCGAAGGCCGCGGCGCCGGCCGGCGTGATGGTGGTCCATTGACGGAGCAGGGCGGCGGCGTACTGCTTGCGCTGTTGCTGCGGCCGGTCGGCCAGAACGTACTGGTCGCAGCGCAGTTCCAGAGCCCATTCCATTTGCTTCGCCATCCAGCGCAAGGTGGGATTGAACCAGAAAATCGTCTGCAGGATCGAGGCGATGGCAAGGTACAGCGGATCTCGGACTTGCAGATGGTGGAGTTCGTGGGCGATGATCATGTGCTGCTGTTCGAGGGAGAGTGCGTCCAGATGTGCCGGCAGCAGCAGGCGCGGTTGAAAGACGCCGGTCAGCATGGGCGAGATGGCGGCGTCGGTACGCAATACGCTCAGCTTGCGATCAGCGATTTCGCGCAGTTGTGCAGCGTTGAATGCCCCGTGAGCGTGTAGCGCTTGCGGCGATAATCGATGTGCGCTCGCCAGCAAGGTGCGCCATAACCGGCGCGCGCGCAGCCGCCTGGCGACGGCCCGCGCCAGGCCAGCGGCATAGACCAACAGCCAAAGCGCCGCTAGCCAGGACACCGCGCGCGACATCTGCGTGTGCTCCGCGACTTCCTGCAGCAAGACGCCTTCGGTTG